>Ga0105047_10011014_pt1 | contig 14718 bp, 14 predicted proteins | sample MAT04_FD_78384 | JGI IMG/M metagenome (GOLD analysis project Ga0105047, IMG submission 78384) | Freshwater microbial communities from Lake Fryxell liftoff mats and glacier meltwater in Antarctica - MAT-04 (megahit assembly) | ecosystem: Environmental > Aquatic > Freshwater > Ice > Liftoff... | reverse complement strand
TCCGACGAAGTGTTGGGGACAGAGCTCGCTCACTTCGTGTGCTCGGTCTGTCCCGCAAGGCAGACATCCGGACATCCGACGAATTGTTGGGGACAGAGCTCGCTCACTTCGTGTGCTCGGTCTGTCCCGCAAGGTTTCAGGAGAGCACGAAGTCGATGAACCCGTGTTCGACGTCGGCTGCGACCAGCCGTAGCCGCAGGCGCTGGCCGAGGTCGAGGTGGGGTGGGTTGCCGATCAGCTTGCCTTCGACCGGTGGCTCGAAGGTGCGCACCCAGGTGGATTGCGGATCGGCACCGGTGACGATGCCGTCGAAGCTCTGACCGATCCGGGTCTCGAGCACCAGAGCCGCCTCCGACTTGCGGACCCGCCGCTCGACCTTCTGGGCCGCCTCTTCCTGCTGCGTACAGTGTTGCGCCAGCAGGCCGAGTTCGGATGGGCTGTATGGCGGCGGCCGGTGCGCCAGCGTGGCCTTGATCAGCCGCGATGTGATCAGGTCGGGATATCGCCGGTTGGGTGCCGTGGAGTGCGTGTAGTCCTGCACTGCCAGTCCGAAGTGGCCGATGGGTGGGCCGTCGGGCCGCTCCACCACGTATTCGCCGCGGCCCATGAGCTTGACGATCACCAGCGACAGGTCGGGGAAACGCAGCGGGTCGCGCCGGCGCTCGCGGGCCAGGAAACCCTCGAGCGCGCGGGCATCGGGCTGCGCCGGCAAATCGACGCCCTTGTCGCGCGCCACATCGACGATGCGCTGCCACCGCTGCGGTGAACGCACGACCCGGCGCAGCCCCATGCCGCCGGCCTTGGTCAGGAAGTGGGCGTTGCAGCCGTTGGTGGCAATCATCAGCTCTTCGATCAGCTGGCGCGCCCGGTTGTGGGGTTGTTCGACGATGTCGACCACCTGCTCGCCGTCGAACACCGCGCGCGGCTGGAAGGTTTCGAACTCCAGCGCACCCTGCTCGCGCCGCCGTGCGCGCAGCTGTTGCGCCACCGCGTCCTGCGTGCGCAGCTGTGCCTGCATGCCGGCGACGGCCGCCGCGGGCGCCGGCAGTTCGCCCGTGCCATCGAGCCAGGCGGCGATCGCGTCGTAGGCCAGTTGTGCCTGGTTGCGCACCCGGGCCCGCATCACGGTGGAGCCCGCCAGGCTGGCGTCGGGGTTGAATACCATCGCCGTGACCAGCGCCAGCCGGTCCTCGTCCTGGTTCAGCGAGGTCAGGTCGGTCGACAGCCGTTCAGGCAGCATCGGAAAGATACGCGCGCCGGTGTAGACCGAGGTGGTGTTGCGGTGGGCATGCCGGTCGACGGCGCTGCCCTTGTGCACCAGCGCGTCCACATCGGCCACCGCCACCAGGATCTTCACCGCTCCACCGGGCAACACCTCGCAGCAGCTCAACTGGTCAAGGTCACGCGAGTCGTCGTTGTCGATCGAACTCCACAGGAGGCCGGTCAGGTCGCCGATGTCTTCGCCCTGACCACTGGCCGGGCCGGTCAGGGACTTCAGCTCCTGTTGCACAGCCAACGAAAACTCCGGCTCCAGGCCACGCTCGCGCATGACATCGGCGGCGATACGCGCCAGATCGCCGCGGGTGTGGTGTCGATGATGTGGCATGCCTCGACCATACACCCGCTGGCCGCCAGGCGCACCGGGGAATCAGCGCCGCCGCAGGGCCGGCTCAATACAGGCCGTGCATCCGCGCGTGCAGCCGTGCCAGGCCCAGCAGGGTGTCGATCTCGGGTGTCGGCACGCCGGTGAGCTGGCCGAGTTCGCGGACCGATGCCACCAGCGCGTCGAGTTCCACCGCCTTGCCGGCTTCCACATCCTGCAGCATCGAGGTCTTGAATGCGCCCAGCTTGCGTGTGACCGCATGCCGATCGGCCGGCTCCTGGTCGATCGCAACGCCAAAGCCGATACCGATAGCCCGCGCCTCGCGCATCGCCCTGGAACAGAAAGCCAGCACCAGTTCGTCGTCCATGATATCGCTCGACAGGGCGCCGGTGAAGGCGCTGACCGGGTTCATCGTCATGTTGCCCCATAACTTGAACCAGATGTCGCGCTGAATCTGCTCCGACACCGGCGCCTCCAGGCCACCCGCCTGCAGCAGCGCGGCCAGCGCCAGCACCCGTTCGCTGCGTTCGCCCGAGGGCTCGCCCACGATGATCTTGTTGCCGAACCCATGCCGGATCACGCCCGGCGCGGCCACGGAGCAGCTGGCGTGCACGACACCACCGATCACTTGCCCGGCGCCGATCGCCATGGCGATCGTGCCGCCGGGATCGACCGTTTCCAGCGCCTGGTCTTGCAGCGCGCCGCCGAATCCGTGCAGGAACCACCAGGGCACGCCGTTCATGGCGGTCAGCACCACGGTCTGCGGCCCGATCAGCGGGCCGATCTGTTGCGCGACGGCTTTGAGCGCTGGCGCCTTGACGGCGACGATGACCAGATCTTGCACGCCCAGGCTGGCGGCGTCGGCGCTGGCCTTTACGTCGAAACCGTGCATCTGCGGCGCATCCGCCGGTCCGGTTTGCAGTTGCAGACCGCGGGACTGCAGCGCCGTCAGCGTCTGGCCGCGGGCCAGCAGCGACACCCGCCGTCCGGCGCGCGACAGTGCGGCTGCCAGCCAGCCGCCGATGGCGCCGGCGCCGACCACGCAGATCCGTTCGTAGCAGGGTGGGTTCGTGTTCATCGTATTGGGGGTTCCCGTCATTGCCGGTACGAGGTATCGATGCGGTCAACCTGGCGCACCAAGGCGTCGAGCACGTCCTTGCCGGCGCCATGGTTGGGATGAAACTGCAGCGAGTCGTGGTTGCACTTGCGCGCGACCGCATCGGAGATCGAGATTGCCGGCCCCATGGCCAGGGTCGCCAGCTGGATCTCGCAGGCGCGGTTCAGCGTCCACAACCGGGCGAAGGTCTGCGCCAGCGTCTGGCCCCAGGCCAGCAGGCCATGGTTGCGAAGAATCACCGTCGGCCTGTCGCCGATACTTGCGAGCAGCCGCGGCGCCTCGTCGGAATGCACGGTGATACCTTCGAAATCGTGGTAGGCCACCATGCCGTACAGCTGCGCGCTGTAGAAATTGGTCTGTTGCAGACCGCCCTGTAGACAGGCCACCGCCATGCCGGCTGTAGTATGGGTGTGCATGACACAGTGGGCATCGGGCAACCCGTCGTGCAGCGCTGCGTGCACGGTGAAGCCGGCCGGGTTGACCGGATGCGGCGAATTGTCAAGCACCCGGCCCTGCAGGTCGATCTTGACCAGGTTGCTGGCGCTGACCTCGCTGTAATGCAGGCCGAACGGGTTGATCAGGAACTGCTTGGCGCCGCCGGTGACGCTGTCGGGCAGCCGCAGCGTGATGTGGTTGTAGATCAGCTCGGTCCAGCCCAGTAGCGCGAACACGCGATAACACGCGGCCAGCTCGACCCGCGCCAGGTGTTCTTCGGCATGGATGCCATTGAGTGTGCTGCCAGTTCTATCCATAGGTCTTGTCCTTGCTGGGCTGTGGCGGCTGGGCGGTTGTCTTGAATTGCGCCAGCAAGGCGCTCGTACCGCGCACCAGGAGCTGGGTGTCGATGCCGACCGCGACGAACAAGGCACCCAGGTCCAGATACCGTTTGGCCAACGCGACGTCGGCGGTCAGTATGCCTGGCGCCTTGCCGGCCTTGCGGATGCGCACGATCGCATCGTCGATGGCGGCTTGCACCTCGGGATGCGCCGGGTTGCCGACATGACCCATGGAAGCCGACAGGTCGGCCGGACCGATGAAGACGCCGTCGATGCCGTCGATGGCCAGGATCGCGTCCAGGTTGGACAACGCCAGCCGGGTCTCTGCCTGCACCAGCAGACAGATCTGGTCGTTGGCTTCGTGGGCGTAACGCGGAAAACGGCCCCAGCGCGAAGCCCGTGCGCCGGCCATGCCGCGGATGCCCTGGGGCGGGTAACGACAGGCCTGCACCAGCATGCGGGCCTGCTCGGCGGTGTCCACCATCGGCACCAGCAGGCTGGGCGCGCCAAGGTCCAGGTATTGCTTGATCAGCGCGGTGTCGCCGACCGGAATCCGGCACACCGGCTGGCTGCCGTATCCGGCGATGGTCTGCAGGTGGGCCAGCATGCTTTGCAGGTGGTTGGGCGTGTGTTCGCCGTCCAGCAGCAACCAGTCGAAACCGGCGCCGGCGCTGATCTCGGTGCTCAGCGAGCTGATCATGCTGACCCAGAAACCGATCTGGGGCTGCTGGTTCTTCAGGGCCAGCTTGAAGGTGTTGACGGGAGTTTGCATGCGGATGGTCCTTGTCAGGCTACAGGGGTTTCCCGGTCCGAAAACGGGGTCAGGTAAAGCGAAAACCGATCGAGCCCAGCGGCCCGTGTCGGCGTGGAAAGTGTCGCCGGCCTGGGCTGCCACCGGCCGGGTGAATGAGCCGCCCAGCACCACCTCGCCCGCTTCCAGGGACTCGCCCCAGGGCGCGAGCTTGTTGGCCAGCCAGGCCACACCGGTAGCCGGATGGTTCAGCACCGCGGCCGCGATGCCGGATTCTTCGATCACGCCGTTCTTGTACAAGAGCGCGCCGACCCAGCGCAGGTCCACTGCGTCAGGTCGCACCGGCCGCCCGCCAGTGACGATGCCGGCATTGGCGGCGTTATCGGCAATGGTGTCGAACACCTTGCGCATGGCCCGGGTATGGCGGTCGAACTGCTCGATGCGTGCATCGATGATCTCGATCGCCGGCACCACATAATCGGTGGCAGCCAGTACGTCGAAGATGCACACGTTCGGGCCCTGCAGCCGTTTGCCGAGCACGAAAGCCAGTTCGACCTCGACCCGCGGCGCGATGAAACGCGACATCGGGATGTCGCCCCCCTGCTGGAAGAACATGTCGTCGAGCAAGGTGCCGTAGTCGGGTTCGGTGATCTGGCTGGCCAGTTGCATCGCGCGCGAGGTCAGCCCGATCTTGTGGCCGCGTGTGCTGCGGCCGTTGGCCAGCTTGAGCCTGACCCAGGCGCGCGAGACGGCGTATCCGTCTTCGATCGTCATGTCCGGAAACCGCCTGGAGAAATGCTCGACCGGGGTGCGCGTCTGCTCGGCCTGCTGGAGCTCGGCCGCCAGTTGCGTGATCTGTGCTTCGCTGAACATCGCGATGGTGTATTCAGGAGAGCTGGAACAAGGGGTGCAGGTTGCTGTGCTTGGCGTCGAACACCTCGCGCCCTTCATCGATCTGCATCGTCATGCCAATGTGTCGCCGCATGAACACCGGCTGGAAATGCGCCTTGGCTGCCATCAGCAAGGCATCGCCCAGCCGCTTGTGCACCTGTGCGCTGCGGCCATGCGCCATCCGCACGTTCAGGTAGACGAAGGCGTAATCCTGCTCGCCATCGGCCACTGCGCTGTGTGCGGCCGGATACGCCAGCACCCGGGTGCCGCCGGTCGGGAACACCTGGCGGCCGTCATCGTCCTGCACGCCGAGCATGGTGTCGGCCAGTGAACGACACAACAGCGTCATGTCGGTTTCCCGATCGAGGTTGGCCGTGTAGAGGATGACGAGGTGGGGCATGGCAATTCTTTCAAAGCCGGCTCAGCGCCTGCAAGCCGGTCGCTGCCGATGCCTGGGCTGGCGGTACCTGGCCGCCCGACTGCGGCGTGACCGGAAACACTGCGTTGATCTGGCCGGTTCCCGAGGCGCCGAAATACGGCGTGATGATCTCGGCGCGGCCATCATAGCCCGACCAGCCGAGCGCACCGAGCAGCATCGCGGTGTCGTGCATGAAGCCCTCTCCGTGTCCCTTGGCCGCGTATTCGGGCAGCATCGCACAGAAGTCGGCCCATCGGCCGTCCTGCCACAACTGCAGCATGTTTCGGTCCAGCGTCTCCAGGAAGGGGCTCCAGATCTTGAACGCATATTCCGGTGCCAGGCCGTTCTGTGCGAAGCGGTGCGACAAAGAGCCGCTGGCCAGAAATGCCACCGTTCCATCGTAATCGTCCTCGACCGCGCGGCGCATCGCCCAGCCCAGCCGGGCGCTGTCGCCCAGGTAGTGCGCCATGCACAGGGCCGACACCGAGACCACCTTGAAGTGCCGGTCCGGGTTCATGTAGCGCAGTGGCACCAACGTACCGTACTCGGGCGCCAGGCTGGTTGCGTCGTGCGCCAACGTGTCGACATCCCAGGCGTTGCACGAATGCGCCAGCAACTTTCCCAGCGCCGGATTGCCGTCGCACGCGTAATGCATGTTGCTGATGAAATGCGGCAACTCGTTGCTGGTGTAGCTGCCTTCGAAGCAGGGCGCGCAGTTGATGTGGTAACCGGCATTGACCAGCCAGTGGGTATCGAACACCACCAGCGTGTCGACGCCCAGCTCGCGGCAGCGCCTGCCGATCTCCCGGTGCCCGTCGATCGCATCCTGCCGCGTCCCCTTGCGCGGTCCTTCCAGCTCACTGAGAACCATCGACGGCACATGTGTGATCTTGGCGGCGAGGGCGAGTCTACCCATGGTCAGGCTCCGATCGCGTCGGTTTGTGGCAGCCAGTCGGCGTCATGCGGGAATCAATCGGGGTCAGGGAATCAATCGGGGTCAGATTCCAATTCCTTCTGATCAGGTGCCTGGTCATTTTTGACGACACGATTAATTGGAATAATTGGAATCTGACCCCAATTGAGAGCTGGGGTCTAGCGAGGGCCTGCGGCGGGGACGCCCGCCCCGGTTTCGTGGCCCTGCCCTGCAAGGGGACGGTCGGAGAGGGGTGTGCAAGTTGTTGCACCCGATGGAGGAGTGGCGTCACGCGACTCCCCACTGTGGGATCGGGTGTGCGCCCATCGATACCGCCACGTTCTTCGGTTCGCAAAACACTTCGTAGCTCCAGGTACCCCCTTCGCGGCCGGTGCCGCTGGCCTTGGTGCCGCCGAAAGGCTGGCGCAGGTCGCGCACGTTCTGGCTGTTGACGAAGCACATGCCAGCCTCGATGGCGGCGGCAACCCGGTGCGCGCGGCCGATGTTTTCGGTCCAGACATAACTCGACAGCCCGTAGGCGATGTCGTTGGCCAGCCGAATCGCGTCGGCCTCGTCGGTGAACGGGATCAGGCAGGCCACCGGACCGAAGATCTCTTCCTGCGCGATACGCATGCGGTTGTCGACATCGGCGAACACCGTGGGCAGCACATAGTTGCCTTTGCGTACCCGCTCGGGCAAATCGGGTGCTTCGAGGCCGCCGCACAAAAGTGTTGCGCCTTCTTGCGGCCCGAGTTCGATGTAGCTTCGCACCTTGGCCAGATGCGCCTGGCTGATCAGCGGACCGACGATGGTGGTCTCGTCCATCGGATCGCCCACGGAAATGCGCTTTGCGCGTTCGACGAACTGGTGCACGAAGTCGGCATAGATCGATTGCTGCACCAGGATGCGCGAACCGGCGGTGCAGCGTTCGCCGTTGTTGGAGAAGATCATGAATACCGCGGCGTCCAGCGCCCGTGCCTGGTCGGCGTCGTCGAAAATCACGAACGGCGACTTGCCGCCAAGCTCCATGCTGAATTTCTTCAGTCCGGCGGCCTGCACGATGCGGCTGCCGGTAACGGTGGAGCCGGTGAACGAAATCGCGCGCACGTCCGGGTGCCGGCACAGCGGGTCGCCGGCGTCCTTGCCGGTGCCGTGCACCAGGTTAAGCACGCCGGCCGGAATACCGGCCTCCAGCGCCAGTTCGCCCAGCCGCGCGGCGCTCAATGGCGACAGCTCGCTCATCTTGAGTACGGCGGTGTTGCCGAAGGCCAGGCAGGGCGCGGTCTTCCAGGTCGCGGTCATGAAGGGCACGTTCCACGGCGAGATCAGCGCGCACACGCCCACAGGGTGAAACAGCGTGTAGTTCAGGTGCGTCTCGGTCGGGTAGGTGTGGCCATCGACGCGGGTGCACATCTCGGCAAAATAGTGGAAATTGTCGGCTGCACGCGGCACCAGCTGCTTGCGCGTTTGCGCGATGACCTGGCCGCAGTCGTGGGTCTCGGTCTCCGAGAGTTCCGGCACATGGGCCGTGATCAGTTCGCCGAGCCGGTGGATCAGCTTGGCGCGTTGCGGCGCAGGTGTCGCGGCCCAAGCCGGAAACGCGGCCTTGGCGGCGGCTACCGCGGCATTCACCTCAGCCGCGCCACCCGCAGCCACTTGCGCCAACACCTCTTGCGTGGCAGGATCGACGGTCTCGAAATAGTCCGCCCCGGCAACCCGCTTGCCGTTGATCAGGTGGTCGACACGCATGGGGCTCCTCGGGCAATGGTATTGATCAGAGCGCCGATACCCTCGATCTCGGTGACGACTTCGGCGCCCACCGGGCAATCCACGACACCGTTGGGCGTGCCGGTCAGGATCAGATCGCCGGGCTGCAGCGTCATGAAGGCGGAAAAATACTGGATCAGGAACGGCACGTCGAAGATCATGTCGCGGGTATTGCCCGACTGGGTCACGACGCCGTCGACGCGGGTCTGCAGGGCCAGTCGCATCGGGTCGGCGACGTCGCCCGCATCGACCCGCCAGGGGCCGATCGGCGTGCAGCCATCGCGGTTCTTGACGCGCAGGTTCGGTCGGTACCAGTTCTCCAGGTAATCGCGGATCGCGTAGTCGTTGGCCACCGTGTAGCCGGCGATGAAGTCGTAGGCGTCGTCGCGGCGAACCTGGCGCGCGGCGCGGCCGATCACCACTGCGAGTTCGCATTCGTAGTGCATGTGTTTTACGCCGTCCGGGCGCACGGTCTGCGCCTTGTGGCCGATCAGGCTGCCTTCGCCTTTGACGAAGACCAGCGGTTCCTCGGGCGCCTTGAATTCCAGTTCGCGCGCATGGTTGGCATAGTTCAGGCCGAGTGCGAGGATGGTGCGCGGCCGCGCCACCGGCGCCAGTGGCGGCAGCCACACCACCGCGTGCTGGGCCACGATCCGGCCGTCGGGCAGCCGCAACTGGTCGGCTCCGTGTTCCAGCGCGTCCCACACGGCGCCGGCCCAGGCGATACGTGCGTGTTTCATGAGGCGGTATCCAGGATCCGCGCGGGCATCAGCGTGTTGGACAACACGCCGAATACCGGTATGTCGGCCAGCGTTATCTCGATGTGGTCTCCGGCGTGGGCCGTGGGGCGATCGGCATCACAGCCCAGCAGCAGCAGGTCGCCTTCGCGCAGCGACATGAACGCGTCGACATCGCGCAGCAGGGTGGCGGCGTCACGGATCAGGTCGTCAAAACGGATCGTCTGGCGCAGGTCGCCATTGATGCGGACCTGCAGCGCGAACAGCGCCGGATCGCCGGCTTCGTCCGGAGCGACGGCATGCGCGCCCAGGCCCAGGAGGCCGTCGACACACTGGGTCCTGACGGCAGGCCGGAAATAGCTGGCTCCGGGTAGTTCCAGGTCGTTGACCAGTACGTAGCCAGCCACGGTGGGCCTGGTGCGATCGGCGCCCGCAAGCCATTGCCGCGGACCCGTGACCAAAGCCACCGATGCGCCCACCAGCACCGTGTCGGCACCCACCGGCAACATGATGCCGGCGCCGCTGGTGCTCCAGGTGTTGGCGGTCTTCACATACAGCACCGGTGCGCGCGGTGGTGCTGTATGGGGTGGCTGCGCCATGCGTTCGCCCCACTGCTGCCATTCACGGCGGAAATTGAGCAGGCAGCCATACACAGTGCCGGTCGGCCAGAAAGTGCCAGGCGCATTCATGCTTGTTCCATTGCGATCAAGGTATCGAGAAAGATACTAAATGAAACCCTGATTTCCTCCAAACGGGGGAGCGGAGCGCCAAAAGACTGTAAACGTATCCAGTAACATCCAGTGATGGCCAAAGAAAAAAGCAGTTACGTGTGCAGCGATTGCGGCGGCGCGAGCCCGAAGTGGTTGGGCAAGTGCCCGGCCTGTGGCGCCTGGAACACGCTGGTCGAGTCGGCGGCACCCAACCTGTCGGCGGTACGCAACCGCTTTGCGTCGCTGGCAAAAACCGCGCAGGTCGCCACGCTCGGCGACATCGAGGCAGTCGACATGGCGCGTACCCCGACCGGTCACGAGGAACTCGACCGGGTGCTCGGTGGTGGCATCGTCGACGGTGGTGTCGTGCTGATCGGTGGCGATCCGGGCATCGGCAAGTCGACACTGCTGTTGCAGGCCCTGCACTCCCTGCAGGTCGCCGGCAAACGCACCCTGTATGTGACTGGCGAGGAAAGCGGCGCCCAGGTCGCGCTACGCGCCCGTCGGCTCGGGCTGGATGGCTCGCGGGTACAGGTGCTGGCCGAGATCGGGCTTGAGAGGATCCTGGCCACGCTGGACGCGGTACAACCGGAGATCGCCGTCATCGACTCGATTCAGACGGTGTATTCCGACCAGCTTACCTCGGCGCCCGGCTCGGTGGCCCAGGTGCGTGAATGCGCCGCCCACCTGACGCGCGCGGCCAAGGCCAGCGGCGTGTGTATCGTGCTGGTCGGCCATGTCACCAAGGAAGGCGCGCTGGCCGGGCCGCGGGTGCTGGAACACATGGTCGACACGGTGCTGTATTTCGAGGGCGATACCCATTCCAGCTATCGGCTCGTGCGCGCGATCAAGAACCGTTTCGGTGCAGTCAACGAGATCGGCGTGTTCGCGATGACGGAGCGCGGCCTCAAGGGGGTGAGCAATCCCAGCGCCATCTTTCTGAGTCAGCACGACGCAGCCGTGCCCGGCAGCTGCGTGATGGTCACACTCGAGGGCAGCCGGCCGCTGCTGGTCGAGATCCAGGCGCTGGTCGATGGCGGAGGACCCAGCCCACGCCGCCTGTCGGTCGGCCTGGACCGCGACCGGCTGGCGATGCTGCTGGCAGTCTTGCACCGCCATGCCGGCGTGGCTTGTGCCGACCAGGACGTATTCGTCAACGCGGTCGGTGGCGTACGCATCAGCGAGCCGGCAGCCGACCTGGCGGTGATGCTGGCGATCACCTCCAGCCTGCGTGGCAAGCCGCTGCCCAAGGGATTCTTCGCGTTTGGCGAGGTCGGCCTGGCCGGCGAGGTGCGGCCAGCACCGCGCGGCCAGGAGCGGTTGCGCGAAGCCGCCAAACTCGGGTTCAGCGTGGCCGTCGTGCCCAAGGCCAACCTGCCGAAAAAGCCGATCGAAGGCCTGGTCATCCACGGGGTGGACCGGGTCGAGCAGGCCATGGAGACGGTGCGCGGCCTGACCTGACGCACCCGGCCCGCGCGGCCGGGGGCCGGCACAGTGGCAGGCGCGCCTAAAATGCCGGGCTTCAATCTCCCAGCAGAACTGCACGCTCCGTTTGCCCCGGTTCGTGCGATCTGCGTCGGCTACGATGCCGGCGCGCCCTTCGAGCCAAGCGCCCATGCCACCTCTGTTTCCTCGTATCGCAATTGCGTTGGTCGGCGTGGCCGCATTCGCCTTCGCCTGGCATCGGTTTGGCTGGCCGGGTGTCGTCGTCGTCGCCACCGTGCTGGTGATGTGGCTGCTGCTGCACTTCAACCGCATGATGCAGGTGCTCAAGCGTGCCGCCGACCGCCCGATCGGGCATGTCGACAGCGCGGTGATGTTCAATGCCAGGCTCAAGCCCGGCGTGACCCTGCTGCACGTGACCGCCATGACCCGCTCGCTGGGCGCACTGCAGACGGTCAAGGACGAACAGCCCGAGGTCTATCGCTGGAGCGACAACGGCCAGTCCTACGTGGACTGCGAGTTCCTGGGCGGGCGGCTGGTGCGATGGGACATGGTGCGGCCTATATTGGCCGATGATGCTCCACGGACCGACATGTCGATGGGGCCCGCGGCCCGTAAAATCAGTCGTTTTGGCGCTGCCGTCAGCGACGACAGCCAGAAACACGCAAGCTCCCAAACCAACCCGGGCCCGCAACGGGCGTCAGACAACAAGGAATGACCAACATGAGCGCAGTACCAGCTTCAATGGACGATCGCGACGGCAAGATCTGGATGGACGGTCAGCTGGTCGAGTGGCGCGACGCCAAGATCCATGTGCTGACCCATACGCTGCATTACGGCTGTGGCGCGTTCGAGGGGGTACGTGCGTACAACACCGCCGGCGGAACCGCGATCTTTCGCCTGCGCGAACATACCGAGCGGCTGTTCAACAGCGCCAAGATCCTGCGCATGAAGATCCCGTTCACGCTCGAGGAGGTGATGGAGGCGCAGAAGCTGGTGGTGCGCGAGAACAAGCTCGAGAGTTGCTACCTGCGCCCGCTGACCTGGGTCGGCTCGCAGAAACTCGGTGTCAGCATGAAGGGCAACACCATCCATTTGATGGTCGCCGCCTGGCCCTGGGGCGCCTACCTGGGCGAAGATGGCATCAAGAACGGCATCCGGGTCAAGATCTCCAGCTACACCCGCCACCACGTCAATACCACGATGACGCAAGCCAAGGCGGTCAGCAACTACACCAACTCCATCCTGGCCAATCAGGAGGCCACCGACGACGGCTACGACGAGGCGATGCTGCTCGATGTCAGCGGCTTCGTCAGCGAAGGCGCCGGCGAGAACGTGTTCGTCGTGAAGGATGGCGTGGTCTACACCCCCGACCTGTCGGCGGGCGCGCTCAACGGCATCACCCGCAACACCGTGACGCATATCTGCAAGGACCTGGGCCTGGAGCTGGTTCAAAAGCGAATCACCCGCGACGAGATGTACATCTGCGACGAAGCGTTCTTCACCGGCACCGCCGCCGAAGTCACACCGATCCGCGAACTTGACCGCATACCGCTCGGGCGAGGCTCGCGCGGGCCGATCACCGAGAAGATCCAAAGCGCGTTCTTTGACATCGTGAACGGACGCAATCCGAAATATGCGCACTGGCTGGCGCGGGTCTGAAGCGGCCCTGTGCGAACTGCCAGGTCACGAAGGCAAATACCCCATGAGCAAGAACCCTGTAGAACTGCTGGCCAAGGACCTCAACGCCCAGGGTGGCGTGTTCTGTCCCAGCCCCAAGGCCGACATGAAGATCTGGAACAGCCACCCCAAGGTCTACCTGGACGTGGCGCATACCGGTCAGGCCAAGTGCCCGTATTGCGGGACGGTCTATGCGCTCAAGGCGGGTGAGCATTTCGACGCGCACCACTGAAAGCGTGAGCGGCAATCGCTTGAGCGACTTTCGATGTAAAACGGACTCCGTCGACGCTCAAACAACGTTTGACGCGCTGCGGTCGGCATCTTCCCGGGTAGTGGTTGAGGCGAAGGCATAACCGGTGCGCTCTCGCTTCGCACGGTACATCGCCCTATCCGCACTCTTGACCAACTCGTCTGCCGTTTCGCCGTCACCTGGGAACATGGCAATTCCGATGCTGCAGCCGACGCGAAGCGAAAGCTGCGCTCCATTCGAGTTCAATTCGCACGGTTGCCCGAGTTCTGCGACGATTTTTGTTGCAACCGCTGAGGCATGAGCCTCTAGATCGAGTTCAAGAAGCAGGTACAGGAACTCGTCACCTCCGTGTCTGCTGACAGTATCGTCCTCACGCGTCACAGCGATGAGCCTGCTGGCGATTGTCTTCAGCACGCTGTCGCCGGCAGGGTGCCCGTGCGTGTCGTTGATGGCCTTGAAGCCATCCAGGTCGATGAACATGACAGCCAGGGTTCTATCGTGCCGCTTTGCCTGAGCGAGCCCATGCTCCAGACGGTCGTTGAAGAGCACGCGGTTCGGCAACGACGTGAGCGGGTCGTGGAACGCAGCATCGCGGGCAGATTTTTCTTGCTCTTGTGCGGCCGCCAACTCATGTTCCAGAACCTCGCGTTCTCTGAGTTCGGCCTGCAAGGCGCCGTTGACCGTGTCCAGGTCGACTGCACATGCCTTGACCTTGCTTTCGATCAGTTCGTTCTGCGCGAGAGCTTCCTCCAGGCTGGCCTGCGGTTGCAAGGCCAACTCGTCCTTGAACGCCGCATTGACGCGCGCCAACTCGTCAGCGCAACCCTCAACTTCCCCCTTGATTTGTTCGCTCCGGCTAATGACGCGTGTCAGTTCGCGGGGCGCAGACAGGGGCTGTGGCATGTTCTTTTGCGTGGGCTGAATCATCTTTATCGGGCATACGTTTGGGCGTGCTGTAACGTGCGCGCTCGAAGCCAGGGACAAGTTGCTGGACGTCAAATGCTGGCAGCGTTCGCCATTTCTGTCTGTATGGTGTCGCACACAGGTTCGACTCGCGACAGACTCTGCGACCCTCTCAAAGCCCCTCGGTTGTCAGTTTTCCGCCGAAGTATCGCGCTGCAGCTATGCGGCCGGCGCGTCCGGGAGGCCCATTGGAGAAGAAAGTTCGACATCAGGCAGACTGTCCTGCGGACGTGTAGGTGTTATCAGCCACACCCGTAAGGCCTAATGAACTCGCACCTACCGGGCGGCGCGGTTGAAGCGGCTGTCGCGGGAAGCATGCTGAAAACCTGCGCCAGTATTGACTCTCCAGGCTTTCTCGGGCCACCAGCGTAGTAAAACCCCCTCAGCCAAAAAAAAGCCACCCGAAGGTGGCTTGAAAGAGTCCTGTGAAGGACATCGTTGGAGACGAGAATCTTTATTCGGTGGGGCCCCTTCGCAGCGCCTGAGCCCGCCTTTGTAGAACTGTGACAGCAGTTGGGTGGACTGTAGCCAACGGATCAGGTCTGCGCCATCCTCCATTCAGGGGATGGAGCCGGCGTTTACCGCGAAAGCGGTAATATTCCCGCCGTTGGTGGCTTCGGTGGTGGCGCTGCTGGTCGCGCTATCGGCTGCCAGTCGGCTGTTTTTGCGGTAACGAAACCTCAAAACATGCGCCACCTT
>Ga0105047_10011013_pt1 | contig 14719 bp, 8 predicted proteins | sample MAT04_FD_78384 | JGI IMG/M metagenome (GOLD analysis project Ga0105047, IMG submission 78384) | Freshwater microbial communities from Lake Fryxell liftoff mats and glacier meltwater in Antarctica - MAT-04 (megahit assembly) | ecosystem: Environmental > Aquatic > Freshwater > Ice > Liftoff... | reverse complement strand
CGAAAAGTTCCTGCCCAAGGAAACTGACGTGATCGTCTCCGTCAACATCCGGCAGATCCTCGATTCCGAATTGGTCAAAACACACGCGCTCGAACTGATCAAGTCGTCGATAAGCGGCAGCAAGGACGCTCAGGAAGCGATCAAGGTGATGGGACTCAATCCGCTGACGGACATCAACCGCCTGTCGTTTGGCATGGGCATTGAAGACATCGGCAACCCGAGGGCATCGCTTGTCATCGAGGGGAAGTTCAACATCAAGAAGATTCAGGACGAGATGGAAACGCTCGCCAAGAATGACCCGAAGCAATACGGGGTGGAGAAAGTAGGCGGCAAGACGCTCTATCGCATCACGACATCAAACCAATCACCCTTCTACATCGCCCTGCTCGATTCCGCCACGATCGTCACCACAACCCAGAAGGAACAGGCCGCGACGGCGTTCGATGCTGTCCAGGGAACGACGGCCATCGCGGTTCGCAAGGACGTGCTCGACCTATTGAAGAAGGCCGACGCGAACGCCTCACTCTTCCTCGTGGCCCATTCCAAGGGGAAGTTGCAAAACTTGCCGCTGATCGACAATGAGATGAAGCGCGTGCTAAATCAGATCCAAACCCTGACGGTCGAGGTTCGCGTCACTCGTGATGCCAGCCTCGGCATCACCCTGGTCACGGGCACGCTCGATGAAGCTAAGTCAATGGCGATGCTCATCGCCGGCGGTCTCGACTTGGCCAAGGTTCAAGTGAAGGTGGCCGTTACCCAACAGCCGGAGTTGCAACCAATCTCCGATCTCGTCAATTCGATGGCGGCCGAGCAGAAAGAAAAAACGATCACAGTCACCGGGAAAGTCTCGGGCGAATCGCTCGGCAAGTTGCTGAAGAAGTAAACACATACGGTAGCCTCTTCTCATTCAACGAAAGAATACGGATGGCGCGGACACGCACGTTTATCGCGGTAGAGATCAGTGAACCGGTTCGCCAACGGGCGGCCGCGTTGCAGCAGAAGCTCGCGCGGACGACGCCCGGCGTTAAATGGGTTGAAGAAGCCAATCTGCACATTACGCTTTTGTTCCTGGGCGAAGTGGACAATCTCGACCTAGTGCCGATCTGCCGGATCGTGAAGCAGCAGGCCGCCAAACTGCCGCCGTTTACTTTCGAAGTATCGGGACTAGGTGTCTTTCCGTCGGTGAGACGGCCGAAAGTACTCTGGGCGGGGATCCGTGACGGCGGGGATGAGTTAAAGACGCTGCACGAGAACCTGGAGGGACCGCTCCTGGAACTCGGTAGCTATCGCCGAGAAGAACGGGCCTTCTCGCCGCATCTGACACTAGGGCGGCTCGATTCAGAAGTACGAGAGGGCGCCTGGACGCCGATCTTGACCGAACATGAAGAATGGACGGCCGGTTTCTCGCAAGTCACGCAAATTCTGGTAATGAGTAGCGACTTGCGCCGCGCCGGCCCGACGTACAATGTCGTCGGGCGAGCGCCGCTGGAAGATTGACTTTCAACTCATCTTACGCTGAGTGGTCATCCCAACATTGTCGCTGAACAAACGACCGCGAAGCAGACCAAATGAGATCGACTGCCACTTGAGTCGTGGCAGTTTGGGAATGCCGCCTTCGTTTGTGAAGTAAAATTTAGGCGGTGTGAAGCCTGCCTCTTCGCACATGCGACGGAGATCCATGCGCAGCAGGGCGGTGATGTGCGCGGGATATGTATTGCCCAGGAAATGGGTAAAGTGCCCGCTAAGAATCAACCCGGCATAAGAACGGATCGCTTCCTGGTTTGGCATGGTCAGGATCAACGTGCCGCCTGGCCGAAGCAAACGGTTGAGCGTGCGAAAGACATGTCTCGGGTTTTCGAGATGTTCGATTGTCTCCGAGCAGACGACGACGTCGAACTGGCGATCGATCGAAACTGCGTCGTTCAAATCGTGTTGATGCCAGGCGATTGCTTCGGCGAGTTCGGGTGGGCGCGGAAACAAGTCCGCGCCGGCCAGATCTTGAAAGCCTTCTTCGAGATAAAGACGTCCCAGTAACTCACCGCGCCCGGCGCCGAAATCGAGGAGCGAGCCGCGCGCACCGGTCTCCTTTAGCATCCGAAGAACCATTCGCTTGATCGGCTCACCCGAGGTGCCTCCCGAGCGTTCCGACGCTTGTTTTCGCCATTCTTCGAGACTCAACAGATTCTCCTATGTTCAATTCTAAAAACGTCGATTTCAAGCCTACGGGAACAACCCGCGGGTGGCCTTTTCATTGGCGACCTTTTGCACACCGATCGTCAGGGCCGCCAGTCGCATCGGCAGATTCTTTTGCAAGGACAGACTGCGAACGCGGTGATACGACTTCTGCATCAGTTGTTTGAGCTTGGAGTTCACTTCGGCTTCGTCCCAGAAAAACTGGGCCATGTCCTGCACCCATTCAAAGTACGAGACCGTCACGCCGCCGGCATTGCAGAGCACATCTGGAATAACAAACACTTTGTTCTCTTGCAGGATGAGATCGGCCTCGGGAGTCGTCGGTCCGTTGGCGCCCTCGGCGAGGATCTTGGCACGAACTTTTCCCGCGTTATCGGCAGTGATGACGCGTTCCATGGCACAAGGGGCGAGGATCGTGCAGGGAATCGTGAATAATTGATCGTTGGAAATCGCTTCGGCTTCCTTGAAACCTTTGATCGAGCGGGTAACCTGCGCATACTTGACGAGGGCCGCGAGGTCGATGCCCTTCTTATTCACGATGGCGCCGTCGCGATCGCCGACGGCAATGATCTTGACGCCGCGCTGGACCAGTTCCTGGCAGACGACTGAGCCGACATTGCCGAAACCCTGGACGACAGCCGTCGAGTCCGCCGAACTGATGTTCATTTCCTGCAAGGCTTCCATGATGCAGAAAACGACGCCCCGGCCGGTGGCTTCCCGCCGGCCGACGCAGCCGCCAATCTCGACCGGCTTGCCGGTGACGATCTCCGGACAGGCGTAACCGACTTTCATACTATACGTGTCCATGATCCAGGCCATCGTCTGCTCGTCCGTCCCGAGATCGGGAGCCATGACGTCGATGCGCGGGCCGATAATCGGCAGCACTTCTTCGGTATAGCGGCGCGTCAGTCGCTCCAGTTCGCCCAGGCTCATGCACGTCGGATCACAGGCGATGCCCCCCTTGGCGCCGGAGAACGGCAGGTTCATGATGCCGCACTTCCACGACATCCACATGGAGAGTGCCGCGACCTCGCCGAGGTCGACCGAGGGCGCGTAGCGCAGGCCGCCTTTCGAGGCGCCGCTCGTGAGCGAATGCTGGACACGGTAGCCGGGGAAGCAATGCGTCTCGCCATTGTCCATTCGAATGGGGATGCTGACGACCAGAGACCGTTTGGGCACACTCAGTCGCTCGATAATGCCCGGATCACAATCCATGACGCCGGCTACGGTCTGCAACTGCTTGCAAGCCATCTGATAAACGGGCGACGAGGAAAAGATGGGGGCGGGGGGTCGGGCGAACACTTTCGCCGGAACGGCGGTGGACATGAAGAGCCTCCTTGGCGGATTCGAGAGAGGAGAAGCGCCTGTATCTCATTATAGCGCGCGACACGCCGATCGATCGCGCAGGCGGGCGGGTTTGATAGTGTTTTCCTATGAGATTCGCCCGAATCCCTGGTATCATGGGTTCCATGACGAATCTAATCATCGGTTGCGGCTACCTAGGCCGGCGCGTGGCATCCCTGTGGCAAGGCCAGGGGCATCGCGTCATCGCCTTGACGCGTGGTCGGGCCGACGACCTGCGCCGCGACGGTCTTGAACCCCTACTGGGGGACGTGCTCGGTTCTCTACCGGTTTTGCCGGTTGTCGATACCGTCTTGTACGCCGTCGGCATGGATCGATTGTCGGGGCGATCGTTCCGTGAAGTCTACGTCGATGGGTTGCGCAATGTTCTGGATAACTTGCCCTGTCCACGACGATTCATCTACGTTAGTAGCACCAGCGTTTATGGTCAGGTGAACGGCGAGGAAATCGATGAGTCGTCGCCTACCGAACCGCTGGAAGAGAACGGCCGTGTGATTCTGGAAGCCGAGAACTTGTTGCGCTCGCGACTACCCGAGGCGATCATTCTTCGCTTTGCCGGCATCTACGGCCCAGGTCGCATCCTCCGCCGCGCGGCGATCGAACAAGGCGAACCGTTACGCGGCGATGCTGACAAGTGGCTGAACCTGATTCATGTTCAAGACGGAGCGCGGGCGGTTGAGGCCGCCAACGAACGCGGCCGGCCTGGTGAGACTTACCTGGTGGCGGACGGCAACCCCGTTCGCCGTCGCGATTTTTACACCTACATGGCAAACCTCTTGAAGGCGCCGACCGCTCGCTTCGAACCGCTGCCCTCCGGTGCGCCAATCCCGAACCACGAGCGCTCGAACCGGCGGATCTTGAATCGAAAAATGCGGGAAGAGTTGGGGGTTGTGCTCGAATTTGGCGATTATCGTCGGGGCTTGAGCGGAATTTAAGTCCCGCTGATTCCGGGGCTTCACAAAAAAACCTCCGCCAAGCTATGGCGGAGGTTAAGGCGTTCTCCCGTATTTCAGTCAAATCAGATTGCCGCGACTTCGATCTTTTTCGACCAGCGGCGGCGGATCAACAGCCCCACGCCAAGCACCATGGTAGAGATCAACATGATGTGGTGCGGTTCCGGAGTCGCATAAAGGGCGACATCGTTGCCGCCGGTGATCGAGTTCATGGTGAAATCCGCCGTGTAGCTGATGGCCAGATCGAACCCGGAACCGTTCACGTTCGAGACAACCACCGCGTCCTGGCCGTAGCCGGTGAACATGCCAGTCACTCCGCCCGCGGACTGGTTGTCGACGATGAAGAACTTATCGCCGACAACAGGCACGTATAAGCCGTTGATTGTCGGGGGGCTGAGAGTAGCGCCCGTGATGTTGATTGAACCGCCGGAGCCGATGACGACTTTATCGTAAGTCGCGTTATCGGTAATTTCGACCTTGAAGAGCGAACCGGAAGCGAGGGTCAGTCCGGAGGTGAACGAGATCGTTCCGACACTGTTGCCCGGGGCCAGGCTGCCGCCCATGTCCACGGTCGTGGCGCCGGCGATCAAGCCGGTGCCGCGGAGCGTTGCCCCGTTGCTGACGGAGACGGGTCCGGTGCCGGTGCCGAAACCGGTCGTGTTGTTGACGGCCAGGGTTCCGGTACTGACTGTCGTGCCGTTAGAATAGGTGTTGGCCGCAGTCAGAATGAGAACACCGGCGCCCGTCTTGGTGAGCGAACCAGTGCCATCAATGACACCGCCGAGCGTGAAATCGGTCGCGGACGATGAGACGTTCACCGTGCCGCCGCCATCGTTGAGCGTGACGAGCTTGGTATTGGCAACGGTCGAGCCGCTGTAGAGCAGCGTGCCGGCGGTCGGCGAACCGCCGTTAGTGCCGAAGGTGATCGAGCCGGTCGCACCGCCGATGGTCGAGTTGGTCGAAAGCGTTCCCTCGTCGATGAAGAGTCCGCCCGTGTTATTCAGCGGAGTGTCCGTGACCGTGACAGTCCCTGACGTGGTCTTTCTGATGGCAGAGCTGCCAGTGATGGCGAAGGCGGCAGGGGTGATCTGCGTGATAGAACCCGACGAGAGAATTGAATTTGTCGTGCTTGATAGGGTAACGTTGCCTGGAATGGTGCTTGCGAGGGTGAAGGTACCCCCCAAGAGATTGATGCCGCCGAAAGCCTCGTCTTCCGAGAATTCAGCAATACCGCCAGTGTTGATGGTGATGAAAGTAGTGCCGGGCAGGTCCGGGTTGCCGGTCGGCCCAAAGAATTCGAACTTGCCGCCGTTGTTGACGACGATGGAGGTCGCGCTCAAATCTCCCGCGGTAATGTCCTGAACGCGAAGAATGCCTCCATTGATCGTCACTGTGCCGGTAAACGTGTCGTTGTCGGCCGTGAGGGTGAGCATGCCGGCTCCGGACTTGGTGAACCCGCCCCCAGGACCGCCCGTGAGGACGCCATTCCAGGTGATGGTGGCGCCCGTGCCGACGTTGACTTCGAGCGTGGCGCCGCTCGCGATGCTGGCGGCAGCGGCTTGCGTAGAGTCGGTCGTGCGTTTCAGCACCAGGGTGCCATTCGTGACCGTCGTCGTGCCGAGGTAGCTATAGTCGTTAATCAATGTCGCTATACCGGCGCCGTCCTTGGCGACATTACCGTCGCCGCTGACGGTTCCGACGATCGAGAAGTCGTCGGACCGGTTCAACTTGAAGGTGGCCCCGACAGCAATGCTGACGTTGCTGGTAATATTGCCCGAGGTGTTGCCATCGCCAATTTGCAATGTTCCAGTGTTAATGGTCGTCAGTCCCGAGTAGTTGCTGCTTCCCGTGAAGGTGACCGTGTTGGAGCCGTCCTTGGTGACGGCGCCCAGGCCGCCGATGGCGCCGCCGTAGGCATACGACGTGCTCGAACTCAGAATCAGGGATCCTCCGGGGAGCGAGGTCGGACCGGTCGAAGTGAAAGTGCCTGTCAAGGTCAGGTTGTTCGAACCGCTCTTGGTCAGGGAACCCGTGCCGGAGATATTGCCGGCGAAACTGATATCGTCAGAGCGATTCAGGATGACTACGGCATTGTTGATCAAGTTCCCCGTGCCGATCGCTCCGGCCGTGCCGCCGTTGCCGACCTGCAATGTACCGTTCGAGACTGTCGTGGTTCCCGAATTTGTATTGTCGGTCAGGATGATCAGCGTGCCGGTTCCTTGCTTCACGAGCGAAGCGATGCCGCCGATCAAACCGGCGCTGGCGCTTTGGAATGTGTAGTTCGCGGTTGAGTTCACTGTCACCATCGAGGGAAGAACGGATGTGGTCAAGTCGACCGTGAAGACGCTCGCCGAGTCGTCGAAGATGACGATGTCGCCGGTGACGAAGTTTGTCGCGGAATTGTCGCTGGAAAGTTTCCAGTTGTTCGTGCCGCCGACGTTGGGAGCCGTGCCGACGTCCCAATTGGCGTCGATCGCTCCGGTCCACTTGATCGGGTCGGCGGACACGTTCAGATTAATCGTGGTGTTGACCGTGTCGTAAACAAGAGCGGCCGACGCACGAGGCGGCATTGTCGTAACGCTCGACAAGGTGAAGCCGCTCGTAATGGCCGTGCCGCTGTAGTCGATCAACGTGAACACGCCGTTGGCGAAGACGAGCGGATTGGTGACGGTAATCAAATGCGAGCCGCCGTTCACATTCAACCCGTTGGAGTTCGTCACGGTCAAAAGGGCCACGTTCGGATTTCCGGCCTGGTTGAGGTCGAACGCAAGCGTGCTTCCGGTGGCGCCGAGTGTAAGCGAGGCGATCGAGAGGCTGGTCGTCGCGGTCGTGGTGTTGCGCGTGGTGAATGTTGCCCCATTGGCGACCGTGATGTCCGCCGTCAGCGTGGCGGGCGTCAACTTGAGAGTGCCGGCGTTGACGTTGACGGTGGTCGGCGCGAAACTAGCCGAGCCAAAGGTCAATGTGCCCAAGCCGAGCTTGGTTACCGATCCGGTCCCCGCCACGGTGCCGTTGATCGTTAACGATCCGGCCGCATTCGCGATGTCGATCGAACCGCCTCCCGTTGCGAAGCTGAGATTGCGCGTGCTGATGGCCGAACCGCTATCGGTGATTCGCAACGTGGCGCTCGTCGTATCGCCAATGGTAATCAGTCCGGTTCCGCTCGTGGGGAAGTTGGCGGCGAGCATTTCGAGCACGCCGTTCTTGATGTTGATCGGCATCGTGGTCTGGAACGTGGTCGTGCCACTGACGGTAACCGTGCCGGTCGTCGTTTTCTCGAACACCGGTCCCGAAAGAATGCCGCCGGCCCCGGAGCCCGTGAAGTTCGTCGTGATACTGCCGGACATGACCTGGTAGCCGGTCGCAAGAACCACAGTTGTGTTGACGTTTGTCAACACAGCGCCGGACGAGCGATACTCGCCGCCATTGAGGGTAACGCCGCCATAGTTCTCACCGACTTGTAAATCGACCAAACCGCCGACATTGATCTGAAAGACGGTCGTACCCGGCAAATCCGGATTACCCGCTCCTCCAGATCCGAAGATAAATGTACCGCCGTTGTTGACGGTGATGAGCGCTGCACCCAAATCGCCGCCGCTAAGATCATCGAGTGACAGGGTGCCGGCATTGACGATGACCGTGCCCGTGAAGGCATTGTTATTGGCCTGGAGAGAGACTTGGCCGAGACCACTCTTGATGAAGGTGCTTGTAGCCGTGCCGGTCATCGTTGTTGCCACCGTCAGCGTGGCGCCGACCCCGACGTTGGTTTCAAGCGTGGAGTTTGCGGTAATCGTGAAGCCGCCGAGATAATTGAAATCGCTGGTGCGGTTCAAGATTAACTTGCCGGCCGACACGAGCGTGGCGCCGGTGTGATCGAAGCTTCCCGAAACCGTGGCTTCGCCATTGCCCAGTTTGGTCACGCCGCCGGTGCCAGTAATTCCGCCAGTCAGCGAAAAATTGTCCGATCGATTCAAGATGAGCGATCCGCCGCTAAGGTTAATATCGCTCGTGACATTGCCTGAAGTGCCGCCGTTGCCGATCTGCAATGTTCCCAGATTGACGGTCGTCGTCCCCAAATAATTGCTATTGCCGGTGAACGTGATCGTGTTCGCGTTATTTTTGGTAATGCCGCCCGAACCGCTAATGGCGCCGGAGTAGGTGTATGAGTTGGCGTTGTCCAGGATGATGGCTCCTCCGGTTCCGGTCGACGTGGAACCGGTCGAGGCATAAATCCCCGTCAGCGTCAGACTGTTGGCGCCGCTCTTGGTGAGGGAACCGCTGCCGGAGATGTCGCCGCCGAAGGAAATGGCGTCCGAGCGATTGAAAATCACGGCGGCATTGTTGACCAGGTTGCCCGTGCCGAGGGAGCCGACCGTTCCGCCATTGCCGATTTGCAACGTCCCGGCAGTGACCGTCGTGGTACCGCTGTACGTGTTGTTGGTTGCAAGTGTCAGCATATTCGAACCCAGTTTGGTCAGCGAGGCGCTGCCGCTGATCAAACCCGTGCCTTGGAAGACGTAGGCATTGGTCATGTTGTTGACCGTGACAATGCTAGGTTGGATCGGGTCGGTGTTGGTGAGGTTGACGGTGAAGACAGTGGCCGTGTCGTCGAATGTAACGTTGTCGCCGGTGATGAAATTAGTGGCGGTAGAATCGCTGACGAGTTTCCAATTATTCGTGCCGCCTACATTGGCGGCCGTGCCGACATCCCAATTCGAATTGTTATTGCCGTTCCACTTAATGGAATCGACGCCCACCGTGACATCAATGCGCGTGTTGGGCACATCGTACGTCAGAACGGCGGTTGTACGCGCCGGCAAAGTGGCTGTGTTGATGGTGAAGCCCGTGGTGATCGCCGTCGTGTTGTTGTAATCGATAAGTGTGAAGGTGCCTGCAGGCAGCAAAGTGCCGCTGAGCAGATTGATGGTATGGGCGCCGCCGTTGAGGTTGAGGCCGTCGAGCGATGTGACATCCATGAGCGGCACTAACGGCAGCGTACTCGACGCAAATTCGAAATTGACGATCGTCCCGCCCGCGTCAAGAGAGAGGGAGGGCATCGAGAACGTCGTCGGTACGGCAGGTACAAGCGTCGTCAACGTCGCGGCGGCGCTGACACTGTAACCGCCCGCCGCGCTGTAAGGCGCGACCTTCAAGACGCCCGCGCTGATGGTGGTCGTGCCCGTGTAAGTTCGGGCAGCGCCGGTCAGCGAAACCGTTCCCGACCCTTGTTTGGTGAAGCCAAAGTTGTTGCCGCCCGTCCCGCCCAAGTTGCCGGAGTAGACGATGGGATTAACCCCCGTGTAGTTGACAGTGATTATACCGGCGGTCCCGCTCGTATTCAAAATAGTGTTGGCAGTTCCCGTTCCCGAAACGGTCAAGCTGGATACCTCTTGGCTGAAACCATTCAAGTCGAAGGTTCCGGAGGTCGTGCCGCCGCCTAACACCATCGCGGTCGCGATCGGCAAGCGGTTGCTGCTCGCGTCAATCTGCAGCGTTCCGTCAACCACCGTGGTCGTTCCAGTGTACGTGTTCGTTCCGCCAAGCCGCAATGTGCCCGAGCCACTCTTGACAAAGGCGAAGTTATCAGCGCCCGAGGCGCCAAGCCTGCCCGTGTAAATCTGCGTCGTAACGCCCGTGTAGTTGACCGTGAAGATCGCGGCGGTGGCGCTCAGGTTTTGCACCTGGTTCGCGGTCCCAGTCCCCGCGTTCGTCAGTCCTGCCACCATCTGATTCAGGCCGTTCAATTCGAAAAGGCCAGACGTATTCGCTACGGAATCTCCGAGAATCAACGTTGTCGCGGTTGGCAAGCGATTCACCCCGCCACTGATCGTGAGTCCGCCGTTAAGGACGGTGGTGGTGCTTGTCGCCCCGCCATAGGAATTGCTGGCGTTGCTGAGGACGAGAAGCCCGGTGCCGGCTTTCGTCAGGTTGCCCGCGCCCGTCACGGACCCGGAGAGAATGATTGTTGCCAGGCCTCCAGTCGTGGTCATGTTGATGCGGCTATCCGTTTGCAGGACAACCCCGTTCGCTATCGTGGAAGTCGCGCCCGCGGCGCCCGTCGCGGCGAGGTGCAATGCGCCCGCATTGCTCGGCCCATTCCCGTTCAGGGTGTAAAGCCCGCCGCTCGCAATTGGGAAAACGCCAGTTAAACTATTATCCGAGATGCGAAACTGAGCGCCCGATGCAATATTGACTGCGCCGACAGAGGAGAGACGGTTGCTCGTCACCTGCAAGATACCCGCGTTGACATTGATGGTGCCAAGCGTACTCGTGCCGCTCGACCCGACGGTGAGGATGCCGGCTCCGGTCTTGTTCAACGTCGCGGTCGTGCCGATGAGTTGATTCCCTAGTTTTGTTACGGTGAATCCCGTTCCCACTTCCATTGTCGATGTGGAGCCGGCCGCGTAGCTGAACACCTGCAAGACAGAGGCGGAAGTGTAACTTGATCGAAATTGCATGGTGCCGCCGTTGATCGTGACGGTGGTCCCCGTGGCGCCGAGAGTACCCACCGCTCCGATATTCAGGATGCCCGCGTTCAAGGTCACAGCCGTGTTGAGGTTTGTGGCGCCATTCAAAGTCAAGGTGCCCGCGCCCGATTTAATATAACCGCCCGCGCTGAATGTTCCCGATACCGTGATGTTGCCCGTGCCATTGAAAGTAGTCGCGGTGGTGAGCGTCTGCGCCCCGCTCAGCGTGAGCAAACTGCTGCTATTGTTGGTTACCGCTGTAGCCACGGAGTAGATAATTCCATTCGAGATGGTCGTGGCACCGGATCCCGAATTAATGACGATGGACGGCGCCGTGCCTCCCAAAGTAAGCGTGTTGCCAGCAGCAGCCGCGGCGATGGTCGTTGTCCCCGTGTTGTTCACCGTGATGCTGTTGAGGTTGAACGTGCCCGCCCCAATGTTGTTGGTCGCCGTGTAGTTGGTGCTTCCCCCGAAGATCAGATCCGTGGCCGCGTTGCTGGGCGGCACGAACGGTGACGCGGCGCCGTCCAGCCAGTTGGCGGCGGAATTCCAATTCCCCCCCGCCGGATTGTTCCAGGTGTAAGGGTTCGTTTGTGCGACAGCAGGGGCGGCTTCGAGCAAGCAGGCAGCGAGAGTGAGGGGCAGCAGCAGGTAAAAACGAATCATGTCGCGTCCGGTGAGAACCAAAATCCGGGTGAACGTCGAGTCTATCCGAGTGGAGATTCTTATCGATCGATGTGTGGGTCGTTTGACGTGTCCGCTAAGGTTTGAAGAGAGAATCGTGAAGGTTTGGAGAGCCACTCGGTCGTCGCGTAAAAACGGGCATTTCCCACACAATCGCATTCAGCTGACCCAGAGTCACTGGACGACAAAAGGTGAAAGCGTGTTGGCACTCGGCTTCACCTCCGCCTCGATCGAGGAACTTTCAGGCGACGCGTAGCGGCCTTCGAGCTTATCGCCTTCTTCCCCTTCACCACTCCCGTCCGACCTGCCTGGTACTAAGGGCCAGACAACAAGCACCTTGTAGTTGCCCGCCGGCGCTCCATCGCCCTCTTCATTTGTCGTGAGTCGAAAGTAGCCGTCCTTGTCTGTCCGTCCGGTGGGATAGCGATCGATGTTCGGCGCGGCATGTCCAGGAAGGGAGTGAAAGGTCACGCGTGCCCCGGCCACGGGTTGTTCGCCATGCATGACGCGCCCGGCAACGGGGTATATCTTGGGCTTCCCCTTACCGCTACAGCCAGCAAGGAAAGGGGACGCCAGCAAGATCAGCAGGAAAGTCAGCCGGCATCGTCGCACGTGCTGCATGAAATCCTCGTCAAAAAGAGGGGAGTCATTCACGCGGCGCCACGATGTGGAGCGCCGGCCAGAAGTCGTCAATCGTCTTTGGCGATGTCGCCCGCGGCCCTGGTGATCATGCTGGTCACGACATCGATATCGAGCGACTTCTTGAGCAACCGAACGGAGCCGTCTCCAAACACGGCCATACAACCCGCTGTGTGGAATCCGTACATTTCATTCGAATTCGTGCAGTTGGTGTGACATGGGCCGGGAGTGCTGGTCCCGTCTTCCGAATAACCGTGCGTGACGTACTGGGCTTCGCGGTCGGCCCAGCCGGCGCCGGAGACAGAGCCGCTTTGAAGCTTGCCCGCTTGATACTTACTTGGTCGACCAGCGATTTCCGCGATGAAGAGCGTATTCGAAGCGCCATCCGAAATATCCGGATGAGTACATAAGCGATTCACGCGCATCGCGCCTTCGTAGCTCGATCGAGGTTGAATATACGTCCTTGGCACTGCCGGGGCCGGCACGACATTCGTCGTCGCCAAAGTCGAATTGACTCCGCTATTGGGTGCATAATCCGAAATCGCCGCGGACGACGTGCCGGTGCGATCGGGGTTCGGCGTCGCGGGGCATTGCAGGAACTTGATCGGCGTCTTCCGAGCGGCGAGATTGAACGCATGGTCCCATGACGCATCAAGGCGATACTGCGCGTAAAGATTGACTTGTTCCATGTAAGGCAGAAGAAAGACCACCCAGCTATGGACCATCCCATCGGGAATGCCGAGTTGGGCTCGCGTGGCTGTCGCCTGTGCGTCCGACGCCGCGCTGATGCCAGCCGGCGGGAAGAAGCCCATGTTCACTTCATAATTGTGCAGCGCTCGGCCTACCTGTTGCAGTTTGCCGGAACACGATGCACGATTGGCCGCCTCACGCACTTTCTGCACGGCCGGCAACAGCAGGCCGATCAGGATGGCGATGATGGCGATCACCACTAACAGTTCGATCAACGTGAAGCCTGAATTTCGTTTGAACCGCGACATGGCCGACATCCTCCTAGGCGATCAGAGAGCACTCGTAACGGCAATGTTAGAAGGCAATCGTGAATATCACGTGAAGGGAACGAATCATTCATGAGAAACAATTTTCACGGCCTGACACGATCCGGAAATCAGATATACTGTCCTTATGTCCATCACTACACCTCACGGGCGTGGGGCGGCCGAGAATCCGCCGAACCGGTTCATCCCGCTTGAACGCGTGCGCTACGACGAATGGCTCGCCGAGGACGACCCCGCGCCCACGACGCGGTTTTTCCGCGATCAATCCCGCACGATTCTGACGACGAACGACAGTCCCGACGTCCCGTTCACTTACAGTTTGAACCCCTATCGCGGCTGCGAACATGGCTGTATCTACTGTTACGCTCGACCCACGCATGAGTGGTTAAGCCTCTCCGCCGGGCTCGATTTCGAGTCGCAAATCTTTGTAAAAGAAGACGCCCCGGATCTCCTGAGGCATGAGCTGCTGGCAAAGAAATGGGTGCCGCAGTCCATTTCGATCAGTGGTATCACCGACGCGTATCAACCGATCGAGCGCCGGCTGGAGGTTACTCGACGCTGCTTGAAAGTCTTTGCCGAGTTTCGCAACCCGGTGGGGATCATCACCAAGAACGCACTGGTGGCCCGCGACATTGATGTGCTTCAACCACTGGCGGCTGTAAATGCGGCCATGGTGTTTATCTCCGTCACGACGCTTGACCCCGAATTATCCCGCGTGATGGAGCCGCGTGCCTCGACACCCGCGGCCCGCTTACGCGCGATCGTTGAACTCTCCGCCGCCGGCATTCCGGTCGGCGTCATGAACGCGCCGATCATTCCCGGACTGAACGATCACGAAACACCCGCGATACTGGACGCGTGCGCCGCGGCCGGCGCCATCGCGGCCGGTTACGTGGTTCTACGATTGCCGTTCGCGGTCAAAGATCTCTTCTCCACATGGTTGGAAAGGCATTTTCCGGAACGGAAAGAGAAGGTGCTGGGCCGCATTCGGGAGATCCGAGGCGGCAAGCTGAACGACACACGCTTCGGCAGCCGCATGCGCGGTGAAGGTGAATGGGCGGACGTCTTCGGCAAAATGTTCCAGGTTCACCGCCAGCGCGCCGGCCTCGCCAAACGAGGACCGACGCTCTCCGCCGCGGCGTTCAAAACAGGAAGGCCGGTACAACGTTCACTGTTTGGGGAGGAGTAAAATCTTTCTATCTCCTGACGGCGAGCCGCGTGCACTAACGGATTGTCTTTCTACACGAATCGGAGGGGGTCGGGGGGCCTCATACCTTCAGCGCTTCGATCGTCTCGCCGATCATGCGGATCTGCTGTTCGAGATCGGCGACGTATTGCTGTTGTTGCTCGACGACCTCTTTCGGGGCGCGGGCGACGAAGTCGGCGTTGCCGAGCTTCTTTTTGG
>Ga0105047_10011011_pt1 | contig 14721 bp, 11 predicted proteins | sample MAT04_FD_78384 | JGI IMG/M metagenome (GOLD analysis project Ga0105047, IMG submission 78384) | Freshwater microbial communities from Lake Fryxell liftoff mats and glacier meltwater in Antarctica - MAT-04 (megahit assembly) | ecosystem: Environmental > Aquatic > Freshwater > Ice > Liftoff... | reverse complement strand
TTCAACCTCGCCCGGCGCAAAGCAAAGCTTCGCGAGGCTCGCAAAATAACGACTTACGTCGCTATTTTGTCCTCACATCCATGTGAGGTCGCAGCCTGTCGAGAAAATCAACAGGCTGCTAAGGCCGAACGCTTAAGGCGCACAGTAGAAGTCGTACCTGATTCGATCGAGATTGAAATGCAAACATCCCGGCGACGGCAACCCCGTCGCCGGGCTTTTTCTTGCGCGGAGGCGAGCGCAACAGAGTCGGAATCCACCCCCGTCAGCAATTCGGCGCGATCCGCCGGCCCCAGCGATCTCCTTTCCTAGTCCGAAACGTCACGGTGGGATCGCCGATCGGGGCAGGATCGGCCCATGGGTCCGGCCTGCTCCCGCCGCCGAGCTGTGCTAGCGGATGTCCCGCACACGGCGTCCCTCTCGCCACTGGTCCGTCGACGGTCCCTTTATCGCCGGCCGTGGTGGCGGCGGACGACGGGCTTCTTTTTCCGTTCCGTCTGCGTTGGCTGGTAGCCATGCTCCACGGCGAACCACTCGGCGAATCGCTCGCGGTCGATCGTGCGCGTGTTGCGGTCGTCGAGCAGATGCCCTAGCTCGTGGATCAGGATGTTGTTCAGGTAGAAGTCCTTGATCGCGGCCTCGGTCCAGACCAGGGTCCACCATCCGCCCGCCTCGCAGATCCAGCGTCCGCCATACATGCGAGCTTCGTTCAACTGGCAGGGCTTGGGGGGCTGGTTGTAGCGCTCGATCAGGTCCTTCTCGATCGGATAGAGGTACAGCGCCGGACCCCACTGCATGCCGTAGCAGGGGAAGCTCTTCTTCTTGCGGGTGATCTGGCTGAACTGCACTACTTCCAACGGGCGGAGGAACTTGTTGGGGAGGCGGGCCAGGCGGTCGCGGACTTCTTCCGGCGTGACCACGTGGCGATAGCCGGGGCCTGGGTCCTGGACAATCATCCGGTAGGCCTCGCCATCTTCGCGCGGCTCGTACCAGTTCTCTGGCGGGGCGAAGGGGAGACGCTGATTGCGGTCCAGTCCGCGGGCGCGCTTACCAAGTGGCATCTTATGGCTCGATGGCCCTGTCATGGGAGCCGTCGAACGCACGTGCGGGATCGGACCGCGCTGGTAGTTGTAAGAGTTTCCCCGGCCGCTCATGACGACACCCACCTTCTCAAGGATCCAACATTATGATTTGCGCACAAACCGGTCAGTCGTTCGCCAATCCTTGGCCGGGCGTCTCGGTGTTCCGGCCGAGAAGCCCTGGCGATCCTTCGTGGAAATCGTCCTCCGCTTTGCGTCGTGCAGATGTGTGATGAGACGCGTCGTTGATCGCGCTCGAAAGTGTTTTTCGATGTCGATCGTTGGCTTTTAGCACGGGCCGGAATCGGCCCTGTTTGCCGTCCTAAAAGCCGTGTCGCCCCTCGCGTCCCACAATCCATCCTAGCGGGCAGTTTGGACCGAAAAAAGCGCGCGGAGAAAGTGCCAAGTGGGGTTGGATTTGCGACCTTTTTGGACCGGTACTTGACAAGTCCAAAACGGGACAAGCCGGCCAAAACCACCCCCTCTGGGGGTCCCGCAACGGAACTCATTGCGAGATGGTTTTTGCGCATAAATAGCGAAGCCGCGCAACATGCGTTGCATTTTTTTACGCGTGCTAAAGCGTTGGAATCACATCGACACGCGTCTGTGCGCGTGCCACCAGCGCGCTTGCGCACGGTGCTCGCGCAGAGGGCGCCTTGATGGACGGCGCCTGTATGACACAATGGGCCGCGGTTGCTCAGGCGCTCGCGCGCTGTCGCGCAACCCACGCACCAGCAAACCTGATCCAGGCGTCCATCGCGGACGCCCGGCGCCCATTTGCGATTCATTGAATTCACCCAGTCCAGCCGGAGAGACCAGACATGCCTTCCTCGATCGTTGATATCCGTGGCCGCGCGATTCTCGACAGCCGTGGCAACCCGACCGTCGAGGTCGATGTCCAGCTCAGCGATGGCTCGTTCGGCCGAGCCGCAGTCCCCAGCGGAGCCAGCACCGGCCAGCACGAGGCCCTGGAGCTCCGCGATATCGATAGCCCTCATTACAAGAAGAAGGGGGTCAGCCAGGCCGTCGTCCACGTCAATGAGCAGATCGCCGATGAGCTGGTCGGCTACGACGCCCTGGACCAGCCCGGTGTCGATCGCCGCATGATCGAGCTCGATGGCACTCCCAACAAAGGCAAGCTGGGCGCCAACGCCATTCTGGGCGTCTCGCTGGCAGTGGCCCGGGCAGCGGCCCAGCACTGTGGCCTCCCTCTCTATCGCTATCTGGGAGGCGCCGGCGCCCGCCTGCTGCCGGCCCCGATGATGAACATCATCAACGGCGGCGCCCACGCGGATAGCGGCGTCAACATCCAGGAATTCATGATCATGCCGCTGGGGTTTGAGACCTACAGCGAGGCCCTGCGGGCGGGCGTGGAGATCTTCCACACGCTCAAGGACGTGCTGAAAAAGAAGAAGTTCAAGACCTCGGTCGGCGACGAAGGGGGGTTTGCCCCAGAACTCAAGACCAACGTCGAGGCCCTGGACCTGATCGTCGAGGCCGTGGGCCTGGCCGGGTACGAGGTTGGCAAGCAGGTCTACTTTGCGCTCGACGTCGCCGCCACGGAGCTCTACGACAGCAAGGAAAAGGTCTACACCATCGAGGGCAAGAAGCTCGATTCGGCCGCCATGGTCGATTTCCTGGCCGGCTGGCGCAAGAAATACCCCATCATCTCCATCGAGGACGGCTGCTCGGAGGATGACTGGGACGGTTGGAAGCTGCTGACAGACAAGCTGGGCGCCACCACGCAGTTGGTCGGAGACGATCTATTCGTCACCAACACCAGCCGCCTGGCGGACGGTATCGAGAAGGGGGTCGCCAACAGCATTCTGATCAAGCTCAACCAAATCGGCACGCTGACGGAGACGATCGACGCCATCGAGATGGCCCGCCGCGGCGGCTACACCTGCGTGACCAGCCATCGCAGCGGCGAGACCGAGGACGCGACCATTGCCGACCTGGCCGTGGCACTCTCGACCGGTCAGATCAAAACCGGTTCGCTTTCGCGCACGGACCGCACCGCAAAGTACAATGAACTGCTGAGGATCGAAGAGCAGTTGGCCGAATCCGCCATCTACGCCGGACCCCTGCTGAAGAAGGCCCGCGGCTAACCGCAGCCTGACCTTACAGCACCCGTGGGGCGCGTCGCGTGCGAGATTTGGTCCGTAGGCGCCGAGACGCGAGCCGACGTGATTTCCGAACCATCCAGTTCCAACGCATCGCCCGAACCGAACGACGCCCGCTGGCCGTTTGCCGACTCGCCGGCGCCGTGGGTGTTGGCGTTTGGCGCGGCGGCCCTGATCGGCCTGTTGGCGATTGCGCCCAAGCACCGCGCGCGACAAGCGCGGCTGGAGCGCATGGCGCAAACGCGCGATGGTATCTGGTACGACCCGGCCGAATGGACGCCCCCCGCGGAGGCAGGCGAGCCCATCGCGCAGGCGGGACCCACTGCGCAAGTGGGCCCCATCGCGCAGACGGAATCGGCCGAGCAGCCGGGCGCTGTGCAGCAAACCGACGATAGCGCCATCGGCCCCGACGTCGTCCCTCCGCTGACCGCGGCGCCCCCAGCAGAAGATTCGCCAGAGAAGTTGGCCGAGGGGGCGATTGAAGTCGGCGACCCGCCCCCTGAGCCAGGCGTCGCCGTTGTGCCTGCGCGCAGAACGAATTCGCCCGCTGCGATGATCGTGGCGCTTTCGATCGCCGCGGTCGCCGCCGGGATGGGTCTACTCAGCTATTTGCGTAGCGTCTCTCGCGTTCGTCCCCCGCGCAATCCAAGGAGTGACGCATGAACTGGATTGTTGAAGACCCGACGCCAACATTGGTGATCGCCGCGCTTTCGATCGGCCTGCTTATCTTGGCGATCGTCAAAACTGGCCGGGCCGTTTTGCTCTACGGCATCGCCGGCGTGGCCCTGGTCACTGTTTTGATCCTGGCGTTGGAGGTGAGCATTGTCACCGACAAGGAAGTCGTCGAGAAATCTCTCACCGGCGCTTGCCATGAGCTGGAGGCCAACAACGTCGCCGGCGTGCTGACTTACATCGATCCCAAATCCCCCGCCTACGGAAGATTGAAAAGCGAATTGGGAAGAGTTCGCGTCTCGAAGGCCAGCTACGGCCGGCTCGATGTCAAAATCAATCGCCTCGTCAATCCTCCCACCGCCGAAGCGGACTTCATGGGCTACATCCAAGCCAAAGACACGCGCGGCGAGATCCCGTTCGAAACGTTCGCCCGTCGCTTTAAGGTCGTACTGCGACAAGACGGAGATCGCTGGCTGCTGGTGAGCTACGACATCGATGGGCTGCCCGAAGGTTCTTACTAATTGCCCACACGGAGCACGCAATGCGCACCTCGACGCGATTTGCACTCTCGTTCTTCGGTTCGCTGGTCGCTTGCCTGGCATTGGCCGCCGCTGTATCGCGCGGCGCTGAGCCGTCCGTGCACGGAGCTGGGCCGGCCGCGCGGCCGCGCCCCAACATCGTGCTGATCGTTTCTGACGATCACGCCTGGGGCGACTATTCGTTTATGGGGCATCCGCAGATCCGCACGCCTCACTTGGATACGCTCTCCGGGCAGAGCCTGACGTTCCGTCACGGTTATGTGCCATCGAGTCTCTGCTGCCCTAGCTTGGCGTCGATCATCACGGGCCTCTATCCGCATCAGCACCGCATCACCAGTAACGACCCACCCATTCCGCCAGGCATGGCAGGCAAGGATTTCCATCGCTCGGCCGCGTTTCTCGATGGGCGCGAGACGATGAACCGGCATTTGGAAGCCGTGCCAACGCTGCCGCGGTTGCTCGCGGCCGATGGTTATCGCAGTCTGCAAACCGGCAAGTGGTGGCAGGGCGATTATCGCCGCGGTGGTTTCACGCACGGCATGACGCGCGGCGAGCGCCACGGCGACCAAGGGCTGGAGATCGGCCGCAAGTCGATGGCGCCGATTTACGATTTCATCGACAAAGCCCAGCAGGACAAAACGCCGTTCTTTGTCTGGTACGCGCCGCTGTTGCCGCACCAACCCCACACGCCGCCGGCGCGACTGCTGAAGAAGTACGCGGCCGTGGCGCCGTCGGAGCACGTCGCCCGCTATTGGGCGATGATCGAGTGGTTCGACGAAACGGTCGGCCAGCTCATGTCGCACCTGGACGAGCAAGGTCTGCGCGAGAACACGATCGTCGTCTATCTGGCGGACAACGGCTGGATCCAAACCGAGGACGCCGCCCACTACGCCCCCAAGAGCAAGCAATCCCAATACGACGGCGGCCTGCGAACACCGATCATGATCCGCTGGCCAGGGCATGTGACTCCGCGCGCAACGGATGATCTGGCGCTATCGATCGATCTGGCCCCAACGCTGTTGACGGCGCTTGGAGAAAAACCGCCGGAGCAAATGCAGGGCGTGAACCTGCTCGACCCTGCGACCGTGGCCGCCCGCAAACGGATCTTTGGCGAATGCTTCACGCACAACGCAGTCGATCTGAACAAACCCGCCGCAAACCTCCGCTGGCGCTGGGGCATTGAGTGGCCTTGGAAGCTGATCGTGCCGAGCGCAGCCAACGAGCCAGACGCCAAGCCGGAACTGTACGACCTATCGCAGGATCCAGAAGAAAAGAAGAACCTGGCGGACGAGCAACCCGAGGTGGTGAAGAAACTAACAGTGGCGATTGACGCGTGGTGGGAGCCGGAAGAAGTTTCCAAACCATAGAGCATTGCGCGGCGCCGTCCGGCATCAAGCGCGTTCAGAGTAAGCACCGGCGCGAAAGCACGAGTCAGGCGTGGGAACGGGCCCGGGGGAAATTGATGGGGGTGCGTTTTTCAGATCCTGCTGAGTGTCTCCGGCGTCGGCGCATCGTGGCTGGCGGTGATGGCGATTCACGAAGTTTGGCAAGTTGTGCACGCCTATAATTTCGGACTAAGAGCGGCAGCCGGCGCAGTGGATCGAAAAGCAGCAATCGCGATCGCGGTACTCTTTGTAGTGATCATCGTTGGCGAGGTGGCATTTACCGGTCGCGACATGGACCCTGCCGCGTCGATTCGCAGTTCAATCGAACTTCCGGTTGTCGGCGCGACCACACCTGCGGTATCTGGCGTTCAGAATCTAGATTGTTGAGCAAGCCAATAAGGGTCGTTTTCTGATGTAGTCTTGAGGGCGACTTTCGCCCGGCAACCGGCCATTCCCGCTGTCGTAAGTAGCGATTTTAACGCGTTTTTTTGGGCCAAGCCCCGAAATGGACGTGACAGCGAGCCGCCGCTTGGAGCGATCCAGAGGCGGTAATTACCATAAATTCAGTCGTTTCTTCCGTCCCACGCGCACTCTGCCCGCAGATTTTTGAGGCTCGCGTTTATGGCAAATTGGTTCAATTCGTGGCTTGGACGAATGCGCCGCGACGGCGAGCGAGGCCAGGCACACATGACGTTTGGCCAGACCTCACTGGGACGGACATTCAGCCGAACGCGGCTCTTGCTGAAACGGCAGCTCTGGATCTGGCCCATCGCGGCATTAATCTTCCTGAGTTTGATCGCCTATTCCGTCGGTGGGCTGATTCAGCGCACGATGCGGAATAATCTGCGGTCGGAACTCACGACCGTTTTGTCGGTCGAGCGATCCATGCTCGAAAAGTGGCTCAAAGTCCAGGAAGCGAGCGCCGTGGCCCTGGCGAATGACGAGCAGATCCGCAAGGCGGCGTTAAAAATTGTCGAAGCGTATTCGTTCTCCGCGCGCAAGCTGAATGGCGCCGAGAATCGGATCGGCGATCAGGAACTTGCCGAACTGCACGCGAATTTTATCAAGGAGTTGGAGCCCGGATTGTGGTCGCAAGGGTTCGTCGGCTTTGACCTGATCGACAAGCAGCAGCGAATCATCAGCGCCTATACGACCGAGTTGATCGGTCAGATAGTGCCTCAACTCGAAGCGACCGTTGCTCGCGCGTTGGAGGGCAACCCCGCCGTATCCGCGCCCTTTCCCAGCGCGGCGATGTTAAAGGATCGGACGGGCGTGCTGCGCAGCGGCACGCCGACGATGTTCGTCTGCAGTCCGATACGGGACGAAAATCTGCAGGTGGTCGCGGTCCTGGCGTTGCGCATCCGACCGGAGAAGGAGTTCACCCAAATCCTGGAACTGGGCCGGATTGGCGACAGTGGCGAAACCTATGCTGTGAATCGAGAGGGGTTGATGGCTTCGAACAGCCGCTTCGATCCTGAGTTGATTCTGGCAGGAGTATTGCCGGATACCGATTCAGCGGCCTCGATCCTGAATTTGCGCATCTGCGATCCAGGCGGTAACCTCATGACGGGTTATCGCCCCTCTCTGCGCCGGCGCGAATTACCTTCGACCAAGGCCTCCGAAGCCGCGATCGCTGGGCGTAGCGGGATCGATCTGATTGGATATCGCAGCTATCGCGGGGTGCCGGTGGTAGGCGCGTGGACGTCGCTGCCCGATTATGGACTTGGCCTGGTCACCGAAATCGATTTTGCGGAAGCGTATCGGCCATTGACGATCCTGACGTACTCGTTCTATGCCCTCTATGCCTTATTGGCCTTGGCTGCGTTGTCAATCTTTGTTTTCACGCTGGTCGTGGCAAGATTGCGGCGGGAAGCGCAAAAGGCCGAAATCGAGGCCAAGCAACTAGGCCAATACCGCTTGCAAGAAAAGATCGGCGCAGGCGCCATGGGCGTGGTCTACAAAGGCCAACACGCCATGCTGCGACGTCCCACAGCCATCAAGATGCTCAATGTCGATCGAGTGAACGAGGCGTCGATCCAACGCTTCGAGCGCGAAGTGCAAATTACCTGCAAATTGAACAATCCCCATACGGTCGCCATCTACGATTACGGCCGCACTCCCGAGGGCGTTTTTTATTACGCCATGGAGTACCTCGACGGAATCAACCTGCAGACCTTGGTCGAAACTTTCGGCCCGCAATCGGAAGGCCGTGTGGCGCACATCCTTCGACAGGTGTGCGCATCGCTTTACGAGGCGCACTCCCTCGGTCTGGTGCATCGCGATATCAAGCCAGCAAATATCATGCTGAATCGACGTGGTGGCGAACCGGACGTCGTCAAAGTGCTCGATTTCGGCCTGGTCAAAGCGCTCGATGACGACAAACGTGGCGAAGGAAACGACCTTTCGGGTACCCCCTTGTATATGTCGCCTGAAGCGATTCAGTCGCCTGCGCTGGTGGATACTCGAAGCGATTTGTATGCGGTCGGCGCCGTCGGGTACTTTCTGCTGACTGGCGAGACTGCCTTCTCCGCGCAAACCCTCAGGGAACTGTGTCAGCAGCACCTCAACACCATACCCGAGGCCCCTTCACGTCGGTTGAAGCGACCCATCTCCGAGGCGCTGGAACATGCGATTCTGGCCTGCCTGGAAAAGGATCGCGCCAAGCGTCCGCAAACGGCTAGAGATTTCTCGGCGCTGCTCGAACGAGCCGGCGCCAGTTGGTCACTTGAGGAGGCCGACGCTTGGTGGGGACGGTACGAACGCGGGCAACACGCGACCATGCAAAGCTCTTCCGCACCAACGAATGCCGGAACCGGAGGCGCGGGCTCGCAGGATCCACTTGCCGTCCGCGGCGCAGCGACGATCAAACCTACTTTCGATCGGACAGCGATCTTCCAGTCGCCGGAGGAATCCGAGCCTGAGTTGGATCCGGCCAAAAAAGTGCCACCCAGCGGCAGTGCTTAGGCTTCCACCTGAAGATCACTCCGCACTTCGGCGCTGCGGCGGCCGTCGGCGATGCTCCTTGAGAGCTGGAAAAAATGCAGAGACCACTTCACGCACTGTCTCGAGCGCGTCACGGTCACTCGCTATCGGAATGGTCGTCCGGCATGACATAACGCTTGGTGACAACGACCTCTTCGACCAGCAACCGTCGCACGGAGAGTTCGTCGATCTCGAGTCGGTCGATCTTTGACTGCCGGATGGAGAGTCGCTTAATGGCCAAACGGCCGATCGCGAGGGCTCCGATGGCCACTGCGCCGATGGCCAACGCGCCAATTGCAATGCTTCCGATCGCCACTGCCCCCGAGGCCCCCGCCCCGACGGCAACTGCTTTGTACGACTGCGCCTGCTTATTGGAACGCGGATCGGTTGGCGCGGAGTCGCTGGGCCTGGTCATTGCGGATCGTGGATCGGTGGCGCGGTTGGTTCGATGAAAGTCTCGCATCATGCGGAAAGTATAACATCCTTTCCAAGCCTGCTTCGGTCCGTAGCGGCTCGCAGCACGTCGCGTTGGCGGCCTGGGCGCTTCTTCAATCGTCCGTTCGCGTGGCGCTTGGCGATGTGTGTTTCAACGAAAAAACCCCGAGGGCTGGATGTTGAGTCCATCCGTCGGGGCATTTTTTAGATTGTGTTGTGTGACGCGCGAGGCTCTTGTTAGATCGCGTCCACCACGGCCGTGTTGTTCGATTCGTCCAGCTCTTGGACTGTGTCGAGAGGGTCGACCATCACGACCAGATGTTGAAACGATTGTCCGGCTGCGTTCGGCTTCATGGCTGTCGCTGGCAGGCGAAGGATGACTTCGCGAGATTCGCCCGGGCCGAGCGCCGGCATTTCGATCGCGGCCCGCGGCGCGTCCTGGGTCAACTCGCCATCGACCGAGACGGCGACCAGGACCGCAAATTTGCCGGCCGGCAGCGTGCCCTGGTTGCGGAAGCGGACCGCGTAAGCGGGACCGGCAACCGGTGTTGCCTGGGCGGTCAGTTTCAGATCCTCCAGCACCAGGTCAACGCTGCCTGGGTTCGTGGCGGCCGGAGTCGGCAGTGGATTCGTCGGTTGCGGGGTCTTGGTCGGCTCTGGGGTCAGAGTGGGCTTATAAGCCGGCGTTGGCTGCGGTTTGTAGCTACTGCTCGAATAGCCGCCGCCGGACGATTTCTTGCTGCGGCGACCGCCCTTCTCGCGGGCTGTTGCGGTCTCGGCAACGCAAACGCCTACCAACAGGGCCATCAAGGCGAAACGCAAGCTCTTGGATAGTAATGACATAGCACACCGTTTCTTTCTGATGATTGAGTCGGATCATGTTGCCTGGGGGAGGAGCGCCGCTGGGGGCTCTATCAGTAGAAGGCGTAGCACGGCAGGAATTGTTACGGAAGCTTTTTCGGTTTTTCTCGAAAGGCGTGTCGCCTCAAGAAAATGAGGCCCGATTTCCCGCCAGCGGCCGGCGTTCGTGGGGCACTCCGCGGCGAATTGGACGCCTGTAGCAGAGCGCTGTCCCATGGCATGCTCGACCGCCCGCAAAACGCCGGACGACCTTTTCCATGGGAGAAATACCCCGTGGCGACGGGATAGCGACATCAGGTCAGGTGAATGGGGCGCCTGGGCCTGAAGAGAGTTTAGAACTTGTGAGTCTACTCCTTCGCCGGTTCCTCGATCATCAGTTCGCCTTCTTCTGGCCGGTAGATGTAGCTGCTGCCGGGTGGGAGTTCTGGTAGGACCAGGTTGTGGACTGCGATGATGGCGCGCAGGAAACCTTCGTGCGACTTCGGCAGATCGTCGTTGGTGGAATGCGCAACGCTTGGTGGATTTCAACGATCGCGGACGTTTTGAAACCGCAATGCATTTCGCGAGCGCGCCCTCTGACGCGGCAGGGGACGTTGATGGGGCGCGGGATTTCACCACGCTCAGGGGACGCCCTCCTTTCGCATTGGGATTCCCTTCCGGCAGACCGCCTTGTTCCCCGGACATCCGGTTTCGGCCCCAACACTTGACCACGCAAACGGCCTGGGTCCCTTGCAACACAGAACAAAGCGGCACTGATGACTTAAGAGGCGCTTCTATGTGTTCACCGTAAACGCCTTGGTATCATAGGGCCGAGTGAATCGCGTCGACTTGAACGAAATCGCTGGATCATCGGGGTGATGCCATGACTTTCTTCAAACGCACAAAGTCAATCGCAGTGACCGGGCTCGTCGGCTCCGCGGTCGTCGTCGGCCTGGTGGTCTTTGGTTCCGCGCAAGCGAGCGCGGACACAACTCTGATTCCGCGCCGCGTTCTGTTCGCTGACGCGGACCGGCCGGTGGCTGCACTGAGTCCCGGCGGGGAGCGGATCGCCTACATTGAAATTCAGGATGCGACGCGATCGGCCTGGGTGGCGCCTGCGGACGATCCGGGAGCGCGAACTCGTGTCGCGCTACTCGATCACGGACAACCCTTGGGTCTCTGGTGGTCGGCCGACGGTCAGCGCCTGATCGTGCAACAGCAGGTCCAGGGCGGCGTGCGGCTCGCAAGTTGCGATGCTTCGGGCGCACAATCGATCGACCTGACGCCCATTCGCGGAGTCAGTGCGCGACTTGAGCGACTCAGTGGCGAGCTACCTGGGCAGGCCCTCGTTGCGCTCAATGATCGCGATCCGCGTGTTCACGATCTGTGGAAGATCGATCTCCTTACCGCGGAAAAAACGCTCGTCATGGAACGGACGGAGTTCCGCGCAGTGTACTTCGACGCGAGTTATCGGCCGCGCATTTCGGAGAATTCGGGGCCTGACGGCGCCCTCGAGCTGCTGCGCCGCGCCGCTGACGACAAGTGGGTTCCATTGCGAACGCTCGAAATCGATCGCTCCAATGCACCGCGCGCGCCCGGCGCCGGCGTCCAAGGCGTCGTCGGCGTCGATGCAGCGGGGGACGTTCTATATCTGGTCGACAATAAGGACCGCGACAAGTCGGCGCTGCTGGCCATTGAGCTAGCGACTGGGGGCGAAACCGTCCTGGCCTCCGACGCCGATGCCGATATCCGTCCCATCGCGGTTGTGGATCGGGTGACAGGGCGCGTGCTGGCCGCCACGGCGCAATTCGACCAACTCCGCCGCTACGTGATCGACGAGTCGGTGCGCGCCGACTTTGCGCTGCTCGAAAGACACTTCGGCGGACCGGTGGGCACGATGGGGATCAGCGCGCAGGATCGCGCATGGCTGGTCGCTCCGCTCGACGGCGGACCATTGCGATACCACGTCTACCAGCGGTCTACGCAATCCGTACGGCCGCTCTTCTCGGCCCACCGCGCGCTCGATCGATTTCCGCTTGCCAGGCGGTCCGCGCGTGTGGCCACCACGCGAGACGGCCTGCGGCTGCCATGCCATCTCTATTTGCCTCCAGGATCCGACGCCAACGGCGACGGCTTGCCCGACGCGCCGCTGCCGACGCTGTTGTTCGTCCACGGTGGTCCCGACGCGGCCTACCCTTGGGACAGTTGGCTCACAAACCGCTGCCTGCAACTGTTGGCCAACCGCGGCTACGCGGCGCTGCGCGTCGAGTTCCGCGGCGCTGGAGGTTTTGGCAAGTCGTTCATGGAGCAAGGCTGGCGCGAGTGGGGAGGCAAGTCGCAGCAGGACCTTGTCGACGTGGCCCACTGGGCCGTCGATCAGCGCATCGCCCAGCGCGAGAAAATCGGCATTTGGGGCTGGTCATTCGGTGGATATTCAACGTTCGCCACGCTGGCCTTTTATCCGGATGAGTTTGCCTGCGGGGTGGCCATGTATGGACTGTCCGACCTGGAGCAGTTCGCGCGCCGCACAAGCCTAATATGGCGAGGCACAGCGCAGCGCGTGGGCGATCCCGGGACTCCCGACGGTCTTGAGCTGTTGCGCCGCCAGTCGCCGCTGCGATCCGCCGAACGCGTAACGAGCCCGCTGCTGGTGACGCACGGCGCTAAAGACATCGTGGTCCCCAAGCAACATTCCGATCTCTTCGTTGCGGAGCTCGAGAAGCATGGCAAAGATGTGACCTATCTCGTTTACCCAGACGAGGGACATGACTATTTTCAACCGGAAAGCTGGGTCTCCTTCTGGGCGGTCGCCGAGCAATTTCTCCACAAGCATCTGGGCGGCCGCTTCGAGCCAGCAGCAGCCGAAGACTTCAAAGGGGCGAAACTGCAGGTCCCTGCCGGATCGGAACTCATCCCCGAGCTGGCGCCCTATGCAAAAACTAGATCGAGAGATTCTTGAGTGAGGGGATCAACCTGAATTGGCTTGCGAATGGCTGCACTCGTGCATCAGGACGAACCGTCCCGAGCCACGAACAGCGATGGCAACAGCCCGCGGTGGTCACATCGACCGAGGCGCCTGGGACAGACCAAGCAACCTTCAGAACCCAAGCCGGATTGACAGCTTGAGTCCGACGACGACAATGCGGCGATGAAGAAGCTCACAAGCACACCTGCAGCGATAGCTCAATTGGTTAAGGAATACCCCACCAAGAATCCGAGCGAAATCGCGAAGATGGCCAAGGGCTTGGGTTATACCGCTGTCAGCACTTCAATCGTGAAAACGATCATCGCGAGACTGCCGCGCGGCCAATAAATCAGGCCAGCGCCTCAGAAGAGTTTCAACGAATGCGACCTGAGTAGGTCGCACAAGATCGGTCGCCCGATGTTTCGGGAGAGAATCTCCTTCCGTTTCGGAAACAGACATATTGGAAACAGACATAGTCCGGCGTTTCTTGCCTTTCTCGGTTGCGGAGTACAGTCCGAAATGCTGCCCCTAGCGGCGCAACAATCGCCATCCGAGCCCGCCACCGCGCGTCGGCAGTACAGGTGCGGCTCGAACACGCTTGCGGTCGATGACTTTCCACAGCGCAGGGTGTACGTCGCGGTTCACTTGATGCGCTGCGAAGACGAGCCAGCCCTGGCGCCCAGCCGACGCATTCCATGACTCGCGACTGCAATCAGCCCCATGCCCATTAGGAGCCAACTCGACGGCTCGGGCACGGGGGTGAAGTCGATCGTCCAGCTCACCCCGCCGATCAACGGCGTGGGAGCGGGGACCAGTGGCGCCACTGTCAGCGTGACCACATCCCCTGCCGTGACCGCGAACGGCGTCAGGCCGTTGAGCATCGGCACCGAATTGAAAAAGTGCTGGCCGAGGGACGCCGTCAGAAACTCGATCGATGGTCCATTGTTGAGTGAGATGTTGAAGCTGTTGCCGAATGGGCCGGCCGTAGGATCGGCATACCAAACCCAGCCGGAGTAGGTAAAGGTACCATTGCTGGGCGCCGTCCAGCGGATGTCCACTGGCCCGCCGGTCGACGCGTCGGTCGTGCCCACCAGCACTTCGCCGGCGATGAAGTCGAAGTTCGTCAAAGGAGGCGCAGCGCTGCCGCCGGCCGTGGACAGCATTACCGAACTATTCAGGTTCGAGGCGTTCGTGCCCCAATAGCCATTGGCTACCGCCGGCGCCAGCGATGTCGGCACAGGTGTGAAATGAGTCAGCAACGTGTTGCCTTGAGCGAACGACCAAACACCGTTGGGGTTGAGCGTGTCGCTATAGTCGAGACCCAGGTCGTAGACGACGATCGCGGCCTTGGCGGGCGCGGCGAGAAGACAAGCAGCCATGACGGAGAAGCAGAAGAGCCGGAAGCGAGTGGCGGTCATTAGCATTCCCCTTGAAGTGGTGGACCTGGCAGCGCGGTGACGAAATCCGATTGGCAATCAGGATAATCCCCCACGCGGCGAAATGCCACCTGGACTATGGCGGCGTCCGAAGGGAGATACGTGCTGCTTACGGCCGATCATCAAGCTGAATACACCTAGCAGTCTGTTGATTTTCTCGACAGGCTGCGACCTCACATGGATGTGAGGACAAAATAGCGACGTAAGTCGTTATTTTGCGAGCCTCGCGAAGCTTTGCTTTGCGCCGGGCGAGGTTGAAAAACGCCAC
>Ga0105047_10011010_pt1 | contig 14721 bp, 15 predicted proteins | sample MAT04_FD_78384 | JGI IMG/M metagenome (GOLD analysis project Ga0105047, IMG submission 78384) | Freshwater microbial communities from Lake Fryxell liftoff mats and glacier meltwater in Antarctica - MAT-04 (megahit assembly) | ecosystem: Environmental > Aquatic > Freshwater > Ice > Liftoff... | reverse complement strand
GGCATGGCTCTTCCCGAGTTCACCATGCGTCAGCTGCTGGAAGCTGGCGTTCACTACGGTCACCAGACCGCACGCTGGAACCCCAAGATGGGGGAATACATCTATGGCGACCGCAACGGGATTCACATCCTTGACCTGACGCAGACCGTGCCGATGCTGGATGCCGCCCTCAAGGTCGTGCGGGATACCGTCGCCCGTGGCGGCCGGATCCTGTTCGTGGGCACCAAGCGCCAGGCGCAAAAGCCCGTCGCCGAAGCGGCCGAGCGGTGCGCGCAGTTCTACATGAACCACCGCTGGCTGGGCGGCACGCTGACCAACTGGAAGACGGTGTCGCAGTCGATCCAGCGGCTCAAGCAGTTGGACGAACTGATGGCGCATGGCGCCGACGGCATGACCAAGAAAGAGCGCCTGAACATGGAGCGCGAGCAGGGCAAGCTGCAGGCCTCGCTGGGTGGCATCCGTGAAATGGGCGGCACCCCCGACCTGATCTTCATCATCGACGTCGGCAAAGAGGATCTTGCGATCCTCGAAGCGCAGAAGCTGGGCATCCCGGTGGTCGGCGTGGTGGACACCAACTGCTCGCCCAAGGGCGTGGATTACGTGATACCCGGCAACGACGACGCGGCCCGCGCGATTGCCCTCTATTGCGAGTTGATCGCCCGTGCGGCGCTGGACGGAATGTCGGCCCAGATGGGGGCTGCCGGCATCGACCTTGGCGCGCTGGAAGAAGCGCCCGAGGAAGAGATGGCTGTCGAGGCCTGATCCGCCGAAGCCCGATGGGCCGGGCCTGATCGCCCGATCCTGTCGCAAGACTGTTACCCGGTGGGGATACGCCCCGCCGGGGCACACGCAGAATTAGGAGCTAGACATGACCGTCACCGCACAGATGGTGAAAGAACTGCGCGACTCGACCGGCGCAGGCATGATGGATGCGAAAAAGGCCCTGGTGGAAACCGATGGCAACATGGAAGCCGCCGTCGACTGGCTGCGCACCAAGGGTCTGGCCAAGGCCGCCAAGAAGGCCGATCGCGTCGCGGCCGAAGGTCTGGTGGGCGTGGCCGTCTCGGCCGGGCGGGGCGTGGCGGTCGAGATCAACTCGGAAACCGACTTTGTGGGCCGCAATGCCGAGTTTCAGTCGCTGGTGCACAACGTGACCCGCGCCGCCCTGCGGTCGGACGACATCGAGGCGCTGCGCACTGCCGACATTGCAGGTCAGCCAGTGCAGACCGTGGTGCAAGAGGCCGTGGCCACCATTGGTGAAAACCTGAACCTGCGCCGCATGGCGTCGATCTCGGGTCAGCATGTGGCGACCTACGTCCACAACTCGGTTGCCGACGGTCTGGGCCGCATCGGTGTGCTGGTGGCGGTGACCGGCACCAATGCCGAATTCGCCAAGCAGGTCGCGATGCATGTCGCCGCGACCAACCCGCTGGCGCTGTCGGAAGCCGAGCTTGACCCGGCCGTTGTCGAACGCGAACGGGTGGTGCAGACCGCCAAGGCACTGGAAGAGAACGCAATCTCGCCGAAGCCAAAGCCCGAAGCGGTGATCCAGAACAACATCATCCCGGGCCGGATGAAAAAGTTTCTGGCCGAGAATACCCTGATGGGCCAGATGTTCGTGATGAACCCCGACATCACCGTGGCGCAGGCCGCGACCGATGCCGGCGTGACGATCACCGGTTTTGTCCGCATGGGTGTGGGCGAGGGCATCGAGAAGGCGACCGAAGATTTCGCCGCCGAAGTGGCCAAGATGGTTCAGGGCTGATCTGATCTGCCTTGATCGGGATAAGGGCTGGCCTGCGGGCCGGCCCTTTTTCATGAAAAACCGGTGCAGTGCCCCGGAGTGAACCGGACCACTGCACCGCATCCGTGACGTGTCCAGGGGATGAGGACCGCTCGGACCAGGTCGACCGGCGCGATCGGGCCGCAATTGACCCTTTCGCACCAACAGGGAGAAGGGCCGACCGCAAAGGGTCGGCGGGTCGCAGGGCAGGGAAGAAATGCACCCCCGTCCGGTGCTTCAGGGCCAATGCCACTGCCCCGAAGCCCCTGCAGAGTGTCGGTTTGACCGGCGTCACGCCAGTCGGGAAAACCCTACCCGGCGGCGACCGAGGCCTGGCTTGGCACGACGGGCTGAAATATCAGGTTCAGCAGGGCGGCTTTCGCCACCGCCTGCGCCGTGGTGTCGACGCTGAGCGACTCGCGCGCCAGCCGCAGGTGCTTTTCCACCATCGCCGACGAAACGCCCATCAGCATTGCCACATCCGCCGAGGTCTTGCCATCTGCCACCCATTCCAGCGACTCGCGTTGCCGCGCCGTCAACGCCCGCCGCCGCGAGGCGATGGGCAACTGGATGACCCGCAGATGCATCATATGCGCCACCGCCAGCAGTTCGGGACCACGGGTGGCAAAGATTTCCTCGACCCGGTCTTGCGTGATCCCCGGATCGGCAAGCAGCCCAAGCGCCCCCTTGGCGCGGGTCGACGTATCGGGAAAGCTGACCGAGATGCCCGCCACGATGCCCCAGGCGGCGTTCTGGCGCACGGTGTCGGCCTCGTCCGGGGTCAGTTCCCCGGCCTCGAGCGCGCGGCGGACCCAAGCCCAGGTGCAGGCGCCCTGATTGCGCTCGGCCCAGCGGAACACGGGCGTGCGCGCATAGAAGTTGCCCCGGAAATACCGCTGCACGTAGTCTGGGTCGGCCGTGGTCAGGAACAGCGCATCATCCGGGTCGCCGACGTTGCGCGGTGACCGAAACCGGGTGAAGCCATAGTTGGCCCGCGAAAACCCCAAGGTCCGGAACCAGCCCGACGCCAGATCCCAGACCGCCTTGGTGCTGTCCGCCTCGGCAATCCGAGACAACAGCAACAGAACCTCTGTCACAGCCCGTCCTCCTGTGCCGCTGCCGGTGGCAACGGGTTGTCCTCATCCCTGTCTTTGTCATACGCATGACCCGGGCGGTCTGTCGAGCCGCATGAGAGGCCAGAATGGTGGATGTCGTCATAGTCGGTGGTGCGGTCATGGGGGCGTCGGCGGCGTTCTGGCTGACCCGGATGCATCCGGGGCTGCAGGTGACGGTCGTCGAACGCGACCCAAGCTATGCCCGCGCCGCGACAGCGCTGTCGGTCGCCTCGATCCGCCAGCAGTTCTCGACGGGCGTCAACGTGGCGATCTCGCGCTTTGGCATCGGGTTCATCCGCGACTTTCAGGCAGGGCTTGGCCGCGATGTCGGCATTCCCAGCCTCGGCCTGCAGGAAAACGGCTATCTGTTTCTGCGGCAAAGCCCGCAAGCGCCGGCGCAGTTGCAGGCAATGGCCGAGATGCAGCACCGCCATGGCGCCGCGACCGAGGTCTGGACTCCGGCGCAGGTTCAGGCGCGGTTTCCCTGGCTTGCGGTCGATGACCTGACGGCGGGCAGCTTTGGCAGCCGAGACGAGGGCTGGTTTGACAACATGGGTCTGCTGGCCGGTTTCCGCGCCGCCGCCCGGGAACAAGGCGCGACGTTCGTGGCCGATGCGGTGACGGGTGTCACGGTCAAGGGCGGCCGCGCGGTGTCTGTGCAGTTGCAGGCGGGGGGCCGCGTTGCCTGCGGGGCGGTGATCAACGCCGCCGGCACCCGCGCCGCGGCGGTGGCGGCAATGGCCGGTCTGCACCTGCCGGTGGAGCCGCGCAAGCGCACGGTCTTCGTGATCGACGCGCCGAACGCCCGCCACCCGGATGCGCCGTTGCTGATCGACGCCGGGTTCTACCTGCGCCCCGAACAGCAGCAGTGGATCACCGCGACAGTGCCGCAGAATGACGGACCCTGCGACCCGGACGATTTCGAGCCCGACCTGGATCTGTTCGAGGACGCCATCTGGGAACCGCTTTACGCCCGTGCGCCGGGGTTCGACGCGGTCAAGGTGCTGCGCCATTGGGTCGGGCATTACGATTACAACACGCTCGACCAGAACGCGATTCTGGGCCCGCATCCCGCCGTGCCGAATTTCCACTACATGAACGGCTTCTCCGGTCATGGATTGCAGCAGTCACCGGCGGTGGGACGCGGCATTGCCGAAATGGTGCTGACCGGGCGTTGGCAAAGCCTCGATCTGTCGGACCTGTCGGTGGACAGGATGCTTTCCGGACGGCCGTTTCGGGAAACCGCCGTGGTCTAGGGCAAGTTTGCATTACATAATATAGATTACCAGATTGTCAGACCCCATCAAACCCGCTCCAGTGATCTCAACCGCCAGCCCGCGGCCCGGAGTTGGCAAGCCCTTGCCCCGTCACGGCATCAAATGGGAATTTGGTGCACCCAGCACGATTCGAACGTGCGACCTTTGCCTTCGGAGGGCAACGCTCTATCCAGCTGAGCTATGGATGCATCGCAGCGTCTATAGCGGCTAACATCGGCCGCTGCAACACCTCAGCCGAACAGATCGTGGCACAACTCCAACGCGGAAATCAGCGCGTCAACTTCGGCCTCGGTGTTGTAAAGCCCGAATGACGCGCGCGCCGTAGCCCCCAACCCCAGATGCTGCATCAGGGGCATGGCGCAGTGGGTCCCCGCCCGCACCGCGATGCCGCGTTTGTCGAGCACCGTCGAGATGTCATGCGCATGGGCCGGACCGTCAAGCGTGAAGCTGAAGATCGCGCCCTTGGTCGGTGAATTTCCCTGCACCTGCAACCAGTTAAGGCCCGACAATCGGGCTTCCGCATACGCGCGCAGGTGCCGCTCATGCGCTGCAATGCTGGAGAGCCCGAGCCCCATCATGTAGTCAAGCGCGACGCCAAGCCCGATCTGCTGCACGATGCCGGGGGTGCCCGCCTCGAACTTCATCGGCGGGTCGTTCCAGGTGACGGTGTCGCGCGTGACTTCGCGGATCATGTCGCCTCCGCCAAGGAACGGCCGCATCTCGGCCATCCTGTCTTTACGGATGAAGATCGCACCAGAACCGCTTGGCCCGTATAGCTTATGCCCGGTAATCGCATAGAAGTCGCAGCCCAGGTCCTGCACGTCGACGGCCATGTGAACGGCGGCCTGCGAGCCATCGACCAACACGGGCACACCCTTTGCCGCGGCGCCCGCACAAATTGATTTCACATCAACAACGCTGCCCAACACGTTGGACATATGAGTAATTGCGACGAGACGGGTCTTGGGCCCAATCGCTGCCAGAACCGCCTGTGGGTCCAGATCGCCGCGAATGTCGATGTCGACCCATTTCAGCACCACCCCCTGCCGTTCGCGCAAGAAATGCCAGGGGACGATGTTGGCGTGATGCTCCATGATGCTGAGCACAATCTCGTCGCCGGGCTGAAACCGGGGCGCGGCCCAGGCATAGGACACCAGATTGATCGCCTCGGTGGTGCCGGTGGTGAACACGATCTCATCGGACGAGCCCGCGTTCAGAAACCGCGCTATGATGCCGCGCACGGATTCATACTTGTCGGTCGCCAGGTTCGAAAGGTAGTGCAAGCCACGATGAACATTGGCATATTCCATCGAATAGGCCTGCGTCATGGCGTCGATCACCACCCGCGGTTTCTGCGCCGAAGCGCCATTGTCGAGGTAGATCAGCGGCCGCCCGTTCACCTCGCGGCTCAGGATCGGAAAGTCGCCCCTCACGGCATTCACATCATACATGGCCCGCCTCCCGCAGCATCGACACCCACAGATACCCAAACCCGGCCAGCACCATTAGCCCGACCCCGGTCGCCAGCTGCGGCCCCATAAACCCGGCGATCAGCCCGTGCAGCAGCAGCGCCGGTGTCAGGCACAGCAGCGCCCAGAACAGCGCCAGCCGCGCGCCGAACGCCGTGGGCCGCAGTCCAACGGCACGCGACGCCAGCAGACTGACCCCCGCCAAGGCATAGAGGATCAGCGGCAGCACAAAGACCAGCGACAGCAGTGTCGCACCCATCCGCGCCTCCAAGGGAACCGACGGCTCCAGAAACGCCTCTCGCGACAGGCGGGGCCACTGTGCCACGAACATCAGCGTGCAGGCCGCCATCAGCACGGCCAGAGCGCGGTCTTCGCGCACGCCTTGCCCAAGCTTGGCCCGGATCAGCGCCCCCGGCCTGCGCCAGCCCAGCCCGATGTCGGCGACCACGCTCATCTACCCGGCATGCCGGGCAAGCCAGCCCTCCAGCCGGTCGCGGATGTCGTCGGCGATGGCTCCGTCGTCGATCTCGGCAATCGGTTCGGCCAGAAAGGCCAGCACCATCAGCGCCTGCGCCTCGCGCAGCGGAATACCGCGCGATTGCAGATAGAACAACGCGGTTTCGTCAATCTCGCCGCTGGTGGAGCCGTGGCTGCACTTGACGTCATCCGCGTAGATCTCGAGTTCCGGCTTGGCCAGAAACTGCGACGCGCCGTCGAGCAGCAGCGACTGGCTGATCTGGTAGCCGTCGGTTTTCTGCGCGCCGGGCTTGACCAGAATCTTGCCCTGAAACACCCCGACTGCGCCGTTCTTCAACACCTTTTTGAACACCTGCCGGCTTTCGCAGCGCAGTCCGGCATGGGTCACGAACACGGTGTCGTCGTGGTGAAACCGGCCGTCCCCCACCGCCGCCCCGGCCACATGCGCCACCGCATCGTCGCCCAGCAACTCGATCACCGTTTCATTGCGGGTCAGATGGCCATTCGCGGTCAGGGTAAAGCTCTTGAACCGCGACTTGGCTGCCAGACGGGTAAACAGATGCGTCGCCGCCTGTCGTTCATGGTCGCGGCCCTGCGTGCGAATGTGGTGAAAGCGGGCGCCCGCCGCCAGATCGACCTCGGTTACCACGTTGAACCGCGCCGCCGCCGGGCCGGATTCCAGCAGGGTCAGCTCGGCACCGGCATCAACTTTGATGCAATGGTGCAGCATCACGTCCGAAGTATCTGATGTGCGTTGATAAATCAGCGAAACCGGCTTTGCCGCCTGCCCCGTCACCCGGATCAGCACACCTTCGGTCGCATAGGCCGAATTCAGTGCGGCAAGCGGACGCGCGATGGGGGTCTGCCCCCGCGCCTCAAGCACGCCATAGGTGTCGCGCGCCCAGTGGATGTCGAGCCCGCCCGCCTGCGACAGCAGGCTGATCTCGCAACCGGAAAGTGTCAAGGGATCAGAGGCTTGCGCATCAAACCTGCCATCGGTGAACACGATCCGCAGCCGGTCGGTCGCGCCAAATATCTCGGGCTCGTCCTGTGGCGCGAAAACGGCGGCAGGCACCGGGTCTGGTGCTGTCAGTCCGGTCGGGTCGGTGTAGCGCCAGTATTCGTCACGCCTGACCGGCAGGCCGATGGCGCCAAGCCGCGCCTGCGCGTCGGCAGCGGCGGTGCCAAGCCACCCCCCCTGCGGTGCTGTCAGCCCCGCGATCCGCGCTGCGAGCGCGGTTTCCCTGACCAATGCCAGCGCCATCAGACCTGCTCCGCCAGAATATCGGCATAGCCATTGGCTTCGACCTCGAGCGCAAGATCGGCGCCGCCGGTCTTGACGATGCGGCCTCCGGCCATGATATGCACGAAATCGGGTGTGATATGATCCAGAAGCCGTTGATAATGCGTGATGACCAGGAACGATCGACCTGCCCCGCGCAAGGCGTTCACGCCGTCGGCCACCAGCTTCATCGCGTCAACATCAAGGCCGGAGTCGGTTTCATCAAGGATGCACATCCTCGGTTCCAGCATCGCCATCTGCAGGATTTCGTTGCGCTTCTTTTCGCCGCCCGAAAATCCCACGTTCACCGGCCGCTTCAGCATGTCGGCGTCGATCTTGAGCGTCTTTGCCTTTTCCCGCACCAGCTTGAGGAAATCTCCGGCCGACACCTCGGGCTCTCCCCGCAGTTTGCGCTGCGAATTCAACGCGGTGCGCAGAAACGTCATATTGCCGACGCCCGGAATCTCGACCGGATACTGAAACGCCAGAAACAGCCCTGCCGCCGCCCGCGCTTCGGGGTCCATGTCCAGCAGGTCGACGCCATCAAGCGTGGCCAAGCCTTCGGTCACCTCATAGCCGGCGCGACCCGCCAGCACATAGGACAGCGTCGATTTGCCAGAGCCGTTCGGCCCCATGATCGCATGCACTTCGCCCGCGCCGATGGTCAGGTCGACGCCGCGCAGAATCTGCTTGTCTTCTTCCTGAAGTTTCACATGCAGATTGTTGATATTCAGCATCTTTTTTCCTTTTACAGCGGTCGAAGGTATGCGTCGATCAGCCAGCTTAGGCGATCTGCCGGCAGCGAAAACGGTTGAAGGTCAAACTGCGCCATCCGCCCGATCATCCGGGTGGGGGCAATCAGCGGCTCGACAGTGTGGTATGTGGGGCGTTCGAGATAGTCATCGACCAGTGCCACCGTCGGTCTGGTGATGCGCAACATGGTGGTCAGCAGGCAAGCAAGCCGAAACCGCCCGTCGATCAGCACCACGTCTGGCGCCTGAAAATCCGGCCGCTCCCATACCGAATTCGGATATCCGGGCCACAGCCGGAACGACGCCGCAGATTTCGGCGCGCCCCAGGCCTTGGTGGGGCCGATATCGGCGTGGTGCAGCAGGGCGCGCGACGGCGTGGGGTTGATATCAAACCAGGCTTGCAGGTCCGCCATCCAGTCTGCATCGCTTTCGACGGTGAAAATCACCTTGTCCGGCATCTTGGCGGCCAGCACCGTCGATCCGCCAGAGCCGTATTCCAGAATGACGTCGGCCGCCCCATAGCACAGGCCGACATGGGCGGCCTCCGCTGCGGGCATCGTCAGTTTCGGGCGCATCGGATGTTTCATGACGCAGCTTTCGTATCGCGGCGCACCTCGGGCGGCAGCGCATCGACAAAGGCGGCGGCCAGATCGGCCGGCACCTTTCCTCGCCGCTGCAATGCGTCCAGCGCATAAAGCACCAGCGTCGGGCTGTCGAACACCGCGCAGGCGGTCACGCACAAGTGCATCAACTGCGTGTCGGAATAGTCTGAAATCCCTGACAGATCGCGCAGATAGACTGCGTCGCCATCAACTGCCTGATCGCGCAGCCGCTTTTCGCGCAACCGGTGGCTTTGCGAATTCGGCAGCGCACGCGATTTGGTGAACAGGAATTTGTGCAGCGCAAAGCCCTGCCGGGTCAGTTCGGCATCGACACCGCCCATCATCGGCTCGCCGTCGTAAAGCCGCGCATAGCGCATCTCGACGATCACTGCCGTCGCGGCCTGCAAACTGGTCTCGGCGCCGCGAAACACCGCGCATTCACCGCCCTGAATGTCGATCTTCAACAGGTCGAATACCCCGACTTCCGACGAATCGAGCGCCACGGTGTCAAACCGGATGCGGTCCACCACCTTTGCCCACTTGCCGCCCCCCAGATGCGCCAACCCGGGCATGTAGGGGTCAAAGACCGAGGAGTAGCCCCCCGAGCGGTAGATTTTCAGTTCCACCGTCGATCCGTCACCGACAGCGAACGGATAATAGGTCTCGTTGTTCGATTTCGCCGCCATCAGCGCCGCAAAGGCCGCCGGCTGCGGCTCGAATCCTACAACGTCGCAGGCCCCGGCGCGCAGCAGGGCCGCATAGGGCGCCTCGTCGAGCAGCGGGTTGGCCCCCACGTCGACAATGCGCGTGCGCCGGTCCAGCGGCAGCGCGTCCAGCAAGACCGCCAGCGTCCTGCTCACCCGACGGACCCTTCCAGCGAGATGGCGACCAGACTTTGCGCCTCCATGGCGAATTCCATCGGCAGCGCCTGCAGCACGTCGCGGCAGAATCCATTGACCACCAGCGCCACCGCCGCCTCGGCATCCATCCCGCGAGACCGGCAATAGAACAGCTGATCCTCATCGACCTTCGAGGTGGTCGCCTCGTGCTCGACGCGGCTCGAGTTGTTGCGCACCTCGATATAGGGCACGGTATGAGCGCCACAGTTCGCCCCGATCAGCAGGCTGTCGCACTGGGTGAAGTTGCGGCTTTCCACTGCTTTGGGATGCATCGACACCAGCCCTCGATAGGTGTTCTGCGCCCGGCCCGCCGAGATGCCCTTGGACACGATCCGGCTTTTCGTCCGCTTGCCAAGGTGCACCATCTTGGTGCCGGTGTCGGCCTGCTGGGCGTTGTTGGCGATGGCGATGGAATAGAACTCGCCCTGTGAATCGTCGCCGCGCAGGATGCAGGACGGATATTTCCAGGTGATCGCAGACCCGGTTTCCACCTGCGTCCACATCACCTTGGACCGGTCCCCCCGGCAATCGGCGCGCTTGGTGACAAAGTTGTAGATGCCGCCCACGCCGTTTTCATCGCCCGGATACCAGTTCTGCACCGTCGAATACTTGATCTCGGCATCGTCGAGCAGCACCAGTTCCACCACCGCCGCATGCAACTGGTGGGTGTCGCGCTTCGGCGCCGTGCAGCCTTCCAGATAGCTGACGTAAGATCCCTTGTCGGCGATGATCAGGGTGCGCTCGAACTGCCCGGTGTTTTCGGCGTTGATGCGAAAGTAGGTCGACAATTCCATCGGACAGCGCACGCCCGGCGGGATATAAACGAAGGACCCATCGGTGAACACCGCGCAGTTCAGCGTGGCAAAGAAGTTGTCCGAGGGCGGCACGACGGTGCCAAGATATTGCTTCACCAGATCGGGATACTCGCGGATCGCCTCGGAAATCGGGCAGAAGATGACCCCGGCCTTGGCCAGCTCGGCCTTGAACGTGGTGCCCACGCTGACACTGTCAAACACCGCATCCACCGCCACCCGCCGTTCGCCCTCTGGCGCCTCGACCCCGGCCAGCAGCATCTGCTCTTTCAGCGGGATTCCCAGTTTCTCATACGTTGCCAACAGCTTGGGGTCGACTTCGGACAAATCCTTGGGCTTCACAGCCATGCTCTTTGGCTTGGCATAATAATACTGGTCCTGATAGTCGATGGCCGGATACTGCACCATCGCCCAGGTCGGCTCGACCAGTTTGACCCACCGCCGGTAAGCCGCCAGCCGCCAATCGAGCATCCACTCGGGCTCCTCGTTCTTCGAAGAGATCAGCCGCACAATATCTTCGGACAGGCCCTTGGGCGCAAAGTCCATCTCGATCTCGGTGGCCCAGCCATGTTTGTAGGCCCCGGCCATCGCCGTCACGGTTTCTATCGTGTCCCGATCAACCCCGTCACGCACTTCCAGATCAACAACATCCATTCCGCACCCCTTTCCTCAAGCCACCCGGGCGCGAATGCGCCGGTAGTCCCGGGCCCAGGCTTCGGCAAAGCGCAACACGTCGCGCTCGCCGATCCCCGGCCCCAATGACAGCCGGATCGCCTGACCCGCCTGCCCCTCGTCAAACCCCATGGCCCGCAGCCCCCGCGAGACCCGCACCTTGCCCGAGGAACACGCCGACCCCGCCGAGATGGCAAAGCCCGCCAGATCCGCCGCCATCACCTGGCTTTCGCCCTTCCAGCCCGGTGCTATGACGCACAGGGTGTTCGGCAACCGCAGCGACCCATTCCCGACAGAAATAGTCTCAAATCCAAAAGACGACAATGCGGTTTCTAGAATATTTCTAATCTGCGCCACCTCGTCCCAAATTCCCGCCGCCAGATCGCGCGCCGCCGCCTCCGCCGCAGCCCCGAACCCCGCGATGCCGATCAGGTTCTCGGTGCCCGCCCGGCGGCCCATTTCCTGACCTCCCCCCCGCATCTGCGCCGCCACCTCGACACCGGCCCGCACCACCAGCGCGCCAACGCCCTTCGGCCCGCCCAGCTTGTGCGCCGACACCAGGCCCATCGCGCAGCCGAGCCCGTTGAACGCCACGGGCACCTTGCCAAAGCCCTGCGTCAGATCCGATACCGCCAGCCCCTCGGGCAACGCCTGCACCACCCCGGTTTCGGAATTGGCCAGTTGCACCGCAGATCGGCCGGGCTCCGCCACCGCCACCGCGCCCCGCGCGTCCACCGCCAGCACCGGCGCGCACCAGGCCAGCACCGCGTCATGCTCGATCCCGGCACAGACCAGCCCCCGCCCCGCACAGGCCAGCGCCGCCGCCTCGGTGGCCCCCGAGGTGAACACAACATCGGCCCCCTCGGCCCCCAAAGCCGCCGCCACCTGCCCCCGCGCCCGCTCGATCACCGCCTTGGCCGCCCGCCCCTCGGCATGCACCGAAGACGGATTGCCGACGATCTCCATCGCCGCCAGCATCGCGCGCCGGGCGTCCGCCCGCAGCGGCACTGTCGCATTCCAGTCCAGATACACCCGCTCCACCGTCATGGCATTCATTCTGACCCAAATATCCCGGGGGGTGAGGCCGTCCGGCCGAGGGGGGCCGCGCCCCCCTGATCTTGCGCAGAAAGATCGCCCCTCATACGTCGTCCACCACATGAAACAGCGCCGGCACCGCCGGGCAGGGCTGCATCTCGTTGCGGATCACGTCCGACAGCCGGGTCTGGTGCAAGAACACATAGACCTGCGCGCTCAGCCCCTCCCACAGCCGGTTGGTCAGGGTCTGCGCCACCGTCCCCGACGCTCCGCCAGAGGCCCCCGCCCCGGTGTGCAGCGCATCCACGGTTTCCTCGACCGCCTGCATCACCTCGGAGATGCGGATCGCATGCGGCGATTTCGCCAGCCGGTAGCCCCCCCCCGGCCCGCGCACCGCCTCGACCAGACCGGCGCGGCGCAGCTTGACGAACAACTGCTCCAGATAGGGCAGCGAAATGTCCTGCCGCTTCGCCACCGCCGCCAGCGACATCAGTTCTTCGCCCCCCGATTTGGCGTCCGCAATCGCCAGATCGGCAAGCGCCACCATCGCATAGCGGCCTTTGGTCGAGAGTTTCATGTCATACCTGCCAATTCCATTGACGAAGGCGGCTGCACCACTTAACTCAAGCCCACCCCAGAAGGTCGCCGTGTGCCGCCTTAGAATGGTTCTAGGTTATCCGAGCGAATTCGTCAACAAATCGCTCGTGCAATTGACAGGTGCGACACAGACATGCCCGAAGTGATTTTCGCTGGCCCCGAGGGCCGTCTGGAAGGCCGCTACCACCCGCAAAAGGAACGTGACGCGCCGATTGCCATCGTGCTGCATCCGCACCCGCAATACGGCGGCACGATGAACAACAAGGTGGTGTATAACCTGCACTACGCGTTCTACAATCTTGGCTTTACCGTGATGCGGTTCAACTTTCGCGGGGTCGGGCGCAGCCAGGGCGACTACGATCTTGGCATTGGCGAGCTGTCTGACGCGGCGTCGGCGCTCGACTATCTGCAGTCGATGAATCCCAATGCCAAACATTGCTGGGTCGCCGGATTTTCTTTCGGCGCCTGGATCGGGATGCAGCTGCTGATGCGCCGCCCCGAGATTACCGGCTTCATCTCGGTCGCCCCGCCGGCCAACCTTTATGACTTCAGCTTTCTGGCCCCCTGCCCCTCGTCCGGCCTGATCATCAACGGCACCGCCGACAAGGTGGCCCCCCCGAAGGACACCACCAACCTGGTGAACAAGCTGCACGAGCAGAAGGGCATCACCATTACCCACACCCAGATCGACGGCGCCGACCATTTCTTCAAGGACGAAGAGCATCACATGAAGCCGATGATCGACACTGTTTCGACCTATGTCCGCCGCCGGCTGACCGAGGCGTCGCGGTGAGCGTTGTCGAGGAAATGGGCGACCAGTTGGCGCGTGACGTGATCGCCGCCATGGAGGAAACCGGCGACGACCGTCTGCCCGAGAAAATCTCGAAGGTGCTGCTCGATGCCTCGCCGACCATGCAAGAGGCGTTTCTGACCGCGTATCGCGTGCGGATGGCCGAACGCCGGGGCCGCGCATTTCTGGAGGCGGTGCTGAAAGCCAAGCGCGAGGGTGCGGCCGCCCCCGCAGGCCCGCGCGACACGATCAGCCACTAGCACCACCGGGCGATGCAGACCTACATTCCCCGGTTGACCGATGCAGCCCTGAAGGACCTGCTGGATGACGGCCCGATCAAGGTCGGGTCTCTGGCGGACCTTGCCGATCTGGCGGCCCGACTGGAAGGGCTGGATGAATGGGTCCACTCGATGGAGGTCATCCAGCGCGACGGCCGCAAGGGCATCGGAAGGCTCGATCTGTCGATGCTGGGTCTTGATGGAGAGGATGACTGGGATATCCCGCTGGAGCCGGGGCGGATGCGCGCGCTTCTGGCCCACAAGATCGCCGCGATGCAAGCAAACGGTGCCGAATTTACCATGGACCTCTGGATGGGCGAGACGGTCGGCGAGCGCGGCGGCAGTTAGTATACCATCGCATACCATCTTCCCCGACCCCCCGGTTTCCGCTATGACACCTGCAGCGAATCCATCACAAAGGGCCGGACATGACGAAGATCAAAGTCGCCAACCCCGTCGTTGAACTTGACGGCGATGAAATGACCCGGATCATCTGGGATTTCATCAAGCAAAAGCTGATCCTGCCCTATCTTGATATCGACCTGAAATACTACGACCTCGGCATTCAGGTGCGTGACGCGACCAACGACCAGATCACCATCGACGCGGCGCATGCCATCCAGACATACGGTGTTGGCGTCAAATGCGCGACCATCACCCCAGACGAGCAGCGGGTCGAGGAATTCGGCCTGAAACAGATGTGGAAGTCGCCCAACGGCACCATCCGCAACATCCTGGGCGGCGTGATCTTTCGCGAGCCGATCATCTGCCGCAACGTGCCGCGCCTCGTGCCGGGCTGGACCAAGCCCATCGTGATCGGCCGCCATGCCTTTGGCGACCAGTATCGCGCCACCGACTTCCACTTTCCCGGCGCGGGCAAG
>Ga0105047_10011009_pt1 | contig 14721 bp, 14 predicted proteins | sample MAT04_FD_78384 | JGI IMG/M metagenome (GOLD analysis project Ga0105047, IMG submission 78384) | Freshwater microbial communities from Lake Fryxell liftoff mats and glacier meltwater in Antarctica - MAT-04 (megahit assembly) | ecosystem: Environmental > Aquatic > Freshwater > Ice > Liftoff... | reverse complement strand
TACAAAATGCCTGAAATGATTGCGAAGATAACGAAGACGACTGCGACGCCGATCGTGAATTGAAAAAGGATCTTCTCGATTCCGCGCCGGGTGCGATAGATCGAACTGGTGTCACCACCAAATGCGCCACTGAACGACGATCCTTTGGTCTGCATAAGCACAACCAGGACCAGCACGATCGAAACGATGATCATAACTATGTTGACCGCTGTATCCACGCGAGAATCCCCTCTACGTTGCGTCGGAGCCGTTCAGGCTGTCTGTCAAGGCTAACATTCCAGCTCGCGCGAATCAATCTGCCATCGCGCGAACGATTGGCAAAAAGAGTTCAGGTTTGAGGCTTGCGCCTCCAACCAGCGCCCCATCTACATTCGGTTGACCAAGTGTTTCAACGCAGTTGGCAGATGTGACACTACCGCCATAAATGACCCGCACCCGTTGTGAAACATCTGGACATAGTGCGTCGAGTGAGAAGCGAATGGTGACTGCCATCTCTTCCGCATCCCCGGAAGATGCGGCCGCACCCGTGCCGATTGCCCAGATCGGCTCATAAGCAATGACACAGCTACCGATTTCGGATTCACTGCGACCTCCGAGGGCAGAATTGAGTTGCTCGGTCACATAGTTGTCGGCGCCGCCGGAATTGCGAACTTCAAGCGATTCACCAACGCAGAGGATCGGTGTCAAATTTGCGTTGAGAACCGCGGTCACTTTGGTGCGGACGAGGTCATCAGACTCTCCAAAGAGCTGGCGTCGTTCTGAATGGCCGACGATAACGTACTGGACCAGACCTTGCAGCATCTGAGTGGAGACACCACCGGTATAGGCGCCGTTTGGCGCCGGCCAGCAATCCTGGGCACCGATCGAAACGGTGCTTCCCAGCAAAGTCGCTTTGACCGGGAGCAACCAGGGAAAGGGAGGACAGACTACAACATCGACTCCTGACACGGATTCGGCCGCGATTGCCGCCGCCAGCGCCAGCGCTTCCGCGTGGGAGGTGTTCATTTTCCAGTTTCCCGCGATGAGCGGGTGTCGGGTTGAGTTCATCGCCCGTGCTCGAGAGCAACAAGTCCGGGAAGTTCGCGACCCTCCACAAATTCCAATGACGCCCCGCCTCCAGTGGAAATGTGAGATATCTTGCTAGCGACTCCCATTTGCTCTACAGCTGCGACAGAATCGCCACCTCCAACGACTGTGAAAGCTGCAGAACCAGCAACGGCCTCGGCAACCGCTCGTGTTCCGGCCGCGAAGGCCGGTCGCTCGAAGACACCCATCGGACCATTCCAAAAGACCGTCTTGGCGTCGCTGATGATGGCCGCAAACTGCTCCGCAGTTTTAGGACCGATATCGAAGATTGCCTGCCCGGCCCCGACGGACCCGATATCAACGGTGGCGCCTTTTGCGTCCATCGTCTCGGCAACGATCGCATCGACCGGCAGTGAAATCTGAACGCCGCGCTCCTGAGCGAGCGAGAGCAGCGATTTCGCTTTTTCCATGAAATCATGTTCGGCCAGAGACGTTCCAATCTCTCTGCCCTGGGCGAGAAGGAAGGTATTCGCCATACCGCCACCAATGAGCAATGCGTCCACTTTCGGGATAAGGTTCTCAATCACACCCAGTTTATCTGATACTTTGGCGCCGCCCAGGATCGTCACAAATGGGCGAGCGGGTTCGGTCACCAGGCGCTGGAGCGCACTCACCTCTTCGTCCATGAGGAGACCGGCGTACGAAGGGAGGTGCTCTGCGATACCGGCCGTGGATGCGTGCGCGCGATGAGCCGCGCCGAAGGCATCGTTGACATAAATGTGAGCCAGTGAAGCGAGTTGCTTCGCGAGTTCCGGGTCGTTCTTCTCCTCCCCTGCTTCGAACCGTACGTTTTCAAGGAGGAGAACGTCACCATCTTTAAGTTCGGTGGATCGCTTCTGCGCATCAGGACCGATGACATCGGTGGCCATCTGAACTGGCCGACCGAGCAATTCACTGAGATGCGCAGCCACCGGTTGCAACCGAAAGACCTCGTCGACCTTTCCTTTGGGTCTGCCAAGGTGGCTGCAAAGAATGATTCGGGCACCACGTTCGGTCAGCAGATTGATGGTTGGAATGGCCGCCCGAATACGGGTGTCATCGGTTATCGTCGCTCCATCGAGCGGTACATTGAAGTCGACTCGCACGAATACTCGTTTGCCCGAGACGTCAGCGTCACGGACTGATCGATTTGTCATTTCGAGACTCCTAGATAGTGACCAGGAAACCGCTACGCGGTGCCCGGAATTCCGGCCTCGCAGACAAGTGCGATGAGGTCCGCCACCCGGCACGAGTAGCCCCACTCGTTGTCATACCAGGCGATCACCTTGGCGGTGTTTTCACCGATGACCATAGTTGAGAGGCCGTCCACGATCGCTGAGCGGGAATCCTGGCGAATATCTGAAGAGACCAGTGGTTCTTCGCTATACCCGAGGATGCCATTCATGAGGTCGCTGGAGGCGGCTGCCTTGAATGCGGCATTGATTGATTCAACCGTTACCGGGTGTTCGGTGTTGACCACGAGATCGACGATGGAAACAGTCGGAGTCGGAACGCGAAGTGAAAATCCGTCGAATTTGCCCTTTAGTTCCGGAAGAACCAGGGCAAGTGCGCGGGCGGCACCGGTCGTCGTCGGAATAATGTTGATCGCGGCAGAACGGGCGCGGCGAAGATCGTTGTGAGGCGCGTCGAGTATCACCTGATCGTTCGTGTAGGAATGGACCGTGGTCATGAGACCATTCTTAATTCCGAAGTTTTCAAGAAGGACTTTTGCGACTGGGGCGAGGCAGTTCGTCGTGCACGAAGCATTCGAAATGATATTGTGCTTGTCCGCGTCATATTTGTCTTCATTGACACCGAGAACCAGTGTGATGTCTTCGTGTTTTCCCGGTGCACTGATGATGACCTTTTTCGCTCCAGCGGTGATGTGCGCCTTTGCTTTTTCCGCGTCAGTGAAGCGCCCGGTTGACTCAACGACGATATCAACCCCTTCTGCGCCCCAGGGAAGAGCAGCCGGGTCCTTTTCGGCGAAGACTTTGATAACCTGGTCATTGACCTTGATACCGCCCTCGACCAGAGAAATGTCTGCGTCGTACCGGCCATAGGTTGAATCATATTTCAGCAGGTGAGCGAGTGTTTCCGGGCTGGTAAGATCGTTGACGGCGACGATTTCGAAGAGATCGCTAAACCCACCTTCATTCACGGCCTTCAGCACTTGCCGCCCGATTCGACCGAAACCATTGATGCCTACGCGAATTGCCACGATGAACCTCCCTTGAACTGAAGAAAAACAGAATTCACAAAAAAGCAGGCGGGCTTACTGAGCGCCCACGAGTTCCAACTCCTGCGTTGTTCCCCGTGAATCCGTCCGAGGACGGCGGGCGATTTCGAGAAGCGCAGCCGCAAGTTTGTCCGGGTCATGCCGGAGCGCGTTATTGTCGTTGACGACATCACGTGCGACGACGGTCAATTCGCGTTCGAGTGAGCCGAGATCCTCGTCGGTCACCGGATCGACACGCCATTCAGGCTTAATCAATGTTGAGGGCGCCCGGTTGTTGTTTACCAACGCATGACTGAGCACGCCGTGACCCAGACAGTTCATAACTGTTCGGATGTGGTCTTTCGCGCCGAAGTGATCAGTCTCGCCAGGTTGGGTTGCCACATTGCAGACGTAAACCACATTTCCTCGTGACCAGCGGATGGCCTCGATGACGCCATCAATCATCAGATTTGGAAGGACGCTCGTGTAAAGACTTCCAGGGCCAAGCACAATGAGGTCGGCATGGATGATCGCGCCGAGCGCAGGTTCGTACCCTGCCGGGTTGTTCGGCTCGAGATAGACGCGCTTAATTGGCGGTTTGTTGCGAGAAATGGTCGATTCCCCGCGGACAATTGTCCCATCGACCAGTTCGGCACAGAGCGTCACATTTGCCAAAGTGGAGGGGAGCACCCTGCCCCGAACTGCCAGCACGTGTGCCGATTCAATAACGGCCTTTTCGAAACTTCCGGTTACCTGGGCGAGGGCAGCTATGAATATATTGCCGAATGAGTGGCCGGCCAGCTCGGATCCCTGTTGATCGAAGCGGTAGTCGAAGAGTTTACTGACTGTCGACTCCGCATCGGCCATCGCCACAAGGCAGTTTCGAATGTCGCCCGGTGCAGGCATATCGAAATCTTTACGCAAGCGTCCGCTGCTGCCACCGTCATCGGCCACCGTGACAATCGCGGTGATACCCACATCGGTGTGCTTGAGTCCACGCAGGAGGGTGGAGAGTCCGGTTCCTCCACCAATCGTGACAATGTTCAGTGAGGGTCGCTCGGGACCGAATCGATGCGCAGCCACAAGTTCGGCCACATTCTGACGACCCGGAGTTGCTCGCATAATCGGTGTGATCAGGGAGTGTGTCAGCCGCCAGATGGAAAAGCCGAAAACGGAGACACCGGCGACGAGAACGATTAATTCACGCCAGGGATGCGAGATAAACTGCAATGTGGATGCGTGGATGATTCGGCTGAGTGGTTGGGGGAAATTTACATTCCGATAGATCCAGGCCAGGGCCATGGCAATCGCCAGGCCGATGGCGATGACGCTGATCAAAAAGAGGATCATCCACCGTTTGACCAACATTCCCGGTCGAAGCCATACGCGCCAGCTTCTCAGATCCATTCCTTCCTCGATATAGCTAAACACGCCCGGATGCCGGACAAGGACATGTCCCCGGCGCGAGTTTGAGTATACACTTCCCCTTCTTTAGCGGTGCTTTCATTCATGTACGTACACTCGGACGGGCGATCGTTATGACGCCACAGCGGCAGATTCCGCTTGTTTCACAATGCCTTATTTGGTATGATCTTTCGAAGGAACCAATGCTCCGTGGAACGTGGGTCTCCGGCCCACGTTTTTGTTGTTCGGTGAATATTCGCCGCGGACGTGGACCTCACCAAACGAGCATCCAACAAGGACAACGTTTTCGAATTGCAGGCCAATTAGTAAGGAGGTTCGCGGGATGAAGAGTGACTTCTACACCGCGATCGCGCAGATCGCTGCCGAGCGGGGGATCCCGCGTGAAGCGGTCTTGACGTCTGTCGAGCATGCCCTGAAGACGGTATATAAGAAGATGGCCAACTCGGAAGAGGAGGTCGAAGTCGACATTGATTCTGCCACCGGCATGATGCGGGTTTTTGTGATCAAACGAGTGGTTGACGAGATCGAAGATCCGATCAATGACATTCTGCCTCAGGAGGCAGTTCTGCACACTCCCGATGTTCGAGCCGGCGATGTGATTCGGATTGAAAAGACACCCGATAATTTCGGACGAATTGCAGCGCAAACCGCCAAGCAAGTGGTATTGCAGCGAATTCGCGATTTCGAGCGCGATACGGTGTACGACGAATTTTCCGAGCGCCAGGGCGAAGTCATCAATGGCATCGTGCAACGTGCCGATTCACGGGCAGTTATTGTCGAACTTGGCAAAGCCGAAGCAGTCATGCCAGCGCGTGAGCAGGTTCCGACGGAACGGTATCGCCCCGGTCAGCGGGTCAAGGTTTACCTTCTCGAAGTCAACAAAGATCCTCGTGGGCCGCAGTTGATTGTTTCACGCTCGCACCCGAACCTGATCCGCCGATTGTTCGAAATGGAAGTTCCTGAAATTTTCAGTGGGGCCGTTGAGATCATGGAAGTTGCCCGCGAGCCTGGACTTCGGTCAAAGGTCGCGGTGGCGGCTCGGCAGGAAAAAGTCGATCCAGTCGGATCCTGTGTTGGTATTCGGGGAGTTCGTATCCAGAACATCGTCAACGAACTCTACGGTGAAAAGATCGACGTCATCGAATGGTCGGCCGATACGGCAGCCTTCATAGCCAACGCGCTCAGTCCGGCCAAACCTACCAACGTAACGCTGAACGAGGCTGAGAAGGTCGCGACAGTAATCGTTCCTTCTGACCAGATGTCACTTGCAATCGGCAAGGAGGGGCAAAATGCTCGGCTTGCCTTCAAGTTGACCGGATGGCGGATCGATATCAAAGATCCTGAATCGCTAAAAGACCAGGATTTCGAGTTTCTACGACAGGCTCGCGCTGCACTCGAACAGGGGCCTGACGACTTTGGCTGGCAGGGTCGACAGCCGCGTCTGGTGCGTGGGGATGGACTTATCAGTGTGCGTGAGCGGGAATTTGGACCGCTAACGAATGATCTGGTTGGGATGAGCGTGGATGTCGATCTTCGTGGCGAAGCCCTTGAAGTCTATTACAACCGCGCGTTGCGAGCGCGCTTCAATTATGAGACTGGTGCTGAACTGCCACTTGACGATATCGGCGGTACCTTAGCCGGTGCTGTGAAATAAGGCGGCCCGTTGATGACGGCTGCCATGACTGCCCCTTCGGGCAAAAAGCGACATAAAGGACCCAGGCCAAAGCACATTCCGCAACGGATGTGCATTGCGTGCCGTGAGCGATCCTCCAAGCGGGAGTTTACGCGTGTGGTACGAACGCCGGAAGGATCTGTCCTGGTGGATCCAACCGGGAAGATGAATGGCCGCGGGGCGTATCTATGTGATCGGCCGGCGTGCTGGGAACGAGCGGTCTCAACCAGTCTGCTCGCCCATTCATTGAAAACAGAACTAAGCGCCGAATCCGCGGCGACGCTACGCCGATACGCGGCTGAACTGCCGGTAATCGGCGATGTGCCCGCGGTGGCAGAGGAAGGATAAGTTGTATGAGTGATCGATTTGGCGGAGGACGTCGCGGCGGTGGCAAACGAGGAAAGAGTCCGCGGGGTGGTGGTGCGCGCACGGTTGTGCAGCGCAGAACCGTGCCGGTGGTACGGGAGCCGATCACCCTGCCCTCGGTTAGCACCGTTGCCGATATTGCGACAAAACTTGAGACAACAGGTATCGAAGTCATCAAGGAATTGATGAAATTCGGCATCATGGCAAATATCAACCAGCAGATTGACTATGAAACTGCGCATCGCGTGGCGACGGCTCTCGGCTGGGAAACAAACGAAGATGTGCCCGAAGTTGTTCAGCGGGCCGACGCCGACTTCGAGAGTCGCAAGCTCGAAGCGAATAACGATCCAAGTGCAACCAATCGTCCACCGGTCGTCACGATTATGGGGCACGTCGACCACGGAAAGACGAAATTGCTCGATTCCATCAGGTCCGCAAATGTCGCGGAAGGCGAGGCCGGTGGAATCACTCAGCATATCGGCGCATACCAGGTCGAAACACAGGGACGGAAAGTCACCTTTCTCGATACCCCGGGTCACGAGGCTTTTACCGCGATGCGAGCTCGCGGAGCACAATCGACTGATATCGCCATTCTGGTGGTTGCCGCCGATGACGGCGTGATGCCCACGACACGTGAGGCGATCGCACACATTAAATCGGCGAATGTGCCGATGATTGTTGCGATCAACAAGATTGATCTCCCTGCGGCGAACCCGGACCGGGTCAAGCAGCAGTTGAGCGAACTCGAAGTGATGCCGGAAGAGTGGGGCGGAGATATCCCGATGGTCGAAGTTTCGGCCCGGGAAAAACTTGGTTTGGACGATCTGCTCGAAGTCATCTTGCTCGTTGCCGACGTGCATGAACTCAAGGCGAATCCGCACAAGCCCGCGAGCGGCGTCGTAGTCGAGGCCAAAGTTGATCGCCATCGTGGACCAGTCGCAACCGTGCTCATTCAGAGTGGTACGTTGAATTTACGAGACATCGTGGTTGCGGGTTCGACATGGGGTCGTGTCAAGGCGATGTTCGACGATCGCGGCAAGCGCGTTCGTCGTGCCGAACCGAGTATGCCGGTCGAGATCCTGGGACTTCTCGAAATTCCTGGAGCCGGCGATCACGTTCAGGTATTCGAAGATGAGCGAGTCGCTCGCGATCTGGTCGAACAACGACAGGCTCAGAAGCGAGTCGCAAATCTCTATGCCGAGCGGGCCATCAAGCTGACCGACCTCAATTCACAGGTGAAGGCCGGTGAAACCGCAGAACTTCGCGTTATCGTCAAGGCGGACGTCCAGGGATCCCTGGGTGCGATTCAGACGGCGTTGCTTAAGCTCAACGACGGTACTGACAAGGGCGTGCAGATCAGCATCACCTTTGCCGGGACGAGCGCAATCAGCGAATCGGACGTCAGTTTGGCTGTCGCGACTAAGAGCATCATCATCGGTTTCAATGTTCGCCCGGACGTGGCAGCAAAACGCGCCGCCGATGCAACGGGAGTCGATATACGGTTCTACAACATCATCTATAACCTTCTGGATGAAGTGAAGGCGGCGATGAATGGTCTTTTGGCGCCGGTCTTCCACGAAGTAACGGATGGCTACGCCGAAGTGCGAGAGACATTCCGCCTGCCAAGTGGCGACGTGGTTGCGGGCATGTATGTGCTCGATGGCAAAATTGCCCGAAACACACGAGCTCGCGTTCTCCGCAGTGGCACCGTCATGCACGAGGGTTCGATCAAGTCCCTCAAGCGATTCAAGGATGACGTCCGAGACGTTTCGGCCGGGTACGAGTGCGGTCTCGGACTCGATGGATTCAACGATCTTCAGGTCAAGGACCAGGTCGAGTTCTTCCATCGTGAGGAACTGGCTCGAATCTAGTTGATGAACAACACAGTGTTTGACAGCTGCGGGCCCAACCGGCACGCATGGTGGTACAAGCGCCAGGAGGGACGGGGAGTATCCTCGTCGCTCTCGGTCCACGATTCAGAGCGGCGCAGTCCGGCTGAGGAGGGGCATTGTGAGTAGGCGCACGAAGCAGGTCGGTGAGTTCATGCGAGAGGAGCTCACCGACATTATTCGGAAGGAAGTCAAGGATCCGAGGATCGGCTTCTTCAGCCTGACGGCTGTGGAGATGTCACCGGATCTTCGATCCGCCAAGGTTTTCGTAAGTGTGCTCGGTACCGATGAAGAACGATCCGAGACACTGACCGCATTGCGTTCGGCCGCGGGTTTTGTACGGCATCACCTGAAACCGAGACTACGCATGCGTCAAATTCCTGAGCTCGATTTCCGGGATGACCGTTCCATGGAACATGCGGCCCAGATTGCCAGGGCGATTACGGAAATGCACAATGTGCAGCCGAAGCCGTTGATTCGTGAAAGTGACGCGCAATGACAGAAGGCGACTGGTCACTCGATCGGGCGCTTGCCACGACCACGCTCGAAACCCTCCGCACCGGGCGACGAATCATTATGCCGACGCATCAGAATGTTGATGCCGACGGACTTGGGTCGCCGCTGGCACTCATGCACGCGTTGGCCCCATTCGGAATCGAGGCCATCCCCGTTGTCAGTGATGGATTCATTCCACCCAGTCTGCTTTTTCTTCCCGGTATCGAAAAGGCGATCGTCTACGGAAAAGACCGGTTACCGGACTATGACATGCTTTGTCTGGTTGACTGCTCCGACCGTCGACGGCTCGGGTCCTTTTATCAGGACGACCCGTCACGCATTGATGGTAGTGTGCCGATCGTCAACATCGATCATCATGTAACCAATGATTTGTACGGTGTGGTCAATGTTGTCTTTCCCAGGGCGGCATCCACGGCAGAAATCGTTAGCGATCTCGTCAATGCCTGGAACTGCGACATCACGATCGAAATCGCACAGTGCCTGCTGGCCGGGATTTATGGTGACACGCTCGGTTTGCGTACTGAGGCGACTACTTCGCGAACAATGCGGACTTCGGCCGATCTAGTAGATGCAGGCGCAAACCCGGCCGCGATCACTGACTCTCTCTTCCGGCTGAAACCAGCTTCGACGGTGTGCCTCTGGGAACACCTGCTTCGCCGCGTTGACTGGACCGGTCAACTCATCTGGACTGAAGTGGCGAAGAGCGATCTCGATGTTTGCAACGCTGCTCCAGCGGAAGCGGAAGGTCTGGTGAATTTTCTGGCAGGTACCGAAGGTAGTCGCGCGGCGCTCATCATGTATGAGGTGGACGGTGGTTGGCGGGTCAGCATGCGGAGCCTGCCAGTCGATGTCGATGTGGCGAAGATTGCTTCCGAGTTCGGTGGCGGTGGACATCCCCGCGCTGCAGGCTGCCAGATTATGGGTGGTGAGCCTGAGAAGCGTTATTTTCTCCAACGAGTGTCTGAATTGATCTTGCCAGGTGCAGGGCCGCAATAATGGCTCGATCCGGTCCCAATCGACTGCACGGATACCTCGTGATCGACAAACCTGCCGGTTGGACCAGTCATGATGTTGTCGGCCGCGTACGGCGGTTGACAGGCGAACGCAAGGTCGGTCATGCGGGGACACTCGATCCGGCCGCGACAGGTGTGCTGCCGGTCGCAATCGGCTCCGCGACACGGTCGCTCGAGTTCCTGGCCGAAAGTTCCAAAACGTACATCGCAGAGATCACGTTCGGGATCACCACAGATTCATATGATGGCGATGGCGTCGTACGTTCGATCTCGTCGATCGAGGGTGTGAGCGAAGAACTGTTGATCAGTGCGCTTCGATCGTTTGAAGGTGCTATCGAGCAGATTCCGCCTATGCACTCCGCGATCAAGATCGGTGGCAAGCGGTTGTATGAACTCGCTCGCAAAGGCGAGGAGATTGAGCGCACAGCTCGAGTCGTCATGATCCACCAGATCGAATTGCTGTCCTGGAATGGCCCTGTTGCTTCAATCTGTGTCGATTGTTCAAAAGGGACCTATGTGAGATCGATCGCGCAGGATCTGGGCGAGCATTTCGGCTGTGGAGCGTATCTCTCCAATCTCGTTCGCGTTCGGAGCGGCCCGTTCGATTTGCAGGATGCCTGGACGATCAAAGAGCTTGAGTCCCTTGACCTTGCCGGAACCTGGGAGACAACGGCGGTGCATCCGGATGTCGGTGCGCTGAGCCTGGATGCAATCATCGTCGACTCACAACAGGCGATCGATTGGGGGCATGGCAAACTCATTGATGCACTCGATGAGCATGGCGGTCGGGTGCGGGTGTACGATGAGAATGGATACTGGCTGGGTATTGGCCAGGGTGAACCGGAATCTTTCAGCTGGCAACCGCACAAGGTGGTAAACGACGCTGCATGAGTGAGCGAACTGATCGTCCCGTGAATCCGGCGTTGGTGAATCTTGACATCAAAGCGAGGGTTGTCACGATCGGCACCTTTGATGGGGTGCATCTCGGGCACCAGGCACTCATTGAGGCTGCACGTAAACGCGCGTTAGAGCTCGGAATTGATTCGATGGCGGTTACCTTCGAACCGCCTCCCGTGCTCGTCCTGCGCCCCGATGTATTTAAGGGACGCGTTGCCTCCAGCGAAGACAAGATCGAATTTCTGAAGGATCTGGGCCTGGATGAGGTCGTCACTATTTCATTTAACCGAGACCTTGCCCAGCTAACCCCCGAGGCGTTTATGGAGATGTTGGCCGAGGGGACTGGATTGCGGGAACTCTGGGTTGGTGAGGCCTTTGCACTCGGCAAGAACCGCGCAGGCAATGTCGACCGGCTAAAGGAGATCGGGACTGAGCTTGGATTCAACGTTGTTGCCCTCTCCCGGGTCACCGATTCGGGCCAGGTCATCAGTAGCAGTTCAGTTCGGCACGCGGTCGAAAGCGGCGATGTCGCCCAGGCAAGGCGCTTTCTCGGTCGCCCATTCCGCATCAGTGGTGAGGTGGTTCACGGTGCTCACCTGGGGCGGACGATCGGCTATCCGACTGCGAATGTCGTGCCGCCGGAACACCTCGTTCCACTGGCTGACGGCATCTATGTCTCTCTGGCCCGGATCGGAGAAGATATCAATTCACGACCGGCGATGACGTACGTGGGAACGCGTCCAACGGTAAACAGTGGCGATCGACTGATTGAGACGCATCTGCTCGACTTCAACGGCGATCTTTACGGCCAGATTATTCATGTCGATTTTCTGGAGCGGCTTCGAGGAGATGCTGTTTTTGCTGGGGTCGATGCATTGGTGGCGCAGCTCCGCGAAGATGAGTTGGCGACCCGAACGTATCTCGAAGCATTCATTGAAATGGACGTTGATTGACCGAAGGTGGTCATCATGCTAAAATCCTTCGGCTTTGGTGCTGCGACGCGCGGAGGCTGCACGCTGCGGCTTCGTTGCGTTTAAGACGCTGAGAATAAGCAAAGTTTAGGGAGGCGAGCCATTACCAGACCAGTGCAAACGCGCGTCAATGAGCGGATTCGGATTCGTGAAGTACGACTCATTGACGAGGCCGGCGAACAAGTAGGAATCATCGCGACCCGAGACGCGCTCGAAATGGCTCGTGAACGCGGGTTAGACCTTGTGGAAGTTGCGCCAAACGCAGTTCCACCGGTGTGTCGGCTGATGGACTACGGCAAATTCCGGTACGAGCAGAGCCGGAAAGAGCGGGAGTCACGTCGGAACCAGCACGTTATCGAGTTGAAAGAAGTTCGCATCCGGCCCAAAATCGATGATCACGATCTCGAGACCAAGGGGCGTCAGGCTGCGAAGTTTCTTGATGCGGGCGATAAGGTAAAACTCACCGTCTTGTTCCGTGGGCGAGAAATGGCTCACCCCGATATCGGTAAAGGATTGCTGGATCAACTCGCCGATATGCTTCGGCCACACGGGACGATCGAGACAACGCCAAGGCTGGAAGGCCGAGCGATGATCATGATGATGAACCCGCTGAAGCAAAAGCAGACAGCGCAAGAAAAGGAGAGCGGAAACCGCCGTGACGAAGCAAAAGCTGAAGACGCACAAGGGAGCCAAGAGGCGCTTTAAGGTCACGTCAACGGGCAAGTTGATGATGGCGCATGGAATGAAGAGTCATTTCCGCCGCCGCAAGGCTCCTCGTGTGAAGCGCCAGTTTGACCGGATGCAGGAGATCGATTCCACGCTCGAGAAGCGAGTGAATCGGATGTTGCCGTACGGCAGTTAGCGGACGATCGATCCGATCGTTGACGCTCGTAAGATGTTGTAGAGCGTAGGAGACATAAGCGACTCATGGCCCGTGTAAAGCGCGGCGTGGCGGCTCACCGCCGCCACCGCAAAGTACTTGCTCAGGTGAAAGGGCATTACTCAACAAATAACCGACTTTACAAGCGTGCCCATGAGTCGCTCATGCATGCGCTTCAGTATGCGTATCGTGACCGCCGTGTGCGTAAGCGTGATATGCGACGTCTCTGGATCATCCGGATCAACGCCGCCGCTCGCTTGAACGGTATCGCGTACAGCCGATTCATCCAGGGACTCAAGGCAGCCGGCGTTGTTGTCGACCGCAAGATGCTGGCCGATCTCGCCGTTCGCGATGCCGCCGCATTTGCCGCGGTTGCGGAAGTTGCGAAGCAGCACGCCCAGCCCGCTTAGCGGGTGGTCGTGAACTCGCCGATGTTTGGATCATTCGGTGATCTGATCCGCAGCGAGGACAATCCACTCGCGAAACGCATTCGCTCGCTCCGTCAGCGCAAAACGCGCGAAACGGAGCGGGCGTTTGTCGTTGAAGGCGTTCGGGCCGTTGAAGACGCCCTGGCGGCGGGTGGCAACGCCGAGATCATCCTGGTTCGCAGCGATTCCGACTGGATGCCCGCATCCAGCGGATCCATCGGAACACTTCGATATCTTGATCCTCGCCTGTTTGATGAACTCTCAGAGACGGTCTCTCCGCAGCCCTTGCTTGCTGTTTTCAGCATCCCGGAATTGATACCGCATTCAGATGCCGTTCCCTTTGTTCTCATAGCGGATGGATTGCGCGATCCCGGGAACTTGGGAACGTTGCTGCGCAGTGCGGCTGCCGCAGGCGTCAATTTGGTGTTGCTGACGCCGGGAACGGTTGATGCCTTCAATGGCAAGGTGGTTCGGGCTGCGATGGGAGCGCACTTTCGTATCCCGATCGATCAGCTCGACGACACCTGGCATGACTGGTTGGCTTACGCATGCCATGTTCGGGTTCTTGCCGATGCTGCCGCTACCCGGGAGTACACCGAATTTCGTTGGGCGGGTCCACTGGCTATCATCGTTGGTTCCGAAGCGGAGGGTCCGACGCAGATCGGACGTGAACTGGCGTCCGATATTGTCCGCATTCCCCTTGAAAATGGTGTCGAATCACTCAATGCAGGAGTCGCAGGTTCGCTCATTCTGTTCGAGGCCCGAAGGCAACTTCATCAGCACAACAGGTCACGGTGAGCAACCGTGAACCCACTCTTTTCAAGCGACGATTTGGTGCTAGACTGACCTCTCGTACTGTACAGGTACCGTTCGCTCTAATAAGCGGTGCGATCTATCTACCGTGAACGCGAAGGAGAAGAACATGCGGAAGCAGGATCTGATTCGCGCGGTCGCAAATCAAACTTCAAAACCGGAGAGCCAGATTGGAGCAGTTGTCAACGCGTTGTTTGACACAATCCAGCAGGCATTGGCCGATGGGGACGAAGTTGCGATTAGCGGATTCGGGACGTTTCGAGTGGTTGATCGGCCGGCGAGGGATGGACGCAATCCACAAACGGGCGAACCGATGAAGATCGGGCCAGGGAAGAGCCCTGCATTTCGACCCGGAGCCGCGCTCAAGCGCGCGGTTGGTGACGACGAGTAGAACAATCGAGCCTTGACGCAAACAGAGCGCACGTACCGGCTTACAGGACCCCGCTCACTGCGCTCTATTCTGTTGGGGCGAGTGCTTCCCGCACTTTCTGTGGCAGAGCCTGCGCGGCGGCTCTCTGACCGGCATGGACGGCATTTTTCATCGCAAACGCATCGGATCGACCATGGG
>Ga0105047_10011008_pt1 | contig 14722 bp, 10 predicted proteins | sample MAT04_FD_78384 | JGI IMG/M metagenome (GOLD analysis project Ga0105047, IMG submission 78384) | Freshwater microbial communities from Lake Fryxell liftoff mats and glacier meltwater in Antarctica - MAT-04 (megahit assembly) | ecosystem: Environmental > Aquatic > Freshwater > Ice > Liftoff... | reverse complement strand
TCAAACACCTGCTGCACCACCGCCGACCCAGTCCACAACGTGCGCCCGCTCCCCAGATCAAACGCCGCCATCCGCCCGCCACGCTCGGCCAGCACCGCGGTCTGCTCGTCCATCGTCATCAACAGATCGTTCAACTTCACCCGCCCATCGAGCGGCGTCGTGAACTCCGTCGGTCGCGCCCCAGCGTCATTGTCCGCCACCACCGGGAACATCCCCGCGAACGCTGGCGTCCGCCACCGCGTCGCGCCGCCCACCGCGTCGATCCGCTCCAGCGACCCACCCTCGTCCGAAGGCCAGAACACATATACCGACTGCGCGTCCACGCTCACCACCACCGGCGTCGCCTCGCCGCGGTACCCGCGCGCCCACAACGCCTTGAGCTGCCCCTCCGCTTGCGATCCGAACAACGCCAGCTCGCGCCGCTCGCGCGACATCATCATCACGTGCTCGGTCGCGCGGACCATGAACGCCTGCGAGATCGGCCTCACCAGCGCCCAACCGTCGATCACCTGCACCTCCGCGCCAACCGCACGCCCGATCCGCGCCAATCGCTCCGACCCCGCTACCCGCACGCCCAACTCGCCCAGCAACGCCGCCGAGTCAATCGCCACGCCGCCAGCCGTCAGCCTCACGGTCGGATACTCGCGCCCGATTCTCTCGAGCAACTGCGCCGCCGCCGACGATCGCTCGCCCTTGTCTAGCGCCCACACCAGACGACCCGCCAGCTCCCCGACCTGAGACTGCAGCGCCGAATCACCCGCCGCGATCGCCCACTCCGCCACCACCAGCCCCGCGCCCAGCGCCGCCATCGCTGGCCCGCGCCGATCGGTCCGCTCGTACTCCGAGGCCGCCCGCGCCCACAGCTCCGGACCAACTCGCGCCGCCGGGTAGCGCCGCGCCAGAAGCTCAAACTCCTCGCCCTCGATCACCCGCGCCAGATCCGCTCCGCCCGCTCCCTTCTCGGCACCCGGCAATCTATTCTGATCTTTCAGGTTTACCGCCGCCAGCGTCCGGGCCGCCAGCTCCCCCTCCGCCTTCGCGTCGTACACCGCGTATGCCCCACGCCCCACACGCTTCACCAGCTCACGCAGCCGCTGCGTCGCTTCAATATCCGCCCGCACCGACTGCCGCGGCCCGTTCCACGTCGCCACCGCCAAGGCTGGATCCTCCAGCACACGCTGATAGGCCTCCACGGCCGCCGGCGCCGCATCGACGCCGCGCTCTCGTAAACGCCCCAGCGCCATCGCGTGCTCCACCCGCTCCGACGGTTCTTTGGCCAACCGGCCAAGCCGCTCCACCAACGCGTCGAGCACCGCAACGTCCGTGATCACCGGCGCGTCAGCCTGCGCAGCCACCAGCGGAACGATCGGCACCACCTCGCCCAGACGCGTGCCCCCCTCGAGCGCCGCCTGGATCATCTCGCGCAGCCCGTCGTAAAGAGTCTTTCGCGTAGCAACCTGAGCCGCCGCTTGCGCTGCCCCGCCCGGTTCACGAGCGAGCGCCGCGATCACCTTGTCCGCCGCACCCGCGATCAACGCGGGCCGACCCGATCGGTACGCCAGCTCCGTCAGCGTCATGGCCGCGCGCGGGTCCGACGGATCGCCATCCATCCGCTGACGCAAGAGGCTCTCCGCCACGTCCCACACCAAATAACTGTGAATCCGCCCCTTCCCGGCAATCAGGATGTGGCTGTCTACCGCCACCACGTTCCCCGAGAACTCCAACCCGATCTTCGTAACCACGTCCGGCTTGGCGGGGTCCACCAGCGTCAGCCCATCGACCAGCGGCACCAATAGCCGCGGTCCGTCCGCGTTGTTCACCACCACGCTCCGCCCTTGAATCTTCGAATCACCCGCCACCGCCACACGCCGCACCTCGCCGTGCTCAAAGTCCGCGATCGGCACCAGCACCACCGCCTCGGCCCCGACCGCCGCCAGCCAGGTTCCCACCCGCAGCAGGTACCGCGGATCGCCCAGGTCGCTCGCACGCCGCCGGGCCAGCACAGCCCCCGTCGCCGCGTCTAGTCGCAACACCTCATCCCGTGCTGGCGTCATCGTGACCACGCTCGCCTCGTCAAGCACCGGCGCCGCCGACCCCCACGCTGGCACCATGTCACTGCGCACCGCGAGCTCTGACCGCGCCCGCCGCACCCACACGACCCGACCCGAGAACGCCTCGACCGCGGCCGTCACCCCCAGCTCGTCGCCGTAGTACACAATCCCACGCTCGCACACCGCCGACTCCGCCACCCGCTGCCCACGCTGAAACACCGCTCCCGCGCTCCCCAGCAGCCGGGCCCACCGCAACTTACCCGTCCACAAGTCCAACGACGCCAGATACGCCGTCGACATCCGACGCGTCTGCGGCGGCTTACGCATCGTCACGATCACCGTGTCCCCATCCACGATCGCTGGCCCGCGCACGACCGCGGTCGAGAGCATCGGACTCTGCGCGGCTGGCGACGCCGACCACAGCACCTTCCCGCTCGCCGCGTCGATCGCATGAACTCGCGCGTCCCCGTCACGCCCGCCCTGCACCGCCAGCCCCGTTGTCGCCACCAACACGCCGCCCACCCCACCGCCGACCCCGCCGCCCACAACCGTCACGCTCGCCGAATCTTCCAGCGTCGTCTGCCCCGCCCGGTACACCGTCCGCTCCCCGCGGCCGCGCGTCGCAATCGCGTTCTCCCCGTCCGACTCCGCCGAGTCCGAGGGCGCCACCCGCCACAGCACCTGCAGCGTAAACCGATCCCACGCCGCGATCGATCGACCGTCGTTGGTGTACACCACATCGCCCACGACCGACGGAAAAACCCACGGCTCGTCCACGATCTCCCGCCCGAACACTCGCCGCGGGTTCTGCGCAAGCCGCGCCGTGTCGATCGCGTCCGCCTCCGCGTCCTGAGAGAGCCACGCCGACTGCAGCGGCCTCGTCACCAGACCCTCAACATCAAGCCCCGGCAATGCCGTCATCGGGCTCAGCATCGGAACCGTCCCCGGTGCCGTCACCATCGCCCCCACCTTCGGCGGCCCGCCTCCCGGCCCCGGCAGCTTGGACTCGGCCGCCCAACCCTCCGCCCACTGCCGAACTTCCGCGCGATCGATGTACCGAGCCAGCGTCAACGCCAGCTTGGCGGCGTCCTGCGCCCCACGCGCGACGGCGCTCGCCCCCGTGCGGTCTGGGTGCTGGTTCAACTGCTCGAGCGTCAGCCGGGCCGCCTCGAACCGGGCCGCTTCGATCTCTTCCTGCGCCAGCCGCAGCGCCGCGTCCATCCCCGCGCGCGTCATCAGCCTCGTCCGCTCAACCTTTTCAACCTCGCCCGCATCGAGCGCCGCCCGGGCCGAACTTTCCTCCGCCGCCCGGTACTTCTCCAGCAACGCTGGCGAACTCAGCAGCAGCTCGTGGGCCCGACGCCGCACCGCGATAAAAAGGTCCGAGTCTGTCGCCGATTCCAGCACCGCGTCGGCGTCCGCATCCAGCACGCTCTGCACCACCCGCGCCGCCTCGCCCGCGTTCCCGCCCGCCGCCAACTCCGCCGCACGACCAAGCCCCTCACGAGCCGCGATCGAATCGTCCAGATACACCGGCCCGACCTGCGCAAACGCCGACCCGACCGGCACGCTCATCACCACGGAAGAAACAAAGGTCGTCATGCACAGCGCCGAAAGCCGCGCAAAGAGCAACCCTCGCGCCCCGCAGGCTATCTCACGCCCCGCCCGCCTCATCACCTCGCTCGGCCTCTGCTGCGCCACATAACCCCCGTCCCGCTTGCGCGGTGAACCCCACCCACGACCCGTCTCTCACCCCGCCCTCATCGCCCGCCCCACTCCAGTCCAGATATTCAATCGGTACCCACGTCGATACCGCGGACTCACGCTCACAGTTTCCAGACCAATCCAGCCCGCCCAACCGCACCACCCCGGAGCCATCCCCAGTCTAGACGCGAACTCTCGGACCTCGCGTTGAGCATCACGCCCACATCTGCCGATGCTTCGCCACCATGACCGCACTCCCCACGCATCAAGCGATCCCCATCCTTCCCGCCATCGCGATGCCCAATCACGCGCCGAGAAGATCCTTCGCCGCTCTTCTCGCCCGGTCTCGCACGCCCTTAGCCCGCTCACGCCGCGTCATCGCCCTGCTCATCGCCGTCGTCCTGATGAGCATCGCCGACCTCGAAATGACTCTCGGATTTGCCACCAGCGGCGGGTTCCTCGAAGCCAATCCCATCGCTCATTTCATCATGCAGCACGGCTCGGTCACTGCGGTCGCAGCCTGGAAACTCCTCACCGTCCTCTTCTTCGCGCTCATCCTCTATCGCGCCCGCTCCCGCGGCATCGCCGAATACGCCGCCTGGTTCTGCTTCTTTATAATGCTCTGGCTCATGCTCCGGTGGAACGGCTACACCGAGCAGGTCGCCCTCATCACGCCCTACATGGCCACCGCCGAGCAGCTCGCCGACCCACGCTGGGTCTCGCTCGTCAACTAATATCACTCCGATCAGCTCGTGGTTGGTCGGCTCCTAGTAGGTCGGCTCTCCGAGCCGACTCTTCACTCCAAAGATCAATTCATAAACCATTCTTAAATGTGCCCGCCCCAGGAAATCGTCTCGGAGAGTCGATCTACCACCAACATCCACACGCTCACCCATCTCGCAGATCCTCTTCCCTCACCAACGAATCACGCTCGATCGCTCTCCCCACGATCCGCCCTACAACCTCCCCCATCCGCCACGGCTCGATCCCCGTCCCCGGCCGCTTCACCGTCAGATCCGCTCGCGCGATCCGGTGACCCACCGACAGATCGCGCACGGCCGTCAGCGACTGCCGCGACACGCCGCGCACCTCACGCTCCACGTCCAACACAACCTTCTTCTCCACCCCGATCATCAAGTGCGCACGCCGCGCCCCGTTCACATACTCCGCAAACTCCGCCGGCTCCAGCGACGCCAAGTGGTCCGGCCCCACCGCCGCTCGGCTGTACGTCAAGTGCTTCTCCAGCACCGACGCACCCGCCGCCACCGCCAGCCCGCCCGTCTCGATCAACGCCGTGTGATCGCTATACCCCACCGGCCCGGGGCTGATCTCACGCAACGCCGCGATCCCGCCCAGCGCCGCACGGTCCACCGGCGTCGGATACGAACTCACGCACTGCAGCAACGCCAGACGATCAAAGATCATCGGCAGCCAACGCACGGCTCGCTCCACCTCGTCCAGCGTCGCCGTCCCCGTGCTCACGATCAAAGGCCGCATCGTCGCCGCCAACGCCTCCAGCAACGGCCGATTGATGATGTCCGGCGAAGCCGTCTTGTACGCGTCCCACGCCAGCCGCTCCGCCTCACGCACCAGTTCCACGCTGAACACCGAAACGATCGCGTGAACCTCGCGTGCCTTCGCTCGCGCCACGATCGGCTCCATCTGATCCACCGACAACTCCAACCGCCGCAGCATCTCCAGCGGGTCCGCCTCGCCAGCCGCACGCTGGTACGCCGCCAGACGAGCATCCTTGCTCATCAGCATCTCCGCGTTAAAAAGCTGCAGCTTCACCGCGTCGGCGCCCGCGCCCGCCGCCGCGTCCACCAGCTCCAGCGCACGCTCGACCGAACCGTCATGATTCACGCCGATCTCCGCAATCACATACGGCCCGAACACCCGCCCAATATTCCGAGTTCCAATCCTCATGCAGTCATGCTCCGCGAAGGCTCGCCCCGTCGCTCACGCAAAATCGCGTCGGCCACCGCAAGGTCCACCCGCGAATCAATATCCACAACCTCACCCTCACCCGTCAACACCGCACGACGATCGCGCCCCAGAAACGCATGAGGACCGGCCGCCACACCCGGCAACTCGCAGAACAACGACCGCGCCGTCACCGCCACCACGCCACCGTCGGGCACGTGCGCCGCCGGCAGATCCTGCCGCCGGTACACCCCGTGGTACAGAACCTCGCCTTCCCAAGGCCGAACCACGCCCGAGTCTGCCTGCGAACCCGTGCCGTCACCTTCGCCCGCGTCAATCCGAACCGTCCACCACGGATGGTGCTTCCCCACCGGCGCATAACTCTGCACCGAGTCGCACCCGCTCCGCACCAGCAACCTCACCGCGCGATCGATCAACCCCGCGGGCCGAACCGGAACGTTGGCGTACAGAATCACCACCGCGCGCTCGGGTAAATCTTCCTTGGCCCTCTCCCCGCAGGGCGAAATCGCCCCGACCGCATGCCGGACCGCGTCATCGACCGTCGCCGAATCTGACGCCAGCGCCAGCGGCCGATCCACCACCACGCAGCCCATCGCCCGCGCGATCTCTCGCGCCCGCAGATCGTCCGTCGTCACGACGACCGACCCCACCGCGCGAGAGCGCTGCGCCGCGTCGATCGTCCACGCGATGCAAGGCCGACCACCCACCACCGCCACATTCTTCCCAGGAACACCCTTGCTGCCCGCTCGCGCAAGGATCACCGCGACCGCGTTCGCCCCCGGGCCAGATTCCTTCGAGCCAGATACTGCCAAACCAGATACTGCCGAGCCTGTCATCGCTGTTCGCTCCGCCATCACCGTGCTCCTTGCCGAAACGGCTCCCGAAACGGTTCAACCTCGATCTCGCTCTCGATCACCCCGCCTTCAGCCCGCCTTCAGCAACGCCCGCTCTACCAACCTCTCGCCATCCGCCACCTCAACACTCGCGTCCCAATCCCCCGAGATCACACCGTCCGCGCGAATCACGATCTCTGTGCGCGCCACCCTCTCTCGCACGTTCTCCGGCACCGGCAACGCCACGATCCGTTCGCCCGCCATCGCACGCGGCAACGGATCGATCACCGCCGCCCCCGCCGTCATCAGCCAGAAATCGTAAAAGTTCTCCAGCTCGCCGTACACCGCATCGCACCGCGTCATCCGCGGCACAACCCAAGGCGACGGCAGCCCCGCGCGCACGCTCCGAAGCGACAGCACGCGCTGCACGTTCGCAACCACTGCCTCAAATCCATCCACGCCCGCGAGCGCCGCGTACGTCTCGCGCGTCGTCGCCAGCAGGTCCACGCTCACTACCGCGCCGCCGCTGCGGTTCACAACCTTCACCAGCGATTCAACGTCGGCCCCCGCGCCCAAGTCCGTGCGCACATGCAGCGCCGAGAAACCCGCGCCCGCCGCGTGCTCAACAATCTCACGCCAGTCGCGGTGCAGCAACAGATCGCCGCGCCCTTCAAAGCTGATCGCCGCGTCAGGCCACCGCCGCCTCGCTGCATCGATCAACTCGCGCGCACGCTCCAATCCAAGCTCGATCTCCGCCTCATTCTCGTCACCCCGGCCGTGCCACGCCGCACGCATCCCACGCCTCGCGCGCCGCGTTGTGATCTCCAGCCTCACCACCCCCGGCCCGTGACCGCGCACGCCGTGCTCGGCCGCGAACAGCGAGACCACCTGCTCCGCACCAACACCAGAAAGCGAACCCGCCGCTCGCTCGACCAGCGATCTCAAAGTCGCCGCACGTCCCTGCGAATCTGGGATAAACCGCACGCCCGCGTCACGCACCGTCGGCAAAACCGTCACGCACGCTGGCTTGGAAATCGGGTCCGCCATCGGCGCAACCGGGATGTATGACAGCATCCCGCCAATCGACGCGATCGCCCCAATCTCATCCTGCCGCGCTCCCAGCTCCGACACCAGCCGCGCCGAAACCACGCACCCCGCCAGCCCCGGCGGCGCTTGGCTGAACACCAGGCTGTTCATCTCCGGGCTCTCCCGGTACCGCACGATCACCGCATCGCACAGCGCCGGGTCCACGAGCGCCCAATCCGCCCCGACCACCAGCAACGCCTCCGCCGGGCAACTCTTTAGCGCCGCCGACGCCACCCGCGGGCAGATCGCCTCGTCGTACACCGACAGCCCGCCGATCCCGCCGCGCCACACGTGCCCCGCGAACGCCCGCGCCGCGCCCACCGATCGCGTTCGCGCCCGGATCAACTCCTCATCACCGCTCATCACCGTCACGTTCATCGAAGCCGCCACCGGCCCAAGCAGCCCGCGCACACGCTCAGCGTTACCACCAACAACGATCACCCCGTCAAGCTCCCGGCACTCCGACAACCGACGAACCATCGACGCCAGCGCGTTCATCCCCGCGCCAATCAGCCGCGAAAGATCACGCCCCGCCCCCAGCCCGTTGTACTCCGGCTCCACCTGCACGTACGCCAGCACCCGAGGCCTCGAACCCGCCCGCCCACTTTCCGCGCTCGCACCCTCTGCCACACACCCAACCGTCACCCCCACGCTCGCCCCCACCGATTCATCCAACCTCGGCTGCGCGAGCCTCGGCTGCGCAGGCCTCGTCTGCTTCACCCCGCTCTTGATCGCCTTCACCGTCGCGTCGAGCATCAGCCCGACCTCGTCGGCCGAATCCGCCAACCACGTCACGTTCTTGATGTCACGCTCGATCTGCCGCGCCTGCCGCTGCAACGACGTCAGCGTCCCGTCCAGCTCGATCGCGCGATCCGCCTTCGCACGATTGAACGCCCCGGTCTGATTCAAGAACTGCGTCAGGTAATACCCCGTCTGCTGCGCGATCGCCCGGTCGCGCAGCCCATACACCTCCTCGATCAAGCGATTCACCACGGCCGCCTCGCCCGCCCGATTCTTCATCGCCCCGAGCTTTTCCGCCGTCACCCGGCTTACGCGCGCTACCTCGTACGCCTCACGCCTCACCTCACGGACCCGCGCGCTCACACGTCCCGCGAGCGGCGCACCGGCTCGTACCATCGCGGCCGGAATCTCCACCCGCCGCCCGCCCGCCGACACACACTGCGCCAACGCATCGCGCAGCGTCATCGGGTGCGTGTGCCGCTTGACCACGCCGCCCTCGGTCGCGTCGATCGTCGAGCGCCCCTCCCGCTCGTCAGTCGCAAAGTCACGCTCGAACTGCGCCAAGTACGTCGTCATCTGCTCATCGGTATAGATCGGCCTCCCCAGCACGTCCTTGGCGCGGTGCAGCATCGATTTGGACCGCATAATCCGCTGCCACTCCATCATCTCCAGCGTGTTGAACTCGCTCAGTTCGCCCGACCACACTCGGTGGATCGCCGCGCCCGCCGAATAATACTGCCCGTCCGTGAACCCCAGGTCCTGCCCGACCAGGATCACCGGATCGCACGCCAAGTGCCGCGCCAAGTAATACGCCATGTGCGCCACCGTCGCGCCCGGCCTCAACTTGCCTCGCGACTCACACTGCTTCGCCCCCTGCAAATCTCCCAGAACACGATCCGACAGCTCATCGCACGGGCAACGCACCGCGCCCGGGTACGCCTGAAAGATCGCCGGGTTCGCCATCGCCTGCACCACCAGCGTGCACCCCTCAACATCCTGCTCTGTCAGCCCCTCGTAGAAGCGCGCGCTCAGCTCCGCGTGGTCCAGCGCCGTCACAAAGTGCGGCACGATCCCTCGCGCCAGCACCTTCTTGAGCACCGTCTGCACCGCGATGATCACCACCCGATCGCGCAGGCCGGGACGCGCAAGTTCGTCGAGGTTCCGTTCCAGGCTCGGACCCGCCGCAACCACCACCGCGGGCCGCCCCGCCGCGATCCCCGCCAGCTCCCCGATCCCCGGCGCGGCCGCGTACCGATCCAGGTTCATCAGCGAGTTCCGCAGCGTCGTATCCACCTGCACCAGCGTCGTCACGATCGTGGTTCGCAACGCCCGCATCACGCCCGCCAGGTTCCGCGCGAACACGTCCGCGTCCACGCCCAGCCGCGCCTTGCTCGGCGCGTGCTCGACGAACTTCACGCCCATCGCCAGAAAACCCTCCACCCCCTCCGCCGCCGATGAGATCGACGCCGGATCGTCCGCGCTGGTCAGTAAAGCAAAGTTCGTCGCCGCGATCCACGCCGAATGGTCCACCCGCTCCAGCACCGCGCGCAACATCGCGACGTCTGGCTCAAACGCGAAGATCACGCCCGCACGCCCCAGCCGCGCCGCCAGCGCCGCCACATGATGCCCCAGCCCGAACCCCATCACCACGAACCCGCCCACCGCCTCGATCGGCACCGATGCCGCCAGCTTCGCCGCCTCGTCCAGCGGCCGGCGCAGGCTCGCCAACTGACGCGCCGACTCAACCCCAGCCCCACCGCCCTCACGCCGCGTCGCGCTCCACGCGCCGTCCTCCGCGCGCACAAAGACCAGCTCGTCCAAACTCAACGACGCGGCCCCTTCGATCGCCGCAACCGCAGCCGGAGACCTCAACGCCAACGCTCGCAAGTTCCGCCCAAACATCGCCGGGTCCGGCGCAAGCTCGCCGCGCACAACAGCAGCAGATCTTCCGGTCTCATTCAACGCTTGGCCCGACGCGAGCCACTCTGGAAGTTCAAACGGGTTCATCAATAATGCTCACTGAGATGGTGCAACGAGGATGGTGAAAAGAGGCTTGTGAAAGCTGGTGCAAGCCCCGGCGCGAGAAAGATCCGCCATCGAGGGATCGACGAGCGCCCCCCGCCCACTCGAAAGATGCGACCACGCCGCCCACGAACACTCTTTCTCCACCCCCACAACGCCCCTCGCTCCCGATAACCTACTGGTGATGCCCAACCCAACCCTCCCTCTCACCCTCGCACAACTCGGGAACCCACTGGGCGGCGTCGCGCCCACCGCCCTCCCCAACGGGCCGCTCTGGGAACGCCTCCTGCTCGAGCAACCCTGGCCGCTCGTCGCTTTGCTCGGCTTCACAGGAATCGTCGCGTGGGCCATGCTCGCGCGCCTCACCTTCGCGCGTCGGCTCACGCTCGCCGCGATCGGCCCGGCCCTCGCTCTCGCAGTCTGGTCCCTCGCGTTCTTCGTCCACACCGAACGCGAGCAGATCCGCGAGGCCTCGCTCAAGCTCATCGGCGCAGCCGCCCGCGCCGACACCGACACTGTCGCCACAATACTCGCCGACGATTTCGCCTTCTACTCGCCCGGCGGCGGACCGGGCATGAACAAAGACCGCGCCCTCACCATCATCCGCACCGAACTCGGCGGCGCATGGAAAATCGAAACCTGGACCGCCCTCGAAGTCCAAGCGTCTCTCGACGCCCACAACTCCGCCGAACTTCAACGAGGCCAAACCCAGGTCCACGTTCGCGCAACCCTCGAAGGCTTCCTCACGTTCTCGTGGTGGAAGTTCGACTGGGAACGCACCGCCCCCGGCTCATGGAAACTTGTCTCCGCCGAGCCCACCGACCGCTCTTCAGATTCATGGTTTGGCCGCTACAACCGCTGAACACGCCGAGGTAGGTCGGCTCTTCGAGCCGACTCTTCGCTCCAACCGTAAAGCACGGTCCCACTTGACCCCGGCCCACCCTCAGCCCAACCTCAGTCCGGTCTCAGCACGGCACCACGTCTCGCACCAGCTCCAACCCCTCAGTCAACACCCAAGGCCCGCGCTCCGTAATCAGCACATCGTGCTCGTAATGAACAGTCTGCGACCCATCAGCCGAAAAAATAGGCCATTTTTTGCCGTGCTGCTTGGTTTTACCCGTGCTCACCGCGATCATCGGCTCCACAGCGATGAGTGTGCCAGGCTCGCACGCCAGGTGCGCATCAGGCCACTCGCGCGGGTATGTCGGCAGAACATTGCTCACAAACGGCGGCGCGTGGAGCGTCCGCCCGTACCCGTGCCCGCCCAGCCCGCGCACGAGATGAAACCCGCACACCTTCTCAACGTGATTCTGTACAACTCGCGCCCAGTCGAGAAAAGTCTTCCCCGGCGCCAACTCAAGCACACCAAGTCGCAGCGATTCCTTCCCGCAGTCCGTCAGTTTTTTCACTTCAGGTGATGGCGGGCCGAACACATACGTCCATGCCGCATCGCCGATCCACCCGTGATACGCCACGCCGATGTCAATCTTCAGCACATCGCCAACCTTCATCGGCGGCGTGTAATACCCGGCCGTCCCGTGCACCACGCACTCGTTCACGCTCAGGCACGCCTGCGAAGGGAATGCGGGGTCTTTAGGGTCCTCTGAAACCCGATACCCCAAGAAGCACGACTTGCACCCGAGATCGTCTAACGTCTTGCCAACCAACGTGTCAATCTGCGCCAGCGTCACGCCCGGCCGCAACCACTCGGCGAGCTTCCGGTGTACATCCACAACCTTCTGCGCCGCCGCGTACGCCGCGTCACCGTCCGCCGGGCTCAATCTGGGGATCGTCGAGGGTCTCACCAACAATCCTACGCAACCGATCGTGAATCCTCATCCACCGCGACAACGATCTGATCACCATGTGGCGCGCCCGCCATCTCGACGACCGACAACGCCCGGTGCGGCTCGTCCGCTTCGGACCCGCCAGCTCGATCAACTTCACCGCGCTTCGCGCCGCCGTCGCCAGCCGAGCAACCTATCTCTCCGTCTTCGCCTTCGCCATGCTCGGCTCCCTCATCGCTCTCACCCTCAAAGCTGGCCCGCTCGTGCTCGCCGTCACACTCCTCTCCCCTGTCTCTTCAACCCTCATCGTGCTCGTCTCGATCACCGGCGTGGCCGTCTTCGCCGCGATGGCCGACCGCGGCGAACGCCTCGCCAACGACATGGCTCGCGCCGGAAGATGCCCCGGCTGCGCGTATCCGTTCGCAGGGCTCGAACCCGAGCCTGATCTCTGCACAGTCTGCCCCGAGTGCGGCTCCGCCTGGAACCTCGCTCAACGACTCGCCCCGCCCCAAACCGTCGTCATCCCGAATCCACCACCCCAACAAGAGGGGGACGCACCCAAACACGATCTCAACCCGTACAACCTCCCCGAGCCGATACCATCTCCTCCACATGCCCGACATCCGCCTTGAAACCTCCGGCGACGAACCGCGCCCTCCGCTCCCCACGCTCGCCAACACCGGCATCGAGGCCAGCGCCAGCACAAGCGCTGGCGAGCACAACATCCATCTCCACGTCACCGAGACCCCGCCCGACGTCGACGCCTCCCTCTATCTCCACCCCCAGACCCTCGCCCGCCTCGGCAGCTTCGAGCTTCGCGCCCGCATGATCATCGAGGGCCTCTCCACCGGCCTGCACCGCTCGCCCTTCCGAGGCTTCAGCGTCGAGTTCGCCCAGCACCGCCAGTACGTCCCCGGCGACGACCTCCGTCACCTCGACTGGAAAGTCTTCGGCCGCTCCGACAAACTCCAGCTCAAACAGCACCAGCAAGAAACCAACCTCGACCTGCTCGTCCTCGTCGACGCCTCCGGCTCCATGAACTTCGGCTCTCGCTCCTTCGCCGACGCCTCCGGCACCAGCGTCACCAAAAGCCCCGACGGCCGCAGCAACTGGACCAAGTTCGACCACGCCACCGCCCTCGCCGCCGCCCTCAGCTACATCACGCTCAAGCAGGGCGACCGCGTGGGCCTGATCGTCTACGCCGACACTGTCCGCGCCGCCGTCCGACGCTCCAGCAGCCAAGGCACCTGGCGTCAGGTCGTCAGTGCCCTGAGCACGCACCCCATGACCCCCGAGAACCGAGGCCGCACCACCGACCTAGGCCGCGCCATCGATCAGCTTCTCGCCAAGGTCACCAACCGCTGCCTCATCGCCGTCGTCAGCGATTACTTCCAAGACCTCGAAGACATCCAGGCCGCCCTCTCCCGCATCAAGCACAAGCGTCACGACCTCATAGCCTTCCAGGTCATGGACAAGGCCGAGCTCGAATTTGACCTGCAAGAGACCGCGCCCTTCGAGGGCCTCGAAGGCGAAGGCCGCATCCGCCTCGACCCTCGCGCCATCCGCGAGGCCTATCTCGAAGCCGTCCGCAAGCATCTCTCCGGCGTCGAAAAGTCTGTCCGCTCCCACGGCTTCGACTACCAACTCGTCAACACCCACGACTGGCTCGGCCCCCCGCTCGCCGCCTTCGTCGCCCGAAGAACCGCCCAAATCAAACGCAGCAAATACGGCTAATTCGCTCTGTTTCCCCCCTCTTAATCCCTTGATCCCCCTGATCCCTCGATCCCTTCCCCCCATGTCCTTCCTCAACCCAATCCTCCTCTACGCCGGCCTCGCGTGCATCGCCGTGCCCATCATCGTGCACCTGCTCACGCGCCGACGCCGCAAGCCCATCGAGTGGGCCGCCATGCGCTTCCTCCTCGAAGCCTACAAAAAGCACCGCAAACGCCTCACCCTCGAACAACTCCTCCTCCTCGCCGCCCGCTGCGCCCTCGTCGCCCTGATCGCCCTCGCGCTGGGCAAGCCCATCCTCGGCGCCGCTAGCCTGCTCAGAACCACCGGCCCGCGCACCCTCTACCTCCTCCTCGACAACAGCCTCGCCAGCTCCGCCCTCGACTCTACCGACACCAGCGCCCTCGCCCGCCACAAACAACGCGCCGCCAAGCTCCTCGAACAGCTCGATCAAGCACGCGGCGACCGAGCCGCACTCCTCACTCTCGGCTCACCCGCCGAGGCCGTGGTCATGCCCCCCTCCAGCGATCTCCTCGCCGTCGCGCGTCTCGTTGATTCCATCGAGCCCACCGACAGCCGCGCCGACCTCGCCGCCGCGATCGAACGCCTCAAGTCCGAACTCGATTCCTCCGCCGCCTCCAAATCTGACCAGTTCACCGGCCCCACCACCCTTGCCGTCCTCAGCGATTTCCTCTCCGGTTCGGCCGACCTCGACCGCCCGCTCCAATCTCTCGCCGCCAGCTCTTCAATCCAGCGCTCGCTCTCAGTCCTCGCAACGCCCCCCGCCGCCGTCGGCCCCGACAACGTCACCATCACCCGCGCC
>Ga0105047_10011007_pt1 | contig 14722 bp, 14 predicted proteins | sample MAT04_FD_78384 | JGI IMG/M metagenome (GOLD analysis project Ga0105047, IMG submission 78384) | Freshwater microbial communities from Lake Fryxell liftoff mats and glacier meltwater in Antarctica - MAT-04 (megahit assembly) | ecosystem: Environmental > Aquatic > Freshwater > Ice > Liftoff... | reverse complement strand
GTCATGGTGATGAGCGGCAACGACATTGACTTTGACGGAGTCAATGATCTCTACAATGTCAACTTTATCCCATTCCATTACGACCGTCATCCGATCAAGGTCAAAGTCGGGGCGCTGGTGCGTATCTTTCTGGTTAATATGCTCGAATTCGACCTGATCAACTCCTTTCATCTGCACGCCAACTTTTTCTATTGGCATCCCACCGGTACCAACCTGACGCCCAGCGAGTACACCGACACGATCATTCTGGGCCAGGCACAACGGGGCATGTTGGAATTCACCTATCGGTATCCAGGCAAATATATGTTCCACGCCCATGTGACCGAATTTGCGGAACTGGGCTGGACTGGTGTGATCGAAGTGGAGGCATAACCCATGAGCACAGCAAACCTACCCACGCCCCAACCCGCGCCCATCCCACCCACAGGCTTGGGCAAAACCATTGGCATGTTTATCATTCCCTTGGTTTTACTCGCCGGTGTGATTGCGCTTTTTTTCTATACGAACGGGGCCGGATTGCAAGTCGAGCCCGCTGCACCGATCGAAGCATTGACCTTTGAACGCACGGTCATGCGCCCAGGCGAAATTGAATTTCATGTACGCAACACTGGTCCAGAGGCGTTAACCCTCGCCCAAGTCATTATTAACGATTCGGTCTGGCAGTTTGCCGCCAATCCGAGTGCGACATTGCCACGCTTGGGCCAGGCAACGCTTACCCTACGCTACCCGTGGGTAGAAGCGGAAATGTATGCCATTAAGTTCTTCTCCAGCAACGCGGTCCCGTTTGAAACAGTGATTGATGTCGCCACGACCACGGCAACCACCACCAACCGGACACTGCTCAGCTTTACGCTGATCGGCTTATATGTCGGCGTCATTCCCGTCTTTTTGGGCATGTTCTGGCTGCCTGCCTTGCGTCGCCTTGGACCGCGGGCAATGATGTTTCTCATGGCGCTCACGGCGGGTCTGTTACTCTTTCTGGGCATCGATGCCACCTCCGAGGCATTAGAACAGGCGCGCGAGATTGGCACACCCTTCCAGGGTATCGGCTTGGCCGGGTTGGGCATTGTGGTAACCTTTCTGTTGCTCGACGCGATTTCCCGTCGTCAGTCCACAATTGGGCGGAAAGAATCGGATCAGCGGCTTGCCGTAGCCTTTATGATCTCGATCGGGATTGGCCTGCACAACCTGGGCGAAGGATTGGCGATTGGCGCGGCCTTTAGTGTGGGGGCGGCGGCGTTGGGTACCTTCTTGGTGGTCGGCTTTATTCTGCAAAATATTACCGAAGGCTTGGGGATTATTGCGCCCGTCGCACGCGATCAACCATCGCTGAAAAATCTCCTCTGGATGGGCTTAATCGGTGGTGGACCGGCCATCATCGGCGCGTGGATCGGTGGGATCAGTTATTCGCAACCGCTATCTGTGCTCTTTTTGGCGATTGGCGCAGGGGCCGTTTTTGAGGTGGCCTACGAAATTGGCAAGCTGATCCAGAAAGATAGCACCAAACACCCGCGGCCCGTCACCATCTTCGCCGGTGTCACTGCTGGTATGCTGCTGCTTTATGTGACCGGATTGTTGATTAAGTAGAGAAATTGAATCAGTGAGAGAAGTAATGCGTATATCATTCTACAAAGTATTCCTGGCGAGCGTTCTGCTCTGTCTATCGGTTAGTTTATTGACGGCCTGTAGGAGCGCGCCCACCCAGCCGCCGCTGGCAGTCACCTTACATGCCCAAGATATCAAGTTTGATCTGACAACCATTCAGGCCAAAGTCAATCAGCCGGTCACGCTGACCTATAGTAACGAAGGCAGCATTGACCATGCCTTTGCCATTCCCGATCTGGTGGAGGAACAAAAAATCCGCCCCGGCCAGACCGTGGTGTTCACCTTCACGCCCAAACAGCCCGGCGAATTTAAGTTTGTGTGTGCCATGCCCGGCCACGAAATGGCGGGCATGGTTGGTACACTGGTAGTAACCCAATAAACACATGGGCGGAGATCATCAGCGACTATCCCCGCCCGGCATTGGCCCAGCCAGGACCAGTTCGAGTGGAGCGACCAAAGGGCAAACTAAAGGGCTCCTCAAAGGGGCGAAAGGGGACCATGGCCGCAATTTCTTGCAAGCGCGCCAACAGGTCGCTAGGTAAAGGACCTTTTTCCACCGACGCAATATTCGCTTCCACTTCTTCCACCGAACGCGCCCCCATGAGTACGGTCGAGATGTCTGGGTTGGAAATCACAAAGCGCAGGCCCAGTTCGGCGAGCGGCATATCGATCTCCTCCAGCAGGGCGTAGAGGCGCTTGAATTGTTCACGGCGGGGCGCGGCGAGCCAGCGTGCGCCCCCATTCACCTCTACGGGATAAGGCCGTGCCAATGCACCCTGTTGCAGCGGCGAACCGACGATGATGCCCATGCCCTGTTTTTTAGCCGCCGGAAGCACTTCGAGCAATGCTTCTTGCCAGAGCAAGCTATAATTGAACGCCGTCAGCACAACATCGTACAGGCCCGTGTTGATAATATGCGGCAGTTCATAGGCCGTAGTGCCGCCCAAGCCCGTAAAGCGCACCAAGCCTTCGGTCTTTAATTCATCTAGCAATTCGCAGACTGGCCCATGAAAGCGTTCGTGATCGCTGAACCAATCATATTGGCCAGGCCGATCCGGTTCGTGGATCATAAGAATATCGACCGAATCGCGGCCCAACGTTTGCAAACTTTCCTCAAAGATGCGCCGCAACATGACTTTATCCTGCGGATTGAAGTTTTCATACTTTCCACTGAGTTTGGTAGACAGAAAATAAGGCTGCGTTGTCCCAGCCAGGGCATGGCCCAGAACAATTTCGCTGTCCAGATAGGTGGGCGCCGTATCGACGAAATTAATGCCCAATGCAAAGGCGCGTTGCACAGCGCGGCGCGCATCGTCTTTACCGGTGGAAAAACGCGAGGCGACGAACAACCCACCCATGCCCAATTCACTAACTTGCAAGCCGGTTTTGCCCAGTGTGCGATACTTCATGGTAAAAAGTCCTTCTGGTTTATGGATCTTTCAGTTATTTACGCATGTTACGTGACAGAGGCGGTCAGCGGATTCATGGCTGACAAATCCGTTCTTGGGTAAGCCATAGAACGGATTTGTGCCCAACCATTGGTTCAATCCGTTCCTTAAATCCGTTGACAGCGTCTGCCGCGTAACATAGGTTATTTATTTGATTTTTGACTACTTCCGCTCATTGTACCTGCTACGCTAGAGAAGCGTCAACGCACCCTTCTGCAATGGCTCGCCTTTCACGATTGACAAACGCTAGAGAAACGCGTATAATTTTGCTATCTGTGGTATAGACCTCTATAGCACAGATAGTCCATTCAGTTGATTGCGCTCAATTCCACCCTATGCTGAATAAACACAGTCCGATTCCGCTCTACTATCAGTTGGCAGAGCAGCTTAAAGAACAAATTCATTTGGGCGAATTTGGTGCAGGTGAGCGTATTCCAGCCGAGCGCGAACTAGCCCAGCAGATGGGTGTCAGCCGAATGACGGCGCGCCAGGCGGTGGCCTATTTGGTGAGCGAGGGATTGCTCGATGCCAAACCAGGTGTGGGCACATTTGTCACGGCACCGAAATTAATTCACAATCCGCTACACCTGCTAGGCTTTACCGAAGAGGTCATGGGACAAGGTGGCATTGCTCGCTCACAGGTCTTGGAACAGGGAATTGTTCATCCGCCGCGGCGGGTGGCCGCGGGGTTGGCGCTGTCGACTACGGCCAGCGTGGTCAAAGTGACACGCATGCGCTTTTCTGATGATCTGCCACTTCTGTTGGAAACGAGCTTCTTGCCAGCGGCACTATGCCGCGGCCTCGCCGAGGAAGCGCTCGCCACGCAATCCCTCTATACACTCTTGGAACAACGCTATCAGCTGCGCTTGGAATGGGCGCGCCAGACCATCGAGGCCACCGTCGCCAACGCCTACGAAGCAAACTTGTTTGCCATCGCACTGGGCGCGCCCATGATCTTATTACAGGGTGTCGCCTATACCACGCATGATCGACCGATTGAATATTTTAAAGCAATTTATCGCGGCGACCGCTTTACTTTCGAGTTGGAAAGTCGGCGCAACAGTCTCGAAAGCAATTTCCATCCTGTAGTATCTAATCAACCGGCGCTTACGCCCGTCCTACATTCTGTTGGGACATGAAGTGAGGAGAGTAGAGTATGACGAACCCTGTACGCATTGGTGTTGTCGGCTGCGGCAGCGTGATGCAACGCCCTTATACGGGCCAGATCAATCAATTGAAAATCAATGGTCTGGTCGAAACCGTGGTGGCCTGTGATGTCAAAGAAGAACGGCGCGCAAAGATGCTGGGCGCCGGGTTTGGCTACCAGCGCTTTACCAACGACTTTGAAGAAGTCATCGATGCCGAAGATGTTGATCTGGTATTGATCACCACGTCGATGCAAGAGCATGGCATGATCACCAAGGCGGCGCTGCAAGCTGGCAAACATGTGTTGGTGGAGAAACCCATGTCCAGCAGTTTGAAGGAAGCCGCCGAAATTGTAGAAATGTCCAAGACGAGCAAAGGGCTGCTCGTCGCCGCGCCCCATGTTGTTCTCAGCCCCACCTATCAACGCATGTGGAAGCATATTCACAGCGGCGATATTGGTCAACCCTATTTGGCGCGGGCCTTTTATGGCTGGGTTGGGCCCAACTGGGGCCAATGGTTCTATCGGCCCGGCGGCGGCTCCATGTTCGACCTGGGTGTCTATAATGTGGTCAGCCTGACGGGCTTCTTTGGTCCCGCCAAACGTGTGACCGGGCTGGTTGGCACGGCCATTCCCGAGCGCATGGTTGAAGGCAAACTGATGAAGGTCGAAGCCGACGACAACGCGCACATTTGTATTGAATTTGCCAACAACTGTTATGCGGTTGTCACGACTGGTTTCACCATTCAAAAATATCGCACACCGGCGATTGAAATCTACGGCAGCACCGGCACGATCCAGATGATGGGCGATGACTGGAATCCGGATGGCTATGAGCTCTGGCAGAATGATACTGGTGCGTGGAAGGTCTATCCCGAGACGCACCCCAACTGGCCGTGGACCGATGGCATTAATCATCTCGTCGATTGCATCATCCATGGCAAGAAGCCGATTGTCACGCCCGAACATGCCTATCATGCCATCGAGATCATGGAAGCAGCGCGGGCCGCGGGCAAAGATGGGCAACGGCGCGATATTGAGAGCACCTTTACGCCACCGCAATTTTTCACTGCAGAAGAGCAAGCAGAAGCTGCCCACCTGCGCCATGATACGGCGAATTAACGAAAAATCATCAATCGCTAATCATCAATTGCCAACACCTGCTTGGGTACAACCATTGATGATTAGCAATTTACCATTGAGCATTGAACATTTTTATGGCCTATAAACCTTCCCCCCGACCCACCTTTTCGGAACCAACACACCTACGCTATGATGCTGTCACTCGCTATTTATGGGGCGATCCCATTGCGGGCACGGTGGCCGATTGGATCTATGTATCCACCGATAAAATTCATCAACTGGTCTATGGGTTGGCCCCTGGCGGTGCCTTTCGCCATTCGGATGAATTTCGTACGATCTTTGCCGCCGATCTGGTCTATTATGTACTCAGCGGTACCATGGTAATTGCCAACCCAGCTACGGGCGAGGTGCATCGCGTGCAACCAGGCGAAGCCGCCTTTTTTCGACGCGATACCTGGCATCATGCTTTTAATTACAGCCGTGAGCCGCTGCGTGTGTTAGAATTTTTTGCACCGCCCCCGTCCCAGGGGACATCGGGGGCCTATGCGCGCAAGCAACCGCTGCTCACGGAGAGCAAGTATGGGCAGGATCAGGCACTTGGCCGTTGGCCCATGGATCGCGCAGCAATCGAGCGCGACTTCACGATCCGGGTAGTGCGCGAGCACGATCACCTATGGCGTTACGAAGGCGACAATCCACAGGAAGTCTTGGTGGGGTTGCTGGTCTCTACCGAGCATTTGACAGTCGGCAAAATCTATCTTCAGCCTGGGCAGCACACCGATCTGCAAATCCATGGCGGCGATGAAAGTCTATACCTGTTGGAAGGTACGCTGCACATGCATTGTCCCGAAAAAGAAGGCCAGCAATGGTTCGAGTTGCGCCCCCAGGATGGCTTTTATATTCCTGCCGGTGCGCCACATGCCTATTACAACATGACCGACCAACCCGTGACTGTCGTTTTTGGGGTTGCGCCGACCTATCTGCCCTGATCGCGCGGGATAGTGACGATTCGAGGTTTTTTCCCACAACGCAATCTTCGTCAACAGGTTGAGACCTTTGCCAAAGCTTCCAGTACTTTTCCCGATAGTATTGTATAATGAGGAAGCAAGATGGACTACACTAGCAACGATTATACGCGGTACGCAAGCAACAGCTTGTGATATGAACTATCTAACAGTAGGAGTAAATAATCTATGTGGGCATCCTCTGGCGTATTACTGGGTCTAATTGCTTGGTTTATTGTACGCTATATCCTAACCAGCTTTTACACCGTCGATCAGAATGAACGAGCCGTCAAGACCAGCTTTGGGCGGGCTGAACGGGTAGGCGAGGCCACCATTAATGAATCGCCGTTGGCCGAAACCTTGCGCCCCGACGAACGCGAACGCTATCTCTGGCCGCAAGTCCGTGTGATTGGGCCAGGTGGCCCTTATTTCAAATGGCCTTGGGAACGAATCTACAAAGTTTCGGTGGCGACCGAAACGATGGCTATGGCCAGGGATTTGGAAGATCCAACGGCCAATCGCAATGGGAAGATGTTGGACGCCGTCACCAAAGATCAATTGAACACAGGGCTCGAAGGCCAAATCCGCTATCGCATCTCCGAGCGCAATTTGTATGCCTATCTCTTTGGGGTGAAACAGCCGATTGTGCATACTATGGGCTACTTTGTTTCGATCTTGCGCGAGCGCATTGCCAGCTTTGAAGCACCAAACACGCCGCTGTTGGCCAGTTTGAGTGCGGAAGATGCGAATATCATGGCCGGTATTTCGATCAATGATATCCGCAAAAATCTTAGTGCGCTTAATGATCGCATGGAAGAAGATTGTCGTTCCTCTGAAGCGCGCTATGGTGTCCTGCTAGATGCCTCGCTCATCACCGCCATCGACCCACCGCAAGAGGTTGAATCGGCGCTAGCCGCGATCAATACAGCACACAATCAGGTTTCTTCGGACATCAGTCTGGCGCAAGCCTCAGCCGACCAGAAAATTGTCCAGTCCCGGCGCGCTGTCGAAATTGAGACATTGAATGCACGCGCCGAGGTAGAACCACTGCAGGCGTTGGCCGAACAGCTCACCACGCTGAAGGCCGACGGGACAGAGGTGCTTCAGGCCTATCTACGCAACGTGCGCCTACAACTTTATGCGCAGGCGCACCAAGTAATTCTAGAGGAGCGCACACATGATTGAGGGATTAGGATCACTTTTTACCACGGGCATTATCACCTTTTTGATCCTGCTCATCGGCGAACCGATCCTCAAAGGATTGATGCGCATGTTTGGCTTCTATGACATTGTCGAAGAGGGCACCAGCCACGTCTATGTGCTCTTTGGGCGCGTGATTGGGGTATTGCGCGAGCCAGGGTTGTACTTTCTCTGGTTCAAGCTCGGACCATCGGCGACAATTGTGCGCTGGTTTGGCAAACGTTATATCTTGGACATGCGGCTTGACCAAAAATATCTACGCAGCCTGCCCGTCAACTCGGAAGAAGGCGCACCTATGGGGATTGGCGTCTGGTATGAGATGTTCATCAGCGATCCGGTCTCCTATCTCTTCAAGAATGCCGATCCGCAGGGGTCACTCTCTGCCAATGTCAGCAACGCCACGGTGCGCACGTTGAGCAACATGCCGCTGGCCGACATGCTGGAGACGCGTCACACCATGAGCCAAGCGGTACGCACCGAGGTCTCACCCAAATCTACCGAGTGGGGCTACAAACTCGGTTCTGTCTATATTCGCAAGGTGCATTTTCGTGACGCCCAGATGATCCGGCAAATTGAGGAAAAGGTGGTGAACCGCCTACGCCAGGTGACAGCAGCCATCCGTCAAGATGGCGCGAACCAAGTCAGCATCATCGCCAGCACCGCCGATCGTGAGGCAGCGATTGAATTTGGTAAGGCCAAAGCCATGCGGCCCAAAATTGTCGGCGAGGCTTTGAAAAATATCTGTACCGATGCCGCGGTCGCCAACGCGCTCTTTGAAATTCTCGAAACCCAGCGCGTCTTGGATGGTAAAGCCGAGATCACGCTGTTGCCCAAGCAACCAACGTTGCAGGCCCAATTGTTGGCCACTCAAGGAAAACAGGCATAAGCATGTCCGTGCTAGCCAGGGGTACGGGGTAATCCAGTGGCAACCTACGCAATTGGCCTGGATGTGGGCGGTACCAAAGTGGCCGGTGGGGTGGTTGATCTTGCGACCGGCCACGTGATGCTGCGTGACATAATCCTTACCGGAGCCGACCGCGGTGGCGAAGCTGTGCTGGCCGACAGCATCGCCCTGGCAACCCGCCTCCAGCAGCAAGCCGCCCAGCAAGGGCTGCAGATAACAGGCATTGGCATGGGCATATGCGAACTGGTTGATCCAGCGGGTAACGTCACCAGTGCCTATAACTTTGACTGGCGGCAGTTGCCCGTGCAACAACGCTTGGCCACCCTTGCCCCGGCTGTGGTCGAGTCCGACGCACGGACGGCAGCCCTAGCCGAGGCGCGTTACGGTGCTGGGGTCGAGTTCAGCACCTTTTGCTATGTCACGGTAGGCACAGGCATTAGTTGTTGCTTTGTGCAGGATGGCAAGCCGTTGGCTGGGGCGCGCGGCAATGCGTTGGTGTTGGCAAGTATGCCATTGACAACCACTTGTACCACCTGTGGCACAACGTTGCATCCCATCCTCGAAGAATTTGCCGGCGGGCCAGCGCTGATCGCGCGCTACAACCAAGCGCGTGGCCGCCATGTCCACAGCGGACAAGAAGTTTTTGCCGCCGTCGAGCATGATCCCAGCGCGCGCGCGATTGTGCAGTCCGCAGGCGCGGCATTGGGCAATAGCGTAGCCTTTTTATGCAACGTGCTGGACCCGGCAGCCGTAATTGTCGGCGGCGGGTTGGGGTTGGCAGGTGGGGTTTATTGGGAGGCCTTTGTTGCAGCAACACGGGCGCACATTTATGCTGCGGATACACGGGCGTTGCCCATTCTGCCCGCAGCGTTGGGCATTGATGCAGGCTTGATCGGTGCCGCGGCCAGCAGCAACCGCCGATAAATTTCACCCTGCGCCAAGTCAGGGTATTCACAAAATCTGGGTGCCAGCAGAAGCGTTTTCATGTCCAAGAATAAGCTACTTCGTGAACAATACCAGGCAGTACAACAGGGCAGGCACTGGACAACGTGGCCGCTCATTCGGCAGCTGCGGGCTATGCGCTTTCGGCGCTTGCAACCGCTGGACAGTGGCCGTTCCAGCGGGTTATCCGTGATTCGCTATTACTGGGCAGATTTCCTCGAGCGCTACCAAGCCGACATTCAGGGGCGTGCTTTAGAAATTGGCGAGACAACCACCATTCGCCAATATGGTGGCGCGCGCCTTACCCAAGCCGACGCGCTGGATCTGGCCGCACATAGCCCCGAAGTCAAAGTCGTGGCCGATCTCAGCCGGGCCGATCATGCGCCTGGCGACGTGTACGATTGCTTCGTCAACCAGTTCACCACCTGTGTGATCTATGACATTGAAGCCGCGCTTTATCACGCCGTACGCATGTTGAAACCGAGCGGCGTCTTGCTCATTAACTTCTGGTGTGTAGATTTCTATTTGCACCGCGGGCTTGACATGGGTACAGGCGCGCCACTCTATATGTACCACTGGTTTACGCCAATTCAGGTGCAAGATTATTTACAGCGCCTGGGCTTGCAGGCAAGCGATTACCAAACTGAAATCTATGGCAATCTATTGGCAAGAATGGCATTTTTGTTAAATGTGCCAGCGCGCGAGCTAACCACGCAAGAGTTGAATCAGCGTGACCCCGGCCAGCCACTCTTGATCTGTGTGCGTGTGGTAAAACCAGTCCACTGGCAGGCCGAGAAACCGCGCTATGGCGAGCCAAGCTGGACCCCGACCACCCGTCCTGCAGAATTGCGTTCAGATACCGGTCACTACGGCGATGAATACCAATGAGCGCAACTTGATGTCACCTTGATGTCACCTTGATCGAATTGGTGGTTGGCGACAGAGCACCTGTGCGACAAGCAAAGCAACTCCCCCGCAAAATCGAAAGCATGGCACCCACGTATCGGCAATGAATACAAGCACGTTGTTTTTCTTTCCGTGTAACCAGTACAACAGGAGAATCAGATGAACAAGCAATTAAGTCGACGAAATTTTCTATATTTGACAGGGATGACCGCAACCAGTGGCCTGCTCGCGGCCTGTACCACCGCTGCGCCCCAAGCTGGCTCAACCGGCGGCACGGGTGCCACCGCAGAACAGATCACCATTCGCTTGGCCGAGGGCAGTTGGATTGGCCCAGAAGGCATTGCCTTCTGGACAGATGAGATTATCCCCGCCTTTGAAGCAGCAAACCCCGATATCAAGGTGGTCTATGAGTCTGCCGAATCGCCAGACTATGAGGACAAGCTGTACACCCAGGCTGTCGCTGGTGACGCGCCCGACGTCTTTTTCGTCTGGTGGAGCGCAGGCTTGATGGAAGAAGGCCAATTGCTGGCGCTGGATGACTATTTTGATGAAGAATATATGGCCGATTTCTATCCTGGCAACATTGTGGGCCAGACCTATGAAGGCAAGTTGTATGGCATTCCCAAATATATTTCGACAGTGGCCATGGCCTACAACAAAGACATTCTCGACGCCGCGGGCGTCGCCTATCCCGACGCGACCTGGACATGGGACAACTATCTGGAAGCCTACCGCGCCACAACCGATGCCGAAGCCGGCCAGTGGGGCACCTATGTTGCCCATGAATATCCCTACCATTGGGTGTGGGCCAATGGCGGCGAATGGATGGACACCGATCTCTTTGGCACCAAATGTCTGTTGAATGAAGAAAAAGCATTGGCTGCGCTCAAGTGGCACCATGATCTGATCTACGGGACCGAGCCGGTATCAGCACCTCCTGGTGGCATGGGCACATTTGGGGCCCATAGTGTCTTCTCCTCGGGCAAAGTTGCCTTTGCCGAATCACACAGTTGGGTCGTCACCAATTATATGAGCCAGAACACCTTTAATTGGGACTTTATCGATTTGCCCGCAGCCCCCGGCGGCAGCCGAGCCGGCCTGACCTTTGTCAATGGCTATTCCAGCTATGCGGGTACCAAGCAACCGGATGCCGCAGTTGCGCTGATAAAATTCCTCACCGCGCCCGAGCAAGCCCAAACCATGGCGCTCAGTCTGCTAGGGTTACAGCCAGCTCGCCGCAGCATGGACGAGGTTTGGAATACAGAATCGGAAGGTGCCAAAGCCGGCTATGATGTGAGTGCCTTTACGCGCATTATGGACGATGCACGGCTTGTGCCCATCTTCAAAGATGACAAGCAGATCCTCACCGAAATTTACAACCCGATTCGCGATCAGATTTGGATCACCAATGAACTTAGCGTCGAAGAGGGTACACAGTTAATTGTCGATCGCATCAACGAGCGCTTTGCGTAAGACTGCGTTTTAGGAATTTATAGCACAGGTTGCGGGTTATCATATAGCTGTGCCCGCAACCTGTACTCGTAGCACATAGCAAAGGTGACAGCGATGAGTATCAGCACGGACAGCAGACGCCTGGGCGTTGGGCATGTCCCCAGAAAGCCCCGCTCGCGGCAACGATCCGAAGAACTGATGGCCTACCTCTTGATCTCGCCATGGATCATTGGGTTTGCGTTGTTTATTCTAGGCCCCATGCTCGCTTCGTTCGGGTTGAGTTTTCTCGAGACCAACCTGTTTTCTTGGGAATATGTTGGGCTCAAAAACTATACCACCCTCTTTTCTACCGACGCCACGCGCTCGCTGTTTTGGGTATCACTCTACAATACAGTCTATTATGTCTTCTTTAGCATCCCGTTGACGATTGGTGCAGGCTTTTTTATTGCGGTGCTGCTCAATCAAGATATGCGGGGACGCTCGGCCTACCGCGTGATCTACTACCTGCCCTCGATCATTCCTGGGATCGCGGCCTCGGTGGTCTGGCTCTATCTGTTCCAGCCCGACTTCGGGGTCATCAACTGGCTATTTTCAGCCGTTGGCATTGAAGGCGTCCGCTGGCTCTATGACCCACGCACCGCCAAGATGGCTTTTGTGATCATGAGCGTGTGGGGGGCGGGCGGCAATATGCTGATCTTTTTGGCTGGCTTACAAGGCATTCCCACCGAGCTCTACGAAGCGGCCAAAATTGATGGGGCGGTTGCCTGGAGCCGGTTGCGCCATATCACCTTACCATTGATGAGTCCGACCATCTTTTTTGTCGTGATCACCAATATTATCGCCTCCTTTCAGGTCTTTACCAACGTCTACGTCATGACGAATGGGGACGGCGGACCCGCCAATTCCACCATGATGTATGTGCTACACATCTATCTGGTGGCCTTCCGCCAATATCGGCTGGGCTATGCCAGTGCCCTGGCTTGGGTTCTGTTTGTCATCCTGCTGCTCTTTACCCTGCTGGTTTTCAAATCGTCAAGTCTATGGGTCTACTACGAAACCGAAGTGGGAGGAAAGCGCGAATGAGTGCGGCCATCGAAGAGATGAAAACCAAAGAGATAAGACCCCAGCGCACCAGCGAAACGCGTGATAACCGTGTACGCCATCTGACAACACATCTCGTTTTGATCCTAGGGGCCATCGTTATCCTCTTTCCCATTGCCTGGATGATCTCCACTTCGCTCAAATCGCAAAGTCAAGTCATTCAATTTCCCCCGATTTGGATCCCCAAACCAATCGTGTGGGAAAATTATCGGAACGCAATCACGATCTTCCCGGTCCCCTTTTGGATCTTTGGCTGGAACTCGATGTATTTGAGTCTCGGCAATGTGATCGGCTCGATCGTTTCCAACACCATCGTTGCGTTTGCCTTTGCACGGCTGAGTTTCCGCGGCAGTCGCGTGCTATTTTTGCTTGTGCTCAGCACCATGATGCTCCCACAACAGGTGACGATGATTCCCCTGTTTATCTTGTTTTCCAAGCTGGGCTGGGTCAACACCTATCATCCATTGATCGTGCCCCAGTTTTTTGCCAATGCCTTCTACGTCTTTATGTTGCGCCAATTCTTTACCACCATCCCGCGCGATCTGGACGATGCCGCGCGGATTGATGGCTGTGGTGTGCTTGGCCTTTTTTGGCGCATCTTGCTGCCCCTGGCGGCACCCGCAGTCGGCATTATCGCGATTTTCGAATTCACCGCCTCGTGGAATTGGTTCTTGGGACCCCTGATCTACTTGAGCAAGATGGAAACCTTTCCGCTGGCGCTTGCGCTCTCCTACCTGAACGCGTCGTACCGCGTGCTGTGGTCAGAACTCATGGTCGTCTCGTTTATTGCCATGTTACCACCGCTGATCCTCTTCTTCATTGCCCAAAAAGCCTATATCCAGGGCATTGTCGTGACCGGCGTCAAGGGGTAATCCGTCATTAGTCGTTAATTATTGATGATTAGAAAGCAATAGAGTGATAATCATCAATAATCAATAATCAATGGCTAATAATTAATGGTCAACGACAAAAGCCGATGACCGTTTATAAGAAAGAAACTTTATGTACCAACCAACGATTACATTAACCGCCGAACAAATTGACTTCTTCCAGCGTGAGGGCTATCTGACCTTGCCAGCCATCACCACCGCCGAAGAAGTGATTCATCTACAAGCCATTTATGACCGTCTCTTTGCCACCAAAGCGGGGCGCGCCGAAGGCGATCACCTAGATTTGGTCACAACCGACGAAGAGGATCAGGCACCGGTATTGCCCCAAATTCTCAACCCAGCCAAGTATGCACCCGAATTGGTGGATACACTTTTTCGCGTCAACGCACTGGCGATTGCCAAACAACTGTTGGGCGCAGAGGCGACAGGCAGTAGCGATCACGCGATTCTAAAACCGCCGCACACGGAAGCCTCCACGCCGTGGCACCAGGATGAATCCTACTGGAGCGCGGATAAGGAGTACAATGCCCTGAGCATTTGGATTCCGCTGCAAGAAGCGACGCTCGAAAATGGCTGTATGCAATTCATTCCGGGCAGCAATCACCAAACGGTATTGCCCCATCACCCCATCGGCAACGATCCGCGTGTGATTGGGCTGGAAGTTGATGAGGCAGAAATCCGCAGTGCCAATGCCGTGGCTTGCCCCCTTCCGGCGGGCGGCGCAACCATTCATCATTCGCGCACACTGCATTACACCGGCCCCAATCGTACCGATGAACCGCGCCGTGCCTATATCCTGGGCTTTGGTGTGCCGGCCAAAACCCGCGCCACGCCCCGCGATTTCTACTGGCAGACCCTGCAAAAAACCCAGTGGCAAGAACGCGCCGCGGCCGCCCAAACCAAGCAAGTCGCAGAGAGTGAGTAGCAGACACGAGACACGAGACATCAGATACGAGACAAGGAGACACGAAATACTGTCTCACTGTCCTACTGTCTCACTGTCCTACTGTCTCACTGTCCTACTGTCTCACTGTCCTACTGTC
>Ga0105047_10011006_pt1 | contig 14722 bp, 8 predicted proteins | sample MAT04_FD_78384 | JGI IMG/M metagenome (GOLD analysis project Ga0105047, IMG submission 78384) | Freshwater microbial communities from Lake Fryxell liftoff mats and glacier meltwater in Antarctica - MAT-04 (megahit assembly) | ecosystem: Environmental > Aquatic > Freshwater > Ice > Liftoff... | reverse complement strand
GGTGGCGCATGCGTGACGTCGCGACCGTCGAAGATGACGGCCCCGAAGTCGACTTCGGTGATGCCCGAGATGGCCTTGAGCAGCGTCGACTTGCCGGCACCGTTGGTTCCGAGCAGCGCCACCACCTCGCCTTCACCCACCTCGATGCTGACGTCGAACAAAACCTGTACCTGGCCGTAGGACACGTTGAGGTCCTTGACGACGAGCAGCTTCGAGCGGCCGGCCCGGCGTTCGAACAACGCTTTGCTCTGGGTGGACGACGAGGTCCAGACATCGTCGATGTCACGTTTGATCGACTTCGACACCGTCGAGATCATGAGCCCGCCGATCATGATGAGTGGCGACATCATCAACATCGCCCACCGAATGCCGAACTGGTCCGAGATCCAACCGATGGCCGGCACGATCGCCAGCCCCGGGATCGCCCAGTACGACGCCACCGAGAATCCCACGGCTCGGGCCCGGGCCGGAATGGCGATCGAGAGCGCCGCCAGGATTCCCGGCAGCAGGATGGCCAGCGTCGACGTGAGCCCGATGTTGGCGATGACGGTCACCACGATGTTGGGCGACCAGGCGAACAGCGCCGCCCACGCTCCACTGATGACGGCAACCTGACGGAGGAAGCGGAACACCAGCGCCGGGTCCTTCATCATGAGACGCATCCCGACCCGGCCGCCGATGGCGAGCCCGATGAGCTGGGTTGGTTCGACCAGCGAGGCGATGATGCCCCGTTGCAGATCGTCGTAGCCGTACACCCGGTCGTAGAGCAGACCGGCGAGGGACACGAAGCCGATGATCGACACCGCCAGGAACGGGATGGCGTACCAGATGCGTCGCAGCGACTCGATCTTCCACACCATGCGCCAGGCCTCGCCGAACGATGCCGACGGCTCCTCGGTATTGATCACCTCGTCGCTGGCGCCCATGGCCCGGCGCTCTTGGGCGCCGCGCACGGGTTCGCGCAGTTTGAGGGCGAGCACCACGAAGATGATGGTGGGCACGGCGAACACGAAGAACGGCACCCGCCACCCGAAGTACTTCGACAACGCCCCGGCGGTGAGGGGCCCGACGAACTGGCCGACCGAGTTGGCGGCCCGGTGCAACGAGAACACCGCGGGTCGCCGGTCGACAGCGAAGTAGTCCGACAACAGCGAGTTGTGGGTGGGGTCGACGACCGCTCGTCCGATGCCGGCGCCCGAACGCACCACCACGAGCATCCAGATCGTCGAGGACAGCCCGGTGGCGAACGAGAAAACTCCCCACGCGATGCCGCCGGCCACCGCGAGGTGCACCCGATTGCCGCGGTCGGCCCAGACGGCGATCGGCAGTTGCAGCAGCAGAGCACCCAGTGCGGTGAGGGCCACGAGCGACAAGATGCCCGTGTCGGTCATACCGAAGTGGTCACGAATGGTCGGCAACAGGATGCCGAAGCCGGTGCGGTCGAGTTCGTCAACGGCGTTGAGGCCGAAGAGCACGACCAGCGCGTAGAGCGGCCCGTCGCCCACCACCGAGCGCAACGAATCGATGGGGTGGCGCACCGTGCTCATCGCGCTCATTGCTCGCCCTCCACCCGGTCGCGGGTCAGGGCCGCGATCACCTGGTTCCGGGCCCGGAACCACAGACCGCTCAGGCCGTCGGGGATGGCGAGCAGCACCACCAGGACACCGACCGACGACGCCAGGATCTGCCAATCCCCCGGCAGCAGCCACTGAGCGCCCCGCAGATAGACCGCTCCGAGGATGCCCCCGAGGGGACTCCCGAGGCCGCCGATCACCGCCGCAACGAACACCGAAACGCTGGCTCCGACGTCATAGTTCTCATCGCGGAACGCCGCCTGGTGCAGCACGAACATGGCCCCGGCCACCGCCGCAATGAATCCCGAGAGAGCGAAGGCCGACAGCTTGGCCACGACGACGTCGATGCCGAACGACGCTGCGGCCTGCTCGTTGTCGCGTTGGGCGACGAGCACCCGCCCGAAGCGGCTGCGCCGCAGCCCCCGCACCGCGGCCACGGCCGCGATCAACACGGCGAGCGCCAGGTAGTACAGCCGGCCCGGTGAGTCGATGTCGATGCGGTGCAGCAGGTGAGGTCGTTCGAACACGCCCGTGGGGATCCACCCGCTCACCGAATTGGAGAAGAGCGCGGACGACGCCGCAACGGCGAGCCCGAGGGTCACCACCGCCAGGTTGAGTCCGCGCAGGCGCAAGGCCGGCACGCCGACGACGAGAGCGATCACCGCACCGGCGAGTCCCGCCAGCACCATCGCAACGAGGGGGTCGGCCCCCTGTTCGACGATCGCCCAGGCACCCACCGCTCCCCCGACTCCGACAAAGGCCATCTGGCCGAGCGACACCTGCCCAGCCCAACCCGACAGCACCACCATCGACATGGCGATGGTGGCGAAGATGAGGATGGCCCCGGCCTTGAGGGTGCCGGCCGTGCCCAGCACCTGGGGACCGGCCATCACGACACCGGCGACGATGACCCCAATGGCGCCCCGCAACACCCGAACCCGGGGCAACCGAGCCAGCCGAGGGTCGAGCGCATGGAACTCGGCGGCGAGGCCCCACGATGAGCTCTCGGTGGTGACGTCCCGGTTGGTACCGCGCCGCTGCACGAGCAGCGCGACCACGATGACGCCGAGCAGCACCGGCCCGACAAGGGCTCCGTCATTGGCCCGTTCCATGGCGCTCTGCAGGATGCCCAGAGCGACCGACGACGCCACGATCGTTCCGAGGTTCACCATGCGTCCGAGCACCAGGGCGGCCAGTGCCCGCAACAGGATGGAGAACGTGAAGGCGCCCCCGGGCGGCAGACCGGTGACGCCCGCCGCGAAGAACACCGACACGAAGGCCATGACGCCCGCAATGGCCCACACCTGGGTCTGGAGTCGCTTGACCGGGATGCCCAGCATCGAGGCCCGGTTTGATGACGACGCCGCGGCCCGGATGGCCACGCCGGTCTCGGTCATGCGCAGGAACAGCACAACCGAGACCACCACCAGCGGGGCCACGATGAAGGCCAGCAGATCGTTGGCGTCGAACACCACCGCGCCCACCTCGAGCCGGAACCCGAACGGTGGCCCGAACGTGCGGATCGTCGGGGTGAGGTTCCATGCCCGGGGCACCAGCAGCGACCCGAACGCCATCAGCTGAGCGATGCCGAGGGTGGCGACGGTGACGATCATGCGGGGCGCAGCGAAGAAGCGACGGATGAACGCCAACTCGAGCACGGCGCCGACCAGCGCGGCGGTCACGAGGCCGCCGATGAGCGACATCCAGTAGGTGAAGCCCCACACTTCCATGACCACGATGGCAGCGGTGGCGGGAAGGATGCCGAGGTCGGCCTGCGCGAAGCTCACCACGTGGTTGGCGCGGTAGATCAGCGCCATCCCCAAGGCGATGAGCGAGCCGAGCCCGCCCAAGATGATGCCCGAGAGGAACGTGCCCGCCGAGACCGGCCAGAGCACCTGCTGCAGCGCGAGGATTGCCGCGGGAGGCCCAACGATGTTCGCCGTGCTCCGGATGCCTGGCATCAGCGAACGATCCCCCGATCACGCAGCGCACCCCCGGTTCGCTGTTGGGGCGTGAGTGTACCGGCGAGCAATCATCGAGCCCGGCTCAAACGGGAGCGCCGTCAGATCAGCGCTGGCAACTCGTTTCGCTGGTAGAGCTCGCGGCAGGCAGACCGCTGCAGCTTGCCCGACGAGGTCTTCGGGACGGTGCCCGGCGGCACGAGGATCACCTCTCGGGGCGGCACCCCGATGTCCTCGGTGACCCGCCTGCTGATGAGTTTGGCCAGCGCCTTGGCCTCGTCGGCCGAGACCCGGGTCTCGGCCACCACAATGATGTGCTGGCGGGCGTTGGTGCCCTCGTCACCGAAGGCGATCACGTTGCCGGTGCGCACTCCCTGCACCGCACCAACAACCGACTCGATGTCCTGGGGGTAGATGTTGCGGCCCCCGATGATGATGACGTCCTTAATGCGACCGCACAGCACGATCTCGCCGTCGACGAGGTAGGCGAGGTCGCCGGTGTGCAGCCAGCCGCCGGCGAGGAGTTCCTCGGTGGCATCGGTGCGCTGGTAGTAGCCGAGCGTGAGCGACGTACCGCGCAGCTGCAGCTCGCCCACCCGGCGCTCGCCGACGACGTCGCCGCTGACCTGATCGACCACCCGCACCTCGAGGCCGGGAATGGGTCGACCGAGCCTGGCGAGTTCGCGGGCGCCGGGGGCGTCCGCGGCAACCGGGGTGGCGAGCTGGTCGTGTTCGAGGGCAGCGCTGTCGACGATGTCGGTGCGCAGGCCGGCGCCGGGAGCGGGGAACGATCCGGCGATACACACCTCGGCCATGCCGAACGCGGGGAAGGCGGCGCCGGGGTCGAGACCGAAGCAGGCGCCCGCTTCGAGGAAGGCTCGAAACCCCGCGGCGTCGATGGGCTCGGCGCCGTTGAGGCAGATGCGCAGCGTCGACAGGTCGAGGTCCACAGCCCGGCGCATCGACCGCGTGGCGAGAGCGAAGCTGAAGTTGGGTCCGGCGGTGACGGTGCCGCCGAGATCGGAAACCCATTGCATCCAGCGCGCCGGGCGCGACAGGAAGTCCTGCGGAGCACCGAGCACCAGCCCCACGCCGGTGGTCATGGGAATGGCCAGCAGACCGATGAGACCCATGTCGTGATAGAGCGGCAGCCACGACACAAAGACGTCGTCGAGGGTCAACTCGGCGGCCTGGTAGCAGCCGTCGATGTTGGCGCAGATTTGGCGGTGCGCCAGCATGACGCCCTTGGGCTCGGAGGTGGACCCACTGGTGAACTGCAGCACGGCCAGCGCATCGGGGTCGGGCGTGGGACGCTTCCAGTCGTCTGCGGTCTGGCCCGTGGCCGAGCCGGCCAGGTCGGCGAAGGCGAGGAACTTGGGATCGCCGTCTTGATGCTCGATGAACTCGGCCAGCTGCGGGTCGAGCACCACCAGCGAGACGTTGGCAAAGCGCATGCGCTGGCGGGTCTGGGAGATGAACTGGTCGAGGCTGCCCATGCGCATGGGCAGCGGCAACATGACGAGCACCCCGCCGGCGAGCCACACGGCCTGGATAGCGGTGACGAGCTGTCGCGACGTGGGTCCCATGACGGCGACATGGTCGCCTTCGCCGACGCCGAGGGACTGCAGGCCCGCGGCCATCTCGCGGGCATCGTGGTGCAGCTGCGCCCAGGTGATGATGTCGCGATCGTCCCCGTCGATGAACGCCACGGTGGCCTCGGCGCGGGAGGCGCGTTCGATTCGCTCTGGAAGTGTCAGCACCTGATCCTCAACCATCGTTCGGCTCGATCCCTTCCCGATCATTGCGCACTTCATGGCAATTCGGTCGACCAAACCGCATCCAAATCAGAGAACGAGATTCACCAATTTGGGGGGCCGGGCGATGACCTTGCGGGGTTCGGCGCCGGCCAGCTGCTCGATGATCTTGGGCAAGGCAAGCACCGCTGCGACGGCTTCGTCCTCGGTGATGTCAGGCGACACCTCCATGCGGTCGCGCACCTTGCCGTTGACCTGCACGATGAGCGTGACCTGCTCGGCCACCAGCAGATCGGGGTCGGCCACCGGCCAGGCCACACGGTGGATGTGGGACTGGGTCGAGTCGCCGCCGATGCCGGCCTCGCTTCGACGCTGCCACAGCTCGGCGGTGATGTGCGGTGTGGCCGGAGCCATGAGCAACAACAAGGTGTCGACCGCTTCGCTCAACGTGGCGCCGTGAGGGCCCTCGGCGCTCTGCACGTAGCGATAGACCTCGTTGACGAACGTCATGTACTTGGCAACGGCCGTGTTGTAGCTCCATCGCTCGAAGTCGCGGGTGACGTCGTCGATGAGCACGTGGCGGGCGCGCCTAATTGCCGTATCAGCTGGACCGGTATCGCCGTCTCTCAGCGTTCCCACCAGATCGCCGCCGGGGACCGCCAGACGCCAGACGCGGGTCAAGAAGCGGAACGCTCCGTCGATGGAGACGTCCTCCCAGTCGACGTCGTCCTGGGGTGGCTTGAGGCCCAGCTGGGCGAGGCGCAACGCGTCGGCCCCTTGGGCGTCGAGGATCTCCTCGGGGGCCACCAGGTTGCCCTTGGACTTCGACATCTTGGAGCCGTCGAGACGGATCATGCCCTGGGTGAACAGGCGCTGGAACGGTTCGCGCAGATCGGTTGGAACCAGTCCCAGATCGGACAAGGCCTTGGTGAAGAACCGGGCATACATCAGGTGGAGCACGGCATGCTCGGCGCCACCGATGTACTGGTCGACGGGCAGCCACTTGGCCACCTCGTCGCGACGGAACGGCGCCTCGGTGCTCTCGTAGTCGGCGAAGCGCAGGTAGTACCACGACGAGTCGACGAAGGTGTCCATGGTGTCGGTCTCGCGGCGGGCCGGTCCCCCACACTTGGGGCAGGTGGTGTGCAGGAAGCCTTCGTGGAACGTGAGCGGCGATTGGCCCGTGGGGCGGAACTCGACGTCGTCGGGGGCGAGGACCGGCAGCTGGTCCTCGGGCACGGGCTGCAGGCCGCACTCGTCGCAGTAGACGAACGGAATCGGGCTACCCCAGAAGCGCTGGCGGCTCAGCAACCAGTCGCGGAGCCGGAACGTGACCTTGCCCTCGCCGATGCCCTGGTCGACCAGCCACTCGATGGCCCTGGCCTTGGCGTCAGCGACCCCGAGGCCGTCGAGCCATTCGCTGTTGATGGCCAGGCCCTCGCCGGCGTAGGCCTCGCCGTCGAAGTCGTCGGGGGTTTGGGTGGTGCGGACGATGTCGAGCCCGTACGCCTTCGCGAAATCCCAGTCACGCTGGTCGCCGCCCGGCACGGCCATGATGGCACCGGTGCCGTAGGTGCCGAGCACGTAGTCGGCCAGGTAGACGGGGACCGGTCGACCGGTGAAGGGGTTGCGGGCATAGGCGCCGGTGAAGCAGCCCCGCTTGTCGAGGGAGCGCTCGGTCGACATCCGGTCGATCTCTGAGGTCATCTTGGTGGCCTGCTGGAACGCCTCGACCTCGGCGCGGCGATCGTCGGTGGTGATGGTGGGCACCAGCGGGTGCTCGGGGGCCAGCACACAGAACGTCATACCGAAGCCGGTGTCGGGCCGGGTGGTGAAAACCCGGAACGACTCACCGGTTGCGGTGTTGTCGGCATCGGTGATCGACAGGTCGAACTCGGCGCCCTCGGAGCGGCCGATCCAGTTGCGCTGCTGGGTGACGACCCGCTGGGGCCAATCGACGGTCTCGAGATCGTCGAGCAGCTGCTGGGCGTAGTCGGTGATCTTGAAGAACCACTGCTCGAGGTCGCGCCGCTCGACCACCGCGCCCGAGCGGTCGGCGGTGCCATCGGGCAGGACCTGCTCGTTGGCCAACACCGTCTGGTCGATGGGATCCCAGTTGACCGGAGCCATGCGCCGGTAGACCAGACCGGCCTCGTAGAACTTCAGGAAGATCCACTGGCTCCAACGGATGTAGTCGGGGTCGTGGCTCTTGACCTCGCGGCGCCAGTCATAGCCTCCGCCGATGCGTTCCAGCGAGCTGCGCAGCTCCTCGATGCGGGCATCGGTGAACAGGCGGGGGTGCACGCCGGTCTTGATGGCGGCGTTCTCGGCGGGAAGGCCGAAGCTGTCGAAGCCCATGGGGCTGAGCACCGCATGGCCGTCCATGGTGCGGTAGCGGGTGATGAGGTCGCCGAACGTGTAGTTGCGCACGTGGCCCATGTGGGCGGCACCCGAGGGGTACGGATACATGCAGAGCACGTAGTAGTGCGGGCGCGGATCATCGTTGTCGACCTCGTAGGTGCGGTCGTCGCGCCAGAACTGCTGCCAGCGGGGTTCGATCTCGGTGGGACGGTAGGCCGTCGGTGACTCGTCCTCGGGCTGTGTCGACATGGCCGACAGCGTAGTGAGATCGTCGGGCCGCCCCCGACGAGTTCCAACTGCCGATAGTTGGTCGCTCGGTTCGCGTCCCGGCCGCGCCTTGCGCTAACCTGCACACTCCGTACGGGGCTGTAGCTCAATTGGGAGAGCGCTTCCATGGCATGGAAGAGGTAGTCGGTTCGATCCCGATCAGCTCCACTTACGAATCCCTCGGGAAGACGCAGGTCCGGCCATCGTGCCGGACCTCGTTCGTTGTGGCGAGGCCCTAGCCGACCGGCGTGGTGCGGAACCACCACCCGCGCTCGCCGGGCTCGACCGACTCGCACTCACGCCCGACACGCCACAAGGCCAGCGCCACTGGGGTCGGGTCGTAGCGGTACCACTCGGGAAATGCGTCTTGGATGGCGGCGGTGGCCCGTACTGCGTTGTAGTGCGGGATGCGGTGATCGATGTGGTGCGCGACGTGGGTACTACCGATGCGGTGGTGCACCGCGTCGATCGCCCGGCCGTACGGTCGATCGACCGTCTGGAACGCTCCGAGCAACCACGACCACTCCTCCTCGGCGAAGTGCGGGATGTCGACGTCGGTGTGCTGGAGCCAGGTGTAACCGACCAGCCAGGCGTTCACGACCAGATACGGACCGACGTACAACGCCAGAACCGCAACGATCCCGTACTTGATCGCTGCGGCGGCGAGCAGACCAACGACGACGGCTACCCCGGCGGCCGAGGCCCAGACGCGGCGGCGCCAGCGGGGCGGGAACAACTCGCTCTCGAAGGGACGGATCGGCCAGAAGTGGTTGCTGCGACCCCGACGATCGGATCCGGTGACGCCCACCAGCAAGTAGGCCGGCCATCCGAACAACAGCGTTCGACCGATGACGAGCATCGTGCCCGAGGTGCGTCGACCGTCGCGAAGGCGCGACTCGCCCTCGGGCGGACGGGGGCGTGCAGCTCGACTCGGCACGTGGGTCTCTCCCTCGTCGAGATGATTCGTACGGGCATGGTGAACCGAATGGCTGCGCTGCCAGGAGAAATATGGCACCAGCAGCGCGCTGTGGAGCACGAAGCCGACGCTGTCCTGAAGCCGCTGGTGGGGGGAGAAGGCTCCGTGTCCGCACTCGTGCGCAATCACCCACAGCCCGGTCGCGGCGGTGCCGCACGCCACGGCGTAGGCGACCCAGACCGGAAGCCACACCCATGACATCGGCAGCCAGGCCGCTGCCGCGCCTGCGAGCCCCGTAACCAGAGTGATCGACAAAGCGAGATGCCCGAACGCTCGGCCGGTCCGGCGTTCAAAGCACTCGTCGGGTATCGCGGCGCGAACTTCGGCGCGGGTCGGCAGGTTGGCCGGCAGCAGGGACAACAGCTGACCGGACGGCTCCGATGAGTTCAGTGGGCGCGGCAGCAATGCTGCTGTGGAGATTTCGTCGGTTGACATCGGCGGCGACAGTAGGCCGTTCGAGGGCCGACACGGTGTCAGCGCCATCTCAGCATTGCGGCCACACCGTCTCGTCCGAGGTCACCCGGTGAGACGAAACACACCGACCCGCCACTCATCGCGACCGACTCGATCAGATCATCGACAACATCATCGATGACACCGGGTGCAGTGGGGTCGACTTCGGGGAGCGCGACCCCGAGCTCAGTTCGACCCGGCCACCGAAACGACGGGTCGACCAGCAGGGTGTCGACCTGCCCCGCCGCCGCCGCTGACCAGGTCTCGGTCACTCCGGTGGACGCACTCGACGACGCCATGGCTGCCTGAAGCCGTGCGAGTCCTTCCTGGCGACGGATTTCGAGGTGCTCGTGCCGCAGCGGCTGGGTCAACTGCCACAGATCGACTGGCGCTGTGGTGAGCCGGTTGCCGTGCACAACTCCGAGGAACGGGACCGAGGAGATGGCGCGGAATCGTGACGCCGCAGGTTCGGCCGCGAAGAGCACGACCGGCCGGTCGCTGGTGAGCGGTTCGAGGAGTTGATCGACCTGTCGGAAGAAGCGATCGGTCGTGGATGCGTTCTTTCCGCGGGCGTCGTCTCGCTGGCGGGTCGCTCGATCTGCCCCTCGGTCGGCGATCATTGGGAATCCTGCCCCGAGAACGGGGCCGGGTACGTCGAGCGAGGTGACAAACAGCCGGGCCTCGGAGGCGGCGAGCACGAGCAGGAGGATCTCCGGGGACTGCCACAGAGCGCGAGCGAGTTCTCGGGTCGCGAAGGTGGGATCAACGACCACGACGTCTCGCGGAGCGGTCGGCAGGCGGTATGCCTCGAGAATCCCGACACCGGAGAAGATCACCAGACCCTTTCCCATGTGGTCGCGTTCGAGCCACGCGAAGAGCTGCTCGGCGCTCGGCGGTGGGGCCATGGGTTCGTCGCCTGGCTCGATGGCCACACGTCGATGAGCCTCGGCCAGCAGTTCGTCGAGTCGTTTGCGCTCGCCCATGGTGAGGCACTGCCCCGGCGTCGTGTCGAGCGAGATGGTGACGAGAGCCGCGCCACGCATTTTTTGCAGGCGAGCAAGGTCATCGCCCGAAGGCGTCCACAGTCCGCCTTCTGTCGCCGAAGGATTGGTCGCGTGCGTGACCATCACACCACCGCCTTCAGGCGATCGAGGTCGACCGGTTGGCGCGAACCGCGACACACCGCGGCAATGCGGTCGTCGCCGAGTTCGCCTCGGTCGACGAAGACTACTTCGCCGCCGGCCAACATCGTGAACTCGATGAGTTCGTCGACGAGGTCGTCGATCGCCCCCGGTGCGGCGGGATCGTCGACCAGCTCCGCTGCCCCGTTGGCCGGGTCGACGACCGCACCTTGGGAGAAGTCACGGTCGATCACAACGAGCTGCACCGTGCCCTGAACTGCAGCTGTCCACACCGATTCGAGACCGGTCGCCGCCGTCCCATTGATGACGGCCCGGTCGAGCCGATCGAGGGCATGGTCGCTGCCTCTCGCCGAGACGGAGGCCGTGACCGACTGGGCGAGGGCCAGCACCGAGTCCGTGTCCATCTCGCCGCCTCGTCCCTCAACCTGTGCGAGCGTCTCGAATCCCGACGCGGTCGAGATCGCGTCGGCGACCAATCTCGGACCCACCAGTATCAGCGGCAGAGCCCAGGAGGCCCGATCGAGCAGGATTCCGGAGACCACATCGCTGACGTGGTCTCGCAGCCCGAGGTGAGGTACCGGTCCGGTCACCGGGAAGCGAGCGGTAAACCGTTCCTCGCAAGAACCTCGTTCCACGACGAACAACCGTGTGACGTCGGGACCGATCACCACGACACGACACCCCGGCGAGCGCCGCACAGCGAACTCGAGCTCACGCGTCGCGAACGTCGGGTCGATCACCACCCGCTCCGTCGGGGTGTGCGGAAGCCGGAACGCCTCAACCAAATCTCCTCCGACGAACAGGGCCAGACCCCATCCGCACGGTTCGTCCAGCAGCTCGATGGCCGCCGACCGGCAACGATCAGCCAGCCGGACCGCGTCGTGAACCGTTGACTCGGCCCGCAGTCGGCGCTCAACATCGCCGAGCATCGCCGAGAGCCGGATCGCGTCCTCCGACTCCATCCGGTCACCGGGCGTTGTCGCCAACAGGATCGACACCAAGGGGTAGCCGACGACCGAACGCAGCCGCTCGACATCGGCCTCGGCTGGCTCGACGAGCGGCCCCGGTGCCAGATCACGACGGGCGAGAGCGTCGGGGTCTTGAAAGCGAAACAACGACATGGGGAATCCTCCGAATCATGGTCGCGTTGCGACCGTGTTGGAGAAGGTCTCTCCGCCCTGCGAACAAGGCTGACCGCACCGGGCTCATCGAGCCGTGTTGACGACCGGTCTCTCGGGATACTCCCCTTCGTACGATCCAATAATACCGAAGCACACTTCGTATGACAACGCGCTTCTTCCAGCCGGGCTGAGGACTCCCACAGCACCAGAGCCAGCAACACCGCCCGAGCGAGTCCGGTGTTCCGCAGGGCGCACCAGTATGACGGTCGTCACACCTGGGTAAGGTCACCGGGCGTCGTCGGTGGCGGGGGGTACGCCGCCGGCGGCGCACTTGCCACCGGACCCACGATCTTCAGCGGGTCAGCTGGCGACTGGCTCGAGCTCGAACCAGACGGTCTTGCCCGGCTCGGCGAGATCCACACCCCAACGGGGCGCGACCCAGTCGACGATGCGCAGGCCAAGCCCGTTGGGCGGCTCGCGGGTTGCCGCGTCGTCGAAATCGTCCGACCGGCCGTCCGTGAATCCCCGGTGCGGATCGGAGACCTCGATACGAAGGGTGGTGCCGACGGATGAAACGACGACATTCACCGCTGCGGTGGGGTCGTGGAGCGCGGCGATTGTCATCAGCTCGGACACTAGGAGCTCCGCGTCGAAGAGCTGGCCCTGGTTCCAGCCCACCAGGGTTTCGCGGATGAACCGTCGCGCCGCCATCGGGCCCAGTTCACCGGAGTCGACTCGTATGGCTGCTCGGTTGGTCATGGCTGCCTCCTCGTTCGCTTCTCGACTACCCCACCGCCACCTTTCGTAACGGTTTCGTCATATTTGCACGAACTCGACCTGGCCGCTCGACGAACCCACACGGCAAGAACCGATTCAGCTCTGGCTGGCCGCCCGCTGATCCGCCGCCTGACGAGCGACGGTGGCCGCCGTGGTCTCGAGCAGCGCCTTCAGCTTGGTCAGCTGAGTGCGCAGATCTCCGTCCCACTGCGCCCGGAACTTGTCGGCATCCGCGCCCTGCCACCACGTCGAGGTGAGCTGGCTGGAGATCTGCGTCTGCATCTGGGTGAGCTCCGCCGCCTTCTCCTTGAACTTGGCTCCCAGGCGATCGAGATGTTCGACGTCAGCTCCGAGTTGTGCCATGTGTGCAACCTCCTGTTTGGAACGGAGCCGGGGCGGCATCCGTCGTTGAGGTGAACCTACGAAGACTCTTCGGGCGCCGATAGGGGGGACGTCCCCCTGACGAGCCCCGAAGCAACCACGACCTGGACCAGTTCAACCACGCCGCGCTCGACGAGTTCGCCGCGCCCCACCGGTAGCGGTCCCCGCCGACGTCGCAGGCGCACCCCCGCCAGGTCACCATCGAGCTCGGCGTCGGGCTGCAACAGCAACGCCCGGCGATCGCGTCGCAGCTCGGCCACGATGCCCCCATACGAGCTCCGGGCCCGGCTGCTCTCCGCCGCCGCCACGATCCGTAAGCGGCCCTGCCGACTCAGGGTTGCCAGCTGCGCCAACGCCGCATCGCTCGCGTCCGCAAGGTCGGTGGCGTCGTCGACGAACACCACAGCAGCGCTGTCGGCGTCGATGGTGGCGACAAACTCATCGATGCCATCGCTTGGGACCACCTGGCTCCAGATGCCGAGCTTGGCCAGCGGCGATGGTCGCGGCGTGACCAGGATCAACGGCGCCTGCGGATCGGTCGCCGACAACGACAGGGCCACCGAACCGAGGGCGGTGGTGCGCCCGCTGCGCAACGGTCCACTGATGAGCAGGTTGCCGTGAGCAAGATCGAACCAGCGGGGTGCGAGATCGGCATCGCCGATACCGATGAGCACCGACGACTGTGGGCGGACATTGGATGGTCGGGTATCAACCACCTGGCCCGATTCGATGTGGATTCCCAGACGCTGCACCGCCGGCGCCCGGCGATCACCGACACGTTCCACCTCGAGCCGGACGAGCTCCTCGAAGCGATCGTGGCTGTCTCCCGCCGATCCGACGAGCGCCAGCTGGACCAGGCGACCGTCGACAACGGCGCGTCCCGGCGGCGGATCGCCACCGAAGCGCCGAGGATCGAAACCGAGGCTCACACTCTCGTCGTCGTTGCTCATCGGCAGCACGATGCGCGTGGTGATCGCGCCCCAGATGCCGGAGGGCAGCGCGCTGCGGCGATCCGCGACGATGAGCACATGCACTCCCGCCGACCGACCGTCGGCCACGAGCCGGGCCACCAGCTCGACCGTAGCCCCTCCATCGAGCGGATCATGGTGGGCGGCAAGCCCTGCGAAGTCGTCGATGACGAGGAGTCGACGGGGCCCAGCGGACGGTCGACGGATCCGGTCGCGCAGCTGCGCCATCACCCGACCGACCAGTTCGTCGTCGTCGGCCATGACCACCGACCCCACCTGGGGGAGATGGCCGAGCCGGTCGAGCCCTCGACGGACCCCCTGGATCACGTCCACCTGTATCCGGTCGGGATCCTGGTCGAGCACCGCAGCGATGGCGATCGACTCGGCACACCGTGTCGCTTCCTCGCCACGGCCGATGATCGCCACCGAGCCGCTGCGGTCCAGATCGAGTTCGAGAACCGAGCGGGCCTGACGCTCGGGCTCGTCGACGAGTCCGATGCTGAAGCGCCCGACGTTCGATGTAGGGACCTCCCCAGAACGGTCGCCGGGGTGGTCGACGCGGACGGCGACCGGCAGGGGCTCGAGCCACGGTCGGTGCGGAGCAGCCATCCCCGCGCTGGCAGCCTCGATCGTGGCGACCAGCCGTTGCAGATCCGACACCGGATCACCCGGCCGACGCGCCACGACGCGACTCAGCGGTTCGAACCCACGCTCATCGCCGGTCGCGGCGAACGGGGCGATGACCACCGCACCAACGGGCACGCCTGCATCGTCGCAGGGGGCCCGGTAGCCGCAGAAGGCCGTCTGGAACTCGACAAGCGCCCCGTCGCCGAGTCGAGCCACTGCACGGCCCGGGGTCGAGCGGGAAATCGCAGCGGCCTTGGCCACGCCGATCACATCAATGCTCTCGGGTGGGTCAGCAACCCGCAACGCGATGCGCAGCGTGGCGTTGGCCCGCAGGTTGTCGCCGATGACCCCCACCGGACG
>Ga0105047_10011004_pt1 | contig 14725 bp, 7 predicted proteins | sample MAT04_FD_78384 | JGI IMG/M metagenome (GOLD analysis project Ga0105047, IMG submission 78384) | Freshwater microbial communities from Lake Fryxell liftoff mats and glacier meltwater in Antarctica - MAT-04 (megahit assembly) | ecosystem: Environmental > Aquatic > Freshwater > Ice > Liftoff... | reverse complement strand
GGGTGCACTGGTTCACCGACGTGGTCGCAGGGCTGGCGGTCGGCTGGGGGTGGTATCTCCTCGTCGCAATCGCCTTCGGTGGTCGCCGTCAGCGCCTCGGCGCGCCGGTTGCGGCAGCGGCGGATTTCGGTGGCGCGATGCCTGCTGTACCCGATCGCGGCCGACCGGCCGACCATCAAGCACGACGCGAGACGCGCAGCGACAAGATCGAGGTGGGCGAACCCGACGCCGCTGTGGTGCTGGACGGCGCTGCCCTCGGGAGGAGCGAATGAACAACCACGACAAGCACGACCGACATGACAAGCACGACCGACATGACAAGCAGGGAGCTGTCGGCGATCGCGTGGCGGTGATCGCCAACGACGACAAGCTCGACCCGGTGCTCGCCGGCACGTTGCGCGCAGCGCTGCATGATCACGGATTCGAGGTGAGTTGGATCGCGATCCAGAAGGGGTCGGCGGCCACGAAGGCGACCACCAAGGCGGTTGCCGCGGGGGCCCATCGCATCGTCGTGTGCGGTGGCGACGGAACGGTACGAGCGGCCATCCAGGCCCTCGTCGGTAGCGAGGTTCCGCTCGCCGTCCTTCCTTCCGGCACCGCCAATCTGTTCGCGTCCGCTCTGCACCTGCCGACCGACCCGGAGGCCGTGGTGGTCGCGATGCGCGGTGGTCGCACCAGGCGTCTCGACACGGCGCGGTGCAACGACATGGTCTTCGCGATCATGGCCGGCACGGGCCTCGATGCGGCGATGATCGACGCTGCGGACGACACGTCCGAGCGAGTGAACAAGGAACGCTTCGGCACCGTGGCGTACGTGCGTGCCGGCGTGCGCGAGGCTCGCCAGCGTGAGCCGTTCGAGGCGAAGGTCAGCGTCGACGGTCAGGTGCTGTTCGACGGTATGGCGACCTGCGTCCTGACGGCGAACATCGGCTCACTGAAGGGCGGCCTCGACGCCTTCCCCGCTGCTCGGCCCGATGACGGGCTGCTCGACGTCGCCGTGGTGACCGCGACGGGACTGCGGGAGTGGGGCGCGTTGATGCTCAGCGCAGTGAGGCGCAAGCAGGCCGCATCCCGTCACGTGCACATGGCACGGGGCGGAAAGATCAAGATCAGGCTCGCAGAGCGTCATCGGTACGAACTCGACGGCGGGACGAAGGGCACGACGCGCAAGCTCGACATCCGCGTGCTGCCGAGTTCGTTGTCGGTGGTGATTCCGGCTGATGCCGACGAGGACCACTCGTCCGACGCCGATCGGTCTGCCGACCCGGCGACCGGCGGGGTGGGCGAACCACCCGCACTGGTCGCCGAGGTGGCACGGTCTTCCCAGCAGGTGCAGTCGGCTCAGGCGGTGCCTGGTTCGATCTGACCCTCGCCGCGCACCTTCGCTCCACGCTCGGTCATCTCCTCGTAGTGCTCGGCGACCTGGTCGACGTCGACCTCGGTCGCTGCGCGTTCGGCGGCGCGAGCTTCGTCGGTGGTCGGCATCCGGTCGGCGCCGGGCTCGCGCAGGTGATCCTCCGTGGGAGTCCGGCCGGCCGCGACGTCTCCGGAGGACGGGGCTTGATCGGGCTGGTCGGGGTCGGGCTGGTCGGGGTCGGGCTGGTCGGGGTGGCGCTGGTTGGTGTCGGTCATGGCCGGACGCATACCCCGAGCGGCTGGCCGACAAACGAACGCGATTTTCGATCCGCCGATCAGCGCCGAAGGGAATCTGGGACCGCCAGTGTGGTCTCACCCGAACAGGTGGGCCCGAACGAGTGACCGCGAACGGGTGAGGCATAAACGGGTGAGGTGGCGGGTACTGCCACTCTCGTGATGACCACGACGCCGCCGGCGTGGCCGCCGATCTCCGCTGGCTCCCTCCCGAACCATCCAGACCTCCCACGCCGTGATCGGGATGGCACCGCCATTCCGGGGTCTGGGTCGGGTGGCGTCCCGACGGTGCCCGTCCGCGTCGCCATCACCGATGTCCGACCCACCGTCGACGGCGGGCGCTTCCCCGCCAAGCGGGTGATCGGCGACGTGTTGACCGTGTCGGCCGTCGTGTGCGCGGACGGTCACGACGAACTTCGCGCCCAGGTGCTGCACCGCACCGACCACGGTGCATGGGCGGCGGTCGCGATGGAACGCACACCGGTGGGTCGCTACGAGGCCCGAGTGCCGCTCGTCGACGTGGGAGCGCACCACGTCGCTGTGGAGGCATGGGTGGACGAGGTGGCCACCTGGGAGCGCACGATCGAGCGCAAGCGTGCCGCCGGCCAATCGACCGAACTCGACGAGCAGTCGGCACAGCAGGCACGGCAGCGGCCGCGCCGCCGCCACCTGGTCGCCAGCCCGGCCTACCAGGTGAACGTCGACCGCCCGATCGGCGGCTGCAGCGCGTGGTACGAGTTCTTCCCTCGATCGACCGTCGAGGGCGTCGATGGAGCAGCGGGCGTCGAGGGCGCCGAGGGCGCTGGTGGACCGCCACGCCACGCCACGCTGCGCGATGCGATCGATCGGTTGGACTACGTGCAGTCCCTCGGGTTCGATGTCGTGTACCTGCCGCCCATCCATCCGATCGGCGCTTCGCACCGCAAGGGTCCCGACAACTCGCTGGTGGTCGGGCCCGACGATGTCGGCAGCCCCTGGGCCATCGGCGACCAGACCGGCGGTCACGACGCGGTGCACCCGCAGCTCGGCACCGTCGACGACGTCCGCGCCCTCGCCGCAGCGGCCCTCGAGCGCGGGCTCGAACTGGCCCTCGATCTGGCGTTCCAGTGCAGCCCCGACCACCCATGGGTCTCGCAGCACCCGGAGTGGTTCATCGTGCGCGCCGACGGTTCGATCGCTCATGCGGAGAACCCGCCGAAACGCTATGACGACATCGTCCCACTGAACTTCGACAGTGACGACTGGCCGTCACTGTGGCGGGCGCTCGCCGACATCGTCCGCTTCTGGCAGGGCCTGGGTGTGCGTGTGTTCCGGGTCGACAATCCGCACACGAAGCCGTTCGCGTTCTGGGAGTGGCTGATCGCCGAGATCCAGCGTGACGACCCTGGTGTGGTGTTCCTGGCGGAGGCATTCGCTGCACCGCCCGTGATGCACCACCTCGCCAAGGTGGGCTTCACCCAGTCGTACACCCACTTCCCGTGGCAGCACGCCCCCTACCAGCTCGAGCAGTACACCACCCAGCTCACCACCGGTGAAGCGGCCGAGTACTTCCGCTCCAACGCGTGGCCTGCCACGCCGGACATCCTGACCGAGGAGCTGCAGCAGGGTGTCCGGCCGGCATTCGTGAGCCGGTTGGTCCTTGCCGCGACGATGAGCGCGAGCTACGGCATCTACGGACCTGCGTTCGAGACGATGGCGCACGAGGCCCGCCCCGGCGCCGAGGAGTACGCCGCCAACGAGAAGTACCAGCTGCGCTCGTGGCACCTCGGCGAGGGCACGCTCGCTCCCGAGATCGCCACGGTGAACCGGATCCGCCGGCGGATGCGCGCGCTCCACCACGACCGCACACTGCACTTCCACCACTGCGACAACGAGCGCATCGTCGTGTACTCGAAAACCGCGCCCGACCGTGTGCTCGGTCCGGCCGACGAGGCCGGCTGCGACGACCCGGTGCTCGTGGTGGCCACCACCGATCACTGGTCGACCCAGGTGGGCACGGTGTCGCTCGACCTGTCCGTCCTCGCCTCGCGCGGCGGGGCAGCTGGGTCGCACGGATCCGACCGGTGGGAGGATTGGCACGACTACGAGGTCGTCGATCTCTTCGGCGGCCGTCGTTACCGCTGGCACGGCGCCCACAACGTCGTGATCCTCGACCCGGCGACCACCCCGGTGCACGTGTTCCAGGTCCGACGCGTCGGTGCCGACGTGGGTGCCGTGGCCGGTGTCGTGGCCGGTGTCGTGGCCGGTGTGGTCGCGCGAGCGCCGGCATGAGCGCTCTCGACGACCTGCGCACGGCGATGACCGCAGACGACCGGGGCCTGCGTGGCGACGGTTCGCAGACGAGTAGCCATGCTGCCCGATCGGTCGTCGTGGGGCCCGACGATTGGTACCGCGATGCGGTGATCTACCAGTTGCACGTGCGCTCGTTCGCCGACAGCAACGCCGACGGCACCGGTGACTTCGACGGTCTCACGGAGCGTCTCGACTACCTGGTCGACCTCGGCGTCGACACCCTGTGGCTGCTGCCGTTCTTCCCATCGCCGCTGCGCGACGACGGCTACGACATCGCCGACTATCGCGGCATCCACCCGGCCTACGGCGACATGGCGGCGTTCCGACGCTTCCTCGCGGCCGCGCACGCACGAGGTCTCCGAGTGATCATCGAGCTGGTCCTCAACCACACGTCCGATCAGCATCCCTGGTTCCAGCGTGCGCGTCGCGCGCCGCGCGGCAGCAGGTACCGCAACTTCTACGTGTGGAGCGACACGCCCGATCTGTACGACGAGGCGCGGATCATCTTCCAGGACTTCGAGTCGTCGAACTGGAGCTGGGACCCGGTCGCGCACCAGTACTACTGGCACCGCTTCTACTCCCACCAGCCCGATCTCAACTTCGAGAGTCCCGACGTGCGCCGATCGATGTTCGCCACGATCGGTCGCTGGATGCGCATGGGCGTCGACGGGGTACGTCTCGACGCTGTGCCGTACCTGTTCGAGGCCGCAGGCACCAACTGCGAGAACCTGCCGGAGACACACCGCTTCCTCCGGCAGTTGCGCGCTCACCTCGACGAGCACTTCCCCGGCCGGCTGCTCCTCGCCGAGGCGAACCAGTGGCCGGAGGACGCGGTGGCCTACTTCGGCGAGGGCGACGAGTGCCACATGGCGTTCCACTTCCCCGTCATGCCGCGGCTGTTCATGGGCGTGCAGATGGAGAGCCGCACGCCGATCGTCGACATCCTCGAACAGACGCCTGACATCCCCGACGGCTGCCAGTGGGCGATGTTCCTGCGCAACCACGACGAACTGACGCTCGAGATGGTCACCGACGAAGAGCGTGACTACATGTATCGGCGGTTCGCCGGCGACCCGCGGATGCGGATCAACCTCGGTATCCGTCGTCGTCTCGGGCCGCTGCTGCAGGACGATCGCCGCAAGGTGGAGCTGATGAACGGGCTGCTGTTCTCGCTGCCCGGCACGCCGATCGTCTACTACGGCGACGAGATCGGCATGGGCGACAACGTGTACCTCGGCGACCGCGACGCGGTACGCACTCCGATGCAGTGGAGCGCCGATCGCAACGGTGGCTTCTCGCGCTGCAATCCGCAGCAGCTGTTCCTGCCGCTCGTGATCGATCCGCAGCACCACTTCGAGGCGGTGAACGTGGAGGCGCAGCGCGCGAATCCGGCGTCACTGTGGTGGTGGATGCGTCGGCTGATCGCGCTGCGCAAGCGTCACCGCGTGTTCGGTCGCGGTCGGATGGAGATCGTCGACTCCGACAACACGAAGGTGCTGTCGTTCCTTCGCACCATCCGTTCCGAGCACCTCGCGGGACCAGACGCCCTGCGTGGCGGGAACGGTGAGTCACTCGAGCGCGATGAGGACGTGCTGGTGGTGGCCAATCTGTCGCGGCACGTGCAGGGCGTCACGCTCACCCTGCCGCCTGGGTACGACGGGGTGCGCCCGGTGGAGCTGTTCGGTCGCACCGAGCTCGATCCGGTGGAGGGCGACCGCTATCGGCTCACGCTCGGACCGCACGACTTCTTCTGGTTGCGCCTCAACGTGCGCGTGCCCGAGGGGGTGCTGCTCACCGGCGAGATGCCCGTCCTCGGCGGCGCGTCGGTGGCGCCACCGTTGCCCCTGCTCTCGCAACAGCCCGAGCGGGCAGTCAGCCAGGCGCTGGCTCGCGCGCTGCCGCGATTCCTCGTCCATCAGCGCTGGTTCGGCAACCACAGTCGCAGCATCACCGACGTCTCGATCGTCGATACCGTGCCGCTCCGGCCGCTCGACGCTGCCGGCGTGCTCGCCGATGTGGAGTTCAGCACCGGCGAACCACAGCGTTACTTCATACCGGTTGCCGGCGGCACCGACGGTCTCGACGACCCGATGGTCGTGAGTCGACTCGTGCGGATGATCGTCGGCAGCGAGCGCCTGGCTGGAACGAACGGCACTTTGGTGGGCGCGCTCACCGACAAGGCGCCCGAAGCCATCCGCGAAGCGCGGCTGCTCGACCCTGCGGTGATTCGTCCGCTCGGTGCGGAGCAGAGCAACTCCTCGCACGTGGTCGACGAACTGGCAGTGCTGAAGGTGCTCCGAAGGGTCGACCCCGGCGTGCACCCGGAGGTGGAGATGCTCGACCACCTCACGGCGCGGCGCTTCCCCAACGCGCCTCGCCTGTACGGAACGATCAGCTACCGCAGGCCGGGTCAGGAGCACCCGACGTCGCTGGCCACCCTCACCCAGTTCGTGCCGAGCGACGGCGACATGTGGAAGGTGTTCCGGTTCGAGGCGGCTCGATTCGTCGAGCACGCCGCAGCGAACCCCGACGGGATCACCTCGCCATCGACGCATCCCGACCACGACGAGCACCGCGGCCAGCTCCCCGAACCGCTCGGGGAGGCGCTGCACCTCGTGCAACTCCTCGGAGGCCGAACCTACGACCTCCACCGCGAGTTGGCGTCGATCAACGACGACCGGTTCCGCCCGGTGGCGTTCACCCGTCTGTACCAGCGTTCGCTGTATCAGGCGATGCGCTCGCACACCCGCGCCACCTACGCCGCGATCGGTCGGGCGCGCCACGCCATCGACTCGGCCTGCCTGGAGGTGCTGCCGGCGGAGCAGACCGTGCTCGCCCGGTTCGCAGCCCTCACCGACCACCTCGTCGAGTGCGACCGGATCCGGGTGCACGGCGACCTGCACCTCGCCCAGGTGCTCGAACGGGGCGGCGACGTCACCTTCATCGACTTCGAGGGCGAACCCGCCCGCCCCCTCGGGGAACGCTCGATCAAGCGCAGCGCACTGGTCGACGTCGCGGGCATGATCCGATCGTTCGACTATGTGGCGCACCAGGGCATGCGCGATGCGGTCGATCGCGGTGTGGGCGTCGAGGCCGACCTCGACCCGTTCGCCGAGCGGTGGGGCGCCTGGGCGGCGGAATCATTCGTCGCCGCATATCTCGACGAGGCACGAATCGATCACGATCGGGCCGGGAACGAGGTCGTCGGTCCGGCCGGCGCGATCCGGCTCGTGCCAGCCGATCCCACCGATGTCGCGCTGCTGCTCGACGCGTTCGTCCTGCAGAAGGCGCTCTCGGAAGTGGTGTACGAGCTCGACAACCGACCGCGCCTCGCCTGGATCCCGATTCGCGCGCTCGAGCGGGCGATCACCGCGTGGCAGGGACGATCGCTCCACGAGGCCCCCATTCCTCTGGCGGCCGCCGCACAGGTCGCCGGCGCGCTCGACTCCTGATCCATCACCCCGACACGAATGGAACGACGCTGCATGCGCATCTGGCCAGGATCCTCCGCACCGCTCGGTGCCACCTTCGACGGGGTGGGCACGAACGTCGCTGTCTTCAGTGACGTCGCCGAGGCCATCGAGCTGTGCCTGTTCGACCGCGACGGTGCCGAGACACGGGTGGAGCTGCCCGAGCGCTCCGGGTCGGTGTGGCACGGGTACCTGCCCGACCTCGATGCAGGCGCGCGCTACGGCTTCCGGGTGCACGGCCCGTACGACCCTGTGGCCGGTCATCGGTGCAACCCGTCGAAGCTGCTGCTCGATCCGTACGCGCGAGCGATGGAGGGCGTCATCGACTGGAGCCAGGCGCCCTTCGGTTATCCATTCGGCGATCCGGACGGTCGTGACGACACCGACAGCGCCCCGGCGGTGCCCCGAGGCATCGTGGTCAACCCGTTCTTCGACTGGGGTCAGGACCAGCGACTGCAGGTGCCGTGGGCCGACACGGTGATCTACGAGGCGCACGTGAAGGGCGCGACGATGCGCCACCCCGACGTCGACCCCGACCTGCGCGGCACCTATGCGGGCATCGCTCATCCGGCGTTCGTCGACCACCTCCGCTCGCTCGGCGTCACCACCCTCGAGCTGCTACCGGTGCACCAGTTCGCCCACGACGCGCATCTGGTGGAGTGCGGTCTGCGCAACTACTGGGGCTACAACACGCTGAACTTCTTCGCACCCCACCAGGAATACGGCCACCGGGGTGAGCAGGGCCAGCAGGTCACCGACTTCAAACTGATGGTGAAGACGTTGCACGAGGCAGGCATCGAGGTGATCCTCGACGTCGTCTACAACCACACCGCCGAGGGCAACCACCTCGGCCCCACGCTGTCGTTCCGTGGCTTCGACAATGCGGCCTACTACCGACTGGTCGACGACGACAAGCGGTTCTACATGGATTACACGGGCACAGGGAACACGCTGAACATGCGAAATCCGTACGTGCTGCAGATGGTGATGGACAGCCTGCGCTACTGGGCCGAGGAGATGCACGTCGACGGATTCCGCTTCGACCTCGCATCGAGCCTCGCCCGCACGCTCCACGAGGTCGACCGGCTGTCGGCGTTCTTCGACCTGGTGCAGCAGGACCCGGTGGTCAGCTCGATGAAGCTCATCGCCGAACCATGGGACGTGGGCGACGGTGGGTACCAGGTGGGCAACTTCCCGCCGCAGTGGGCCGAGTGGAACGGCAAGTACCGCGACTGCATTCGCGACACCTGGGCCGGTACGCCGCACACCCTCGGCGAGTTCGCGTACCGCATCACCGGCTCGAGCGATCTGTACGAGGCTGCCGGCCGCCGGCCGCACGCCAGCATCAACTTCGTGACGGCTCACGACGGCTTCACGCTGCGCGACCTGGTGAGCTACGACCACAAGCACAACGAGGCGAACGGAGAGGACGACAACGACGGGGAGTCGCACAACCGGTCGTGGAACGGCGGTGTCGAGGGGCCGACCGATGACGAAGCGGTCCTCGACCTGCGTGGTCGGCGGATGCGGAACCTGATGGCGACCCTCCTGCTGTCGCAGGGGGTACCGATGGTGCTCGGCGGTGACGAACTCGGCCGCACCCAGCATGGCAACAACAACGGCTACTGCCAGGACAACGAGCTGTCGTGGTTCGACTGGGAGCACGTCGATGCCGACCAACTCGAGTTCACTCGTGCTCTCATCGCATTCCGGCGAGCGCATCCGACCTTCCGTCGCCGACGCTTCTTCCAAGGGCGCCAACTGCACGGCAGCGATGTCACAGACCTCGCGTGGTTCACTGCCGACGGCGAGCCGATGGAGGACGCCCGTTGGAGCGACGGCCAACTGGGTGCGCTGACGATGTTCCTCGGCGGCGAACACATCGAGATCGACATGCGCGGTGAGCAGGTGCACGATGCCGACGTGCTCTGGTTCGTCAACCCCTCGCCCGACGATGTCGACTTCCGCGTGCCAGCCGGTCACGAGGGCCCCTGGTGCCTCGCCGTCGACACGGCCACGGGCGAGGTGGAGCCGGCAGAGGCCGCCATCGATGCGACCGACGCAGCCGGTGCGAACGTCATGGTCGCTGCGCGTTCGCTGGTGCTGTTGCGCCGACCCCGACCCATCCCGGAGGACCGATCATGAGCGACATCCACCCACCGGCCACCCACGCCCAGTCCGAGACACAGCAACAGCACGCGCCTGTCCACCCGGTGGGGACCGCCGCGATCTGGGCGCCGGCTGCGCACGAGGTGATGCTCGTGCACGGTGACGGCACCCATGCGCTCGTGCGCGACGAGCGGGGATGGTGGAGCGCCGACATTGCGATCACCGGCGCCTACCGGTTCGTGGTCGACGGCACGGCGATGCCCGATCCACGGTCGTGGCGCCAGCCCGAGGGTGTCGACGGCCCGTCGTGGCCGCTCGGCGAGTTCGAGTGGACGGATCAGGCGTGGATCGGGCGCCCGCTGATGGACGAGGTGCTGTACGAGCTGCACATCGGCACGTTCTCCCAGCGCGGCACCTTCGACGGTGCCATCGAGCACCTCGACCACCTGGTCGACCTGGGCGTGACCGCGGTGGAGGTGATGCCGACGGCCACCTTCCCCGGTGTGCGCGGATGGGGGTACGACGGTGTGCTGCTGCATGCCGTCCACGAGGCGTACGGCGGACCCGACGCGATGCGACGTTTCGTCGACGCCTGTCATGCGCGCGGAGTCGCCGTGGTGCTCGACGTGGTCTACAACCACCTCGGGCCTTCGGGGAACCGATTGGGCCACCTGGGGCCGTACTTCACTCCGGCGCACGAGACACCCTGGGGCGCAGCGGTCAACCTCGATCAGCCGGGCAGCGATGAGGTGCGACGGTTCTTCGTCGACCATGCGCTGATGGCGATCGATGCGTTCCACATCGATGGGCTGCGACTCGACGCGGTGCACGCCTTCCGCGACGATTCGGCGCGCCATGGTCGTGAACCGTTCCTGGCACAGCTGAGCCGCGAGGTGCGAGCGTCGGGCGATCGTGTCGGTCGAGTGGTGTGGGTGATCGGCGAGAGTGACCTGAACGACCCGACGCTGGTCGACCGGGGGGTCGACGCGCGCGCCGGACTCGACGCGGTGTGGAGCGACGACCTCCACCACTCGCTCCACGTTGCGCTCACCGGTCAGCGCAACGGCCACTACGAGGACTACGAGGGCTGGGACGACGTGACCCGAGCGCTCGAGCGGGTGTACGTGTACGACGGGCGGATGTCGATGCACCGCGGGCACGTGTACGGCGCCGCGGTCGGTGATCGGTCGCGCCGTGCGTTCGTCGCCGCGATGCAGTCGCACGACCAGGTGGGCAATCGTGCGATGGGCGAGCGGCTGTGCCACCTCGTCGACGAACGGGCCGTCGAGGCCGCCGCGGCGATCGTGCTGACCTCGCCGATGCTGCCGATGTTGTTCCAGGGCGAGGAGTGGGCGGCCTCGACGCCGTTCCAGTACTTCACCGATCACACCGATCCGGCAGTCGCTGCCACCGTCACCGGCGGACGGAGACGGGAGTTCGGGGCCTTCGTCGCGTTCGAGGACGAGGTGCCCGATCCGCAGGCCGAGGCCACCTTCACCCGCAGCGTGCTCGACTGGACGGAGCTCGATCACGAACCCCATTCGTCCGTGTTGCGCTGGTACCGACACCTCATTGCGATCCGCCGCACCCATCCGGCGCTGCGCACCGACGGACCCGAGGACACGGCAGCGTCGCACCACGTGGAGGCCGGCGCCCTCGTCGTCGTGCGCGGGCAGCGGTTGATGCTGGTGGTGTCGACCGGCGACGACCCGGTCGACGTGCTCGCGTTCGCAGGTGCCGGTGACGTGCTGGTCACCAACGACCACACATGGGGCGAGGACGGGCTGCTCGCGCCCGGCTGCACCGTGCTGGTCGACCTTGCTCCCGACTCACCCGAGGCGTGACGGATGGGCATGTGCCACACATCGCACGGTGTGGCGGCGTCCCCGCAGCGGGAACAGCTGGCTGTGACCACATCCGCCGAACCGGCGACCGCGACCGTCACCACGCCAGCCCTCGGTCGCCGTCCTCCGATTGCGACGTACCGCCTCCAGCTCACCGCTGACGCAGGATTCGTCGCGGCGTACGACGTGCTCGATCACCTCGTACGACTCGGTGTGTCCCACGTGTACCTCTCGCCCGTGCTGCAGGCGGTACCGGGATCGCCGCACGGGTACGACGCGATCGATCCGCACCACCTCGATGTCGATCGTGGCGGCGAGCAGGCCTTCGCGGCGCTCGTCGCTCGTTCGCACGAGCTGGGCCTGCAGGTGCTGCTCGACGTGGTGCCGAACCACTTGGCGAGCGACCCGCGCAACGGCGCCTGGGCCGATGTGCTGCGGCACGGGCGATCGAGCCGCTTCGCGTCGTGGTTCGACCTGTCGTGGGGCTGCGGGACCGTGGCGATTCCCGACCGGTTGCTGCTCCCGATCCTCGGTCGACGACTCGACGACGCGATCCGGGCGGGCGACGTGGCAGCGGTGCGCCACGCTGGCGAGCTGCAGTTGCGCGTGTACGACCAGCACCTACCGCTATCGGACGCATCGGTGGCCGAGCTGTTCGTCGCCGTCGCCGCCACGTTCGCCGGCACGGGGGGACCCGGCGCGTCGGCGGTCGAACGGCGGTTCGCCGAGTTGGCGGCCGCGAGTGCCGCGGCCGGCGCGGGAGCCGCCGGCGACGGGCACCGGCTGGTATGCGTACTCGATGCCGTCATCGACGACCACCCCGACATCGCCGCCAGGGTCGACGAACTGCTGGTCTCGGTGTCGGCCGATCCGACCACACACACGTGGGTCATCGACCGCCAGCACTACGAGCTGGCCCACTGGGAGGAGATCTCGCGCCGGCTCGACCGGCGACGGTTCTTCGACGTCGCCGACCTCGTCGGGGTGCGTCAGGAAGACCCGGAGGTGTTCGCCGCCACGCACGCTCGGGTGCTGTCGATGTGCCGGCGGGGCGAAGTCGACGGGCTCCGCATCGATCACCCCGACGGCCTCGCCGATCCGGGCGACTACCTCGCGCGCCTGCGCTCCGAGATCGGCGACCGCTGGTTGGTCGTCGAGAAGATCCTCGCCTTGGACGAACAACTGCCCTCGTCATGGCCGGTCGACGGCACCACCGGCTACGAACGGGCCGCCGTGATCGACCGCCTGTTCGTCGACCCGGAAGGTGAGGTGCCACTCACCGATCTGGTCCGACGGATGGCGCCCGACGATTCGGTCGACCCGGACGTGGTCATGGAACAGGGCAAGCGTGACGTGCTACGGCTGCTGTTCGCCCCGGAGTTGCGTGCGCTCACGGGGCTCGCCGCGAGGCTGATCGGCCAGGGCTCGGCCGCTGATCGAACGGATCCATGGGATCGACCGGATCGCCCCGACGGCCAACGTGTCGCGGCGGCGACCGGCCGAGCCGACGAGTGCGACGACCCGGAGGTGCGTTCGCTCGTGACCGAGCTGGTGGTTGCCTCGCCCGTCTACCGCACCTACGTCCAGCGAGGACGTGCAGCCGCGCCGGCAGACCGCACGGTGCTCGATGCCATCTGGCGCCGGGCTGACGCCGAGATCGCAGCCGGTCGCCATGGTGTGCACATCACCGACAGCGGGGTGAGCGCCGGTCTCGACGGCGGCGGGTGTCGATCGGTCGAACTGCGCGACGTGTTCGACCGGGCCGACCGTTCGGAGACCGAGGAGGCGTTCGTGGTCCGATTCCAGCAGCTCACCGCCGCAATCACTGCCAAGGGCGTCGAGGACACAGCGTTCTACCGGCTCCCGCGGTTGGCAGCCCTCTGCGAGGTCGGGGCCGACCCCGCTCGCTGGTCAGTGGATCCGCATGCGTTCCACGGCCATCAGGCGCGATGGCACTCCCGCTGGCCCACCGGCATGGTGGCGATGTCGACCCACGACTCGAAGCGTTCGGCCGATGCCCGCGCTCGACTCCTCGTGCTGTCAGAGACACCGCGACGGTGGGCAGAGGCGGTGACGAGGGTGAGCGCGCGACTCGACGACGTCCTCGGGCGAGAGCATCGCGATCGTCTGCTCGACCTGCTGCTGATCCAGTTCGCCATCGCCCTGCATCCGGTGTCGGCGGACCGCTTGGCGGCGGCGGCGATCAAGGCGGCCCGCGAGGCGAAGCGGGCGACGTCGTGGCTCCACCCCGACGCGCGCCACGAACGCCAGGTCGACGCGACCGCCCGGCTCCTCGCCGACGACGACGAGTGCGCGGCTGCACTGTCTGCCCTGCTCGACGTGGTCGTACCGGCCGGTCGCACCAACGCCGTCGCGATGGCGATCCTCGCGTGCCTCGCCGGTGGTGTCCCCGATCTGTACCAGGGGTCGCTCGGCTGGCAGCTCGCGCTGGCCGATCCCGACAACCGCGCGCCGGTCGATCACGACGACCAACGGCGGCTGCTCGCCGATGCGACCGCCCACGGTCCACGGTTGTGGCGTGCTACGGCGACCCCTGGCGACGAGCGCGGCGTGACCAAGGCGCACGTGTTGCGCACCTGTCTGGCGGTCCGGAGCGAGTTCGGCGACGCGATGTGCGGGGCGGCCCGCCCGATCGAGGCCATCGGGGCCGGCTCGGAGCATGTGGTGGCGTGGTCGCTCGGCCCACCCCTACCCGTACTCAGGTCGTCCGGCGAGGCGCATGCGGCGCCCGCAGCTGATGAGCCCGGTGTGCCCTCGGTGGTCGTCGTGGTCGGCCGCCTTTTCACCTCGCTCGCGCGCCACGGTGGCTGGCGCGACACCCGGGTCGAGTTGCCGACCGGTGTGTGGCACGACCGGTTGCTGGGCGACGACGCCGAGGAGCGTTCGGGCACGGTCGGTCTCGACGTGCTCCTCGGCAACCGTGCCGGTGCGCTCCTCGTGCGATCGTGACAGCTGCGCGTGACAGGCCACGTGAGTCGTCGGCTGACCCGTGGCCTCCATCACGTCGCGGTGTCACCGCGCGGTCAGCGCTCAGCGGACGACGAGTACGGGCACCGTGGCGTCACGGACGACGGCGTCGGACACCGACTGCGTGAACAGTTTGCTGAGCCAGTTGCGATCGTGCGAGCCGACGACGATCACGTCGGCATGGCACCGCTCGGCCGCGGCGATGATCGCATCCACGGGATCGCCCACCTCGCCCACGACGTCGGGGGTCGGTAGGTGCGCAGCGACGGCCACCTCGTCGGCCTGTTGCTCGGCGATGTCTGTCGGTGACTGGTACCCGCCCTGATCGGACGAACCGTCAGCTGCCGCAGTGGGCTGCTGGAACACCAGCGG
>Ga0105047_10011003_pt1 | contig 14726 bp, 15 predicted proteins | sample MAT04_FD_78384 | JGI IMG/M metagenome (GOLD analysis project Ga0105047, IMG submission 78384) | Freshwater microbial communities from Lake Fryxell liftoff mats and glacier meltwater in Antarctica - MAT-04 (megahit assembly) | ecosystem: Environmental > Aquatic > Freshwater > Ice > Liftoff... | reverse complement strand
CCGGGTGCATGAACTCGTATTCATCCGGAATGTGAAGGACCACAATCCGCCGGCCTGCAAGCGCCTCCGGGAATTTTTGCCGAAGACGGATGAGGTGCGATTTTTCCATGACAAAAATCTCGTCCGCCCAGCCTAACAAACCTTCGGTCACTTTGATCCGCGCATTCGTTTGCGTGCCGGCTGAACGGACTTCGTAGCCCGGCAGCCCTTCGTAAATTTTCTCCGCAGTCAAACTACGAAAGCGGTTGCGGCTGCAGATGAAAAGCAGCTTGCTCGCAGCACTCATTGGTCCAGCAATGAAAGCAGGAATTTCACCAGTTGCTCCCGCGTTTCCGTCACTGCTTCCCAACGCTGCAAGGCTGGTTCTTTGCGGAACCAGGTGGCCTGACGTTTCGCATATTGCCGCGTGCCGATGATGAGTTTTTCTGTGCAATCAGCCAGGGTGCGGCGTCCGTCGAGAAGATCGCAGATGGGCGTAAAACCAATCGCGCCGCGTGCGGTTTCACCCGCGTATTCCCGGCAGGCGGCCACTTCCTCCACTGCACCGGAACTCAGCATGGCGCGCGCGCGTCGCTCCAAACGAGGCAGGAGGGTTTCCCTGGGTAGATCGAGCCAGACGCCTTGCACCGGACCATCAGCGGCCACTTCCCAATTTTTGCGTTGTTCGGAAATGGGTCGTCCGCTCCCGAGGCTGATTTCCAGTGCGCGCTGCACACGTCGCGGATTTTTGAGATCAATACTGCCTGCCGCTTCCGGGTCAGCAGCCAGCAATCGCACGACCAGCTCTTCCAGTGGCAAACTCGATAATTCACTTCTCAACACAGGATCGACCTCCGGCATCGGAGCGAGTCCTCCCCGCATCAGCATCCGCAAATAAAGACCGGTGCCGCCCGTGAAAATTCGTGCTTGTCCTCCGACGTCAAGATCACAGGCCAGCTCCCAATAGCGCGCTGCGCTCAGATTTTCCTGCACGGAACAAACGCCATATAAGGCATGGGAAACAGTCGCCTGCTGAACGCGATCAGGCTGCGCTGTCAACACTGGCAGCTCACGGTAAAGCTGAAAGGCATCGGCGTTGATGACGATGCCGCCGCAGGCACGCGCGAGCGCTGTGGCCAGCTCGGATTTGCCGCTGCCGGTGACGCCGCCAATGAAGAGCGAAGGAACTGGGGTAAGGGATTTGGACATAAAAACGGCCCGGGATGACGCGCACCCCGGGCCGCAAAAAGTGAGCTTGGAGTTAGTCTTCGGAATCTTCGGAGGAACTATCGTTCTTGGTGTGTTCTTCGGCTTGTTTGGCGCCGCTCACCACTAATTTGCGTCCCATGAAATCCTGGTCATGCAGTTGCTCCACCGCGCGACGGGCTTCTTCGGTCGAGTTCATTTGCACGAATGCATAGCCTTTCGAGCGCTGGGTGCGGCGGTGCGTGATGACTTCGGTGGATGCCACCTGACCGACTCCGTTGAAGAGGTTGGTCAAGTCTTCTTCCGTGGCGTCGTAGGAGAGATTGCCGACATAAAGCCGACCTGTGGTGACTTCCACGCACTCGGGTTTGCGTGCGCTTTCAAAACGCTGCGCTTGCTGCTGCTGCGGCGGACGAGCCGGTGCAGAAGCGGCGGCTGGTCGTTGACTCGGAGCAGCGGCGGGTTTTGAAGCGGGGTGAGAAGCGGGCGCCGGTTTTGTTGGGGCGGATGGTTTGCCTTTAAAAAAACCGAGGATGCGTTCCCAGAGCGTTGGTGGCGCTTTGGGTGGACGCGAAAAGGTTTCGTAGCGACTGGATGAAGAGGAGCGGCGTTGTTGGCCTCCCCCTCCTCCTCCACGACGGTTGCGGCGACGGTTGTTTGAGTGTGTGGACGGTTGATTCATTGCAGACAAGATGCCGGATGGCAGGTGGAAATGCGGGTTGCACATGGCATGCACGAACGCGCTCCACGGATAACCGCAGCCGTGGCCGCATAGCGGCGATGACTGCGGAGTGGAACACGTCGGAGACCCGCGGATGATGACCGGTAAGCGCGGCTTTGCCCAAGAACACGAACAGCAATTCAAATATGGAGCTCATAGGGGCAAAAATCTTCCGCATCGGGGGTACCAAAAACGGTTGGAACCCGCGGAGTGGACGACAGCCTGATCAAGGAAGATTGTAAAAACAAGCAGACCCCCGACCAAAACCGTGCGCCGCAGCGACCGGACTTGTGGGATAATATGTCAACTTTCGTCCGGAGCAAGCAGGAGTTTTAAATGCACTCATTGAGGGTTTCAGGACCGCGGCTGGGTGCCAGGCAGAATTCGTTGAATTTTCGTTGGTTTTATATTTACAGGCGATGGCGGGATGGCAGGAGACGTTTCCCAACGCCAAAGTGATTTATACGACAGGCGGAATGAAAGGTCCCAAGCATGCGGAGAAGAACGAGGAGTCTCATGCGTTTGGGGAAATAATCCGTGCGGTCCTCAGAGGAAGCATTGGTGCGGGAGCATAATTTAAATGTGGTCGGCTTTGGTGGAGAGATCCGGGTCGATCTCAGCGTGGTCCATGTGGAGCAGGCGCATGACCTGGATCGAAACCGTGTTTCACGATGGGATGTGCAGAGTGATGATACCCGGCATCGCTAGATTTATCGACTGTGCGCGGTGGAACCGGAGGTCTTGGGATACGTGATTTCGCAGAATGGCCGGGTGCGAATGGTGGCAAATGTGAATGATATCGTGACCTTTTGGATGCACTCCTTTGTGTGACTGTGTCGCAGCAATTCGCTGATTTGCTTGCCGCGCGCAGCCAAGTGCGGTTGTTTGTCGAGGTTCGCACCGCCCGAATGCCATGCCAAACGCCGATTTCTTGATTGTGGATGGTCACAGCGTGATTTTCGCGTGGCCGGAATTGCGCGCCGCGCATCAGACCCGGCAAATGGCAGCGCGCGAAGCTTTGGTGGGAATATTGCGTGCCTATCAGGATGCTTCCGGCATTCGCGTGGTTCTCGTGTTTGACGGACGCGGAGGCTCACATTCCGACGTGAGCGAGCCGGACGGCATCCAGATTTTCTACTCCAAAGCGGGGGCGACAGCGGACAGTGTGATTGAACGATTAGTAGCAAAATACTCGGAGTATGCGAGCATGCTGGTGGCCACGAGCGATCGCATGGAGCAGCAGACCGTGCATAGTTTTGGCGCTGAATTTATCTCGGCAGAAGATCTGCGGTTGCGGGTTGAAGCGGAGCGCAAGGATTTGGAGGGGAGGATCGCGGCCACTAAAAAAAAGAAACCACGCCGCTGAATCATGCTGGATGTTGATTATCGATTTCGTCCGCGTCAGGTGCATGCCTTGCTGCTCCTGCTGGTCTTGCTGCCTTGCGTGCCGGCTGCGGTGTTGTTTCGGTTTATGATGGAATCGCTGGCCACCGAGCGGGCGGCGCTCACGGAACGGGCGGCTGCATTTTATGGTGCGCAATTAAATGCCGTGGCCGGGGCATTACAAAACCCGTATCTTCAGGAAATCCGCGTTTTGAGTGCTGAATCCAGCGCCAATGAATTGGTGCTTCTGGCGGAGAGCAGGGGGATCGGCGCGCTTTGGCCGAGGGATTTGGCCGCGCGAGGTTCTGAGGGTTTTCGAAAGAGTTCAACGGAATTGGAAGTGAAGGCGGGCGAATTTGTTGCCAAGGCAAGGGAAGGGGAGTGGATGGAGTTGGAAGCAGGCAGTCCCTGGATGGCCTGCCTGATCCGACCGGTTGCGCGCCCCGCCGGCGTGGTGTTGATGCGTTTGCGCGCGACCATGGTCGAGGCGCTGGAAGGTTTTGCGAATGCCGGGTTTGGCGAAGAAGCACGGATTCGCCTGCTGACTCCGCAATCGGAGGGGAGTTAGGCGGTCGAGGAACTGCGGGTTTCCACCCCACTCGGTGCAGCTTTTCCTTCCTGGCGCTTGGAGGCCGATATTGATCCCGAAAAAAGCTGGATGAAAGATTTCGAAGCCAATGCACAGACCTATTTCTATGCAGCACTCGCGATTGCCGCCGTGATTCTGGGGATCAGCTCCCTGACGGCGTTTGAAGTGAACCGCCAATTGCGAAGGCAGGCGAGTCAGTTGACGAGTCTCGCGGTGTTGGCGCATGAATTAAAAACGCCGATTGCTTCGAGCCGCATATTGCTGGAGGGCTTGGCGCTGCGGGATAAGCCTTCGCTGGAGACGATCCGTGATTACACCGGGCTCTTGTTGGATGAAAATGAGCGCCTGGGGCGCACGGTGCAAAATCTGCTGGCATTCGCCAAATTCGAACGCGATCCAAGCGCGTTCCGTCCGACAACCCTGAATCTTTCAGCCACCGTAAGGGAGAGTCTTGCACAAGTGCGCCATCGGCTTGTGGAGCCTGACACGCTGCTTCGTGAAGAGTTGCCGATTGAGGACTCCCACGTAAATGCCGATGCACGCATGGTGGAACATGCGCTCGGTAATTTGTTGGATAACGCCGTGAAACATACGCCGGCCCCGCGCCGGGTTTCAGTCACGCTCTATGAAACCGCGCAAAGCGTCGAGCTTGCGGTGTCGGACGATGGCCCCGGCATTCCGAAAGCCAAACAACAGGAAATCTTCGAGCCGTTTCGTCAGGGCAACGATCGCCTGGATCGCACGAGCGAAGGCTGCGGGCTTGGTCTCGCCATTGTGCGTGAGGTGATGCGATTGCATCGTGGTCGGGTGGATCTGGTATCAACCAGTGGCGGCGGCAGTCGCTTTGTGCTTCATTTTCCCAAGAGCTAATGGAAACGATTCTGCTTATTGAGGATGATCAATCCATGCTGCGTGGCTTGCGCGATGCGTTGGAATCACAGGGTTTCCGCGTGGCGAGTGCCTGCACTGGTCCGGCGGGGGTGGAGCTTGCCGGAAGCTGCACGCCGGATTTGATTCTGCTGGACGTGATGCTTCCGCTGATGAACGGATTTGAAGTTTGTAAAGCAATCCGTTTGCAGGATCCTGACGTGCCGGTGCTCATGCTCACGGCCCGGGATGAGGAGACGGAAGTGGTTCGCGGGCTGAAAAGCGGGGCGGATGGTTATATGACAAAACCGTTCGGCATTCGCGAATTGCTGGCTAGGGTCGAAGCAATGCTTCGCCGAAAACGCAAGGTGCATGAAGTGCGCTTTGCGTTTTCCGGCTATCTGCTGGATCCGGCGACGCGGCGCCTAATGCGTGGGGAGGAGGAAATCCGGCTTTCTCCGCGTGAATTTGCCTTGCTGGATTATTTCGTGCGTCACCCGGGCCGGGCTCTGAGTCGGGAGGAGATACTCCGTGAGGTCTGGGGACCGGAGAGCGAGGCGAGTCCGCGGACGATTGACCGTTTTGTGACCGTGCTTCGAGGCAAATTAGAGGCGCCCGGCGAAGCGGGAATGATCGAAACCTTGCGGGAGTTTGGGTATCGATTTGCGGCACCGATGGAAAAAGTCGAATAGACGGCGGATTTTGTTTTTGGTAACATTCCGGTAACAAGCTGGTGCTAGGGTGTAAATGTTGAAAGATTCAACAAACAACCCCGAACCAATAGGTTAAACCCATGAAAAAACAACTGACCTCAGCATTTACGCTGATTGAACTCCTGGTGGTGATCACGATCATCGCCATTCTGGCAGGCATTGCGCTGCCAGTTTACGGCACCATCCAAGAACGTGGCCAACAAACGAAAGCCCTCGCACAAGCCAAGCAAATTGGTTTGGCCCTGCGCCTATACGCCTCGGACAATGATGGTAGTTACCCCGGACAAGGCACAGTGGATCCTAATTCCACTACGAATGCCGTGTTGCCGGCTCCCGGCGCCGCCGCGCTGCCATTCCTGGCTGCCATTGTTCCGACTTATGTGCCGGATGAATCGATTTTCTTCGTGGCAGGCTCCAAATGGTCCACCACCAAGCCTGACTTGGATGAGATCCTAGAGACTGGCGAAAATCATTGGGCTTACACCGCAGGTTTGCGTGATGTCAGTTCACCACGCATGCCGCTTTTGGCGGATGGGTTCTCTGGGACCATCGGCACATATACGGACAAAGAAGGCCTAAAAGGCGGTCTTTGGAAGGGCAAAAAAGCTGTTGTGCTTCGAGTGGACCAAAGCGGCACGGTTGAAACCTTGAAAAAAGACTTCCAAGTGAAGGAAAACATCAAAACCGAAGTCGGTGCCAACATCTTCACCAGCACCGCGCTGAAGGATGCCGGCGGTGTAACCACGAATCCAGAATAATCCTGTGTGTCAGGTGTAACAAACACCCGGCACAATTTTCCAGAAAACCCGCGGCATGCCCCTATGCCGCGGGTTTTTCTTTTCCATCCTCGGCTTTCGGGCATTAAGACGGCTTTGCCGCATGGAGATTGGCATCGTGCGACGGAGCGCCCGATCCACCTTTATCGTGTTTGCGCCTTAGGTGGATTGTTGCCCTCCAGGCGTGATGGGAAAACCCACGCTGCACAGCCGCCCAGCCTTCCCTTGCCCTTGCTTGCACACCCATAGGCTGCGATTCAAATCGATCTTTTAATTGTGCTGCGTGCGTTCAATCACGCCATCCCGCATGTGGTGCACACAATCGCAGGCATTGGCGATTTGCTGGTTATGAGTCACTAAAAGGAGCCCTTTTTGTTGATCTTTTACCAAACCCCGCAGCAAAGCGAAAACGCGATCTGAATTTGCGGTGTCCAGGTTGCCTGTCGGTTCATCCGCGAGGATGACCTGAGGATCGTTTGCCAAAGCGCGGGCGATAGCCACGCGTTGTTGTTCACCACCGGAGAGATGTCTGCTCGGTCGATCCAGCTTGTTTCCCAAACCCACTGCGTCCAGCAATTCCGCTGCACGCTCCCGCATGTCTTCGTAGGGCAGCTGATTCAGTTTCCGCATGGGAATGATGACATTTTCAATCGCGGTGAAATCTTGCAGCAGAAAATGAAATTGAAAGATGAACCCGAGCAGTTCGTTGCGCTTTTGCGACAATTCGAAATCAGGCAGAGAGCCGACCTCCTGGCCCCCGATCAAAAGCGTGCCCGATTCGGGGCTGTCCAGAAGCCCGAGAATATAGAGCAACGTGGATTTGCCGCATCCCGAAGGACCCACCACGGCATGCAGCGTGCCCGGCTCCAAGGTCAGAGAAACGCCGCGCAAGACGTGCACACGCGTTTCTTCCTCACCGAGATGGCGTTGCAGATCGCGGCATTCGAGCGGATAAACCGGGGTGGCAGATGATGCAGTTTTTGCCATGACAATTTATTGGCCGGAACCTCGAAGTGTATCCACCGGCGCAAGATTAGCGGCCCGTCTCGCAGGGAAATAGCTGGCTAAAATCACCGACAGAAAAGCGATCAGCGTGGCGTAAACATAGTGAGAGACGCTCCAGTGCACGATGAAGCTGTCGGCATACAAAATACCACGCACACGCAAAGGAATCTTGGACACGCCATAGGTCATGAGCACCCCCGCAACCGCTCCCAAGGCGGAACCGAGCGTAGCCACCACGAAACCCTGCCAAAGGAACACGGCGCTGATGTCGTTGCGCTGATAGCCCATGGAACGCAGGATGGCAATTTCCCGCACTTTTTCCAATACGCTCATGGTGAGAATGTTGAAGATTCCAAAGCCCGCCAACAAAATGACCAGTGCCACGGTAATCCCGGCCGACAGACGTAAAGCGAAGAAAACCTGAAGATTTCCCCGCTCCCGCTCCTGCCAGCTCTTGGCGCGATGAAAAAACAAATTCTCAAAGTGGGTAGCCAACTCGGGCGCGCGGTCCGGGTCACGCAGGCTGACCATGATCATCGAAACCAGCTGCGGTTTTTCGAGTAGTTCCTGAAGAATATTGATGTGAAAATAAGTGCGTTGTTCATCAATCGCATTCACGCCGCTTCGAAAAATCCCCGCGACACGGAAGCTCTTGCTCGTGCCGTCCGTGCCGATGATAGAAATGGTTTCGCCGGCTTGCACCTGCAAACGTTGGGCGAGAAGTTCACCGATGAGAACGGAGTAGGGAAGGGTGCGGAATTCTTCCAGCGATCCACTGATGACCTGCTCACGCAAGCCGGTCGCCCGGAGATGCAGAGGAAGATCAATACCAAAAGCGCGGGTGATTTCTGTGTGCAGCGTGCTGCGTAAGGTCACGCTGCCCTGTGCGACAGGGGCGCAGGCGCGCACATTGGAAAATTGTCGGATCACCCGCATCAACTGGTTGGGGTTGGTGATCCCGTCGTAGAATTTCCTGCGCTGTTGACTGGAGCTTCCGACGAAGGCGGCGTCTTCTCCGGATTCGAAGCCGGAGTAAGCGAGTTGAAACCGGTCGGTGATGACAATCGCGCCCGATGAACTCAGAATCGTCTGAATAAAGAAACGTTCAAAACCCTGCGTCTGCGCCTGCGTCAGGACGAAGAAGGCCACACCAAAACAAACTCCCAGCAGTGACAAAGCCAGGGAGCGCTTGCGGCTTGTGATGAACCGCAGCGCAATATGGATGGCGGGAGGCATCAGGGATCCGTGGTGATCGCGTCTGGATTTGCAAGCGTGGTGCGCACCTTCTGTGCGGGTCGCAATAGATCTTGATCCGCCAGCACGACGAGATCGCCTTTCATGATGCCACTCACAATTTCGACAAACTCCAGATTGCGAAAACCTGATTTCACGGTTCGCTGACGCACCGCCCCATCTTCAATCACCAAGACCTGATCGATAAGCACCGCTCGCGTTGGAATATAAACCGCGTTTTCCTGTTGGCCCACATAAACATTCATTTCCCCGGTCATCCCCGCCTTCAGATTGTCCGGCGGCTCAAGAAGACGAAGAATGGTGGAATAGCGCTGGTTGTCGCCAGTGGGCAAAACGCGATCAAGCACAGCCGGAAATTCTTTGATGCCGTAGGAATACAATTTCACGACAGCAGGCATCCCGGTTTTCAACAAACCGACATCCTCCTCGTTAACTTCGCCGACAATATGCATGCCGCTTCTTGCGACCTGAAAAATATCCGAATTCGCGCTGACCAAATCGCCGTCGGAGACGTTGACCTTATTAAGAATGCCATCGATGGGGCTGAGGATAGAGTTTTTGGTGGCGTCGCGTTCGAGCAATTGCAGATCCTGTTCCAAGGTCTGAATCGAGCGATCGAGTTCGATTTGTTCAATGCGCACAGCTTCCTGAAGACGCTTGTATTCGTTCCGAGCCCGTTCCAGATCGGCAGCCGGGACCGTCCTGGTGCGTTCAGAAAGGCGTTCAAGACGGTCGAGAGTGTCTTTGGTGGTGACCAATAATTGCTGGCTGGGCGGACCGAGTTTTTCTGTTTCGCGAGCCGCTTCGAGGTTAATCCTGTTTTGCCGGAGGCGGCTTTCCGTGATCTCATCAATGACCTTGGCCAGGAGCATGCCTTTTGTCACTGGCATCCCTTCCGAGATACGTCCCGAGGCGATTCCTTCGCGGAACTCGATGTAGCCTTGATTTTCCGCACGAAGCGAACGGGTGTAATCATATTCGACGATCACGGTTCCGTAAACAGCGGAGACCACCTTGCCCTGGCGGGCGGAGAAGACTTCAACAGTCGGGGCTGTCACACCGTTATAAACAATCCAGCCGACTGCTGCTGCCACGGCAAGAATGACGAGGTAGAGCGGTTTTTTCGAGCGCGGACGTCTCGGTTTAGTGGGAGAAGCGGCTTTATTCACGATAGCAAATCACGGGATGAGAATGCGAATCCGATCACCGGGAATTGGAATGCAACACGTGAATTCGGTTTTGGCAATCAGACTTTCGGCAGTCACGGTAAATATGATTCCTGGTTGGGAGGCAGTTTGCTCGCGGGTGGCTCGACGAAGCGTAAGCGAAAATTTCGTCCGGTCACAAAATCCAACGTGGCCAGTGCTCTTCCCCGTTCATATCGGGCGCGCAGTTCTATCAGACGTAAATCGAGCGCGTTTTTGTCATCTTGAGCAAACGCGAACTGCGAGAGTGTGCGATCTAACTCCGGGGCGGCCAGTGTTTCCCGGGAGGCATCCACGGTATTCTGAGCGGTTGCAACGGAGCTGCCTGAGAGTTTCAGGAGGCGATCGGCGGATCGGAGTTGGCTCTGCACGATCCTTACTTCGATTTCGACGCGCTGTGCCAGTGCTTCGGCCCGGATGTTGTCGGCCTTGGCCCGGGCACTTGTCGCGCGATATCCGCCCAGTGCCGCAAAGCCGTCGAATGCACGCCAGGTAGCCACCGGTCCGAAACGCACGGATGTCTGGAACTCATCATTGCGGATATCCGAAGTCGTGGGCACGCTGTCCAAACCCGTGGTGCCCGTGCTGGTATTGATGAGCGTGCTGTCATTCGCTGCGGATTCCGATGGGATGGATTGAAGATTAATATCGAAGCTGATGATTGGAAGCATGGCGGAAAGTGTTACCACGGCAAGCGCGTCATTTTGTTTCGCCAAGGTGCGCAGAAGGGCAATGTCCGAGCGATTGGTTTTAGCTTCGGCAACGGCACTGGCAAAATCGACATTGGCAGCTGAGAGCGTGAGGTCGTCACTCAGCCTCACCTGATCCAGCCATTGCGAATTGGGGGCCAGTTCCCAGCCCATCAGAGCGGCTATTTCAAGCAGCGCCACTTTTCGTAGAAAGGGAGGGGTCAGGTTTTCAGAGCGCGATTTTTCCAATAAAAGACCGGCGCGCTGCCGTTCGGTGTCGCGTCCTATACCGCTTGCTTCGCGGAGGCTAAGCTCGCTGAAAACCGCCTCATTTGCGGAGACATTGCGGCCATTGATCACCAGAAAGTCCTCTTCAAATCGGGCCGCCAGGTAGGCATTACGAATCGAATAAAGGACGGTGTTCACCGTTGCCCAATAATTGTGGACCGCCACGAGCACACCCAGGTCTCCAGCTTTAAAAGAAAAAGGAATACGCAAATCAAAAAGCGGCTGCGAAAAATCGGCGAGTATAATGCCGAAAAAACGTCCATCAGCTGAACTTCTCGGACCTTGATAACCGCCAGGAAGACTCAGGAAGAGATCGGGGAAAGCGACACTGCGTAAGGCCGTGCGATTTCCGGCGGCGACCTGTATTTCCGCAAGGGCAGATCGAATGGTCGGGTTCTTCTCAAGCGCGATGCGGCATGCATCAAGGTATGCCAGCGAGGCGGGTGGATCTGCCGCCAGACCGTTTGCAGCCTGACATACCAATAGCAAGCTGAGTAATCCGCGCAAGATCATGGCGCGGCCACCGGGATTTTCACCTGTTCTGCATTTCCATTCAGCACCATTTCCACGCCAATCGCGGAATTGAGCTGCGCGATACTTGCATTCAGGGAAAAGCGCGCTCGCAAGGTGCTCTCCGCAGAGCTCGCTGCTTGGATCTGGGCTTGGAGTACTTCAATTTGGGAACTGAGCCCGGCTTGATAACTGGCCTGCACCGAGTTCAGGGTTTCATTTGTCAGGCCCTTGACCTTGAGTGTCGCATTATAAGCACGCAAAGCCCCGTCATAGGAAAGGAATGCGGAGCGCACCTGCTTCTGCACCAATATGCGGATTTCCTCCAAAACATGTTCGGCCGCTGTAATTCGTGCACGCGTGGCTTTGATTCGTCCGGCTGCTTCCAGGCCGTCGAAAATCTGCCAGTTTCCGGTGACCCCGACGGTGTAAGTGCTGACATTGGCGTTAGGCTGGTTTTTGTCGAGTTCACTGTAGAATTCATAAGAGGCAAAAACATCCACCTGCGGAAGAATCTGGCTGCGTTCTACCACGATCTGCCGTTTCAGCATTTCGATGGCCTTCATTTGAGCCTGGATTTCCGGACGCATGGCTGTTGCCCGCCCGAGTGCATTCGGAAGGTCGATGGATGGTGCGACCGGCTCGAGCGTGCCGACAATTCGGAAGGGAAGCGCTCCGCTCTCGGGATCAAGGGGGATGGCCATGAGACTTGCCAATTCGAGCAGGGCCTGTTCATACGCGGCTTCTGCATCGAGCAGAGCTGGTTGGAAAGTGGCGAGCGAAACCGAAGCGCGCATGACATTGAGTTCTCCGACTATTCCCGCTTCGAATTGTCCCTCCTGCAATGCGAGTTCCGTGCGTTGTCTCGAAATCGCTTCTTGTTGCACGCCGATGGAATCGCGTGCCAGCAGGGCGGAAAGAAATGCGAGTCGTGTTTCGAGAACCAACTCGTTGAGCGTCGCCTGATAGACATACATCAGCCGTTCTTCCGCCATTTTGGCGATGGCGACCTGACTGCGCACTCTGCCACTCGAAAAAATATTTTGGCTGATGCGTACGGTGAGATTGTAATCTTCGCGCCGAATATTGACGTCCCGGCCAATCGGTGCGGGCAGGGGAGTGCCCGGCGTGGCGAGGGCGGCGCTGAGTTGCTCGACGTAGGCGATTTCCCGTTGCACCGTGGGAAGGTCGGTGGAATCGCCGAAATCATTTTCGCGGTATTGATAATACGCATTTACGTCGAGTTTCGGGATGAATCCGCTCTTGGCGGCGGTGCTTAGCCCCACGGCCTCCTCCAAACCGGCAAGCACCGCCTGTGCACGCGGGTTTTGCCGGATTGCAATCAGGACGCATTCTTCCATGGAAAGCGTTGGCTTTTCGGCATAACCAGCTCCGGGAATGAGGCAAAGGCAAATCAATGCCCATCGGAACATTTTTCGGAATTTAATCAATGTCACCATACTTCGCCGCGAAGTGAAGAAGGAAATGGCAGTCTGCGCCAACAAAAAAATCGAAGATTGACTTCCGCAGCGAGATGTCTCTAAGAAGTTGCCTTCATCAAGACGACTTATTTTTATTTCAACAGCTTGACCCCCGGCAGGCTGTAGGTTAACAGACCGCGTGCATCATGTTTAAAATTCCACTTTTCACAGAGAAAGCCAAGCCCGTCGGGGAACGGTGTGTGACTGATACGAACACCAAGTTGCGACTTAAATTCTCGCCTTATTATCAAGTGGTGGAGTCCTGCCGCGGAGTCGATATCGTGGTCAATGGCCGCCAGATGGTGATGATGTCGAGCAATGAATATCTTGGCTTGAGTCAACATCCCAAGGTGGTGGAGGCCGCCAAGAAGGCGCTCGACGAATGGGGCACCAGCCCTTGCGGTTCCCGTCTTTCCAATGGATCACGGGCTTATCATGTGGAGCTTGAGGAAGAGCTTGCGGATTTTCTCGGTAAACAAGCCTGCCACGTGACTGCAGCCGGCTACCTTTCCTGCATGGCCAGCCTTTCTTCGCTGGCGCAACGCGAAGACGCGCTTATCGTCGATAAAAGTATCCACGCTTCTCTCGTGGATGGGGCTCGCCTCAGCACGGCGGCCATTGAACGTTTTAGCCACAATGACGTCGCTTCTCTGGAAGCCATTTTACGTCAGTTGGAACCGGGTCAGCCGAAAATTATCGTGGTCGATGGCGTTTATTCGATGGAAGGCCACGTGGCTTACCTTCCGAAAATCGTGGAACTGGCGAAGGAATACTCCGCTTTTGTGGTGGTGGACGACGCGCATGGCCTTGGAGTAATGGGTAGCGAAGGCCGCGGGGTCTCTGATCATTACGGTCTCGGGGACGACGTCGACATGATTTGCGGCAGTTTTTCCAAAGCACTGGCCAGTAGCGGCGGCTTCATCGCTGCGGATCGGATGACCGTGGAATATCTGCGTAGCTCCAGTCGGCAGATCATTTTTAGTGCGGCGATCACGCCTTCTTGTGCCGCCACTGCGCTCGCAGCCCTGCGGGTTTCACGGGAAGAACCCGAACATCGCGAGCGACTTTGGGAAAATACCCGTTACATGCAGGATATTCTCGATACGCTCGGGTTGGATTATTGGGAAAGCCCGAGCCCGGCCATCCCGATTGTGATCGGCAACAAGGAAAAATGTTATTTCGTCTGGAAAAGTCTTCAGGAAATGGGCTTTTTCACGGTGATGGCGGTGACGCCTGGCGTTCCAGCCGGCAAAGATCTGATCCGCACCGCAGCATCTTCCTTGCACACCAAAGAGCAATTGGATCGATTTGGCGAAGCGCTGAAGAAGGCTTGCAAAAAGCATGGCGTGAAGATGAAACGGGCCTGATTGCTTCCTGGAAAATGAAACACCGGCCCGGCTTCCTGCTGAGGAGTTGTTTTTTTGTTGGTCTCCTCATCGCTGCCGCGAACATTTCGCTGCACGCGGAATCGCCCACCGAGCCCAAGAGCGATACTCCAGCGTCCTCTGCTGAAGCTGCGCCAGCCAAAACCCCCGACCCATTCAAGGCACTTCGGGCAGAAAAAGAACGCTTGGAATTGGAAAATGCTGTGGCTGCTGAGACTTTCAAAGCACGCCAGCGCGCATTAGAGGAAGAGCGGGATCGTCTGGTTTTGGAGCTATCACTTGCCCGAAACAAATGGGAAACCGAGCAGGCTGGCCAACAAACTGAAATTGATAAACTTATCCGCCAGACCGAGTTGCTGGCGCGCCAGCTCCAACTCGCCGAAACTGAACGTAAAGTGGAAAATGAAAATGCGCTTTCCGAACTTCGCGGTGAGGTTGAAAAATTGAAGCTCGAAAACGAACTGGGCGCTGCACAAATCGCCGCTAAACAACGCGAAATCCTGATTCAGGACGCTGAGGTGCAGTTGAGACAAAAAGAATTGCTGGTCGAAAAAGCGGAACTCGAGATGACGCTCGCAAAACTCAGCTCCGAGATTCAAGTCCGTGACAAACAAGACGAATGGCGCAGTCGCGTGAATCGCGATATCGCTTACACCAAGGAGCCTTTCCAGGATG
>Ga0105047_10011001_pt1 | contig 14726 bp, 15 predicted proteins | sample MAT04_FD_78384 | JGI IMG/M metagenome (GOLD analysis project Ga0105047, IMG submission 78384) | Freshwater microbial communities from Lake Fryxell liftoff mats and glacier meltwater in Antarctica - MAT-04 (megahit assembly) | ecosystem: Environmental > Aquatic > Freshwater > Ice > Liftoff... | reverse complement strand
GGCGTCGTCGGTGTAGGTGATGGACCCCGAGGCCTGGAGCAGGCCGGCGTAGTGGTCGGGCTGCAGCTCGGTGGTGGCGCGGCGGGCGGCCACGTCGGTGATCGTGACCTCGACCCAGGTCATCTTGTCGGCGTCGACGAACCGGGCGGCGGCGTCGGGCAGCTCGGCGGTGAACTTGTAGCGGATGTGCAGCGTGATGATGCCGCTGTCTTCCGTGCGCTCGAGCAAGGTCGGCGGGCCGATCTTCTCGGTGCCTTGTTGCGACCCGAGGAAGTGCTCGTTGGTGAAGAGGGCGATCACGGTGGAGGGATCGGCGGCGAAGCGCTGCTCGACGGAGAAGTCCATGGCGCCAACACTGCCACGTGGCCCGGAGCCGGACGGCCGAGGTCGGGCGCGGCTGGAGGAGAACCTCAGCCGTGGTCGGCGACGAGTTGGAGGAGTTCGTCGCCGTAGCGGTGCACCTTGGCCGGGCCGAGGCCGGGCATGGCGAGGAGCTCGGCCTCGGTGCGTGGCCGAGCCGCGGCGATGGCCAGGATGGTCTGATCGTTGGCCACGACGTGGGCCGGCATGCGCGCCGACTTGGCGGTGCCGCTCCGCCACGTGCGCAGTGCTTCGAACAGCGCACGGTCGGTGGCAGGCACGTCGGTGTTCGTGCGAGTGCGGCGCTCGGGGGCCAGCCCCCCCTTGGCGGTGGCTGCCGGTCGCGGGCCGGCCCGCCGGGCCTCGCCGGCCAGCACGTTGGCGGCGTCGAGCTCGCTCAGGAACGGCGACGGTCGTCGGCGAACCTCGCGACTGCCGAACGTGCGCTTCTCGGCCCAGCTCAGGTGCAGCTCGCTGCGGGCCCGGGTGACGGCGACGTAGAACAGGCGCCGTTCCTCGGCCAGCTCGTCCGGCCCGGTGGCATGGCTGATGGGGACGAGCCCCTCTTCGAGCCCTGCCAGGTGGACGACGGGCCACTCGAGGCCTTTGGCCGCGTGGAGGGTGACGATGTCGACGGCATCGCCGCCGCCGTCGCTCTGATCGGCCTGGGCGAAGTCGGCCAGCCACGACAAGAAGCCCGGCACCGTGGGACGCCCGCCGAGCTCGGCGTAGTCGTGGGCCAGACGAGCCAACGCCTCCACGCTGGCGGCGCGGTCGTCGGTGTGCTCCGTGGCGATTGGTGCGTCGTCGTCTTCGTCGAGCAGGTCGTCGTCGGCTCGTGCCCCGCGAGCCAGCCGACGGGCGGCCTGCTCGAGGTCGCGCACGACGCCATCGAACGTGCCCGTGTGGTCTTGCACGGTGCGCAGCGCGTCCTTGACCTCGGGCTGATCGAGCAGCGCGCCGCCGCCGCGGACCCGGCAGGGCACCGTCAGCTCGCGCAGCGCTTGCTCGAGGAGCACGGTCTGGGCGTTGGTGCGCACGAGCACGGCTTGGGAAGCCCAGCGCCCGCCGGGCTGGCGAGCGGCGCGCACCGAGCGGGCGATGGCGGCGGCCTCGGCGCGATCGTCGGCATGGGACGAGACGGTGGGTTCGGGTCCTTCTCCCTGGTGGGCATGCAGGGCGGCGTCGGTGATGCCGCCGGCGCGCAGCACGGTGTTGGCCACGCGGAGGATCTGCGGCGTGGACCGGTAGTTGTCGACCAATTGCACGGTGGCGCCGCCGGGGTACCAGCGGTCGAAGTCGACGAGGTAGCGGGCATCGGCGCCGTTCCAGGCGTAGATGGCCTGGTTCGGGTCGCCGACCACGCAAAGGTCGGGCTGGTCGGTGAGCAGCGCATCGAGCAGGGCGTGCTGGGCCGGGTTGACGTCCTGGAATTCGTCGACGAACACGTGGCGAAAGCGCCATCGCTGCACCTCGCCGAACTCGTGGTCGTCGAGCAGGTGGCGGCGATAGACGCGCAGCAGGTCGTCGAAGTCGACGACCCTCCGTTTGCGCTTCTCCTCGACATAGGCGGCGTAGACGTCGGCCACCACGCCGGTGGCGACGCCCGGGTCCCGACCGGCCCGCCGTGCCGCCGCGACGTAGGCGTCGGGCTCGATGAGGCGGGCCATGGCCCACTCGATCTCGTTGATCGCGTCGAACCCCGAGGTGGGGCTGGCCTTGGCCGAGCGGGGCAGCAGTCGGGTGACCACGCTCATCTTGCGGGTGAGGAGCTCAGGTGGGCGGATGCCCTTGTCGGCCCAACGCCCTTGGAGCTGGGCCCACGCGATCCCGTGGAAGGTGCCAGCCGTGACGCCTTCTCGCAGGCCCAGGGCGCCCAGGCGCTGACGCAGCTCCCCGGCAGCTCGCCGGGTGAAGGTGAGGGCCAGCACATGGGTGGCCTCGGCGTCGTCGGTGGCGACGCGGTGGGCGATGCGCCGGGTGAGCACGCGGGTCTTGCCCGACCCGGCGCCGGCCAGGATGCGCAGCGGCGACTCCGGGGCGGTGACCGCGACGCGCTGCGCGTCGTTGAGGTCGGTGAGGAGTCGGGCGGTGGTCACGCTCGGGACTGTAGCGAGGGGGTCCGACAGCGTGGCCGGGGTGGCGCCGCGATCGGCCTCGCTACCCTGCGCCCATGGAGATCACGGCGGAGCAGTTCGAGGCGCTGGTGGTGGCCGCTCTCGACAGCATCCCCGATGGCCTGGCCCGGCGCATGGAGAACGTCGCCGTGATCATCGAGGACGACAGTCGTTGGGGTGGCCTCCTCGGCCTCTACGAGGGCATCCCGCTGACCGAGCGGGCGGCGGGCTACGGCGAGTTCGGCAACATCCCGGTCCCCGATCGCATCACGATCTACCGCAAGCCGATCGTGGCCATGTGCGCCGACGAGGCCGAGGTCGTGCACCAGGTGCGCGTGACCGTCGTCCACGAGGTGGCCCACCACTTCGGGATCGACGACGACAGACTCGATGACCTCGGGTGGGCCTGACTCGTCCCGAGACCACGGGCATGGCCTGGCTACGCTGACGCCATGGCGTACGCCCGCGAGAACCTCCATCCCCACGAAGACCTCGTGCTCGACCTGCGACCGCACTGGTGGTTCTTCATGCCATCGCTGCTCTCGCTCCTCGGCGCCCTCGTCGTCACCGGCCTCGTGCTCTTCGGTGATCTTCCCGACTGGCTCAACATCCCTATGGCCGTCCTGGTGCTGGGCGTCCTCGTCTGGTTCGTCACGCGCTACGTGCAGTGGATGACCACCGAGCTCATCCTCACCTCCGATCGCCTCATCTGGCGGGTCGGGGTCATCTCCAAGCAGGGCATCGAGATCCCCCTCGAGCGGATCAACACCATCCTGTTCCACCAACGCATCCTCGAGCGCATGATCGGTGTGGGCGATCTCACCGTCGAGTCGGCGTCGGAGACCGGCGCCCAGGTGTTCGAGAACATGCGCAACCCCTCGGCCATCCAGAACGAGATCTACCTCCAGATGGAGGCCAACGAGACCAAGAGCGCCCGGTTCGTGGCCAACGAGATGGCCCGCGGTGTCGCCGGGGCCCAAGCGCCGGCCGCCCCGGACATCCCGGCCCAGATCGCCCAGCTGTCGGCCCTGCGCGACGCCGGCACCATCACCGAAGACGAGTTCCAGGTCAAGAAGGCGCAACTGCTCGAACGCATGTGAGCGGCATGCGCATCGTCAGCCTCGTCCCGTCGGTGACCGAGACCCTGCTGGCGTGGGGCATCGAGCCCATCGCCGTGACCCGGTTCTGCGAGCAGCCCGAGCTGGCCACCGTCGGCGGCACGAAGGATCCCGACGTCGCTGCCATCGTCGCCCTCGGGCCGGACCTCGTGATGATGTGCATCGAGGAGAACCGCAAGGAGGACGCCGACGCCCTCGCCGCGGCCGGGGTCGAGGTGCTCGCATTGCGCATCGAATCGGTGGCTGACGTGGCTGTCGGGTTGTCGACGTTGGCGGCGCGGGTGGGGCACGTCGAGCCGGCGCTCGGCATCGCCGTCGACCGCGCCATCCCGACCCTCCGGGCCTTCGTGCCCATCTGGCGCCGGCCGTGGATGGCGCTCGGGCCGGCCACCTACGCCAACGACCTGTTGGCCTCGATCGGCGTCACCGTCGTGGCGCCCGACAGCGATGAGCGCTACCCGACGTGCTCGCTCGAGCAGATCGCCTCGTGGGCGCCCGACGTGGTGCTGGCGCCGAGCGAGCCGTACCCGTTCTCGGGCCGACACGTGGCCGAGCTCTCGACGGTCGCCCCCGTGATGCTGGTGGACGGCCAGGACCTCTTCTGGTGGGGCGTGCGCACACCAGCGGCGCGCACTCGACTCGCTGACGCGATACTCGGCGCCGAGGCTGAACCGACGACGACGTGAGGTGCTGATGGCGATCGAACTGGAGATCCTGGGCCGGGTGGTCGGAGGTCGGGCCGATCCGATCGATGACGGCTGGGACGCCGAGACGTGCGTCATCGAGCTCGATGGGTCGGCATTCGAACCGAGCGCGCTCACGGGCCTCGATTCCTTCTCACACGTCGAGGTCGTCTACCAGTTCGACCGCGTCGACGAGGCGTCGATCGTGACGGGCGCGCGCCGTCCGCGAGGACGACAGGACTGGCCCGAGGTCGGGATCTTCGCCCAGCGCGGCCGGGTTCGGCCGAACCGGCTCGGGGTGACCGTGTGTCGGCTGCTCGACGTCGACGGGCTGCGCGTCACGGTGCGCGGGCTCGATGCCATCGACGGGACGCCCGTGGTCGACCTCAAGCCGTACCTGCGCGGCTTCGCCCCTCGAGGGGACGTCGTGGAACCACCATGGGCCACCGAGATCATGGCGTCGTACTGGTGACCGTGGTCCGGTCGCTCACCGGCGTGTACCACGCCAACGGCACACTCACCGGAGAGCTGGCCTACGTGGTGGGCAAGGCGCTGGGCCGAAGCCACTGCGCCTTGTGCGACATCACCCACGGCACCTTTCGCGAGAAGGCAACCTGGCGGGAGTGTCGAGACGGGATCCCGGTGCCCTTCGAGACGGTGCACCTCGACGAGCGCTCGGACGTCGTCCGCGCCGCCACCGACGGCTGGACGCCGTGCGTGGTGGCTGTCACCGACGATGGCGTCGTCCGTCTGCTCGGTCCCGACGACCTCGAGGCGGTCGGGAGCGAACCGGCGGTGTTGGTGGACGCCGTCGAGCGTGCCGTCGATGGCGCCGGCCTCAGCTGGAGCTGACGAACGCGCCCGGTCCGGGTCGGACAACCCACCCCTCGCCGAGCGTGCCGGGCTCGGTCAGAGCCACGACGCAGCCGCCGAAGCCGGCGCCGGTGAGTCGAGCGCCCCACACGCCGGGGATGGCGCACAGCCGGGCCACGAGGGCGTCGAGCACCTCGGTCGACACGTCGAAGTCGTCGCGCAGACTGGCGTGGCTGGCGAGGAGGAGCTCGCCGAGGCGGGGCCGGTCGTCGGCGGCGAGGGCGGTGGTGAAGGCACGCACGCGCGCATCCTCGCTGATCACATGGCGGGCCCGCCGGCGCAGCACCGGGTCGGTGAGCCGATCGACGTCGGCCAGGTCGGCATCGTGCAGTGCGCCGATCTCGGCGGCGGCGGCCTCGACGCTGGCCCGTCGCTCGGCGTAGGCCGACCCCGCCAGGCGGCGCTCCTGACCCGAGTGCACGACCACCACCTCGAGGTCGGCGGGCACTGGAACCGGCCGCACCTCGTCGGTGGTGAAGTCCACGAGCAGGGCGTGGCCGGCGGTGCCGCAGGCCGAGGCGAGCTGGTCCATCAACCCACAGGGCACGCCGGAGGCGACCTGCTCGGCGCGCTGGCCCAGCTCGGCCAGCGACCGGGGCATGCCGTGGAAGCCGAGGGCCAGGGCCACGGCCAGTTCGAGCGACGCCGACGACGACAGCCCCGCCCCGAGCGGCACGGTCGACGAGACCTCGCCGACGAAGCCGGTGGTGGGCGACAGTTCGGCCACCACGCCGGCCACGTAGCGGCCCCAGGCCGGCTCCACGGTGGTGGGGTCATCGATGGTGAGCGGGAGGTCGACGGCCTCGTCTTGCTGGGCCGAGGTCAGCCGTATCCGATCACCACCACGCACGCCCGTCACCGTCGTGCCCAGGTGGATGGCCATGGGCAGCGAGAGACCGCCCGCGTAGTCGGTGTGCTCCCCGATGAGGTTGACCCGTCCCGGTGCGAACGCTGCGATGTCGCCGGTCATGGCGTCGGCACCTCGACGGCGCGCAGGGCGGCGGCGGCGTCGTCGGGGTCGACGGGGTTGAAGTACACCTGGCCACCCAGCTCAGCGGCGGCCACGAAGCGCTGCGTGCCCGTGCTGCGGCGCGACGGCGCCAGGTGCACGTGGACGCGGGCGCCGGGCCACGACCCGCCGTCGAACGGTCGCTGGTGGATCCACAGCATGTAGGGCATGGGCTCGTCGAACACGAGGTCGTAGCGGGCCAGGACGTCGATCAGCAGGGTGGCGAGGTCGTGGCGGCCGGCGTCGTCGAGGCTGGGCAGGTCGGGGACGGGGTCGGTGGGCGCCAGCAGCAGCTCGAACGGCCAGGTCGGGGCCCACGGCACCCACGCCCGCCATCCTCCGGCCGTGGCCACCAGGCGCTCGTCGCCCGGACCCGGCGCATCGTCGGCGAAGGCGGCCGGATCGTGGCGCTGGAGCTCGGCCAGCGGGCGGGGCGGGACCACGTCGTAGGCGTAGATCTGGCCGTGGGGGTGGGCGATGGTGGCGCCGACCTCGGGGCCCCGGTTCTCGAAGGCGAGCACGTAGGCCACGTCGTCGCGGGCGCCGAGGGCCGCGCTGCGCTCGGCCCACAGGTCGACCACCTTGCGGGCGCCGGGCACGCCGAGGGACCAGAAGGTGGCGTCGTGGTCGGGTGTGTAGAGGACGACCTCGGCCCGGCCGTCGGGCAGTGCCGGCCAGCGGTTGGCGAAGGCGAACACGTCGTAGGGCTCGGGCGCCTCGAGGCCGCCGACGCAGAACGGGCAGCCGGTCGAGGGGAGGTTCGGGCGTCCCTGGCGCTTGGGGACGATGTAGGCCAGGTCGCCCGTCAACGGGTCCATCCGATACGGGCTCGGCTGCGAGAAGGCTGGGTCGTTGCCGGTGGGCATGGCGGGCACGCTAGCCAAGGCCGACCGGTGGCTGATCGGGCGTGACAACTCGTCACAGCATCGCTTGACCGGTCGGTCAAGTACGGCGAGGATGCACGGATGACACGAGCCGCCAGCAATGGGATCGAGATCGAGTTCGAGACGTTCGGCGATCCTGCCGACCCGACCCTGCTCATGGTGATGGGCCTTGGTGCCCAGATGATCGCCTGGGACGTCGACTTCGTGCGCGGTTTCGTCGACCGCGGCTTCCACGTGGTCCGGTTCGACAACCGCGACGTCGGGCTGTCGACGTGGATCGAGTGGGACAACGACCCGGTCACCGAGATCGTGAAGGTGTTCACCGGCGAGACGCCGAGCGCGCCCTATCTGCTCTCGGACATGGCCGCCGACGCCATCGGCGTGCTCGATCACCTGGGCATCGACAAGGCTCACGTGCTCGGCGCCTCGATGGGCGGGATGATCTCGCAGGCCATCGCCATCGCCTACCCCGAGCGAGTGCAGACGCTCACGTCGATCATGTCGACCACCGGCGACCTCGACGTCGGCCAGCCGGATCCGGAGATCGTCGGCCAGCTCTTGGCTCCGACGCCCGAGGGTCGGGAGGCGGCCGTGGCCCAGGCCATGGTCGTGAGCCGGGCCATCGGCAGCCCCGAGCTGTTCGAGGAGGACCGTGCCCTGCGCCGGGCCGAGGAGTCCTTCGACCGAGCCCACCGCCCGCTCGGCACCATGCACCAACTCGTGGCCATCATGGCCTCGGGCAGCCGGGCCGATGCTCTGCGTCAGCTCGATGTGCCCGCCCTCGTGATCCACGGCGACGCCGACCCGTTGGTCACACCGAGCGGTGGCCAGCGCACGCACGAGTGCCTGACCGGGTCGACGCTGCTAGTACTCGAAGGGATGGGGCACGACCTCCCGTCGACCTACTGGGCCACCATCGTCGACCACGTCACCTCGCTCGCCGCCAACTCGCCGGTGTCGGCATGAGCGCCCCGGTCGGCCCGCTCCACGGCGTCAGGATCCTGGAGATCGCCGGCATCGGCCCCGGTCCGTTCGCGGCCATGATGCTGGCCGACATGGGTGCCGAGGTGCTGCGCGTCGACCGTGCCCAGTCGGTGGGCGCTATGGGCCCGGGCGCCCCCGAGAACCCGCCGGCCGACCTCATGAACCGCGGCCGTCGCTCCATCGCCCTCGACCTAAAGAACCCGGGCGGGCTCGAGACGCTGCTCACGCTGGTCGACGGTGCCGATGCCCTGATCGAGGGCTTTCGTCCCGGTGTGACCGAGCGTCTCGGCTTTGGACCGGACGTCTGCCTGGCCCGCAACCCGAAGCTCGTGTACGGCCGGATGACGGGTTGGGGCCAGGACGGCCCCTACGCCTCGACCGCTGGGCACGACCTCAACTACATCGCCCTGGCTGGCGTGCTCGACCACCTCGGTCGGGCCGGCGAGCCGCCCACCCCGCCCATCAACCTGGTCGGCGACTTCGGCGGCGGCGGGATGCTCATGGCCTTCGGGATCGTGTGCGGGATCCTCGAGGCCCGCGGCTCGGGTCAGGGCCAGGTCATCGACGCGGCCATGGTCGACGGTGCCGCCCTGCTGTTCACGATGATGCACTCGTTCAAGGCCATGGGCATGTGGAGCGAGGAGCGGGGTACCAACCTGCTCGATACCGGCGCCCACTTCTACGACGTGTTCGAGTGCGCCGACGGCCTCTACGTGTCGATCGGGTCGATCGAGCCGCAGTTCTACGCCGAGCTGCTGCGACTCACCGGCCTCGAAGGCGAAGAGCTCCCGTGGCAGCACGACAAGACGCAGTGGGGTCCGTTGAAGGAGCGCTTCGCCGCCATCTTCAAGGGCAAGACCCGCGCCGAGTGGTGCGAGATCATGGAGGGCAGCGACGTGTGCTTCGCCCCCGTGCTGTCGATGTCCGAAGCGCCCGAGCACCCGCACAACAAGCAGCGCGAGACGTTCGTCGAGGTGGCGGGGATCGTCCAGCCTGCGCCCGCGCCGCGCTTCAGCCGCACGCCCGGCGCCATCGTGCGCCCACCGGCCCACGCCGGCCAGCACACCGACGAGGCCCTGGCCGACTGGGGCATCTCCGCCGACCGCCTGGCCGACCTCCGAGCGTCCGGAGCCATCGCCTAGCCCACGGGTGCGGCCGGTAGCGTGTCGGGATGGCGACGCTCGTGTGCTTCCACGCCCATCCCGACGACGAGTCCATCGCCACCGGCGGCACCATGGCCAAGGCGGCGGCCGACGGCCATCGCGTCGTGCTGGTGGTGGCCACACGGGGCGAGCAGGGTGAACCGGTGGCGGGCGTGCTGCGCGACAGCGAGCAGCTGTGGGAGCGGCGCGTGGTCGAGACCGATCGTTCGGCGGCCATCCTGGGCGTCTCGGCCGTGCACTTCCTCGGCTACGAGGACTCGGGGATGATGGGTGAGCCCACCAACGACAACCCGGCGTGCTTCTGGCAGGCCGATCACGACGATGCCGTGGAGCGCCTGGCCGACATCCTGCGGGCCGAGTCGTGCGACGTGCTCACGGTGTACGACGAGATCGGCGGCTACGGCCACCCCGATCACCTCCAGGTCCACCGAATCGGCCACGCGGCGGCCGAGCGGGCCGGCGTCGGCGTGGTGTTCGAGAGCACGATGAACCGCACTCGGATCATGGCCATGATGGCTTCGGCCGAGGACATTGGCTTCGAGATGGACGCGGAGGACCGTCCGAACATCGAGGACGAGGAGTCGTTCGGCATGCCCGAGGAGCGCATCACCCACGCCGTCGATGTTGCCGCCTACGTCGATACCAAGCGGTCGTCGATGACCGCCCACGAGAGCCAGATCTCCGACGAGTCGTTCTTCTTGAAGATGCCGCCCGAGGCGTTCGCCATGGCCTTCGGCACCGAGTGGTTCATCCGCGCCGGCGCCACCCGTGCCGCCGACGCACCCTTCGGCGACGACCTCTTCGCCGAACTGGCCTGAAACCCACCGGGTACTGGTGTCGACGGATAGTTCATCCGACTATCCGTCCGCACCGGAACGGGTGGGGTGGGGTGGGTGGGGTCGGCCGAGCTACCCGCCGTCGCTCGGCCGGTCGGATCGTGGCGTCGTGCTCCGCGTGGGGTCGTCGGTCGGCTCGACGGGGGGCGTGGTTCCGTCGGTCTCGTCCTCCGGACGCGTGGGCAGCGAGGTGTCCGAGGTCGTTTCAGGGGTCGTGTCGCTCGGCGTCGTGTCGTCGGGCGTCGTGCCGTCGGGCGAGACTGCCGTCGTGGTGGTCGTGTCGCCGGTGGACTCGTCCATCTCCCACTCGGCGGTCCACGTGGTGGTGTCCGAGGGATAGCCGTTGGGGTACTCGAGGCGAAGCGGCAGCCAGCAGTCGTCTCCCTCGTCGCAGCGGTAGTCGGCGGGGACGAACACGCGGACCTCGAGGGTGGTGGCGTTGAACGTGGCCGACGTGATGCCTCCGATCGTGCACCCGTCGACGGTGGGCGCCTCCTCCCGGACCTCGAAGGACACGTCACAGGTGAGGCTGCCCGGTGGCGCGTCCGGGTCACCGGGCGGGATCGTGCCGGTCGTTCCGGTCGTTCCGGTCGTTCCCGTCGTGTCGCCGTCCGGGATCTGGCGGGACGTGGCATCGGCCGGCGTGCCGATGGCCACGCGCATCTCGGGAGCGAGCAGCTTGCCGGTCGTTGGGTCTCTGGTCGTGCCTCCACCGGAGGACACATCGCCCAGGTCCCAGAAGCCGAGGCGCAGCACCCGACCGGCCGCCGAGTTGGGGATGCGCACGAGCGAGAACTCGGCGGTCGACTCGGCCCCATTGGCGTAGATGGTCAGGCGGTCGACGGCTTGGACGCTGACCGACGGGTCGGCTTCGTCGGGCGGCGCGATGTCGCCGTCCCACCCCGCCCGCAGCGCGAACCGGTTCATGCCGGCACCCGCGGCGTTCGGGTCAGCGGTGGTGAGCGAACCGGGGTCGCCGCCGAGTGACCCGTCCTCGGCCCAGCGGCCGTCGGACAGGTCGGCGTTGGTGCGCACCTGCACCAGGTAGGTGCCGGCACGAACGTCGGCCGCGGGTACCTCGCACAGGCCGGTCCACGCTTGGAACGTGTCGGCCGCGATCACGCCATCGGGCAGCGACTCGTCCGCGCCCCCGTCCGGTCCCTCCGGCCAGCCGGCGTAGGTGCTGGCGCACACCACCGGGTTGTCGGATTGGTCATCGGGCGTGCTGTCCGGGGCGCGGACGAGGTAGGTGGTGGTGACGGTCGTGGCGATCCCGTTGCGAGATCCACCGAACCCCTGGTCGCCGGTGCACCGGGTCGAGGGTTCGGCATCGGAGAACCCTGAGCCGCCGGGCGTCGTGAACTGGCGCTCGCAGCGATCTCCGACGTAGACCCACGCCGGATCGAAGACCTCGATGGTGAGCGGCGCGCCGGCCTGTGGTTCGGCCACGGTGACGGCGAACAGGTGGCCGTCGGCGTCGTACTCGGGGTTGGGTGCGGGCTGCGATCCGGCGGTCGAGACCAGCGCAGCGTGGAAGCGGTCGCCGTAGCCGGTGATCGCCTCGGGCCCGGCCACGTTCAGCCACACGTTGTCGTCGTCGCCGGAGTCCGGATCGCTGCCCAGCACGCTGCTCTGGCCGCCCAGCAGCGTCTGGCGGGGGAGGGGAAGTCCGATCTCGAGGTCAGGGTCGCCGTCGTCGCCGAACGACCCGAGTGCGAGCACACCGACCACGAGGAGGCAGACGGCAGCCACGGCCCACGTGGCCCGCGTGCCTCGGCCGGCCGACCCGACGGCGTCGTCGTCCATCAGCGGTTGGGGCTCAGGGAGATCCATCGACATGGCTGGAGGCTACGACACCCGACGCCCGTCGTTGCGGGGGGTTGGGGCTCAGGCGCCGAGCTCGTCGACGAGCAGGCCGTCGAGCTGGCTCGTGCCCCGGAACACGTGCATCTGCTCCCGCGCCCGCACCAGGAAGGCCTCGCCCGCCAGTCGTCGACCCTCAAGGGTCAACACGTCGAGCGAGCCGGACCACTCGTCGAAGGCGACCTTGCCGAGGAACATGACCACGAGCTCCCACTGCAGGCCATCGTGGCCGTCCTGTTCGACGACGAGGACGTCGCCGTAGGCGAGGGGTCGGTCGATGCCGTCGACGGCCAGGCGTTCGATGTCGAGGCGGACGTGCTTCACGCCGGTGTGGCGGCGGTGACCCGGGGTGCGCCCTGGCCGGCCCACGAGCCGTCGGCGGTCACGGTGAGCACCTCGACGCCGTCGTTCGTCACGACCATGGTGTGCTCGAACTGGGCCACGCGGCTGCGGTCGGCGGTCACGGCCGTCCAGCCGTCGTCCCACATCTCGTGCCGCCACGTGCCCATCGAGATCATGGGCTCGATGGTGAACGTCATGCCTTCCTCGATGATCCGGTTGGCGCGGGGCTCGTAGTAGTGGGGGATGGCCAGGTCGCCGTGGAAGTCCTCGGCCACGGCATGGCCGATGAAGGCCCGCACGACCTCGAAGCCCTCGGCGTGGGCGTGGTCCTGGATGGCCTTGCCGATGACGTTGACCGGGCGGCCGGGCCGGACCTCGGCGATGCCCGCCTCCATGCACTCGCGGGTGACGCGGATGAGTCGCAGCGACTCGGGGTCGACGGTGCCGACGGGGAAGGTGGCGTTGGTGTCGCCGTGGACACCGCCGAGGTAGATGGTGACGTCGATGTCGATGACGTCGCCGTCGATCAGCGTGCGATCGTCGGGGATGCCGTGGCAGATGATCTCGTTCACCGACGTGCACACGCTCTTCGGGTAGCCCCGGTAGTTCAGCGGGCTCGGGTAGCCGCCCCGGTCGATGCAGGCCGCATGCACGATGGCGTCGATCTCGTCGGTGGTGATCCCGGGGCGGACGGCCTCGCCGGCGAGCATCAGCACCTCGGCCGCGGCCCGACCGGCCGCACGCATGCGCTCGATGACGTCGGGGGTCTGCACCACCGACGCGTTGCGCTCGGGGGGTACGCCGCCGACGACGTAGGGCGAGCGGGGCATGCCGGTGGGGAGGTCGCCACCGTAGGGCGGGCGCACGATCGAGTCGGGCACGGTGCGGTAGGGCGTCAGCGTGCCGGGGCGGATGCGATCGGTGGTGGCTTTGTGGCAGCGCTTGTACTTCTGGCCGCTGCCGCACCAGCACGGATCGTTGGGCTTCGTGGCGGACGCGGAGGCAGACATAGCGCCCAAGTGTACGAGCGGTGGCTTCGACTGCCCCATCGCGTGCGGTTTCGGTGGGCAGAGGTCGACCTGCGACCATGGGCGGATGGTCGCCCACACCTTGATCCTGGCCTCGGCGTCGCCGGCGCGGCTGCGCCTGCTGCGCGACGCCGGCATCGAGCCGGTGGTGATGGTGAGCGGCGTGGACGAAGACGAGGTGGTGCTCGATGACGTCAGCGAGCTCGTGGCCGAGTTGGCCCGCCGCAAGGCGTCGGCGGTGGCGGCGCTGGTCGATGCCGGGCTCGTGCTCGGCGCCGACTCGCTGTTCGACCTCGACGGGGTGGCCGCCGGGAAGCCCGTCGACCCGGCCGACGCCGTGGCCCGGCTGCGGTCGATGCGCGGGCGCGAGGGTGTGCTGCGCACGGGCCACTGCCTGATCGACACCGGCACGGGTCGCCGGGCCGAGGGTGTGGCATCGACCATCGTCCGGTTCGGGCAACCGTCGGATGCGGAGATCGACGCCTACGTGGCCACCGGCGAGCCGATGCACGTGGCCGGCGGTGTGACCATCGACGGACGGTCGGCGCCGTTCATCGACGGCGTCGACGGCGACCACACCAACGTCATCGGTCTGTCGCTCCCGCTGCTGCGCTCGCTGCTGGCCGAGCTCGACGTGGAGATCACGTCGCTGTGGCGATGACGTGGTGGCGGTGACGTGGTGGCGGTGACGTGGTGGCGGTGACCGACCGCTCCGTCAGCCGCGTCGCCGCGCCGTTGCGGATCGGCCCGCTGACCGTCGATCCTCCGGTGGTGCTGGCGCCCATGGCCGGGGTGACGAACGCCGCCTTCCGCGCCATCTGCCGCTCCTACGGCGGCGGACTGCTCGTGAGCGAGATGGTCAACGCCCGCGGCCTGCTCGAGGGCGGCAACCGCTCGGCCCTGCTCGTGGCCCGCGAGCCCGGGTCGACCCGCCACAGCGTGCAGCTCTACGGCACGGATCCGGCCACGGTGCGCAAGGCCACCCGCCACCTGGTCGAGGACCTCGGCGTGGAGCACGTCGACCTCAACATGGGCTGCCCGGTGTCCAAGGTGACCCGCAAGGGCGGGGGCGCAGCGCTGCCGGCTCGGCCCGTGCTGTTCGGGGCCATCGTGGCCGCTGCGGTCGAGGGCGCGTCGGGCACCGGCGCGCCCGTCACGGTGAAGATGCGGCGCGGCCTCGACGAGGATCACCTCACGGCATTGGTGGCCGGCCGCATCGCCGAGGAGGCCGGCGCGTCGGCCGTGGCCCTGCACGCCCGGACGGCGTTGCAGCTCTACTCGGGGCGGGCCGACTGGTCGGCCATCGCCGAGCTGAAGCAGTCGGTGACGTCGATCCCGGTGCTCGGCAACGGCGACGTCTGGTGCGCGGAAGACGCCCTGGCCATGTTGGTCGAGACGGGCTGCGACGGCGTGGTGGTGGGCCGAGGCTGCCTCGGTCGACCGTGGCTGTTCCGCGAGCTCGAGGC
>Ga0105047_10011000_pt1 | contig 14728 bp, 6 predicted proteins | sample MAT04_FD_78384 | JGI IMG/M metagenome (GOLD analysis project Ga0105047, IMG submission 78384) | Freshwater microbial communities from Lake Fryxell liftoff mats and glacier meltwater in Antarctica - MAT-04 (megahit assembly) | ecosystem: Environmental > Aquatic > Freshwater > Ice > Liftoff... | reverse complement strand
TTCACATGCTGTCATCGCTGTTAAATCAATTGCTGGACTGCAAAATTTTGTAGGGGGTTGTAGAGAGTGTAGGCAGGTGTAGGGATGTGTAGGGAGGGGGGTGGCGATCGCAATCCGATCGTTTCTGACCTTTGATCTGACTATTTCTGACTGGTTGCAGGTTTCCTGAAAATGTGGCACGAAATAATGAACGACCAGCCACTGACATACGAGGTGCAACAGTTTGAGAATGTAGTTAAAGATCCCATGCAAAGGGAGCTTTAGCTGAGGATCCTGACTGCCAGTGTGCAGGTGGGGTAAGACAAATTCATCGAACTGCTCTAAGGTCAAAACCGTTGGAATCTATTGCCAGGACTTAGATTGAACCATCATTACTCCAATTATTGTCAAACTAGAAAGACTTTACTCACTTTAGTTTGAGTCGATGGAAATCCAAGCATATGTAGGCTTCCAGACAAATTTATCTAGGAAGTAAAACGCGCAACCAGTTGACTCTATTTTTGTTGGGGTCATTTATTTAAACCGCTAGAAGCCTTGTTGCAATTGCATTCTCGCAGTTTTTTGACCCCATTTTTATTGCCTTGTGAGAAATTCGGGATGGAGCACTTTAGAACAAATCTTTTTGGATGGCTCATTGGTTTTTGAAGAATTATGGTAGTCTTCAAGCCAAGTACATCCCCAGTAGATTAGCGGATATTTCATTTCTTTGCGGTTGGACATTTTGTTGATTGGCACTTTGATTAGCCACCCATTTTCACTGCTTGCAAGTACGTAGTTACTTCTCAAAAATTCTAAGCTGGTTATTTGCCTCCATTTTTCATGCCCTCTAAAAACAGCTACAAGTCGGTCACTTAAGTTTTCACCACTTTGAAGGTCTTGTTCCGAGATGTCCCAAACTAGAATTGCCTCTTCGCTTCCCACTGCAATGTTGCTGCGTGTAACTGTACTGAAACTTAGGTTATTTCCGCTGGGGGTTTTCTCAAACAGAGATGCCTCAGATTGCATTACATTACCAATGTCTAAAGAGCCACGCGGTTGAATCTTAGGTTTTTGAAGATTAGGTTCCGGACTCAGCTCTTGCTTAGATTCTAGATTTTGATCTTGTGAGATTTGCCAAAAAGTGACTTTACTATCTTCTGATAAAGTTGCAAAAATCGCACCTGACTGATTTGAATAAGCTGGATAGAACTGAACGTCACGAACAAGCCTACTATCTGAAAAGTTTTTATCGGATGGTATTAAAATCTGCTCTGGCTTTTCAAAGGAATCTGACACGTTCCAGATTTGGAGGGAAGAATTGGCTAGAACAGCGAGATATCTGCCATTTGGACTAAATTTAATCGATTGAACATTGCTTAATTTTGTTTCTGGAATAGGCTGACCCACTGCTTCACCCGTCATTGTTTCATAGAGTACTACTGATTTGGAACCCGCAACTGCGACAAAGCGGTTGTCACTCAATGGATCGAAAGCAAGATCCACAACAGGTATCTCAACTGAAAAATCCTTATAGCCTTGCTGAGGTTTATCTCCATTCCAATTCCGAAAATGAATCAATCCCTGCCTTGTTCCTACGACGAGTAAAGCATCACCCTCACGAGTCGTATCAAGACTAGTGATTTCCTCATCCGCTTGGCTTGTGAAAGGATTAGTCTTTTTCTGAGTTAATCCATCTCCTAGAATCTTTAAAGATCCTTCAACTGTCAGAAGAGCGATTGTTTCACTGGCTTGGCCATCATGATTTAGGCGCACACGTATTTTTTTTAGATGCGGATAAACTTTTTTCTCTAACCGCCTTTTGGTACTTTCCAAATCCAAATCCCAAAGTCTAACTAAGTCATCTCCGACTGCTGTATAAAATTGCCCATTCCCAGCAATTGCTAGCACTCCGATAGATGAGTTATTATATGGTTGCAACTTCGCTTCTAAATCGGTTTCTATTGTTGAGGATGTTTCTGATATCTTCAGAACGTTGAATGCACCCCCCTCCAACATCATAAACAATCTATCTCCAGCTTTGTTAAATCGAACTTCAGAAAAAGATTGCCCTACTTTACTGTTTGGCAATTCAACATCTAGCTTCGACTTTAGCGAAATATCTACTTCGCATTTATCGGAATTGAACTTCCAGACTTGAATAGCTTTTTTGCCTTTGTCCTGCCCTGCTTTATATTCTCCAGCAACTGCAATATAGCCTTGAGAACTAACATCGACACTAGTAGGAATATAATCTATATTTCTTGAGAGATCTTGGTTATCTATGAATTTAATTTTGCGATTAGAAGATGTGTTATCGACTCTCCAAGCTTGAATCCTTTGACTTGGCTTAGAATCACCTACTGTAATTACGCAGTTTTTATAAATACTCAAATCGGCTTGCTTAGATGAAAGCATTTCATTTATGAAGGGCTTGTTGGAAATTATCTTAAATTTTTTATCCAATCCCCAAGCTTTGAGGTATCCATCAGAACCAATAGCTGCTATGTATGTTTCATCCGTGCTAAAGCTAATGTTGGTTACTTGAGTGTCTGAATTCCAATTAAGCTGAGTGTTTGAATTCCAATTAAGCTCTTGATAAGGATCCTGATTTTCCGTGGTACCCAAAGTATCCAGTTTCCAAATCTTAATTTTACCTTCCCCTCCTGCAGTTGCTAAGTAAGTTCCTTTTTGATCCAAGGATAAATCCGTTATGCCAGAATCGTGACCTGTATAAAATGGTTCAGGAAGTCCAGTGAAGATTTTATTTGGATACTTTAATATAGCAATCCATGAGTCGGAATGATTGCCATTATTAGTTAATCCTTTAGTCTTTGCGCTTGCAACAACAACTTCACCATCCCCATTAGTTGCGAGATGAGAGAATTCCTTAAGCTTACTGTATCTATACTGACCACGTTCATAGATATTATCGTAAATATATTGTAAGGCAAGCCAAGAAGAAGTGGGATATTGAGCATTCTTAATCCAAGGTAAATAACTCTGGAAATCTTTCAATTTTTGCGAGTCGATAACTACTTTAATAGCTTTCTGTAATGCTTCTATTTGACCTGGTTCAGGATTATTAAAAATCTCAATAGCTTCTTTCGCTTCCTGTGTAATCTCTCCTTCTCTCCATCCTGACTTTGCAGCTTTTATGTAATCCTGAAAAATTGCTATTAGGATGATCACAGCAATAACAAGTAGCAAACGATATCCCCATCGTCTAAACACTCTTCTTTGCCGCCCCCAAAAGGAGCATATATCAACAATAATATGAGTAAAGGTATTTTTGATCTCTAAACCAAAGGATCTCAATACATCCTTTAAATTGGTGAAATCACCTTCTGAAAATCTAAGTAGCTCTGCAAGGACGTGGAGCATAAAAACTGGCAGTATCCATGATCCGCTAACTCCAACATCTATCACAAGCAGGATAAATCCTACCAGAACTTCTAAACAAAAAATGATGAGTGATGCTTTTGTTATCGTTCGAGAGAATGGTGGATGAGGCGGACTTGCCTCTTCATCGGTAATAGGCTGTGACGGTGTAAGGCGCGTGGGGAAATCAGGAAAACTTAGACTTGAGTCGCCTCCTTCATTTGAAGGTATGTTGGTTGGTGAAGGCATGGGCAGAGAAGAGTTAGGGAGAGGGAATGATGGGGAGAGAGAATCTGGCGTAGACTGAGGATTGCTCCAGGATTGACTAATCTCCTGCAAGACGATTCTAAAAATGGGGTTGTGAACAACCAGAAGATTCGATCGCTCCGTTAAAATACCCAATGAACTCAAATGAATATGGATCTCATTTGAGGAATCAAACTGAATAGACGCACCATCTAAAATTCGGTTGCACAGATCTCGCATATCCTCATTCTCAGGTCGTTCCAGTTTCTGTTGAGCCGCCAGCAAAAAACTTAGGGGACTGCCTGGGGTTTTCCAATTGGCAACCAATCTTTGATTGATCACTCTGCTAACTATGGGATGTGCCAGCACCTGCTTGAGCAACAAAGCAGTTAACGTGGGATGTCCTTTAGTATTTTCCAAGACTTCCTCTAAGTATGGGGAAGAAATATCTACATTGTGTATCCAATCTAAAAAAGCCTGAGATCTGTGTAATTGTTTCGGTGTGAAGTCGCGAAGTTTGAGACATTTACAAATCCCATCAAATAGGGTGCAAGTTGGTTCTATATCCAATTCAAGAACTGGAGCTGTACCAGCTAAGACAAAAGTCAACCGATTGTACTGTACAGCCCTGCTTGCAACATCTCCACTTGTGGCTCGTCTTTCATAGCATCGACGCAATGTACGAAAAAATTGATTTCTGAAGTCCTTTAGAGTGTTTTCATCCTGATTAAAAAGGCTCGGATCTAGTAATTTATCTAGATCGTCTATGAAGATGACTACTTCCTCGGAAACCTCTTGCAGTAGAACATCGTGAATAAATTTGTTGAGGGCTATTCTGGGATGACGAGTAAAGCGCTCATCCAACTGAACAAAGTGCTCATATCGTTGGCTATCATATATCTGAAATTCCCTAGCCAACTTACGAGTAAGAGCACCATACCAGTCTTGCTCACTTTGCTGGTTAGCGATCTCTTCTCCCAACAGAGAAACAACAGCACATCTGACTTGCGCTTCTTCCAATTTGTTTCTTGTCTCAGATAGCAATAAAGTTTTTCCTGTTTTGCTCGGACTTTGGATGTAGCAGTAGGGCTTATCTAGGTGATTCAGGTAGTAAAGAAGAGCCTTGTCAGCAAGTCGGGGAACATATATTAGATCTGTCAACGAAGAATCATAACTTTCATCAAACATCTGATCCTCTCAGTGACTTGTGACTTATTATACACATGAGTAATTACATAGTTGTCGGTTAAAGTTTGGCTGCGACCTTACCTGCTGCGCCTGCCATACAAGTTCTTCAAAGTACATCCCAAAGTTTGAAATAGCTTTGCCTAAAATAATAATACTGATTATAACTTTATATTCACGAAAAATCAATTACGCACAAAAAAACAGCGATCGATTTGAGTCGGGACGGCTGGTAGGGCAAAGGTTTTGAGTCTTGAAGTACCTGCTCATTGATCTGCCTTGCTTTCGCCTCACTTTTTTGTACCGTTTCCCATTCTGGTGCCAGCAGAGTGGAGCTAGGGAATCTTCGCCCCTCTCACCGTGATAGCACCGTAAAGCATACGGTACTCCGCAAGTCCATGGGGAGGCAGCAATTCAAATTCAAATTGCATCCCCTGTACAAAGACCTTACAAACCTTACTGCGAAATCCTTCCAAGGAGCTTGCAATAATCTTTAGATAGTTTATGTGAAGTCTCAGTCTGAAATGTTTCAGTATATATCGGTACAGAAGCATCAAAAGACAGCCTTATTTGCTAGCAAAGATAGCTTGATCGAGGTGCTCGACAACAAAAATCGATATTCTGTATCTAATTTTATCGTTTGAATTTGGAATTACTGACGGAGGGGCAGGATATTTGATCAAGATTGGGATCACAGGTAGAATGTTAGGTATGGATTCTATACCCAGTTTTAAGAGGGCGATTATGATGACCTCCAAGCTATTATTCTCTTCCTATTACCCCGGCAATTAAAGAGGATGCTTTGTGTAGCGCGAAACGCGCTACACAAAGCATCCTCCAGAAGTTTCCGTGTCCTAAGATATTTCCAAGGTAACAAGTGTCTAATTTTCTTATACTTCTAAGTATTTTTAAGTGGACATGTCGGTGTTTAAATTAACTCAGTTAACTATACGTTATGGCTAATCAAAACCCTTGGCGATCGCATCTTCCTACAATTACGCTTGCCTTGATTTCTGTTGTTGGATTGGTTACTCTAGGTGTTCCTCGTTTGCTTGATGTCAGAAAGAATCCTAGTTTGCCTCAGAACACTCCATCACCAAGTCTGAGTCCTTCGGCAACAGCCAGCCAAGCCAGCCCTAGCGATGGTTCTATCTGTACAACACTAGATCAGAAACTCACTGAAGAACAGTTAGAAGCACGAATCAGTCGTGGCGAACGTACTCTATTTCCCCAGGAAGAAAATGTCAATCTAGATCGCGGTATCCAGGCGTTTAGCAGCGAGAATTATACCCAAGCCATTAAGGACTTTAAGCAAGCAGTAGATGGTGCAAGTAACAATCCTGAAGCCCAGATTTACTGGAATAATACGCTTGCTCGTCGCAGAGGCGCTCCCTACGTTTTGGCTGCTGTGGTACCCGTTACCGGACAGGGAGACGTAGCAAAAGAGATCTTGAGGGGAGTTGCTGATGCACAAACGAAGTTTAATAAGCGTGGTAACAATAATCGCCTGCTTGAGATCGTAGTGGTGGATGATGGCGAACCCAAGGAAGGCGGAACGTCTGGAAGTATCAATAACAGTGCTAATGCAACCAGCAGCCCGCCGCCTCAATCTAGTTCCACTGTCGCATCAACTAGACCCACTGCGGCGCAAATAGCCTGTCGCCTTGCCGCAAATCCCAATATTCTTGGAGTAATTGGTCACAACTCTAGCGACGCTAGTCAGGCTGCCCTGCCCGCCTATACAGAAAGCCAATTAGCGGTTGTTTCTCCGACTACAACTAGTGTACTGATTGAGAGCCCAGTCTTCTTTCGGACTCCGCCGTCTGATCGTGAATCGGGAATAGCTCTGGCTAGATATGCCCTAGCACTCAGAATCAAACGTATTGCCGTTTTTCACAACCACGATAGCAGCTATAGCAAAAGCATTGCCCAAGAATTTATCCGAGCCTACGAACAAGGTGGCGGGGAAGTTGTGTATGATGCTCAGGATATTGGTAACTCAGATTTTGATGGCAGCGATGCCTTAAAAAAGGCTCAGGAAAGCCAAGCTCAAATGATTGCGCTTTTCCCCAGTTCAGATATTCGCAGTGTGGCAATTGCGATCGCTAACTTAAATGCAGATTCAACCAAACCACTACCTTTACTGGGAGGAGATACCCTTTACCACCCTAATACCCTCACAAATGGTGGTGATGCTGTACAAAATCTTGTGGTTAGTGCTCCTTGTCTCTTTGTAGGAACCCAATATGCCAAAGATGCGAATAACCGATGGGGCGGACAAATTAGCTGGCGGACTGCTTGTAGCTACGATGCAGCCCAAGCCTTTATCAATACTCTTGAAACCCAATCATCAGGCACCATTGACCGTGCCAGTATTCTAAACGGCTTAAAGGAGACTAATCTAAGCGAGGAAGAGACTTCAGGTGCTCCACTTAGATTCAAAGCCAACGGGGATCGTGAAGGAGAACCGATTTTAGTGCAAGCTCAGTCAGGGGTAGCGAGACCTGCCGGAGCACAGTTTGGCTTTAAGCCTATTCCAATGAACAATCGCTAATCTTTACAGAAAGTTGCAAGTGCGTGAAGCACGAGTTACTTTTTGGGAGTCGTGTTCTGCGCGACTCCCAAAAAGTAACTATGTTGCATCTCAACAGGATGAAATACAGAGGTAATAAATGCGCTTAGCCTTTTTGTATCAGGTAACAAAACCGCCCAACTACGGGTTGGTTTTGTTGCATAATTTCCGTTGTTATCCGTTCCAACGAATCCATAAACTTCTTGAGGTTATGGGTTTTATCTCCTCTTCGTTCGTTTGAGTTTGAACTCCAATCGTTCCACCAATCCTGGCTTTCTAACGCATCTTCTCCTCGATCTGGACTGACTACCACCTGTGTTTCAAAAAAATATAGACCACTGCCCTGAATATTTTGGGGTTGAACTTGAACAGAAAACTGCAAAGTGTTTTCAAGCTGTTCCCAACCACTGAAGTTTAACGCTTGTGCTAGTGCAGGTTGCTGAGGGGTTTCTGTGAATTGCTTTTTTTTGCGATCAAAGGTTTTATAAATTATAGTTGCCTTGAAGGCACTAGGCTTAAGAATTGGAAGGTATTTAATAGGAGCTAAGGTAGCCTTAGCAGTCAGCTTAAAATCTGTTGAGCTTCTACTATCTATTCTCAGAGCTTGAACATGGGGATCACTAATAGTGACAACTACATTGCCAAACTTAGTAGAATACCCAGGAACAGATAGTTTTTGTTGTTTGCGAACTTCAATCGGTAGTTTTGTTAAATCCTCCTGTTTCATAGGTTCAAGACTGGCAGGCTTCTCATATACCCGAAAGGGAGAGAAGATCACCGCCCGTACAGTCTCTTCTGTCAAAGATTTGTCCTTTAGAAGTTCTTTGAAGTAGAAGTTGATCTCGTCAATTTGACCTAAAAACAGGATGTAGAACGGTCGAGATGCTACTTCCTTTGAATCATAAGGAAATTTACCTGAACTCCTCAGCCCTTCTGGATAAACAGTTCCTTGAAATTCACTTTTGATACCGATTACTCCTAGACCATAGCTCGAATTGTTAGCCGTAAGATAGCTTTTAACTTGACTCGTCACTCGTGCAAGATTGTCTTCTGCCTGATACAGGTCAGTAACAATTACAGTCAATTCATTGGGTGTGTCGGGTTCAGCGATCGCTGTATCAATTTCGCTAACATTTAGAAGAGGGAATTTTCTATTTTTGCCATTATAAAATTCGGGGGTTTGAAAGCGCAACGCTTCATCGTCGCTGATTCTCTTATGATCTGACTGATTCTGTGTACCTAGTCGAAAATACTGAAGATTAGTGAGACTGTGAGGTCGTCCGTCAAAGCCTATTGACTGAGTAGTTCTAAATCTGTCGAGTAAGTCGCTTACCCACTGAATGTACTGACTGTTAGGATTTGCTACAAATCCTTCCATTGAGGGGGTTCCATCCAAATATAAATTGACGGCGAAGTCTCTCACCGATCTCTGCATCTCAGGGGATCTGCATACAATTGGATATTTGATAAGAGAACATGCATTGAGGAACAGCACGGTTACGATTGCGAAGATTAACCATCGCAGTCGGCTTAGTTTTATCATATTGCTTACAGTACATTGCAAGTGCGTAAAGTACAGATCATTTCTGGAGAGCTTCTCCGCTTGGTTCTCCAAAAACAACTCTTTTTATTCAAGCGCGAAACGCTGTGACATCTAAACTTACCAGGAATTTTTGCGGGAAAGCTGCATTTTTCTTTACAATTTAGTAAATTCTGGTGTATGTTACTGTATTAGCTACTTGGTTCTCCTCCCGGAGGCTGTCGAAGTTTCAAGCAGTTCTCTTTAACTTTACTGAAAAATCTCTTAAGATTCCCTTGGAGGAAGGTAAATGCAGGCTAAGGCACCAGAAATAATTCGCATCTTAAGTTTTTTCGCCCTTGGGGGTCTTCTAATGTTTCTGATTCAGCCTATACTTTATCAGAATCAAATCTTTTTTATTAGCGATCAGCCTCCTGAGATCTGGATCAGTAACGAATATATACCCGGTACAACCCTGGTGTTTCTTGTTTCTGCCTCTGCAGCGATCGCCTGGTACTTCTGGTCTGCGCGTGCCAAGATTGCGAGTGCTGAGCAGGTTCAGGGTTGGAAGCTCATGTGGTGGCTAATTGGACTGTTTCCTGTAATTAGTATCGGAGTCGCGATTGCGACTTATAATACAAGTCCTGATGGTTTGACGACATTGGCATTTCTCTATCCTATTGACGTATTTTTGCTCTACTGGATTCCGACAGCCACTAGCTCTCCTGCGCCAGTTAAGTATTTACCACCCCTCTCAGTTTTTTTGCGTCCGCTCTTTGAGCCTGGTAGCTAATCTTCTTTGAAGCAAGGATAACCAAACGTATGTCTCTGTATGGAATTGGTATAGGGGGAACCGGAGCTAAGTGTTTAGAAGCGATCACGCACTTAGCGGCAACAGGTGTATTTGTTGATGCAGCACCATCCACAAAAGAAGGCATCAATGTGCTTTTTGTGGATGCTGATGAAACAAATGGCAGCTTAGAGCGTGCCAAGAATAGCCTTAGTTTATACCAAAAAACCTATGCGTTGTTCGCCAATGAACGAAACAGCATACCCTTAATGCAAACTGGAGTCTCCTCGTTTGACCTATGGTCACCTTTCCGAAATGCTAGTACAGATAAGCAATTAGCTGCGTTTTTTAGCTATAACAGCCTCAAACAAAATAACTCTACTTTGGGTCATTTATTTGATATTCTCTACACACAGGAAGAGCGAAATGCCAACCTAGATGTGGGATTCCGAGGTAGGCCAGCGATTGGCTCAGCAGTCATGAGCCAAGTGGACTTGGATCGTTTAGGAGAAGAACCATGGCGTTCGCTAGTCGAGCGAATTCGGGTTGATGCAGCCGGTGGATCTACCCCTAAGATTGTCCTTTATGGTTCAATTTTTGGGGGTACAGGAGCTTCTGGACTGCCAACCATTGGGCGTCTCTTGGCTAACAAGCTTAAAAAAGAAAACATGCGTAATGGCGTCAAGTTGGCAGGAATTTTTCTGTTACCCTACTTTAGCTTTACCCCCACAGGAGATGCTGAACAGGTTTATGCTCGTGCAGATCAATTCATGTTGAACACCGAAGCCGCGCTGCGCTATTACTTAACTGAGGCACAGCAAATCTTTGACGTCGTTTATCTATTGGGGAGCCAAACCCTATCGACAGTGGAATTTAGCGTTGGGAAACAGTCACAGCGAAATGATCCCCACTTTTTGGAGGTTTATGCCGGGCTCGCTACGAGACACTTTATTAGAGAGAACCCTGATCAACATTCCGTCATTTTGGTTAGTCGCGAAATCAAAGATCAGATATCTTGGGCAGATATACCTGAGTCAGGCCGAGTAAAGCAGGATTTAAGTGCGGCCGTACGCTTTGCCTACGTCTGGCTTTCTTACATCGTGCCAGAGTTAGCCATCGCTAGTTCTAAGGGTGTTAATTTGGGAGGAATACCTTGGTTCAAACGATTTTATAAGCTGGACTCAGGCTGGAATAGGTTTGCTTCACCATCCAATAGTGAGTCATTTGGTCTTAATGATTTGGAGCAACAAGAGGCGATCGCCAGAATCAGCGATTGGTGTCGAGATTATTTGCGCTGGATAGTTGAGTTACACGACTGTCAGGGAGAGACCATTCAACTGTTTGATGCTGCTGCGATTAGCTCACTCAGCCCAGGGCGAGACGAGCTAGCCATGCTCGTCAAGGGAAAAAATGTCAGTGAGGCTCGCCGCCTTCAAGAGACGATTCCGAATGTACGGGTGAACCTGGATAAACCTGACACTTCGGGAAAAGGTACAATTGGGTTAGCTCGCACTCTTTACAAGCTATGTCGTTTAGATTAAGACCTAGTGCTCGATTTAAGTGTTGCTTATCAAACATTTTTCAGTCTAAGATAGAAGCCATCTCCTCCCTTGCTTCAACCGCATACACTTCAATCTAACTCGTCCATCTTAGGCTGACTATGACTAACGGGGATCAAAATCGGTTTACGTTGTTTTTGCCTAAGCTCAAGTCAGAGTCCACCATTCGGGCGGGAAATGCTGCTGGCGAATGGGCAGTGCATAGCTTTGATGCGTTTGAGAAGGTGGCAGGTAGTCTGGAATATGAAGCGCCTGGAGAGGTTAAAAGCATTAGTTCTGTGCCAACAATGTGGGGTCGCCCCCTGATAGTAGAAATGGCTCTCCACAGTACTGCTCACCCGATTCGGCAACAGATGCTGGAGCAATGGCAGGGAATGTTGGCAGCGATCGCCCTGGCAGAATACTATGGCTTTCCCCTCAAGGCAGAATTTATAGACCTAGAAGAAGTCCGCAAAACAGATCGATTTGGTCGGGCAGTCCATCAATTACTGCCCGATAAAACACGGGCACTGTATATAGAAAACGGCAAACACCCTTGGGAAGATCTATATATCTTCTTGTGGGACAACAAACCGGTGGGCATGACCAGCCCCAGCACTTTGGTCGTGCCCTCAGAAGAAGGTGTATGGGCAAACTTACCCTGGTGGCGCAACGGACGACTCCAATCTCCTGTCGGTGATTTTCCTGGGTCGTTAAGTCAGCCAGAGAAGGAGTTGCTGTGGGGTTGGCTTAAAAATCTTAGGCAGGCGCTCTTCGATCGTAGTTGTGGCGTTGATGCACTAAAACATCCTGCTACAAATAAAATCGCCGGGTTAATTGGCGATTTTCAGAGCCAACTGGTCGCAGTTCCCCCCAAAGATCAACAGCCTTCCCTGAGTGGAAATTCTAAGTTTTTTGGAGTTACGATTGACAGGGGAGTTTTATGTGGGCTTAATGTCCCCATCAAGCTAATTCCACAGCCTTCTAGTGTAGAAGTCATACCGAGTCAGGGTAAAGCGCCTACCAAGCCGCTACTTCTGATCGATGAGAAGATTGCTAAGGAGTGGAATAAGCTTCCCCAAAATCTATGGATTTACCAGGGAATTACCCTTGCTTCCCTGAAGTTAGAAGATCTGCGCTCTAATCAGCTCCACTGGGAGGATGTGATATGGGTGGAACCCGATCAATTATTTTTGCCTCAGCTTACCTTTATTGATCATCGAGGAGATGCTCTCCCAGGCACTCTGAAGCCTCAGATGATCCAGCCCCTAGTTTTAGCGGGCGAAAAGATCACTCCGTTGCTGCCCCTCAACTCGCTGTTGCTGGAATACTTCACTCCAGAGGATTTATGCAAGCGACTCAAATTCCGTCCCCACAGTGAGGGCGGAGAATCTCAAGTAGAAGTTAGCCTTGACCTGCCGCTCAGGGGTGATTCGCTCAGCAAAGATTCAAAGTCCTATTCAATTTCTAAAACCTACACCCTCAGCAAAGATAATGCGATCGAAGGGTTACCTGTTTTAGAAATTTGGCCTCATTTCCGTTCCGCTACCTGGAAAGAATACTTTGGCTTTTATTACGATGCGGAGTTAGAGAATACCTTCCAGATTCGCTTCTCAAACAGCAAAGAAGACTACGAGTTTGCAGATGAGCGGGGTGGTATCCACAAAGTCGTCCGTTTAGAACAGTTCCCTGAATCAATTGAATGTCTAAATCGACAGCGAGAACCCCTGGGATTGATTTTTCCAAAGCCTCACCAGGAGATTGTCGCTCTCACGGGTAGCTGGAAAGTGGGTGTAGACTTTGGCACATCTTTCACTAACATTTACTTTAATCGCAAGTCTGATGAAAAACCTCTGGGTTTAGAGAATTTACTTCTCAAGATTACCGAGTCTCAGAAGGTGACACGGTTTCTCGATTTATTTGAATATTTTATTCCTGAAGAGTTTTTGCCACCTGAGAAACCACTGCCGCTCTCTACCGTATTGACTGAACGGAGTGGACGAGACAGAGATAAAAGGGACGCTGATCCTAGCCCGATTTTTGATGGGCGAATTTTTGTGCCCACGGCGAAATTTGACCCCAAGGAAGACTGGATTGATACCGATCTGAAATGGAGCAATCGGCGAGCCAATCGTTTGTTTCGCAAACATTTGGGACTGCATATCTCAGCACTCGCGCATAAAAATGGTGTTAACCAAATTGACTGGTCATTTTCTTACCCTTCTGCATTTTCGAATATGGATCGGAGTGAGTATGCTGAGACGTGGAATCAGTTCACTGCTAACCTGCAACTCCGTACAGGAATTATCCAAAATTGCAAGAAAGGCATAAACAGCACTTCTTTCCGTACTGAGAGTTTGGCCGTTGCCTATTATTTTGCAGACCATGAACGTCATGATCTGGTCTATACCACCTGCATTGACATGGGAGGTGGCACATCAGATATTTCGATTTGGGAAAATAATCAATTATTGCATCAGTGCTCTGTCCAATTGGCTGGGCGAGATTTATTCTCACAGTTCTTTGAACGAAAACCTAAGTTCTTAGCAGAAAAATTTGACAGTGTTGCTCTAAAAGATTGGCAAAACCTCAAGGGCGCGGCCTTTAATGCCAAACTTGATGTGTTGCTGCGGTGGGAGAGCGATAAATGGCTGGAACAGAAACGTGCAGGGTTTACAGAGGATCCAGACTTCCAAGGACTAATTCAGCTTACAACTATTGGAATTGCTGGATTGTATTACTACGTGGGCATGCTGCTGCGAGCGCTTCATCGCGAGAGCAAACATGGGCGGCAAGCCATTACCCCAATCTATTTAGGGGGCAACGGTTCGCGTTTGCTCAATTGGTTGGAACATACGGGGCGTTTTAGCTATGACTCAGAAATCAATGGCTTGCTGAGTCGTATGCTCAGTAAAGGGACGGCAATGGTGGATGAATCGGGTGTGGAAACGACTTTCCCCGACACCCGAGTTCGCACCGAATTGAGCAGAAAGCCCAAGGATGAGGTTGCCTGCGGGTTGGTGTTGGATCGAGCCGCTCTGGAAGCGTTCGACCCTCTCAACGATTCGCTGATTGCAGGCGAAGAGTATGAGATGAATGGAGTCTTCTACAATTGGTACGATCGCGTCAATCCACCAGACGACGTAGAAAGCTTTAAACCTCTGCCTAAGATGGAGCGATTATCAAAATTTCTCTATGATTTTCACGAATCTCTAAGTAGCTTAAAGATTGAGGGCGTTGATCGCTTGAATTGCTATAATCGCAGTCTATTAAGGTCTGATAATCTTGCGTTGTGGGAGGGAACTCAGCGATCGTTGGAGGAATTGCTGCAAGGCGATAAGTTTAAAGGCGCGTCAGGCAAAATTCGCTTTGAACCGCCCTTTATTCTCGAATTAAAAGCATTGCTAAATTATCTTGGGAAGGAATGGGCAAGGCAGTAATAAGCACGACTAAATCATCATGAATCCGGAAGAATGCAAATTTTGTAAGCTCCACTACTACACCCAGGGTAAGCGTTTAGG
>Ga0105047_10010997_pt1 | contig 14729 bp, 13 predicted proteins | sample MAT04_FD_78384 | JGI IMG/M metagenome (GOLD analysis project Ga0105047, IMG submission 78384) | Freshwater microbial communities from Lake Fryxell liftoff mats and glacier meltwater in Antarctica - MAT-04 (megahit assembly) | ecosystem: Environmental > Aquatic > Freshwater > Ice > Liftoff... | reverse complement strand
GCGAGGCCTTTCGTGAGCGGACGAACCGTGAGTCTGTCGCGGGGCAGGGGCGAAGCGGCAGGAACGACACACATTACTTTACATTGATCGGTTCAGCCGATGCAATCCGATTGGTGAAAACGGGCGAAAAAGGGAAAGGTCCTCGTGCTCGAATCGATACACGTCGCTGATCGCTCCGGCGTTGGGAGTCGATGATCGATGGACCAGCTGCCGAGGCGAGGCTCGGAGCCAATAGCCCGGGGGCGGTGGGAGGTTTGGTCGGTAAATTCTGCCCCGGCGATGGTGATCCACTTTTTGAACTGCGCGGGGTCGATCGACGGATGGAAGGTCCCGACAGAGCCGTCGAACATCGCAGCGAGGATGTCGTCACTCAACACGCCCAGACCAGCCATCGAGTTGGCTGGGTCAAAGGCGATGTGGCCGTCCGGGTTCGTCCAATCGACGGCCGTCTCCGGAGCAGTTTCCACGACAGCCGTCGCACTTGAGGTGCCGTCAGTGATTTGTCTAAAACTGGTTCCGTAGCCATAGACGGGGTCGAAAAGATCACTGCTACACACATTCCCCTAGGAGGACGCGCCGCTCCCTCGAAAGAGCTGGAAGCGGGTCTTGTGAGTGTCATTCGCGAAGCCCCGGCTGCGGAATATCTCGGGCATCTGGTCGAGGAGCGGCAAGTGATGTGGACTGTTCCACGCCTCGTCCAAATGGAACTGGTGATACAATGCCGCCTCGCCGATGTAGGGCAAGAGATGAACGCGCCAGCTCAAATTCGGCCGAGCCATCCCGGTTCGTACCGCTTGGTCGAAGTACTTCTTAAAGATCAGGCACGAAGAGATGATTGTGAGTGTGATGGAAATTATGCATTCCTACGGCAGATTTAGAATCTGTCTTCAGTCAGCACAGACAAGAATGTCTGCTGTTCTCACTGAAGACGATTTCTGAATCTGATCTAACGAGTTTTGATCGACTCAATGTGATCTGATGTCAAACCAAAAACGCGACCCTTGCGGGCCGCGTTTCAAAAGACTGAGACTGTCACCTCGCTGGCCGCCGCCTACTCATGCAGGTCGTAGCACATCAGCTTGTTCTGCTCACGCAAGTAGAGCTTGCCGTCCGAGACGACTGGGTGGGCCCAACTCTCGCGATCCTGGAACTCGGGCATGAACGTGCCGTTCAGTTCGTAGCCGCTCGGTGTCGCGCGGACGAGGGCCAGTTTGCCGTCTTGATAGCGGAAGATGATCTGACCATCGGCCATCGTAATCGCTGCGGACCCGCTGCCTTCACCACGAATGTTGCCACCCCACTTCACTTCGCCGGTCTTAAGTTCCACACAAATGGGGAACCCGTTGCCGTGCTTGGCTCCGGAGTAGATGTACCCATCGCTGAGGATCATTCCCCCGTGCTGATTTTCGAAGGTTTTGGCTTCGAGGAAGTACACCTCTTCGGCCTTCACTCCATCGCTATCAGGGCTGAGCTTCAGCAAGCACGATCCCGTGCCATACCCGGACGAAGCAAACACGAAGTCGCCCTCGGTGACAGGGGTCGGGATGTTAGCCACACCATTGGCGACCTTGTTGTACCCCCAGAGGAACTTGCCGTCGGAAGCCCGCACACCGATCACTCCGCGGCCGACCAGGGTCACATACTGCTTCACCCCACCGCCGTTCCCGACCACGATGGAGGAGTACCCCGCAGCATCTGTTCCATTGTCGCCGAATTTCGGCACTGCACTCTTCCAGACCTCTTTACCGGTCTTCTTATTGAGCGCCACGACCATCGCCTCTGCACCGCCAGGAGTACACAACACCAAGTCGCCATCGACCAGCGGAGACTCCGAGTAGCCCCAACCGTTTTGCATCCGGCCACCCCATTCCGAGAATGCATGCGTCCATACAACGTCGCCGCTGTCCGTCTTCAGGCAGCTGATTGCTCCGTCTGACGTGATGACATACACATGGTCTCCATCGACGCTCGGGGAGCAACGAGATCCGGGATAGCCGTGTTCGGGATTCTTCACGGTGAGGATCTTCGTCCAAGCCACTTTGTGGTCAGCGAGGTTGACCTTGATGACTCCCTGGCCACTTTCGATATTGCCGGTCGTGTAGAGAGCCCCTTTCGAGATCGACGGGGAGGCGTAGCCTTCGCCCATCCCTTCGATCGTCCACAGGTGCTTGGGCGGCGTCTTGTCCCAGTTCTCAATCAGGCCGGTCTCTGTCGACTTGCCGTCGCGGCCCGGCCCGCGCCATTGAGGCCAATCACTCGCAACAGCCACGGCCACAGTCAACATCAGCATGCAGGCCCAAACGGTCCGCAGCGAGTGCATCGGTCGCACAAACATAGAAGCTCCTTCTGATCAGTTCGGTCAGCGGCTGAACACTGCGTGGGGAGTACGCATCACCGCAAGTGGATTCTATGGAACCCCATGCATTCGCAAAAGAGTGTTCGCTGGTTAGATCACTCAAATGCAAAAGCCCATCGGTGACAATTACTGGGCTTATGCCGAAAAACAGATTCACTTCGCATCGAGAACCAGCAGCTCGACCTTCCGGAAATCGATCGGATGACTCTCGGATTGAAGTGAGATTGTCCCGTGATCGAGCATCAGTCCACCGTTCTTTTTGGCCAATTCTTTGGCATGCGCATCGCGGTCGTCCAGTTGAGGATCGTTGTATTCCAGCACGACGACGCCATCAATCTTATGCTTCATAACGGTGTTCCCGCGGACTTCGGTTTCGGTCATCACCCACTGCTCGCCGTGGTAAGTCTTGGACTTCGAACTCGTGCAGTGTGGCAGAAACAGCTTACCATTCATGACGACGTTCGTGCCGGGAGTACAGAGGTTCATTGTCGGGCGTTCGTTCTTCCCATCGCCGCCGAGGATCTGCACCTCGATCGAGGCGGGGAAGTCCTGGTCCTTTGCCATCCCCTCCGGGGCCTCGCCGTGCAGCATCATCCCGCTGTTGCGTGTCGCCCAGCCGGGGCCGCCCTGGCACTGGTCGCCCACGAACCGGTACTCGACACGCAGGATGTAGTGCGAGAACTCCTGCGCGTGGAACAGATGTCCGAAGGTCTCCTTGAAGCCGTCATCGTACCCGGGCCCGTCGTACCGCACCTTCAGCAGCCCATCTTCTACCCGAAACGTATTGGCAAAGTTGTCGCCCAGCTCGTGGTATCGAATCTTAGGCTTCCAACCGGTCAGATCCAGGCCGTTAAAGAGTTGAACCCACTCCTCTTTCTGAGAGGAATCCCCTTTGGCGGAATCATCTGCAGAGATCGAGGAGAGCCCGCAGCAACAGAGTGCCGCGAGCAGCAGGAGCGGGGTTGAGGCTAGACGCATAGAGCCACCGTGAAAGAGGGTGTGGAGAGCAGGCTGTGGCGGGATGTCGGGTCCACGAACGGCAGCGGTTTGACATCTGATGGCATTCTGTCAATAAAGCAACTTGAATTCCAACCTGCTGGCGTGGGAGTGCTTCCATTGAGCGTGCGTCATTCGATTTGTGAGCGGCCAGGCGCGAGCCGCCGGCTCTTCTTGGCGTGCGGTGAGGGGAGCCGGCGGCTAGCGCCTGGCCGCTCACGAAGCATGCCGTTCGCGGCGCGTACACTCGGACAAATGAGGATGCCCTGTTGCGACTGATCCCGGTGCTCGACATCTTGAACAGCGTGGTCGTGCGCGGCGTGGCGGGGAACCGCGACCAGTATCGACCGATCGAGAGTTGCTTGACGACTTCGGTCGAGGCCCTGGATGTCGCGCGGGCCATTCGCGAGCGCTACAGCTTCGACGAGTTTTACATCGCCGATCTCGACGCGATCATGCATCACCGATCAGGCGAGGTTCTTTATCGGCAGCTCATCGCCGATGGGTTTCGCCTGTGGATCGACGCGGGAGTGGGTCACGCGACGCAAGCTCAGGCCATGCGGGCCTCCGGAGCGGAGAGGGTGATTGTCGGACTGGAGTCGTGCCTGTCACCCTCGGACCTGCAAGGGATCGTCGACGCTCTGTCTCCCGAGCGAGTCGTATTCTCTCTCGATCTCAAGGGCGGCATTCCACTGGCTGCTCCAGACTGGGGGACGGACCCCGCAGCGATCGCCGCCTTAGTCATCAGCTGCGGGATCACGCAACTGATCGTCCTCGATCTAGCCGCAGTCGGGACCGGATACGGAGTGCCGACGATTGCGCTGTGTCAGAAGTTACGAACGACTCATGGCCGAGACATTGAGATCATCACCGGCGGGGGAGTGCGGGGGCGAGACGACATCGACCAATTGGAGCAAGCCGGGGTCGACGGAGTGTTAATCGCTTCCCTCTTGCATGTGCCGGGTTTCGGGCCGCCTTGAAATCCCGGCAGACACTGGGAGGACCGAGACTCACTCCGCATCGATTTTCAAGTCGATCCAAACCATTCGATGGTCACTGGCCGACTCTGCGATATCACGATGGGGTTCGCCTAGCCCAGGCCAGAACACGCCGGATCCCGCGACATTCAGATCTCGTGAAGGCAGCGCGTAGTCGAGGCGGCCAAATGGATTTGTCTTGAAGGGCAAGAAGCCATCGAGATGCTCCGCATTGCGACTTGATCGCCCACCGGCACTCTGAGGTTGCGGGTCGAAGACGCGAGGGTGTCCGATCACCCATTCGATGGCGTGTCGACCGTAAGCGGCTTCTGAATGAACTGGGTCTGCGTTGAGATCACCCAGAATGACGAAGGACTCGACTGGATCAAGTCCCCCGCGCAGCCCCGCATCGTCTTGAATCCATTCCGCCCGCTCGCCGGCCGTCAGATAATCAGACCAGAATCGCAGCTCATCGAAGTTCCGGCGGCCATTGGCATCCTCGGGGCCGTCGAAGATTGGGGGCGTTGGATGAGAACACAACAGATGGACCGTCTTTCCATTGAGATTCACTGGCACGTCCCAATGGCTTTTGCTGGAGAGGCGAAATACCGCCAGAGACTCCGGCGTGAAAAAGGAGGGGCGTCCCTCTTGTCCATCGGGCATGACATGGCCCGGAACATCCTTCCATAACAGCTTCCGAAAGGTCCGGGAACGTTCTTGGTCCAGCGGATGGCGGCTCACAATCGCCATGGCGTACTCGCCGGGATACCGACCGTAACCAAAGGCATCTGCCGGTCCGTTCTGCTTTCCATCGCGATTCAGATCGAGCCCCGATGGCACACCCGTGTTGGACGGCCGGTAGAACGCATGAGGGAAATCGATCGACTCTGCCCCGTTCTGCGAGTGAGCCAAGTACAGTGATTGAAACGCCATCAAAGCATTTCGATCTTGAGGCGGCGAACCTTCGGAGTCAACTGGTCCCGAGTAGTCGATCTCATTCAGCAGCAACACATCGGGTCGCACGCTCTGAATGACCTCAGCAGCAGCCAAGAGCTGAGGGTGCGTCCCTCGACCTCGGGAATCGACTTCTCGCAGCTTCGTCCAGGAGAGTTCCTGGACGTTGAACGTGGCGATACGAAAAGTCAGCTCTCCCGAGAAAGCCTGCGTCCCCAGGGCCATGAAGAAGGAGACCAGAAAAGCTGCGTGACGACAGGACTGTGTCATCTTCCTACATTCCCTCAAGAGGCTTCAGATTGCGGTTAATCTTCTTGGCCATGGCGAAGGTTTTCTTCGCAGCACCAGCATCGCCCTGTTTGAGTTGCAGGTCGGCTTTGAGCAGGAGTACCTGATCCATGGCCGCGGCGAAATCCTCAATCAGTGCCAAGTCTGCCTCTGTTCCTTCCAGGTTGTCGTTCTCCAGCCGCGCTTTGATGCGTGCCAGAACGGCCTCCTCATACTGGTCCCCGCTCAGGGTTTTAGAGTCGAGCGCGGTCGTCAACTCCGCGTCGGCAGTGGCCCAGTCTTTCTCCTTCAAAGCGGTCATTCCACGCTCGACAGCTTCATTCGCCGTCAATGCCGCGTTGCTAGGCATGCCCGAAGAACCACAGCCCGAAGCTCCAATCATTGCCACGATGCATGCTGCGGGGATCAGGAGGTCGTCTCTGAGGCATTCAACCCACATTTTGGTCAAGTTAGAATTCACCGAGAATCTCCCCACCATTTCGAGAACCAATCGATCGCCACAGATCCGTGTCGATGCTGTCACTGGCAAAACGCACCGAACCATCGGCGAGCATCACATGCGCGCCGCCAGTGTGAAAACTGCGGGCCGAAATGATGGCGTGCTCGCCAGGGGTATCGCTAATCGCACTTAGAATACCGCAATCCTGGCCACGCCAGTTCGGTGTTGCCACGTGGTTATACATCGTTCCGGAGTAGGCGGCGAAGGGCCAACCATTCGAGAAGTCGGAATCCGCTTTCCAGCTGCCGAAGGAGTTGAAGTTGAACGTACTGACCGCAGGGACGTAGTTCAGGCAGCTGTTGAATATGCTCGTGGGATCGATCATGACGGATGGTGAAAATCTGCTCGGTGAAGTGATGACATCAGACTTGCCAGGCCTGGCCGAGGCCGTTGGTGCTCCAGTTCCTTTTGTTCGCTCTGCAAAAATTGCGGTGTTTGTCATCCCGTCCGTAAAGTCACGAGTCGAGAGGGCGAACCCGGCGGTGAATGCTCCGTCTCCACCGGATCTGAGAGTCTTTCCGGCGTAGTAACCGGTGCCAGTAGTCATTGAGCCTTGGTAGTCCAGGGTCGCCGAATTGGAACGGGCGCCCGCGTAAGGAGTGCTTCCCCCGAAATTGTAAACATAGTTGTTTTCCGAGATTGTTCGACCAATGAAGCCGTCGGAAGGGCAGATGAACAGAGGACCTGCGGTGGAATAAGCCGCGTAGTTCTCATTCAGCGGGACCGTCAAGCCGGTTGTCATTCGTTGGGAGTTCGTGTTCTGATTGATCAGGTTGTAGACGTTCGCTTGATCCATGTAGGGCAAGATGAAAACGTGGACGGATCGATTTCCGGAGAACGAACTTCCTGGAGTCGCCGAGGAGTAGCTGGTGTATCCACCCGGATTGACGACGCCGTTGACCGTGAGGTCAGGAGTCAGGCGTCCGGGCGGAAACTTGGTGAACGTCTCCAAGTAGTTATGCAACGCCAACCCAATTTGCTTCAGATTGTTTTTACATTGAGCCCGCCGAGCGGCCTCGCGAGCCTGCTGCACAGCAGGCAGCAGCAGTGCAATTAGGACTGCGATGATCGCGATGACCACCAACAATTCGATGAGAGTGAACCCCGACTTGCGGGATGTCGTCGATGAGTTGCGCATGTGGTTCTGACTCCTGTTGAGTGAACGCCTGAACGGATGAACGTCGGTTGAGAGTTACGGGCTCGGATCAGCAAAGAAACGTGACTTGAGCATCTCTTCCGGTCTCTCCACCGGGGCTGTCATTAAACACCGTGATGTTGAAGAAATCGTGAGGTCATAGGGAATTCAACCCCTCAATTTCCGTGAAGAATGGCGAAAGACGAGATCAGAACTCGCTGGGTGTCAGCTCATCTGGCTGTATAGGGACTCATTGACCTACGATTCCCGCTCGGCGATTGATCCTGGACAGGAGATCTCTGTTCAGACTGTTTACTCCCACCCGTGAATCCTTGGTGTCCCTTCTGATGTCTCATTCTCCGCTGTCCCTGTTCTCCGCGTTCGGCATCGAGCTGGAGTACATGCTCGTCGATGCTCAATCGCTCGACGTTCGGCCGATCGCCGATCAGGTGCTGCAGCTGGAAGCCGGGAAGCTGGTCTCGGATGTCGAGTTCGAGGACATCAGCTGGTCGAACGAGCTCGTCCTGCATGTTCTCGAACTGAAGACGACCAGTCCCGCTCCATCACTGGCACCGGTTGCTCAGCAGATGCAGTCGCAGGTGCGGCGGGTGAACGAACTGGCTGGGCAGCTGGGGGCGCGGCTGATGCCGACGGCGATGCACCCCTGGATGGACCCGCTTCAGGAAATGCGGCTCTGGCCGCACGATTACAGCCCAGTGTACGAGTGCTTCAATCGCATCTTTGACTGCCGGGGACACGGGTGGGCGAACCTGCAGAGCATGCATATCAACCTGCCGTTCGCCAACGATGCCGAGTTCGGGAAGCTGCACGCGGCGGTGCGTTTGGTGCTGCCGCTGTTGCCCGCTCTGGCAGCGAGCTCGCCGTTGATGGAGGGGCGGATCACCGGCCAGCTCGACAGCCGCTTGGAGACGTACCGGTTGAACTCTCGCAAGATTCCATCGATTGCCGCACGCGTCATCCCCGAGCGTGCGTTCACTCAAGCCGAGTACAACACCTGCATCTTCGAACCGATGTTCCGGGAGATCGCCCCGCATGACCCGGAGGGGATCCTGCGGGATGAGTTCCTGAACGCTCGTGGCGCGATCGCCCGCTTCTCACGCGGCGCGATTGAGATTCGTGTGATCGATGTCCAGGAGTGCCCCGCAGCTGATCTCGCCATCGCCCGCGTGGTTGTCGATGTGCTGAAACGTCTGGCGGCCGAAGCCTGGACTCCAACCGAAGACCAGCAGCTGATCGAGATCGAGCCGTTAGAGACAGTGTTCCTCGATGCAATCGTGCGAGGGGAGCAAGCTGTCATCCGCGACCGCCAGCTGCTCGCCCAATTCGGCATCAGCGGTGAGGCGGAGTTGTCGCTCAAGGAGTTGTGGCAGTACCTCGCCGACCACCCCGAGGACGACGGCCTGCGACCGGGGGGTGGGGCTCACGGGCCACTGCGAACGATACTCAACGAGGGGCCTCTCGCCCGGAGGATATCGGCAGAACTCGGAACTAGACCGAGCCGAGGTGTATTGCAAAATGTCTATCGGCAGCTGTGTGACTGCCTCGCCGCCGGACAGATGTGGACCGGGCGATAGAGGTTCGTCCCTCTGAGTTTTCTCGAACAAGGCGACCGGGAGGGCGAAGCTCCTGCTGAGCCGCTTCTGCCAGAGAGCGCCGACCTCGGTCAGCGGCTCAGCAGGAGCTTCGCCCTCCCGGCGGAACCGAACCCCAGTTTTATACCTTACCGCGTGAAGCCGACGTAGAAGCTGAACATGCGGCGTTCATCGGTCTTCTGGTCGATGATGGGCCAGGCGAAGTCGAAGGCGATCGGGGCCGGGCCCATCGCGGGAATCACGAGGCGGAAGCCGAAACCGGCGCTGACTCGGAAGTCCTCAAAGCCGACCTCTTGTTGCACGGTTCCGAAATCGGTGAAGGCCACCGCGCGAATCTGGTCGTTCGCCGTGAGCGGCAGCATGTACTCTGCCGTACCCAGGGCCATGAAGTTGCCACCGACGCGGACGCCGCTCTTGATCGGCGACACACCACGGAAGGCGAATCCACGGAACGACGAGTACCCCCCGGCAAAGTACCGCTCGAAGATCGGAGTGTCGCTGCCGGTCCACGCCAGCGATCCGTACAGCTGGACAATGTGCTTGCCGAATCCATCGGCTCGTTCGCGAACGGTGAAGTACTGCGAAGCACTCGTTTCCACTCGTGAGTAGTTGAATTGGCCCAGAGCCTGTTCGAACGACCCTTCGAAAAAGTGCCCTTGAGTGGGGATAAACGAGTTGTCCCGCGTGTCATTGGAGAGCGTGAAGCCGACGGTCGACAGGAAATTGCCACCCGTCACATCGGTCAGATCGGAAGGTGCACCCGCTTGGATGTTTTTGATGCTGACATCTTCCAGTCGCAAAGCGACACTACCCGACCAATACTCGTTAATCAGCTTACCAACGCTGATCCGTCCGCCAAGGCGGTCTTCGGTCCATTCGTTGTAGAAACGATTGAAGTAAAAGCCACTCAACCCAACATTGAAGTCAGTTCGCATGAAGAACGGGTCATTCCAGCTGACGACGTACCGGCTGACCTGATTGCCGGGCTGGGCTTCCAGGCGAAAACTCTGTCCGGCACCACGCCACGCATACCCATTGACGATGTCGGCCCAGCTGCGAGGCGGACGCATGATGTCGAAGTTGTCTTCTTGCAGCACGGCGGACCCGACGAGTCCATTGTTGCTGTTCACTCCGGCTCCAAACATCAGACGGCCTGTCCGGCCTTCAGTCACGTCGACGTTAAGGTCGACGTATCCCGGAGGCGGAACTCGATCGCGACCGAATGTTGAACCGCCATACGGGTTGCCAGAGTTCGATGTGCCCGAACCGAAGTCTTGTGGGACAGGCGTTCCGTCGCCATCAATGCTCTGGCCCCGCGTCGTCATCTCGTCGGACTGGCCGCGAATCACGATGTCAGGTTCGATCGCCTCTCCGAACAGAGAGGATGGGTCGATGTTGTACAGTTCCGGAGCGACCTGCGAAACCTTCGCCTTCGCTCTGGCCTTCGCCAAAATCGTGGTCTCCGGGGCTTTGTGTGAAGTTGGCTTCGTCACCGGAGTCTTCGAGACTTGGCGAATTGCGAATGCCGGAGTGGGCTTCGCAGCTGTGGTATTGCGGTCGGCTGGAGTTTGGGCAACCGGTTCGGGAATCAGTGACGGCGTCGGTCGAGCGGTTGTCCGGCGAGCGGGGGCGACGCTGTGGCCGAATCCCGAGGACGGCTGACCGGAACGGGCCGACCGCACTTGGCCGAAGAAGTCGCTCTCAATGTTCTGGCCACGCATAATATTGCTGAGTGGATCATCGGCAGCGAGCATGTAATCTCGTCCATCGACCGGCACGATCTCAAACGCCGGAGGATCGGACTGGTCCCAAAGCTGGCTCGACACAACACGTCGCCGGGCGAGGTCGATCTTGCGTCCGTTGGCCAGCTGTCCCGGCTTGACCATGCGGGCGACGTTGTTCAGGATCACGTCTTCGCGGGTATGCGGCATATCACCCCGGAAGTTGACCTTGATGTCGCCAACGAGGTACGGCTTGTCCTCATTGATGCGGTACTCCAGATCGATCAATCCCGGCTCGTCCAGGAAAATCGGTGTGGGGGCCACTTCGGCAAACAACCGACCGAGAACGTCATACTGATCCTTCATCTTGGCGACATCGAGTTGCATAAACCGATAGTTGAAGGGGTCGCCCGCCTTCAATTTGGGATGTCGATGCAACTTCTCTTTTCCAATGACTTCATAGCCAATCAGTTCGATGTTGCGAACCTGGTAACGGGTGCCTTCATCAATCGTGAAGACAACGTCCGCTCCTTTTTGATTGTCTGAGATGGTCACCTTCTGGGTCACTTTGACATCGAAGAAGCCCAGGTTGTTGTAGTATTGAGTCAGCGTAATGACGTCATTTTCGATAATCTGCGGGTCGTAGATTCCGCTGAGGGTTCGAAAAAATGCCCGCTTGGTCGCCAACTTGGTCCGGAGGATCGAGTCGGAGGCGAACGCATTCCCTTCAAAGCTCGTTTCGTAAACGCGAGTCTTGGGCCCTTCGGTAATTGTGATGATGACTTCCCGGTCGCCAGGATTCCCGCCCTTGGTCATCTCGACCTCGGCATTGCGGAATCCCTTTTCCAGGTACATCGACCGGATGCGGGCGACCGCTTCCCGATTCAGATTCACATCGAAAGGTTGATTGGTTCGCAGCCCGGTGTGTGCTTCGAGTTCGCCGGTCTTGATCTTCTTGTTTCCGATGAACTGCACCGAACGGATGATCGGGCGTTCGCGAACTTCGTAGACCAGGACCAGGCCGTCTGCGGAGCGACGGTAGATGGGCCGAACGCTGGAGAACCAGTGGGTTTTGCGAAGAGCTGCGACGTCTTCCTGGACTTCACGAGGCGTGACGACGCGGCCTTTTTTGACCTTCAAATAGTGCTGGATCGCATGTTCAGCGATGGTCTCGCGGCCTTCGATCACGACATCGACGACGGTTTCATTCAGAAAGTCGTCTGCGGAGATTTCGGTCTCGTCGTCTACGACCATCCCGGAACTCGACTCGTCGAGCTCCTCCGAGATGTCCTCGGGTTCTACCAAGAACTCGCGTGAGCGCCGCGTTTCGCCACTGAACGAAGAGTCCTCATCGTCCTGGGAGCAAGCGACGACTGACCAGCCCAATACACTGATCATTACAGTGGCCCAAAGCCAATGCACACGCTGAGGGCGATCGCGCAATTGCGAGGCGACTCCGGGCATGAAAGGGGCTTTCGGTGGAATGGCAGGGGAGTCACCACTGGTGCGGAACGCAGCCAGGGGCGGGAGCAGATTCTCCGAGGAGGGGGAGAAATATCGGAATTTCGAAATTCACTCAAGGTGAGTTCTGAATCCCCTCAAGTCATCGCTCGATTTTGCCGATTGGGGCGATGGTGAAACGACGTGCCGCCATCAAGCAACTCGAATCGTGTCCGACAGTGTATGAGAGCCAGGCGGTGAACGAACGCCTGCCTGCGGGCCGGCCCCGGTGGTTCCGTCGCTTTTGAGCGACCGTAACGCCCGATCGTTGCCCCCTCTCGTCCAGCGGGGCGGCGGGGACTTTCGTTGTACCCGGTCGCCTAAAATCACAGCTTATCGGTCGGGAACTACACGTCGCTCGATTTTCTGACCAGTCCGGGAACCACATCTTGGTCCAGTTGTGCCAGTTGCCCCGCTTCGAATAGTTCCCACCCGACGGCTGCCATCGCCGCATTATCGGTACAGTACTCACGTGGACTGAGGTGCAATTCCACCCGCTCACGCTGTGCCATCTCTCCCAGCGCCTCTCGAAACGCTTGATTCGCAGCCACCCCACCACCAACGCACAACGTCTTGCATGGGAAGCGGCGCAGCGCTTGTCGACACTTTGTCACCAGCACGTCAATCACCGCCGCTTGAAAACTGGCGGCAATGTCGGCGATGCGACGCTCTGTCAGTGCCGGTGGTTGAGTGTGAGCCCCCGGTTGTCCATTGGCTTCATAGAGGACGGAAGTCTTGACCCCGCTGAAGCTGAAGTCGAGGCGGTCCTCTTTAATGAAGGTGCGAGGGAATCGAAACGCCTGGGGGTTGCCAGTCTGGGCCACTTTTTCAATCATCGGCCCGCCGGGGTAGGGCAGTTTGAGAACGCTGGCAATCTTGTCGAACGCCTCACCCGCCGCATCGTCAATCGTGGCACCAATCAGTTCGAATCGCGTCGCTGTGTGGCAATGGTACAAATTCGTATGCCCCCCACTGACCACCAGCCCAATACACGGAAATAGATCTCGCCCCGCAGCCAGGCGACAGGCATAGATGTGCCCTTCAATATGATTGACCGCCACCAACGGCTTGTTGAGAACTAAAGCCAGTGTTTTGGCAGCTGTCAGCCCCACGAGCAGCGACCCCACCAGTCCCGGCTGGGTGACCACGGCAATCACCGCCAAGTCAGGAAGTGTCACGCCCGCCTGGCGAATGGCCTCATCAATCACCGGGAGTATCCGCTGCACATGCGCCCGCGAAGCAATTTCCGGCACCACGCCCCCGAAGCGTTCATGCAGTTCATTCTGACTGGCGACCACGCTCGACAGAACTCGCAAATCTTTCGTCACAACCGCAGCTGCGGTTTCATCACAGGACGACTCAATCGCGAGCATGAGCGAAGACGGAGGGAGCAGTTCAGGGGGATTCATAAAGACGAGCGTCCAGCATGTACCGGCGGGTGGAGTGCGAGAGATGGGTCAAGGCCAAGGTAGATTCCCCCGTTCCTCTTAACGAAGCTCGGGGCGGTGTGCGGCAAGGGAGGAGATTGAATTCCCGATCGTGCGTCAAGCCATCGCGGCCAAGACGCGCCCTCCCCAGACAGCCATGTTGGCCACGACCCGTCTCCCTAGAACGTGGCGTTCTCGCAGCAACAGGCTTTCGAACAAGACCACGGCCACCGAGCCAGAGCAAAACACGACGCGTGAGTTCTGGCCACAGAGGACTCTCGCTCGAACGGGCCAAGTCTTCCACAGCCGATGAGTTTGATCCAGTACGACCACCCCCACGAGTCCCATGACGGCGAGAAGGCGGAAGACTCCCAATGAACCCAGCGTTGTCTTATCGAGTAGTGGGATTTCGTCAGGCATCCAGAGGAATCTACAAACAAATGCCCCCTCAGTAAACATGAGCGAAGCGGGCAGCAGCCGCCCTCTGCCCGTCTCGTCCAAACAGGACGCGCCCCATTGCAGGACGGGCACATCTGCCCGTCCTCCCTCCGCCGTCAATGACTCGAAGCTGGTGAAACAAAGGGGTGGCCGGGTCTGGAGGCTTTGCGGAAGGCTCGGATCTGTGGAAGGCCCGGAAGAGTGGGCGTGTCACGCGGGTTCGCGTCAAAGCCATCCACTCCGCTGCTGACTCGGCCACCCGCCGTAGCGGAAGTCGTAAGACTTCTGACGAACTCGATCAAACCAGCCACACGTCAGAAGTCTTACGACTTCTGCGACACGGAAGGGGACGGCGCCGGGTGGCACTGGCGAGGGCTTTGACTCGCCGGTGCTGGACGTGGGAACGAGAGGGGAATTCGAGTTCTGAGCCGTTGAGAGCGGGATCACTGGCGGCCCCCAGCGACCGCCAGTGCCACCCAAAAATCAGTCATTCATGGGCAGGGTGGCCAAGACGTGGCTTTGAACGTCTGGGCGACGGAGGAACAGGAGAATCAACCCGTTGAATCGCCTCTCGCAACCCCTCTTGTGGGTCTGCCACCCAGACCCTCAAAGCAGGGTCTGGGCCACCCCGCCGTGCTTTCCTGCCCGGCTCCGGTGGGGATACGAACATTGTGGCGAGTACACTGCGTCAAGCTCCGCGCAGAGTGGTTGGGTGACTTCGTGAGTCTCTCTTGCATCCGGGGACGGCCTGGAAAGGCCGTCCGACGAGGGAGCAGGCCGGGCAAATGTGCCCGGCCTACAGTCTCTTCCCGTTTACGGCAGCTT
>Ga0105047_10010996_pt1 | contig 14731 bp, 10 predicted proteins | sample MAT04_FD_78384 | JGI IMG/M metagenome (GOLD analysis project Ga0105047, IMG submission 78384) | Freshwater microbial communities from Lake Fryxell liftoff mats and glacier meltwater in Antarctica - MAT-04 (megahit assembly) | ecosystem: Environmental > Aquatic > Freshwater > Ice > Liftoff... | reverse complement strand
GAACACCCCGGCTACGGTGCCAACCGCCACCTGCGCAGCTGCCGCGATCTCGCGCTGGGGTCGGCCAAGATAGTCGGGCAGGGCCAGCAGCACGAACATCACGCGCATGCCCTTGGCGGCGAACAGGCGCGGCGTGGCCGGTGGCCGGGGCAAATCTTTAAGCGGCTCGCGCCCGACTACACGCACAAACAGGCCAGGACCGGCGAAATAAGCGTTACCGGCCTTATCGACAAACGGAATGCCGTCCACCGCCAGCGCCTGGGCCGCATCCGGCGCGATATGCGGTGCCGCCAGCAGCTGCGGCGGATCGGCGTGCCGCGGCCAATCCGCCCGGATTCGCGCGACTGTCGCCAAGGTGATGGTTGCGGGGTGATATTGCAGCCGGTAGGGCCGCGGCCGCTGGCGCCCGAGCTTGAGCAGCAGATCTTGCGGATGGCCCGGCACCTGGATCAACGTGAAGCCGCAGCCGGCGGCCGCGAGCGCCTTGAACGCACCCGGTCCCAGATCAGCGGCGACGGCGGGCGCGGCAGCTTGGTCGGGGGAGAGTGGCATAGCGCTGAGTTTGTTCAATTTAATTTCGCGTTCAATAAAAATGAGCGCGTCGAAAATTTGAACACAAGTCGCGCTGAAACACAAGCTGTCTGTTCAACAATCATTCACGTTCATAAAAAATGAACATGTTAAAAAAATGAACAACCAGCAAAAGATTCAGCGGACGTGAAATCGCAAACCCATAACGCTTTTCCAGTGGGGCCCTAGATCACCCCAACCCGTGAAGGTCCGGAAGCCTCTCAAAGCTGGAGCTGGAAGGCATGGACTGCCGGCGAGCGGTGTTACATGTAACACCGCTCCTATTGACTCTCAAAGCTGGAGCTGGAGGGCATGGACAGCCGGGGTAACTGTTACCCCGTGAACCTGAGGTCCAGAAGCCTCTCAAAGCTGGTAGGCATAGACCGGGCCCGGGGTTAGTTACACCGCTCCCGCCCCGCGTCATGACACCCCGCTACGGTCCTGAAGCCTCTCAAAGCTGGGGGGCATGGACCTTACCGGGGTCACCGTGACCCCGCTCAGGTTATTGGTGACGCGTCATCGGTAGCTCCCATAACGCGTTACTGATGAACCAGGTTATGGATCGAGAGAGGGTAGCGGGGTTACCGGTAACCCCGCTAAGGTCAAGGGAACCGACCCCCATAACGCGTTACCGATGAACTAAGTTAAAAACGAGATTATCACAGGTCCGGAAGCCTCTCAAAGCTGGGAGGCATGGACCGTTCATCTCATTCTTTCATAAATAATTGTTATTAATCAATTAGTTATAAACAATTATATTTGACCTGATGGCGCAAAAAGCGACCATTTTCACGCCCGCTGATAAATCGTCGCGCCCTTTTTCACAAATTCAATCGCCTTCTCCTCCATCCCCTTTTTTAGCGCCGTGGTCTCGTCGAAGCCGATCTTCGCGGCGTACTCGCGCACGTCCTGGGTGATTTTCATCGAGCAGAAATGCGGGCCGCACATGGAGCAGAAGTGCGCCACCTTCATGCTGTCCTTGGGCAGGGTCTCGTCGTGGAAATCCTTGGCCGTATCCGGGTCGAGGCCCAGGTTGAACTGGTCGTCCCAGCGAAACTCGAAGCGCGCCTTGGACACCGCGTTGTCGCGGATTTGCGCGCCGGGGTGGCCCTTGGCCAAGTCGGCAGCATGGGCCGCGATCTTGTAGGCCATGATGCCGTCCTTCACGTCTTTCTTGTTGGGCAGCCCCAGATGCTCCTTGGGTGTCACGTAGCACAGCATCGCCGTGCCGTACCAGCCGATCTGCGCGGCGCCAATGGCCGAGGTGATGTGGTCGTAGCCGGGCGCGATGTCGGTGGTAAGCGGCCCCAGGGTGTAGAAGGGCGCCTCGTGGCATTCCTTCAACTGGATTTCCATGTTCTCCTTGATCAGTTGCATCGGCACATGGCCGGGGCCTTCGATCATCACCTGCACGTCGTGCTTCCAGGCAACGGTGGTCAATTCGCCCAGGGTGCGCAACTCTGACAATTGCGCCTCGTCGTTGGCGTCGTAGCCCGAACCGGGGCGCAGGCCGTCACCCAGCGAGAAGCTGACGTCGTAGGCCTTCATGATGTCGCAGATATCCTCGAAATGCGTGTAGAGGAAGCTTTCCTTGTGGTGCGCCAGGCACCACTTGGCCATGATCGAGCCGCCGCGGCTGACAATCCCGGTCATGCGCTTGGCGGTCATCGGCACATAGCGCAACAACACGCCGGCATGGATGGTGAAGTAGTCCACTCCCTGCTCGGCCTGCTCGATCAGGGTATCGCGGTAGATTTCCCAGGTCAGGTCTTCGGCCTTGCCGTCGACTTTTTCCAGCGCCTGGTAAATCGGCACGGTGCCGATGGGCACCGGGGAGTTGCGGATGATCCACTCGCGCGTTTCGTGGATGTGCTTGCCGGTCGAAAGATCCATCACCGTATCGCCGCCCCAGCGGATCGACCAGGTCATTTTCTCGACCTCTTCGCCAATGCCCGAGGACACCGCCGAATTGCCGATGTTGGCGTTGATCTTGACTAGGAAGTTGCGGCCGATGATCATCGGCTCGCTCTCGGGATGGTTGATGTTGGCCGGAATGATGGCGCGGCCGCGCGCAACTTCGGAACGCACGAATTCCGCCGTGATCTGCTGCGGAATGCTGGCGCCGAAGGATTCACCCCTGTGCTGCTTGGTCAGCAGTTCGAGCATCTTGTCGCCGGTCTTGCCGCAGTTGCGCAGCGACTCCATGTACTGGCTGCGGTTCTGGTCTTCGCGAATGGCGATGTATTGCATTTCAGGGGTGATGATGCCGGCGCGGGCGTAATGCATCTGCGAAACGTTCCTGCCGGCCAACGCACGGCGCGGCGCACGCCGCAGGTTGAAGCGCAATTCAGCCAGTTTGGGGTCGTTCAGGCGCTCCACGCCATAGCCCGAGCTCGGGCCTGCCAGCATCTCGGTATCGGCGCGCTCCTCGATCCACGCCTGGCGCACCGGGGCAAGGCCCGAGCGGATGTCGATCCGGGCCGCCGGATCGGTGTACGGGCCCGAACAGTCATAGACGAACACCGGCGGATTGGGCTCGCCACCGAACATGCTGGGCGTATCCGCCTGGGTAATGCCGCGCATCGGCACGCGAATGTCCGGCCGGCTACCCTGGATATAGACCTTGCGCGAATTCGGCAAGGCAACGATGGCAGCTTCATCCACCGAAGCGGTAGCAGCCATAAACTTGGGATTGGCATTCATTTGAGTCTTCCTTCTTCAAAACCACCCCCACAAATCGGGAATGGACGGTGCGCTTGAACAATCGGGCGCAGGGAAGGCGGAAGAAGGCGTGTGCCGGAAACTTCAGCGCTTCCCTGCGGCGGCATTATCCGCATCAGGTTCCAAGGGTTTCTCTCACCCGGCCGCGAACACGACCAGGACCCCCAGCGAAGTTGCGACACTAATCCATGCGTGCGCGCTTTGCAATGACACCGGCAGCATGGGTATTTGACCGGCCGTGCTTTCTGCCATATATTACTGACCAGTCAGTTATTAAATTTCCATCACTTCCCGATGCCTCTCGACACTGCTTCGAGCGAGCCTCGCTGGCAACGCCGCAAGGATGCGCGACCGGCCGAGTTGCTGGCGGCCGCCCTCGAAATATTCACCGAGCGCGGCTTTGCCGGAACCCGGCTGGACGCGGTCGCGGCACGCGCCGGGGTCTCGAAAGGCACGCTGTACCTCTATTACGCCAACAAGGAAGACCTGTTCAAGGCCGTCGTGCGTGTAGGCCTGGTTTCCCCTTTGACCGAAGCGCGCGACATGATCGACAGCTTCAACGGCTCATCGGCCGAGTTGTTGCGCATTTTTGTGCGCGGCTGGTGGGAACGCATCGGCGCAACTGCTCTCTCGGGCATTCCGAAACTGATGCTCGCGGAAGCGGCCAATTTTCCCGATATAGGACGCTTTTACATTGAAGAAGTGGTCCTGCCGGGGCAGGCGACGATGTCGCGCATCATCGAGCGCGGTATTCTGCGCGGCGAGTTCAGAGCGGTCGACCCGGCCCAGGTCGCGCACCTGCTGGCGGCACCGTTCCTGCTTATCAGCGCCTGGCGACATGGTTTCGCCCATGCGGTATGCGACATCCTGCCGACCCTCCTGGATGCGCCGGCTCTGCTGGAAACGCACATTGATATCCTCACGCGCGGACTGGCTGCGGAAACCGCACAAGCCAGCGCAGACAAGCCAACCCGGAAAGCAGCATGAAAGCACGCAGCATCGTTCTATCCCTTGTGTTGTTGGCTGCCGTCGGCGCGGGCGGCGTAATGGTGGGCAAGCGCCTGCAGCCAAAACCGGACCAGGACCCTGCCCGCGGCGTGGCCAAGGCAGCGCAAGCCGCCAAAGCCGGCGGCCCGGTCGCGCCGGTGGCGCCGACAGTGATGGAAGTTGCACCGACCGATCTGGGCGCCTCCGAGACCCGCGAAGTGCGACGCGAGTTGCCTCTTACCGGCCAACTGCGGCCGATTCGCCAGGCCTTTGTACGCGCCAAGGTTGCAGGCGAAGTGCTGGAATTGCAGGTCAAGGAAGGCGAGACGGTCAAGAGCGGGCAGGTGCTCGCGCGCATCAATCCGGCCGAGTATCGGGCGCGACTCGACGAACGCATGGCTGCCCTGGCGGGCAGCCGGGCGACCTGGGAAAACAACGAACGCACGCGCAAGAACAACGAGGAGTTGCTGCGCAAGAATTTCATCTCGCAACAAGCCTACGACAACACCCTGGCAAATTCCTCGGTGGCGCTGGAGCAGGTCAAGGCGGCCGAAGCGAATGTCGCCCTGGCAAGAAAGTCTCTCGATGACACCATCCTGCGCGCACCCTGGGCCGGCATGATCGCCGAGCGCACCGCCCAGTTGGGCGATCGTGCCGCGGTCGACATGAAATTGCTCAATCTGGTTGACCTGTCGCGCCTGGAACTCGAAGCGGCGGTACCGGCCAGCGAAATTCCGAGCGTTGCCGTCGGTCAGCAAGTGGCGTTTCGCGTGGAAGGCTTCAGCGATCGCCTCTTCAAGGGCAAGGTCGCGCGGATTGCGCCGCAGGCGGCCGCTGGCTCGCGCTCGATCCTGGTCTATATCGATATGCCGAACTCCGACGGCACGCTCAAGGGCGGCATGTTCGCCAAGGGCAACCTGACGCTTTCGCGCAGCGATGCGGTGGTGGCGGTGCCGATCGCTGCGCTACGCGAGGAGCGTGGCGACACCGTGGTCTATGCAATCAAGGATGGCCGCCTGGCACGCTTGCCCATCAAGGTCGGCGCCCGCAACGAAGATGAGGCCTGGGCCGAAGTCACGCAGGGACTGGACGCGGGCGTGCGGGTGATCAAGAGCAACCTGGGCACACTGATTCCAGGCATCGAGGTGCGCATCACCAATGCCAGCGGCGCAACCGAGCCGGCCAGGACCGCCCCCGCCAAGACCGAACCCGCGCCTGCCAGCGCGAAGCAATAGGCCGCGCGCCATGTTTTTCACCCGCATCAGCATCAACAATCCGGTACTGGCGACCATGATGATGGCCGCGCTGGTGGTGCTGGGCATTTTTTCGTATCAGCGCCTGCGCGTCGACCAGTTTCCCGAGATCAGTTTTCCGGTGGTAGTGATCACCACCGAATACCCGGGCGCGGCGCCCGAATCGGTCGAAAGCGACATCACCCGACCGATCGAGGAAGCGGTCAATACCGTCTCGGGGATCAACAACCTGTCGTCGCGCTCGTACGAAGGCCAGTCGGTGGTGATTGTCGAGTTCGACCTTTCCATCGACCCGGCCAAGGCGGCGCAGGACGTGCGCGAAAAGATCGCACTCGTCAAGGTCGGCTTTCGCAAGGAGGTCAGGGAACCGCGCATTTCGCGCTTCGACCCCTCCGACCGGCCGATTGTCTCCCTGAGTGTTTCGTCCGACTCGCGCCAGGCGCGCGACCTCACCACTCTCGCCGACCAGTTGATCAAGAAACGCATCGAAAACGTGCGCGGCGTGGGCTCGGTAACCCTGGTGGGCAGTGTCAAGCGCGAAGTGCAGGTATTCCTCAAGCCCGCCGAACTGGAGTCGCTGGGGATCGGCGTGGACCAGGTGATGAACGCCATTCGCAACGAGAACCAGGAACTGCCGGCAGGCGCCATCCGCTCGCAGGAACGCGAGCAGGTGGTTGCCATCAAGGGCCGGCTCAAGTCGGTCGACGATTTCAATCGCATCATCGTCGCCCGCCGCGGATCGGCCGGCAGCCAGCCTGTGTATCTGCGCGAGGTCGCACGCGTGGTCGACGGCCAGGAAGAGCAGGAAAGCGTGGCCCTGTATGACGGCCGGCGGGTGATCGCGCTCGACATCCTCAAGGCCCAGGGACAGAACACCATCGAGGTCGGCGATGCGGTCAAGCAGGCGATCACTGCGATGCAGCGCGAGTTGCCGCCGGATGTACGGATCAGCCTGATCAAGGACGCCTCGATTCCGATCAAGACCGGGGTCGACAACGTGCGCCGCACCATGCTCGAGGGAGCGGCCCTGACGATTTTGATCGTCTTCCTGTTCCTCAATTCCTGGCGTTCCACGGTGATCACCGGGCTCACCTTGCCGATCGCGATCGTCGCCACGTTCTTCTTCATGGACCTGGCCAACGTCACCATCAACATGATCAGCCTGATGGCGCTGTCGCTCTCGGTCGGCCTTTTGATCGATGACGCGATCGTGGTGCGCGAGAACATCGTGCGCCACACCGCAATGGGAAAGGATCACCGCACCGCGGCAATGGAAGGCACGCGCGAAATCGGCCTGGCGGTGTTTGCCACCACCATGACGATCGTCGCGGTGTTCCTGCCGGTCGGCTTCATGGGCGGCATCATCGGGCGCTTCTTCTACTCGCTTGGCATCACCGTGGTGGCTGCGGTGCTGGTGTCGATGTTTGTTTCGTTCACGCTCGATCCGATGCTCTCGTCGATCTGGCCCGACCCGCCCAAGCACGGCCCGCCGAGGGGGCCGATCGGCAAGCTGCTTGCCGCATTCGACCGCGCAGTCCAGGCGATTTCGCGCCTGTACCAGCGCATGTTGGCCTGGTCGCTACGGCATCGACTCGCAACCCTGGGAGCGGCCGCGGCGATCTTCCTGGGCAGCTTCGCCCTGGTGCCCCTGTTGGGAACGGAATTCGTGCCGCAGGCGGACTTTTCGGAAACCTCGGTCAACTTCCAGACCGCGGTCGGTTCATCGATCGAGCTCACCGAGGCCAAGGCGCGCCAGGTCGATGCCGCCTTGCGCGAGCTGCCCGAGGTTCTGTACACCTACACCACCATCAATACCGGCACCACGCTGGGCAAGAACTACGCGAGCGTGTATGTGAAGCTCAAGCCGCGCAAGGAGCGCACGCGCTCGCAGCATGTGATGACCCAGCCGCTGCGCGAGCGCCTGGCGCGCATTGCCGGCATTACCGTCACTCATGTGGGCGTATCCAACGCCGTGGGTGGCACCAAGGTATTGATCGTCAGCCTGCAGGGCCAGGATCTGGCCGAACTCGATCGTTATTCTCAGTTGGCGCAGGAACGGCTCAAGAGGATTCCCGGCTTGGTCGACCTGGATTCCTCGCAAAAGCCCGACAAGCCCACCATCGGCATCGAGGTGCGGCGCGAACTGGCGTCCGACCTGGGCGTCGGCGTGGCGCAAATCGGCGCTGCCCTGCGGCCGCTTCTGGCCGGCGAAGCCGTCAGTACCTGGAGGGCGCCCGACGGCGAGAACTACGACGTCAAGGTGCGGCTGGCGCCATCGGACCGGCAGACCGTGTCGGATCTGGATCGCATCATGATCCAGAGCGCGCAAGCAGGCACAGACGGCATGCCGCGCATGGTGGCCCTGCGCCAGATCGCGGATTTCCGCGCCACCGGCGGTTCCAGCCAGATCAACCGCAAGAACCTGACGCGCGAAGTGCAGCTCGACGCCAATGTGTACGGGCGCTCGTCGGGCGACGTCGGTCGCGAGATACAGGCTGCGCTCGACGGCGTCGAATGGAAGCCCGGCTACCGATATGTGATGGGCGGCTCGACCAAGGACATGAAGGAATCGTTCGGCTTCGCGCTCACCGCCCTGCTGCTGGCGATCATTTTCATCTACATGATCCTGGCGTCGCAGTTCGCGAGTTTTCTGCAGCCGATCGCCATCATGTCATCGTTGCCGCTGACACTCATCGGCGTGTTCCTCGCACTCTTGTTTTTCCGCAGCACGCTCAACCTGTTTTCGGTGATCGGCGTCATCATGCTGATGGGGCTGGTGACCAAGAACGCGATCCTGTTGATCGACTTCGTCAACCAGGCACGCAGTCACGGCATGGAGCGCGGCGCGGCGATCCTGGAGGCCGCGCACGTGCGCCTGCGCCCGATCCTGATGACTACCCTGGCGATGATCTTCGGCATGCTGCCGCTGGCGCTGGGCTTGGCCGAAGGCTCCGAACAGCGCGCCCCGATGGGCCAGGCGGTGATTGGCGGGGTCATCACATCATCGCTCCTGACTCTGGTGGTGGTGCCGGTGGTGTACACCTTCCTGGACGATCTGGCCACCTGGCTGCGTACCCCCAAGCAGCTGCCGGTAGTCGTGCCTGACGCGCCCGCTGGCGAGCCGCTGCCGTGAGCCCTCGCCTGTTACCGGCGGCCCCGGCCGAATCGCGTTTTGCTGCTGGCGCCGAGCCGGCGCGCGACTGTTAAACTTTGACCGCCCATGCGCTTTCTTTTCCTGCTACGCCGAGAGTTCCAATGAACATGCAGTTCGACATTGCCACCGCCCGCTTCAACATGATCGAGCAGCAAATCCGTACCTGGGAGGTGCTCGATCAGGATGTGCTCGATCTGCTGGGCGTGGTCAAGCGCGAGGCCTTCGTGCCGCCGGCACATCGCCTGCTGGCCTTCACGGATCTGGAAATCCCGCTCAAGGACGTTGGTGGGGCGGGTGCGGCCGGCGCTCATATGTGGGCCCCCAAGCTCGAAGCGCGCGTGTTGCAGGAACTCGTGCCCAGGGCGCACGATAGCGCCCTTGAAATCGGCGCCGGCTCGGGCTACTTTGCGGCATTGCTGGCGCATCGCTGCCGCTCGGTGACCACAGTCGAGATCGCGCCCGGAGTGGCGCTGTTCGCCACCAAGAACCTGCGCTCGGCCGGCGTGGTCAACGCACGCGTAGTCGAAGGCGACGGTGCACAAGGTTTCGGATCCGAGATGTACGACATCATCGTTCTGGGCGGCTCCACGCCGGTACTGCCGCCGGCCCTGATGCAGCAGTTGAAACCAGGCGGACGCCTGTTTGCCGTGGTGGGCGATGCACCGGTCATGGCTGCGCGCCTGATCACCAGGGCGACCGATGGCACGCAGGCCAGCGTGACGCTTTTCGAAACCAACCTGGCACCACTTGCGAACGCGGCGCAACCGCAGCGTTTCAAGTTCTAGAGCAAAAGAATCGTTGCGTGTTTGCAACAACCATTTGAAACAATTGTCGACCACAGATGAACCAACTTGGTGTCAAGGAACTGGCCCAGTGGCTGGCACAGCCCGAGCGGCCGCAGCCTTTGTTGCTCGACGTGCGCGAAGCCTGGGAGGTACAAACCGCCAGCTTGCCGTCCGCGACCCATATTCCGATGCAGCAGATTCCGGCACGCCTGGCCGAACTTGATGGCGAGCGCGAAATCGTTGCCATCTGCCATCATGGGGCACGCAGCATGCAAGTCGCCCTGTTCCTCGAACGTCAGGGACTGAAAGTACATAACCTGGCCGGCGGGATCGATGCCTGGTCGCGCGAAATCGACGCCGGCATCCCGCGCTATTGAGCAAGATCACAAGACTTTGTGGAAGTTCGCCAAAACCTCTTGGTTGGCTCCGCAATTTGTGCAAAAATCTTCGCACAAAAATGCTATAAGCAATTGAAAGGTTTGACTTTTATGAAACACCTGAGCGCGACGAAAATGACTCTGGCACTCGCTGCCATTGCCGTCTTCAGCCCCTCGGTCTGGGGTGCCGACCTGTTGGCGATCTTCAAGGACGCGCTAGCCAACGACGCCACCTACGCCAGCGCCAGATCGACCCTCGAAGCCGGCCGCGAAGTGCTGCCGCAAGCGTTGGCCGGCCTTTTGCCCACTGTCGGTGCCACGCTCAACACCACACGCAACGAAGCCAACGTGACCTTCCGTTCGCCTACTGCGTTTCCGGCCGGTACCCGCACATTCAACACCAACGGCTATTCGATCACGCTGTCCCAGCCGCTGTTCCGCTGGACCAACTGGCAGACCTACGAGCAATCCAAGCTGGCCGTGATGCAGTCCGAAGCCCAGTTTGCGCAAGCCGGACAGGACCTTTCTGTGCGCGTGGCGCAAGCCTACTTCGACATCCTCAACGCCCAGGACAGCCTGACGGTGGCGCAGGCGAAAAAGACCGCCATTTCGGAACAGTTGGCCCAGGCCAAGCGCAATTTCGAGGTCGGCACCTCGACCATTGTCGACACCAACGAGGCGCAGTCGCGCTTCGACTTGGTGATCGCCGAGGAATTGGCCGCGCAGAACGACCTCGAAGTCAAGCGCACGGCGCTGCTTTTGATCATCGGCAAGCCGGCCGGCGTGTTGTCGCCGCTGCGTACGGACGTGGCAATTCCGCCGCCACAGCCGGCGCAGATCGACAAGTGGGTCAACGCCGCCGAGATCGGCAACTATGCGGTCAAGGCCCAGGAAGCTGCGGCTGAAGTAGCCAAGCGCGCGATCGAAATCCAGCGTGGCGGGCACTACCCGACGCTCGACCTCAACGCCTCCGCAAGCCGCAACAGTTCGTCGGGCAACACCACCAACAATATCGGCAGCGATTCCAACTCGACAGCGATCGGCTTGCAACTCGCGATCCCGATCTACGCCGGCGGCGCCGTCAATTCGCGCATACGCCAGGCGATCGCCAACCAGAACAAGGCCAGAAACGACCTCGAAGCGCAAAAGCGCCTGGCGGCGCAGAATGCGCGCCAATTCTTCCTGAGCGTGACCAGCGGGCTGGCACAGGTGCGCGCCTTCGAAGCGGCGCTGACCTCCTCCAAAACCTCGCTCGATTCCAACAAGCTGGGGTACGAAGTCGGCGTGCGCATCAACATCGATGTGCTCAACGCCCAACAGCAGCTTTTCACCACGCAGCGCGACCTGTCGAAGGCGCGCTATGACACCATCGTCAACGGGTTGCGTCTTAAAGCCGCAACCGGTGGGTTGCAGGAGACGGACATCGCCGCGATAAACGCGCTGCTGGCGCGCTGATTCGGCTGTCGGCTGCGCGCCCGCCTTCGTGCATCGCTCCGAGGTTGGTGCCCAAGGGCCGATCGGATCGTGTCGCAGGGCGGCCGCTGCTACTGACAAGTCGTGCAGACCATCTGATCCGCCAAGGCCGTGCAAGCGCTTTACGCGGCGTTCCGCTATTGTCGCGGCCCAAGCAAGGGCTCGATCAAGGCCATGCTGCGCGCCGTCGCGCCGCGATGCGCCGCGGCAAAATCGCCGGCCGAGCCGCTCATGCGTGAGCGCAAGGTATCGTCGGCAAGAATTGACACCAATGCGCCCGCGAGACCGGCAACATCGGCAACACGCAAAGCCGCACCGGCGGCCACAGCCGCGTCCGCAGCTTCGCTGAAGTTCCAGGTGTGGGGGCCGATCACGGCGGGGCAGCCGCAGGCGGCGGCCTCGATCAGGTTTTGCCCGCCAAGGGGCAAGAGGCTGCCGCCGATATAAGCGCAATCGGCCAGTGCGTAGTAAGCCGGCATCTCGCCCATGCTGTCGCCCAGCCAGCCGGCAAGTGCAGGCCCCGGCGCGGCGCCAGCACTGCGCCGCGACAATGGCAAACCGGCCGCAGCGGCCAATTGCGCCACTTCGTCGAAGCGCTGCGGGTGGCGCGGCACCACCACCACAAAATGCCCCAAGGCTGCCAATTCCTTGAGCAACGGCATCAGCAGCGCTTCCTCACCCTCGCGCGTGCTGGCGGCCAACACCACCTTCCTGGCGCCCAAGGCACTGCGCCACGCAGCACCCTGTGCCAGCAAGTGCGGATCGGGCGTGACATCGAACTTCAGGTTACCGGTCAGGCCAACCGCCGTCGCACCCAGTGCCACGATGCGCTGACGATCGCCAGTCGATTGCGCCCCTACCTGGGCGAACGTGGCAAAGGCAGGGCGCGCCAGACTTGCAAAGCGCAGGTAACGGCGATATGAACGCTGCGAAAGACGCGCGTTGATGAGCGCCATCGGCACGCGCTGCGCAGCACACAGCGCCAGCAGGTTGGGCCACACCTCGGTTTCCAGCAACAGGCCCAGTCGCGGCTGGAAGTGCGCGAGGAAGCGCCGAATCGCGAACGGATAGTCGTACGGCAGGTAGACTACCTGCACCTCGATGCCCTGCAGAGCCAGCGCACTGGCGCGCCCGGTCGGCGTCATGCAGGTGAGCAGCAACTGGTGCCCCGGATAACGCGCCGCCAGGGCCGCGAGCAGCGGCTGTGCCGCGCGCGTTTCACCGACCGAGACCGCATGCAGCCAGATCACCGGCCGCGTCGGCCTGCTTGCATAGCGCCCGAATCGCTCTCCCCGGTGCTGCATGTAGTCGGGCTGACGACGTGCGCGCAGCCACAGCCTTGCCAGTACCAGCGGAAGCGCCAGCCAAAGCGCGAATGTGTAAACCAGGCGCGCCATCAAGTGCAGGAAGTCAGAGCACGACCGCTGTTGCAGCAAGCACCGCAGCGCCGGTCAGCGCCAACGCGGCATCCCATACCGCCTGCGGCGTCGGCGTCCTGGCGACATCGCCAACATTGCAGGCACGGCTGGCGATGACACCGGTGGCCGCAGGACTGGTGCCGCAAAAGATGCCCACGGTGGGGCGGCCAAGCGCGGCGCCAAGATGCGTCAAGCCGGTATCGACCCCGATCACCAGTGCAGCACCGGCGAGCACACCGGCCAACTGGCGCAGATCCAGTTCGGGCGCCACCACAGCGTTGCCGCCAATCGCGTGCGCGATGCGCTCGGCGCGCTTTTGCTCGGCAGCAGTACCGGCCGGCAGCACGCAAGTCATGCCGGCGGCGCGGATATGTTGCCCCAGCTCACCCCAACGATCTTCAGGCCACAGTTTCGCCGCGTCGGTGGTGCCGCTCAAGCACACGCAATATGGTGCTGCGGAAAGCCAGTCGAAGCCAGCCGGTGCGGCAGCGATGCCGTAGTCAGGCGCGCCACGCGGCGTATAGCCCAGCGCGTCGCCCACCAGGGTGCGATTGCGCGCCACCGCGTCCAGGCTCCAGGACACCGCATGACGCCGGTGATAGGTGAGCGCGGCAATCCATTCACGCGCGCTGGCGCGATCCAGGCCGTGGCGCTCGCCTATGGCCATGCGGGCGATCAGCGCACTTTTGGCCAGTCCCTGTAGATCAATCACGCGGTCATACCCTGCGGGCGCCAACGAGCGGCGGAAAGCCGATATTTCTTCGCGCGTCTGGCGCGAGAACAGGCTCTTGCGCCAGCGCCGCACCGCCACCGGCAACACCCGCGTCACTGCGGCATGCAGCCGCACGATATCTACATAGGTCTCTTCGACCACCCAGTCGATCGACGCCTGGGGGTAGAGCGCGGCGATGTCGGACGCTGCCGGCAGGCAGTGAATCACGTCGCCAAGCGAGGTCGTCTTGACCAGCAGGATGCGCTGCATGCAGTTCCTGGTTGGGTCGGAGGGTGGGTGCGGCCGCAGCGGTGTACGGCCGCGCTTGCAGTGACATGCCGGCATGCGAAACCGGCGCCTGGCTGCGCCGAATGTACAGCCGGGCCACGGGCCAGGTGTTTGGGCCCAGGGCCGATGGGGCATCGCTTACAATCCGCCGCGCTAGCCCGAGCCGCTCCGCTACGAGGTTCAAGTCTGATTGGGAGCGCCAATTATATCCGCCGCATGGCCCCCCTCCCCCCTGCCCGCATTCCGCTATCGGTCGCGATCATCACCTTGAACGCGGCCCAGCCCTTGCCTGCGTGTCTTGCAAGTGTGGCCTTTGCCGACGACATCGTGGTGCTCGACTGCGGCAGCACCGACGGCACCCAGAGCCTGGCCACAGGGCTGGGCGCACGCGTAGTCGAAGGCGACTGGTTGGGTTACGGCGCGCAAAAGCACAAGGCGGTAGGCCTGGCCCGGCATGACTGGGTACTTTGCCTGGACGCCGACGAACAGGTCAGTGCGCCTTTGCGACACGCGATCGCAGGCGCACTGGCCGGCGTGACGCCAACGCACATGGCATGGCGCATGGCGCGATCCAACCGCTTCATGGGGCGCTTCCTGCGCCATGGTGAAGGCTATCCGGACTGGTCGCTGCGACTGTTCCACCGTGACTACGCACGCTGGAGCGACGATCCGGTGCATGAAAAAGTGCTCACCGACGCAGCCGTTGGCACTCTTTCGGGTGATCTGTTGCACGAGTCGGCCGAGAGCCTCGATGCCTACCTGGCCAAGCAGAACCGCTACACCACGCTGCAGGCCCTGCAATTGGCCGCCGCAGGCCGTAGCGCGAGCTGGGCGCAGATCGCCTTGAGCCCGCTGGCGCGCTTCGTGAAGTTCTATGTGCTCAGGCGCGGCTTCCTGGATGGCGTGCCGGGCCTGGTGCATATTGGCATTGGTTGCTGCAACAGCATGATGAAGTACGCCAAATTGCGCGCGCTTAAGCGAAGGTAGCCTGGT
>Ga0105047_10010993_pt1 | contig 14734 bp, 19 predicted proteins | sample MAT04_FD_78384 | JGI IMG/M metagenome (GOLD analysis project Ga0105047, IMG submission 78384) | Freshwater microbial communities from Lake Fryxell liftoff mats and glacier meltwater in Antarctica - MAT-04 (megahit assembly) | ecosystem: Environmental > Aquatic > Freshwater > Ice > Liftoff... | reverse complement strand
TCGATATCGCCGCGCTCAATGAGGAGATGGTGGCGGCAAGAGTTTGGCTCTTCGCTGGCGGTCTTCACTCGGCCGGTAGCGCGAAGTCGTTGCGCTCGCAGCCCGGAGGCAAGGTGCTCGTCACCGAAGGACCGTACCTGGAGACTAAGGCGCAAGTAAGCGGACTTTGGGTGCTAGAATGCGCCGGTATGGACGAGTCGTTGGAGTGGGGCCGCAAGGCCGTCGTCGCCTGCCGTGCGCTGGTCGAAGTGCGCCAGTTTCTTTGACGTAATACCCGACGGGCTGACTTCCAGCCTTGCCGAGATGGATGGGGGCACGGTCGTCAACCGGTCTACACTGGGTGTCGTCGCTCAACTCGTGGGCTTTTGTGGCTTTGCAAAAGTGACCGTGCGTCCCGCCCACTCCTTGGCGGCCTGCCGCTCATGGCAGGCTGACGAATGGTGCACCAGGAACCGAGACGGTCACCAGGAACCCGTGAAATATTGTTTTTTGAAGGCATCGGCCGACCCCGCATCGTCGAGGGCGGAATCGAGCAACCGCTGCCTCATCGTCACCGATTCTGTTGCTATGAATGGAATACTCAAGCGGGCCGGCGATGAGTTTGGTTGCTGGCGAGCCGGATGTGTTGAATGAACGATGGGAATCTCCCGCTGGATGCGCTAACGACCACCCCGGATTTTCACCGACTGCTCTTGGAAAATGAGAGCGTTCGTATGATTGAGACTCGTGTCGAACCCGGGGAAACGGTACCCTTGCATACCCACTGCTGGCCCTGCGCCATGTAGGTGCTCTCGTGGAGTGACTTCGTTCACCGTGATGCAAGCGGCGCGGTGGTCATGGATAGTCGCCAAGCGCGCCTGGAAATCGAACCGGGTATGGCACCTTGGGGGCCATCTTTGGACCTTCTTACGTTGGAAAACGTAGGTCAGACCGCCCTCCACGTGATTGCGGTCGAAGTCAAATGTCCCCTGAGCGCAAGTGAGCCTAGCTGACGGTCGGGATCACCGCGCCCTGGTCAAAGACCAAGATCGTGGCCGTAACCGTTGCGGCGGGTGCGCGGGTCTGGTGCACCTAGAGTCAGGTGATGATTCCCAATATGTCTTCAGCTGGACTCCTGCTTGTCGTGATACCAATGTCTTCAGCGAGATTCAGACCATGCCTTGGCCAGTCTTAGTCCTGAATTCACTAAAGGACTAGCATCCTTGAACTGAACAGAAGTTGCGTCTCTGTTCGACGTCAATTGTGAAGCCAAGCCAAAGACTGCAATTTTTCGGTTGTATCCGCCAGATTTTAAACCCTCAGCAAAGATCCGCACTGAGTTTGGATGCAAGGCAGCATAGACCAGAGCAAAAGTGATTGTCCCCTCGTAGCTAGAGTCATCTCCAGACGTGGGTAATGCTAGAAGGTCAAAGACAAGACTGGAGCGGTCATAGACCGTGGCAGCCATCACGGTGGATGTGTAGAGAAAGCCGCCTTGCCTTGCCAGCGCCTTTAACTCATCCTTTCCACCAAGCCTGGCAAGGGCACATGCCGCGGCGGCCTGTCTAAACGTAGGAAAGTAAGTCATACCTTTGGGGTCTAGCTCTGTTGATTGAACCGCAATCTGAGAGAGCAGTCGCTTGATTTCATCGGCAGCATCTACCCCGAGATCGCCCATCGCGCCAAGCGCCCAGATGGCATCTAGCCGCACTCGGGGAGAACGGGAGCTCTTGGCTAGTTCAACAACAATATCAGACGCTTCTCTTGTCATCCGGGTGTTCAGCTTCCACAAAGCTCTCCTGATGCTTCTATCTTGTGAGCTGTGAAGATCAGCCATGATGATCGGCGATCTCGGAAGTCGTGACTCCTTAAAAGGAGAAAAGTGTCTAAGTTCGGGCATTCTACCAAGAGCCTTTGTCAAGGCTCGCGCGTCATCGACCATGACAAAGCTCCCTTGCGAGACTGCAGAGGCGGCAACCTTAGCCATCGTCGACGGGTCTTCTTCTCCACCATCCAAGTAATTCCATCCAGAGATGTATTTAGGACCGAGCTGATCTGCCGGAGCCAAAGATTTCGGATGGATGATCAGTTCGGAAACGCCGGCTTCAGCAATTGTTGTCCTCAACTGGGCTTCGATACCTTTAGACTTAATGTCCAGAAAGAGTCTTAAGTTATTATGCTTAGCAAAAGAAAACACATCTTTGACAAGGGGAGTTCTTAAGCCATTCCACCGTTGGCCCCAACGGTGCCCCACATCAAGACTTCTAGCCTCAGTAAGGGTCAGATCTTCGATTGTCGATCCAGCTCCTTGGTGACAAATGAGCCAATCATCGTGAAATAGGACAAGATGACCATCTTGGGTCCTTCTAATATCTATCTCGACCGCATCTGCGCCTTGCCTTACAGCCTCCTCTAGAGCGGGAATCGTGTTTTCTGGAGCCGCCATGGAGGCAGACCTGTGCAGGACTACTGTCACAAGGTCTGTCTTCCAATTGGCCGATACCATCAGGATGATCGCAAAGATCACAACGGCAAGACCTCGCCAGGGACTGGCGCGTTCCAGACGACTCCACCAGAAAGGCCTACGTTTGAAAGCAGGGCCGATCCAGGGCAGTCCGTCCCGTAGAAGCCGCCATAGACCTGTGTTTTCATAAAGGCTGAAGAGAGAGGGAGATAGCCTGGCATCGTGACTCCTTCGCAAGAGTTGTTGACGACCGGCCCACATGAGCCATCATTGCAGTAGGTAAAGCTTCCCGTAGTCGGGACCTGTCCCTTCGTCCACTTAAGTGCTTTGGCATGCCCATCGGTAAAGGAGGCCAAAACCGTTCCGTTGAATCTAGAAACTGCCAATGGCACCCGGTATCGACCGGAATGATAGACTTCTGCACCAATCGCATAGCCAGGGTAAGAGCCACTGTTTCCCCTGCGAGTCGATCCGTAACTGCCAGTCTCGATTAGGAGAACCGTATCTGCAGGCTGGGGAAGTGTTCCAAGATTTCGTCCGAATGACCTCATCACACCATTCGCGTCCCGCACTTGATTCACTGATCCAATGTTGGCCGGCATACCAAAGGCTCTTCTCATCGGCTTGCCAGAAGGATTGGCCTCACCGGGAAACTCGCTTCCCTCATTATCACCCGGCACTCTCAAGATGTCCCAATTCTTGACATAAGGCTGAATTGTCCAATCATAGGATCGCCGGAACTGGTCGCTTCCAACGGTCGCCCCGGTTTCCATTGCGCCAGGAAGTGAGTCGTCATAGTCAGTTGCGTAAAGAATAAAGCTCGTCGCCAGCTGCTTGACATTAGAAAGACCCGCAGTTTTTTGAGCGGCAGACTTTGCTTGGGCAAAAACCGGAAACAGAATCGCAGCGAGAATCGCGATGATCGCGATCACGACGAGAAGTTCGATGAGAGTAAATGCCTTTGTATAATTCACATCAGGCAGGATACTGCGGATTCATTAATCTGTTGTTAAGAAGAGAATAAGGTTGCATTGAGGTTTTGAGAATTATCCTAATCCAATGCTCGATCTTCTTACCCAAAATATTGATGCCGATTCCTCCGAAATTGCTGATGCCAGACCATCTTTTGCGCCTCTGGGAGCTTTGAATATGGAAAACCATCACGATCGATTCTCTGTCTAGATACAACAATTAAGTGTTATACAAAAAGGAAGAAATGGATTATTGAAGGGGCAATAATATCTTTGCTTAGACATTGTAAAGTGACGCGCCTTCCTCACAAAAATGGGACGCAAGAGTGGGAAGAGCTATCGTTTTGGCATGATTCTTGAAATGCGGCAGTATTTCCTAGCCACCGATCTCTTTCCTTGGGACATTTACTAGTAGCTATGGGGCCATCCGGCTTCTAGAAAACACCTAAGGAAAATTAGCCCTCTCCGCTGACGACGAGAGGCTGGTTGAAATGATGACAGGCACCTGCTACTTACGGTAGATCCAATCTCAGCTTAAGGCCGCAACCCCTGGAAGCCTCGTCCCGGCTCCTTGCCCGCCTCGCTTTCGCTCCATAATACAACGATCAACGGTCCTTCGTCATAGGCTACGGCAACGGCGTTCGTGTGGGCACGCGGGTCCCGTGTCCGTAGAGTCAGGTGATGATTCCCAATATGGTTTCCGCTGGTCTCCTCCTTGTCGTCATCGTATGCCTCGTAATGCTGGGGCGTCGTCACCGATTTCTAACGCATCTGGATGCACTTGAGGCGGCACTTCGCAAGACCGAGCGCCGGGAGAATGCGCGAGCTGATCTGCCCCCGGAAGTGGTGGCTCTCGCCGAGCGTTTGGGCGCGCGCACGGTGGACATCCCGGCGTTCATTGCCTTGCGTCAGGCCGGGGAGATGTGGGTTGCGCCGGGGGCCAAGCCCAAAGCGTTTATCGCCGAGCAAACCATTCGCGTTGATACGCCAGGCTTTCTGTGGCGCGCACAAATGGGGTCCGTCGTCGTCGCGGACTATTATGTTGAGAGGACAGGCGGCCTGGAAGTGATGCTGTTTGGGGCACTCCGCATCGCGTATATGGTCGGTGGCGCGGCCGCCAACCAAGGCGAGGCCCTTCGCTATCTTGCCGAATTACCCTGGTGCCCGGATGCCATCCTCGCTAATCGGCTACTGGATTGGACCGTCATCGATACAAAAACGATCAAGGTCGCAACGGGATCCGGAGCATCACGCGGCGAAGTGACTTTCGAGTTAGACGACGCTGGCCTGGTTGCGCGGGCCAGTGCGCCATCTCGGGGGTACAAAGCGGTGAACGGTCGCATGACCAACCACGCGTGGCACTGCCGGCTCTGGGACTATCAGCGGGTCGACGACCGACTCATTCCGATGCAGGGCGAGGCGGCCTGGGCGCTGAATGCCGGAGATTTCGTCTACTGGCGGGGTCGCTTGCTGCCGGCTTAATCAGTTATCCTTCGGCTGCAACGTCTCTTTCGACTTTACACGGAATAGCCCGCAAGATGTCTTCTACTGCATCTCAAATTCTCTTCAGCGCGACGCTCCACCGGCCCGCGGGGGCGGCGAAAGGTGATACGTGGACCTTCGTAAACCTGCCCCAGGACGCCAGCGACCAACTCCCATCGAGGAGCATGACCTCGGTGGCGGGCACCTTCAATGGCTTCGCCTTTCAGGCCACGCTGGAGCCAGACGGCAAGGGCGGCCACTGGCTGAGGGTGGGTCAGAAGCTACGCGAAGCCGTGGGCGTCTCGGTGGGGGATTTGGTCATGCTAAAGATCGCGCCCGCCGCGTTGGAACCCGAACCCGAGGTGCCTGCCGACCTTCAGGAGGCCCTAACCTCCGCTATCCCGAAAGCGCGGGACACGTGGGGGAGCATCACGCCCCTCGCGCGCCGAGATTGGATCCACTGGATCACCTCCGGCAAGCGGGCCGAGACGCGCATAAAGCGGATCAACGTGGCCCTCTCGAAGCTTTCCGCTGGCAGTCGCCGCCCGTGCTGCTTCGATAGGTCCGGGATTTACAGCAAAAGCCTAACCGGCCCCGTGGCCGATGACACTCCATTGGGCATCTAGAGCATAAGGAAGTTACGACCTGATAAGAATTGAGTTGGCGAGAAAAGGCGATTCTTCGTCGTCAAGAGCAGGTGCGGAATGCTTTAATCTAAGTCCGGCGTGAAACAGTCGTTAACTGCGCCAAATTTCTATTGATTATCAAATAACGTGGCCGTAGGTTACCGGGGTAACCTCGGTCGATGGGCGATCAGCCCCCCGCGTCGCCAAAAACGATCCTCCAAATTCTAGGGCCAGGCCTCATCACGGGCGCATCTGACGATGACCCGAGCGGAATTGGAACCTACTCTCAGGCGGGCGCTCAGTTCGGGTTCGGCATGTTATGGGTGATGCTGTTCACCTGGCCGCTGATGAGCGCCATCCAAGAAATCTCGGCGCGAATCGGGCGCGTCACGGGCTATGGCGTTGCGGGCAATCTGCGCCGCCACTATCCAATGTGGTTCAGCTACCCGGTGGTCGTCTTGGTACTATTCGCCAACGTGCTCAATATCGGGGCCGACCTCGGAGCGATGGGCGCGGCGTTAAGGCTGTTGGTCGGTGGCCCGGCTCACTTCTACGAACTGTTCTTTGCGCTCGTATGCTTTGCCGGCGCGGCGTTGTTCAGCTATAAGAAATACTCGGCGGTGCTCCGGTGGCTGACGCTGGTTCTTTTCGCCTATGTGGTGGTCGCATTTGTTGTGAAGGTCCCTTGGAGCGAGGCACTTCGTCACACTCTCGTTCCCAGCTTTAGTCTGGACCGAAACTATCTGGCACTACTGGTCGCAGTTCTCGGGACTACCATTTCGCCGTACTTGTTTATTTGGCAGGCATCTGGAGAAGCCGAAGAGGTCCGAATTAGTAAGTTAGATCACGCGTTAAAGTCTCATCCCGAGGAGGCTCCAATTCAGCTGCGGCGCATTCGTATTGACACTTATCTGGGGATGTTCTTCTCGAATGCCGTTGCGTGGTTTGTGATTTTGGCCGCTGCGATCACGTTACATGCGAACGGTCAAACGGATATCAGCACGGCCACGCAAGCGGCGGAAGCCTTACGTCCGCTCGGGGGGCAAGTCGCCTTTCTCCTCTTTGCGGCCGGCATTATCGGCACGGGGCTGCTGGCCGTACCTGTGTTGGCGGGTTCGGCGGCTTACGCGATGGGTGAAGTGACTCGGCGACGGGTGGGAATTGACTATTCGCCGAAACGAGCACCTTTCTTCTACGTTGTGATGGGTGCGGCAACCGCCATCGGCCTCGGACTCAACTTTACTTCAATCAATCCCATCAAAGCGCTCATTTGGTCCGCGATGATCAATGGGGTCGTCGCGGTTCCGGTGATGGTCGCAATGATGCTCATGATTCGCAACCCTAACGTGATGGGGCCTATGGCCAGCAAAGGGCGATGGGTTTACTTGCTTGGTTGGCTCGCCACCGGCGTAATGCTCGCGGCCGCGATTGCAATGTTCGCCACCATGGGTAAATGAGCTGAAACATTGGGACCTCAAGCCTCACTTTAGAGGCAAAGACGTCTAGGGGTGACCTGGTGTTTGTCATCTCAGCCGTTGCTCAACCCCGTCCGTTGACCAAGTTCGTCAAATCAATAATCGCCGTTCTCCACTGCGCGGAGGCGCGGTAGGCGACCCGTACCCAGCGTCTGGGCCGGTCTGCGTGGCCTTCAACGCCTGCAAACCAGTGGCCCGCATAAATTCTTAGGGAGAGAACCCGACGTGCTTGAGCCCACTCGCCTCAGGTTCCGAACTTCTGACCTGCGGATGTTCAGGCACGACGCAACCATTGGTCGTGCGGCGATGGTTGTGGGTGTAAGTGAATTCCCGATCTGGAAGCCGAAAGGAACGGGGGCCGTCCCGTGCCTCCACGAATTGACGGGGTAGCCGCTCGGAACGAGGTGTCCCCCCTACCGGTAGATGACAGGTTCGCATCGAGCGCTTGACCCGTGCGATGCTGCCCCGTATGCCCAGAACGTTGGGCGCGGGATTATGCCCGGAAGGAGAAAACCACCCGACATGACGGATTCCTGCGGCTCAAGTCAATTCGCCGATCCATCACCTTGCTAGCGTAAAACCCGTTGCCCTGCGAAATTGTAGGAAGCATAAAACTTCCTACACGCTTCTTACGCAGGCAAGCACTATTGATTCTAAATTTCTGCGTCGACCGAAGTCATATTGTACGTGACCGGAAATGTCAGCTCGAATGTGCCTTATGCGAATTCAAGAGCAAACTCCGCCCTCCTCTGGAGGCCCTGCGGCGTTGCCGTCAGAATCCGATGACTTTATTGCCAAGCAATTCCAGGACAAACAATTGAGGAATTGCCATAAACGCACTTCGATGCTACCATGGAAATACCAAGCAGTGTTCACTGGCCTAATCGGCAGCGAAAACGACGTTTAGAGGAGTAGGTGGAATCGGAAAATGTTACGTTACGCAGTTATCTTTTTTGTCATCGCTATCATCGCCGCGATCTTTGGATTCGGCGGTATTGCAGGGACCGCATCAGGAATCGCTCAGATCTTGTTCGTTGCGTTCTTGATCTTGGCGGTGTTGTCGCTCGTGTTTGGAAGGCGCTCCATGGTGTGAAGCCACTGCCGGAAGCGTTCTATCTGAAACGCTCAACCGTCAGCTCGACAATCGTCCCGTCATGGGTCCTCATCTGCGGTGCATGACCTGCTGCGCAGACGGAAAACAAGGACGTTACCCTGACATACAACAAGGGCTTCAGTTCGCTTCCAGCTTATGGTGAGGTAAGCATCCGCTGAGAGCAAACTGAAGCCGCCGTGCAGGCATTCGCTGGCAAGCGCTTTGGGATGAGCGACAACCTAAAGCCACTGACCGTTGAATGCCTAGCCGTTTAAGACTAGTATAGGAGAAATGAACCAAAATGGATAATGATCGAATCGAAGGAAAGGTAAAGCAAGTTAAAGGCAAGATCCAGGAGGCGAAGGGTGATCTGACCGACTCTAACAGCGACAAGATTGAAGGCAAGGCTAAGCAAGTTGCTGGTAAAGTTGAAGAGCAATTTGGTAAGGCGAAAGACGTTGTCCGCAAGGCAGTTAACAAGAACCCTTAAGCAAAGGGCCGAAAGGAGTCCAACATGATGGGATATTCAACAAACATCGAAAAGGACACCCTGGAGAACACCGACTTTAGGAGAGTTCTATTTACCGGCCCAAACGTGCAGCTGGTGCTTATGTCGCTTCGGCCAGGCGAAGAGATTGGTAGTGAAGTGCATCACGGAAACGATCAGTTCATTCGAGTTGAGTCCGGAACGGCAGTCGCCAAAATTGGCGAACGCCAGTTCGATCTTACTGACGGATCCATCATCGTTGTGCCGGCTGCCGCTCGACACAACGTGACCAATACGTCTTCAACCGAAGATCTGAAACTCTACACGCTCTATGCGCCTCCCCATCACCCAGAGGGGACGATCCAGCACACAAAATCTGAGGCTGACGCCGCAGAAGTACTGGTCCACTCAACGTAATCGAGGCGGCTTTCCGGGGGCCAGTGACTCTGCCATAAGCAGAGTCACTGGCCCCTTTCTAACGATTGCAAGGTTTGCGGAAAGGTAAAGCTTCATCACGAATGGCTTTGGCAAACACGATATCACCTTGCCGCTTAATCATGTGGTGATGTATCGCTTGCAACCGTAGGAAGTGGAAAGGTGGTTGCGCTAGCGCGTGGTATTCAAAGTCCTAGCAGTGGCCTCTACGAAATTGAGACCGGCAAGTATCGTGACGGACCTCCACTCGCCGGTCTGCACAGTAATCCGGATCAAAGCCTCGCATCGCTTTAGGAAGGACGCTAGACTGGCCATTACTTTGGTTGATGTGACCGAGATCTGCTTTGTACAAAAACGCGCTGAGAATGGTGATTCAAAAAGCTAAACTCCAAATTTGTCACCATGCAAAAAAACAAGCGAGGTGGATGCGGTTGGGAAAAAGCGCAGTATTGTATCGATGATAGACGCTACGGAATTCGATACTTACCGTAAGACTCTGTAGCAACTGCTTGATACGCTTGATGAAGCCCTGAACGAGAACAACACCGCATGCCACCAAATGGGAAGATCTTTGAGTCCGCGAAGAATATGCTAAAGACCGATGCGTCAAATGACGGGATGCGGTACGCCGGGTTGCACAAATATGAGTAAGTGATGGATTTGAATCAGTACCAGCGACTAGTGGTCGATCATCGCTTGGAGGCTGCCGATGGTGAAGCGCGCCAAGCGGAAACGTTCACCACGCTTGCAAAATTTGAGTAGTAATCCGCCGCAGAGAAGAAACGTCAATATTCTGGGTACTCGGCAACGGTAGCCGCCTACTTCCCGGACGGGCTAGTTAGCGGTAAGACACTAGACTTTTGGCGGCAGCTCAACGATACAAGCTTTGCCAACTACTGGTCGAAGGTCAATGCCCACGTGCTGGCGGTGACAGGAAAGTCAGACTTAGTGACCTACGATGCCGATCACCAGTTGATTGCCGGCATCGTCAACCGGGCTAAGCCGGGCTGGGGGAAGTTTGTGGTGCTTCCGAACTCAGATCACCTGTTCCACAACTTTGCCACGGAACAGGATAGCCTGAGGAACTATCAGCGTGGCCAACTCAACATTGAATTTGCCCGGCTGCTACGAGAGTAGATCGCGGAAGTAATCGGCAAGAAAGGAAGCTGACCCATTCGTAGTCACGGGTTACAACCGTTTCTTCAGTCGATGTACCTCGCGACTCGGGGGACCGACTAACCCCCGGCGGCTCACCCTCGCTGGCCCTAACCAGGAAATCCTGAATCCGACGCTTCCCTTGAGGTAGCTCCCGCTTGTTGCCACAAGTGGAGCGATTTCGGTCGTACGAGCGTTGCCTCAGCCGAGAAAGTCCTCGCCCAGGCGGTAGCCACCCCACATTCCCAGTAGGCCGCCGATGCCGCTCCCAACGACCGACCAAATCGACAGGAGGGCCTGGTTCAGCAGCATTGGCAGAAAGCTTCCGATGGTCGAGCCCAAGAACATTCCAATCCAGACACAGCTTTTGGTTGTCACAAGAACATTATCGGTACCGCAATACAGTTTCCTTTACATCATGGGAAGGATCCAGGATAACCCTTAGACAACGGAGCTCACGATCGAAAACATCCTTGCGACAAATTAAGTGAAGTCTTGAGGGTAGCATCAAGTATGTAAAGGTTATATACTTTCCCATAACGAGAATGCAAACAGGTATGCAAATGTATAACCGAAACATTGAATGCGATAGGCTAGAGCTAGCCGCAAAGGAGTTGAGTACAACGGAGTTTGAACCGCGGTCGACATATTCGCTGACTACAGGGGTCATCTCAGGAACTGAATCCGATCGAAGCTGGTGGACTTGCTTGTATCAAGCTGAGGCATGGGACTTGACCAACCCAAGGTTCGAGGTCAAATGCGACGATTATCGCCAATGGCCATACTTTTCGACGAATATGGTGGTAGAGTGAGGTATTGAAATTGACATAAGGAGTTGTTGCGCTATGCGCCCACTTACAAAGATTGCGATCCTCGGTAGCTTTCCGCCCCGGCAATGTGGCATTGCTACTTTCAGCTCAGACCTTGGTCGTGCTCTGATTGATTCTAATGACCAACTAACGGTCGAATCAATTGCGATGAGCGACCGGGCTGATTACACCTATTCGTCGCAGGTTGGTATGGAAGTGCCTGCGCTCGATCATTCTTGTTACGAACATGCGGCAAGGTTCGTTAATCGTGGTAGTTACGATATCCTGTCAATCCAGCATGAATATGGAATATTCGGCGGAGATTCAGGCGCTTATTTGCTTAGTATGATTCGTAACGTTAACATTCCGATCGTCACGACATTGCACACTGTTCTGGAAAAACCATCGGCATCGCAACGGGTTGTGCTCGATGAACTGCTTATGCGGTCGACTAGAATTGTCGTCATGAGTCAGAAGGCCGTTGGCTTCTTGACGCAAGTGCACAAAGTATCGTTGGACAAGATTGTTATGATTCCGCACGGCATTCCCGTTGTCCCACACTCGGACAGGGATGAGGTGCGCCAGCGATTGGGGATTTCTGGGCCTTTCATTCTTACGTTTGGATTGCTCTCTCCCGATAAGGGGATACAGTACGTCATTTCTGCCATGCCGCAGATTGTCGCGGAGCATCCTGGAGCGTGTTACGTTGTGGTTGGGGCCACGCATCCTCACGTAAGGAAATCAGCCGGTGAGGCCTATCGCGAGAGCTTGGTCAAGTTGGCCGAGGACGCAGGGGCGGCAGATTGTGTCCGCTTTATCGATCGGTTCGTATCTTCCGAAGAGCTCGTAGGATATTTGTCGGCGATGGACATTTACGTCACTCCGTACCTCAATCCGCACCAAATTACTTCGGGCACCTTAGCCTATTCGGTCGGGGCAGGTAAAGCCGTCATTTCAACGCCGTATTGGTATGCCGAAGAGCTTCTGGCCGAAGGTCGGGGTTTGCTTGTCCCCTTCAGAGATTCAACCGCTATCGCAGAGGCAGTTTTGCAGTTGCAGGGAGATGCAGTGGGAAGAGAAGAGATGGGGCGGCGTGCCTCGGAATTTGGCCAGCATATGCTTTGGCCAGAAGTCGGTCGCCAGTACATCAACTGCTTTAGGGACGCGATCGCCGAAGGGAGCTTAGTTGCCAAAAAGACAGCCGTGTACGGATCGACTCAATCCGTAAGACTGAGGATGACTCCTGATCTAAAGTTAACTCATCTGTTCGATTTAAGCGATGACACCGGGATACTTCAACACGCCACGTTTACGGTACCGAATCGATCAGAAGGCTATTGCGTAGATGATAATGCGCGCGCTCTGCTACTAACGGCTTTTCTGGAAACGCTTGGGGTGCTCTCGGAGGAACGTACCCTTCTCCAGAGCAGGTACCTCAGTTTCGTTTTAGATGCCTACAATGCCGAGACGGGGCGTTTCCGGAACTTCATGAGCTACGATCGCCGTTGGTTGGAGGATTCGGGTTCCGAAGATTCTCAAGGCAGGGCGCTTTGGTCGCTCGGAGCGATTGCGAACCGCTGCACAGACCGCGGCCGACGTGAAGTGGCAAAAAGTCTGTTCGAACTGTCCGCTCCGGGGCTTTTCGCTAGTACCAGCCCCAGAACGTGGGCATACGCAATTCTAGGCGGCTGCGAGTACTTGCTCTCCTTCCCGCAAGAGCTCAAGATTCAATCGTTGGTTGAGATCATGGCCGAGCGACTCATGACGCAGTATGAAGCGAGCTATTCGCTGGATTGGCCTTGGTTCGAGCAAAGTCTCTGTTACGCAAACGCCAGGCTATCTCAAGCCCTGATCGCCGCCGGGGTTGCGTTATCTCGGAATGCGATGGTAGAAGTAGGTGTAGCGTCGTTAACATGGCTAATGAAGCTGCAAACCGGCCCCGAAGGAGTCTTCTGTCCGATCGGGTCAAACGGCTTTTATGCGCGTTTCCAAACTCAAGCGCGGTTCGATCAGCAGCCGATCGAAGCCTGGGCTTCGCTCTCGGCGTGCCTGCTGGCGGATCGCGTGACCGGCAACCCTCTTTGGTTGGGGGAAGCGAACCGATCATTTGATTGGTTCCTTGGTCTGAACATGCGGAGCGAACCACTCTACGACAAAGTTTCCGGGGGCTGCCACGACGGTCTGCATATAGATCGCGTAAACCGCAACCAGGGCGCAGAATCAACCCTTTCGTTTTTGTGTGCCCTTGCCGAAATCAAAGCTAAGGAACGCGTGTCCACAAGTTATGCCACTGTCTCAGTTGCCCACCAAACCCTTCCGCTACGAAGTTCTGCTTGATCGAAGCCCAAGCAATCCAATCCTAACCGCAGCGGACTGGCCCTATCCCGTGCACTCGGTGTTCAATCCTGGAGCCGTTAAGCTGAAGGATGGGACGACCTTGCTCCTCTGCCGGGTAGAGGATAGGCGAGGATTCTCGCACCTCTGTGCGGCAAGATCGTCAAATGGCGTTGACGGTTGGGTCATTGATCCTGCGCCCACGTTTTCGGCTGACCCCTTAAACTATCCTGAAGAATTGTGGGGAATAGAGGACCCACGTATTACCTACGTCCCAGAGCTGGAAGAGTATTTGATAGCCTATACGGCTTTCGGAAAGTCTGGTCCCGGCGTTGCCATCGCCTCTACCACTGACTTTATCAAGTTTGAGCGATTTGGACTCGTGATGCAGGCCGACGACAAGGATGCAGCCCTCTTACCGTATCGGTTTAATGGGGAGTTTGCCCTTATCCATCGACCGTCCACAGACATGGGCGCGCATATGTGGATCTCATTCTCACCCGATCTCAGGAACTGGGGCGGGCATATGATCTTGCTACCGGCTCGTAAGGGTGCGTGGTGGGATGCCAATAAGATCGGCCTCTCTCCGCCTCCAATTGAAACGGAGCGGGGATGGTTGGTGATGTATCACGGGGTTCGCCATCACGCTTCCGGTTCAATCTATCGGTTAGGCTTGGCACTATTTGATAAAGAGCATCCCGAAACGTGCCTTTCTCGGGGGCAATCCTGGATGTTTGGACCGGAAGCACCTTACGAGATTAGCGGGGACGTCGACTCTGCCGTGTTCCCGTGCGGTTATACGGTTGGTGATGACGGAGACGCGCTCAACTTTTACTATGGAGCCGCAGATTCGTCTATCTGCCTTGCTACCGGAAGTATCAAACAGATGCTTAGTTGGCTAGATGTGAACGGCAGCGAGTTCACGGGAGTTGCGGGGCAGGCCGCCGAGCGAACGGCGCTCAATTCCCCGTTCTAGAGGTTAATTAGCAACCAACCCGCCTCGGCCCAAGATTGGACCGAGGCGGGTTGGTTTGTCGATTGGATTCGTGACTTGCCTTAGGCGCGTCGCCGACGTCGCGCCAGAGCTAACAATCCAGCGCCAAGGGCAATCAAAGTTCCGGGTTCGGGAACGGCGGCAATTCCGCGCATTTCAATACAACCCGCATAGTTGTTAATCGGGGTTAGCACGTTCGTCAGTTGATTCACTTCCACCAGCTGCTGGAACCGGGTCGTAAAGAGGCGACCTTCGTCGGCCTTAAACGCTAAGTCCCACTCACCACCGAGGTCGTTGAACGTGTTACCGCCAATGCCCCTTAGGCTGGTTACCCCAAACGGATTGGTGATGTGGTTGCGCTGGGCACCGGTACCAGGAAGGTTATTGGCGTCAACCACGTTTAAATCGCCGGCGGCATCGGTAAAGAGGA
>Ga0105047_10010992_pt1 | contig 14734 bp, 18 predicted proteins | sample MAT04_FD_78384 | JGI IMG/M metagenome (GOLD analysis project Ga0105047, IMG submission 78384) | Freshwater microbial communities from Lake Fryxell liftoff mats and glacier meltwater in Antarctica - MAT-04 (megahit assembly) | ecosystem: Environmental > Aquatic > Freshwater > Ice > Liftoff... | reverse complement strand
CTCATGCCCTTCGCGAGCGGCGGAGCGTCGCCTCCGGTCGGACCGCTCGTGGAGGGCGGGCGCTTCCTGAAGTCCATGGGGCAGTGATCTAACACGAGCCCCCGCGTGGGCGCGAGGGAGCTACCAGAGCGGCATCACGGGAGACGGCGACGGCTTCGCGGGCGACGCAGAAGGTGCGGGAGGCGCGACCGGCGCGGCCGATGTCGGCGCGCGCGACGACACGCGCGCGTCCCCGCGCTTTGCCGCCCGGGTCTCCGGCGCCATGTACAGCGGCGTTCCGAGGCGCACACCGGTGCGCGTCATCGGCATCGCGTTCTCCGGCTTCACCAGGCCGAAGTCGGTCAGCCGCGCCTCCAGGTGCCCGCTCTCCGACTCCAGCATGATGCCGGCTGTCCCGCTGGCGTTCGCGGGCAGCCCGCTCGGACGTGGCGAGAGCTACCGTGGAGCCGATCTAGCTGTGATCGACTCGACGCACCTGCTGGTCTCGGCCACCGGCGATCGCGCTGCGGTCTGGTGGGCCGATCTGGCCACGCGCGTGGTGGTGCCGATCCAGCCCTTTGCGGGCGACGTGGTCCCGTGGTCGGTGGTGGCGCTCCCCGACGGGTCCCGCCGCGTCGCGGTGAGCGTGGTGCGGCGCGACGATCTCGGAGGCGAGCTGGCGCTGCTCACACCCGAGAGCGGCCGCTTCGATCCGTCTACGGTGGCGATCGCTTCGACGATCGCGCGCGCCTGTGGGCCATCCTCCCGTGGAGCGGCGAGGTGGCGGTGATCGCCGACCTGAGGTAGATCGGCGCCGTGACCGAGCTGACCCGCGGACAGAAGAAACGCCTCGAAACCAGCGGCCCCATCGAGATCGCGATCTCGCTGCGCTTCGCGAAGGGGCGCCTGTTCGACGTCAGCTGCTTCGGGCTCGACGCGAGCGAGAAGCTCTCCGACGATCGCTACTTCGTGTTCTACAACCAGCGCCTCTCGCCCTGCGGCGGGATCGAGGCGCTCGAGCGGAGCGGCGACGAGCAGCGCTTCCGCGTCGATCTCGATCGCCTCCCCGGCACCATTCGCCGGCTGGTGTTCGCGGTGAGCCTCGACGGTGACGGCGCGCTGTCCGAGCTGAAGGAAGGACAGTGGAAGCTGCTCCAGGGCGGCCGCGAGATCGCGCGCTACCCGTTCTCGGGCGCTGATTTCCGCGATGAAAAGGCGCTGATGATCGCCGAGCTCTACATCAAGGACGGCTGGCGCATGTCGGCCACCGGGCAAGGCTTCGCGGGCGGGTTGAGCGCGCTCCTGCGCCACTTCGGTGGGGAGGAAGCGCCGGCGCCCGCGCCTTCACCTTCAGCTTCGCCGGGGATGCGTCCGACGCCCCTGCCCTCGTTTCGCGCCCAGCCCACGCCGTTCGCCGGCCCCGGAGCCACCATGACCACGATGCCGCACCAGATCCTCCACCCGGGCGCGTTCCCGATGCTCAAGGTGCCGCTGCGCCAGGGCGAGGCCATCAAGGCCGAGTCGGGCGCGATGGTGGCGATGAGCGGCTCCGTAGACGTCGAGGGCAAGCTCGAAGGCGGCTTGATGGGCGGCCTCGGCCGCATGCTCACCGGCGAGAAGTTCTTCTTCCAGACGCTGGCCGCGCGCCGCGGTCCGGGCGAGGTGCTGCTCTCACCGGTGACGCCGGGCGACATCTTCCCGATCGAGCTCGACGGCAGCGAGACCTGGTGCGTGCAGAAGGACGGCTTCTTCGCTGCCGCGCAGGCGGTCGACATCAACACCAAGATGCAGAACCTCGCGCAGGGCCTGTTCTCGGGCGAAGGCTTCTTCATCATCAAGGCGAGCGGCCGCGGCACCTTGTTCGTGAGCTCGTACGGCGCGATCCACGCGCTCGATGTGCCCTCGGGCGAGGACATGGTCGTCGACAACGCGCACCTGGTCGCGTGGCCGGAGCGGCTCAGCTACACGGTGGAGAAGGCTTCGTCGGGCTGGCTGTCGTCGTTCACGTCGGGCGAGGGCATGGTGTGCCGCTTCCGCGGTCCCGGCCGCGTGCTCATCCAGACGAGAAATCCCGGCGCTTTTGGCAGCTGGATCCGCCAGTTCATCCCGACGCCCCGCGGCGGCGGGTTGATCGGCTGAGGCTCAGTTCACCAGGCACTGCGACATGCGGGTCGAAGCGGCGATGGCTTCGGCGCGGGTCGCGGCGCGGGCGGGCGCGAAGCTCGAGTAGTCGTCGCTCGCGTAGTCGAGGGCGTGGCACCAGCCGAACGCGGTCTCGATCTTCCGGTAGGCCCAGTAGGTCGAGGACACGTCGCCGAAGCTCGGGCCGATCGGGGTGGCGACCGGCCACTTCGCGGCGTTCACGACGAACGAGGCGAGCTCGGCGCGGGTGAGGCCAGCGGCGGGCAGGAAGCGGCCGTCCGAGCCACCGCTGATGAAGCCGGCGACGCGCGCGGTCTCGATCTGCTTGTACGCCCAGTACGTCTTCGGAACGTCGGAGTAGCTCGGCGTGGTGGGGTTGACGAGCGTCAGGCCCAGCGCCTTCACCAGCATCGCGGCGAGCTCGCCACGGGTCACGGCGCGATCGGGGTAGTTTCGTCCGTCGCCGTAGCCGGTCGCGATGCCGAGCGCCTTCGCCATCGCCATGTGGTTCTGGAAGCGGTGACCGTAGGTGTCGCGGAAGGCGTCGCCGGGGTGCTGCACCTCGTTCTCGTACGACTCGCTGGGGCCGCTCGGGCCGACGGCGCCGTCGCGCAGCGCCTCGAAGCCGCCCGCGCAGCGGGTGCACGCCACGCGGATGCGCACCGGGAGCGCGTCTTCCGAGTAGTTGTGCGAGGCGGTCGCGACGATCTGCTGGATCATCCCGTAGAGGTACGACGAGCCGAGGTTGTGCTGGTTGAGCTCGCGGCTGAAGCGCACCTCGAGGTGATCGGGGTGCACGGTCACCGAGGTCTCGACCAGCGGGACGCGGACGTTCGCGGCGATCATCGTCGTGAGCGCCGGGCTGCGCGGACCGACGGTGAGATCGGCCAGCTCGCCGAGCGGCGGATCGAGCGCGCCACCGTTGCCCCACGCCATCTGCGGGACCACCTGCGCATCGCTGTCGGTCATGAACGTGAGGTTCTCGCCGGTCGAGTCGGCGCCGATCGGCGGCCCGACGTTCACGTCGAAGCGATAGCGGTTGGTGGCGATCGTGCGCAGCGCCGGCTCGCGGAACGTGCGCGGCACACGGTGGTAGCCCTTCACCTCGAGCGCGGCCGGGCGCACCGAGAGCGGCAGGTCGTACGCGCCGCTCGCGCTGGTCACCACGCGGGCGATGCGGCGACCGCTCGCGTCGAGCGCGACGACGTACGCGCCGGCAAACGGACCATCAGGCGTGGTGATCGTCCCCGTCACGCGGACCGCAGCTGCGGCCTCGTCGTTGCTGTTGGCAGCGACGTCGAGCTCCTCGCCACCGCAGGCGGCAAAAGAGAGGGCGATCGGGAAAATGAGCTTCATCTGCATGGGTGACCGAATGTGGGCGCAAATAGGGTGATGTCGCTCACGAAGTCAATTGAGAATGCATGGGATCCGGTCGAGCATTGGCCCCGAGATGAACCGTCTTTCGCTGTTCGTGCTGGTCCTGGTCGGGTGTAGCGAGGCGATGGTGCCAGAGCACTTCGACGCGGCGCTCCCTGTGGCGGATGCAGCCGGCGTTGCTGACGCCACGTTGCCCGGCGCCTCCGATGCGGGGGTCCCCGGCGCCGACGCCGCCCCGGTCGCCCTGGCCGACGCCGCCCCTGCCCTCGCCGATGCCGCGGCCCCCGACGCGCGGGTGCTCCCGGATGCGGCCGCGCCGATACCCGCGGTCGTCTACGTCGGGAGCGCGGGCGGCAACATCAGCACGTTCGGCTTCGATCCCGCGACCGGCGCGCTCACCGCCCGCGGCGACACGCCCGGGGGCACCAACCCGAGCTTTCTGTCCGCGTTCGACCGCGGCCTCTACGCGGTCAACGAGGGCCAGCGCGGCCAGGTCGCGGCGTTCTCGCTCGACGCCCGGGGCGCGTTGACGTTCCAGAACCGCGTCGGATCCGGCGGCTCGGGCCCGGCCCACCTGCTCGCCACCCAGCGCTTCGTGATCGTCGCGCACTACGAGGACGGCGCTGTGACCGTCATGCCGATCACCGCGGCCGGCGTCGGCGCGCCGATCGACACGGAAAATCCCGGCGACAACGCCCACCAAGCGGTGCTCGATCCGGCGGGCCGCTTCCTGTTCGTCCCCTGCCTCGGATCGGATCTCGTCGCGCAGTTCGCCTTCGATCCGCTGACCGGCGCGCTGACCGCCAACGCCGTGCCCTCGGTCGCGAGCACGAGGAACGCCGGCCCGCGACACCTCGCCTTCCATCCGAGCGCGCGCTGGGCGTACGTCATCAACGAGAGCGACAGCACGATCACCACGTACGACTACGACGCGGTGAACGGCCGGCTCACCACGAAGCAGACGGTGTCGACGCTGCCGCCGCGGTTCGGTGGCAGCAACACCACCGCTGAGATCGCGGTGCACCCGAACGGTCGCTTCGTCTACGGATCGAACCGCGGGCACGACAGCATCGCGGCGTTCACCGTAGACGCGAATTCGGGGGAGCTCACGCCGCTCTCGCACACGCCGACCGGTGGATCGTCGCCGCGCAGCTTCGCCCTCGCGCCCGACGGGCGGATCTTGCTGGTCGCGAACCAGCTCTCGGCGACCGTACACGCGCTGGCGATCGATCCGGCGACGGGCGCGGTGACGGCGCTGGGGAAGGTGGCCGACGTCCCGCGGCCGGCGTTCGTGGGGTTCGTCACTCCGTGATGGTGGTGGTCGGCACGAAGCCGACCTTGCCCATCTCGTGCTGCGGCTCCGGCATCGGCGCGCCCATCATCGGCGTGGGCATCATCGCGCGGACCTCGGTCTCGACCTGCGGGATCTCGTCGTCGCCGACCTGACCGGCGCCCACGCCGCACGCGGCCGCGAACATCGCGCCGGTGAAGGCGAGCGCGATCGCGAACGTCGAGACCCCCGCGCGGCGCGCATCGGAGAGCCGATCGACGCAGTCCTCGGTGATGACCGTGCCGTCGGCGCGCTTCATCATGCGGATGCAGAGCTTGCCTTCCTTGGCCTGCACCAGCGCGGTGGCATCCGCGCGCGTCATGCTCGAGAGATCGTAGACGTTCAGCTTGCACGCGCCGCAGTGACGGACGCGGGCGTCGCCCTTCATGTCGTCCCAGCTCGCGCTGCAAGGCTTGGCGATCTGGAGGCTGTCGATGAAGCTCGTCATGGGAATAGGAACGCGGTGGCGCGGCGGAAGATCTACGAATCGACAAGGTCCCGTATTCGCGCTACTTCGAGCGCTCTGAAGAAGCCGATCATCGCGGTCGCGCTGCTGGTGGCGGCGCTCCTCCTCTTCCTCTGGCTCAAACCGGAGCACGCACCGCAGACCGCGGTCGACGCGCCTGCCGTGCCCGCAGCATCCGCCGCACCCCCCGAGCTGCGCCCTGCGATCGCCGGCGCGACACCGAGCCCGTCTCCGCCGAAGGAGCCCGCGCGCGTCCGACTCCCCCGTCCGACCGCTGCCGCCGCTCCCGCACCTGCCGCGATCCCCGGCGCGAGCGACCCCGCCGCGCGCCCGATCAAGATCTCCGAGCTCGCCGGCAAGCTCAAAGATCGCCGCGGTGCGAACGCGCCCGCCGACGCCGACTTCGAGCTCGAGCTGATCCACGCCGGCCTCGACACGGTGACCGAGGACATCGAGGCGTGCCTCGCCGAGTGGTCCGACGCCGGCGGCCTCCTCGACGGCGAGGTCCTGATTGGCTTCCAGCTCGACGAGAGCGGCCTCACCGAGAGCTGGGTCCAGGACGACGCGGAGCTCCCGTTCGGCGTGAAGTCCTGCTTCGGGAACGCGGTCTACGGCGTCGATTGGTCCCATGTGGTGAAGAAGCCCGCCGAAGTGACGCAGAAGTTCGCCGTTTCGAAGGCGCCGCTGTGACGGGTCCGGTCGTGTCCGCGTTCGTCCGACCTCCTTTCCGACCATCGCCGGACAGCTGCGGTCGAAGGCTCGACGATCATGGCGGCACGGCCCCTGCTTTGGGTCGGCCGCATGAACACCATCGCTCGCACCCTCACCCTCGCTCTGTTCGTCTCCGTCGCGGCTCCGGCCGCAGCCCAGACCAAGCGAGACGAGATCGACCGCGCCCCCAAGCACAAGATTGAAAAGGACAACTGCGGTCTCCCCAACGCTGGGGGTCGCAAGCCCGAAGCCGAGCCGCTCTGCAAGGCCGGGCGCGCCTGCTAGCTCGCTCGGGGTCCAGGCCTCGCGGTTCCGTACGTCACATGAACGTCGTTTCTCGACGCCGCGCTCAATCGATCTCGAAGAAGTCGATCACGTCCTCGCGCGAAAGCTCCAGCTGCCTGCGCCCCGGATTGACCACCAGCCCGTCGTACTCGCCGCGCGCGATCAGCTTGATCGCCTCAGCTGCGGTGATCGTCTTCCAGGCCGCGCCCGGCTCGAAGAAGTGCAGATCGATCGGATCCGTGAACAGCGCGATGTACTCGTCGACGGTGGAGAGGTCGCGCTCGGTGATCAGCGTGGCGCTCACCAGGCGGTGGAGGACCGGCTTCAGCAGTCGATCGACGTCGTCCTGCGAGGCCGCGGCGAGATCGTTGATCGCTTGCAAGAGGTCGCGGTTGTCGGGCGCGTCGGCCATCAGTCGATTTCTACCAGCACCGCCAGCAGCTTCCCATCGCGCTTCCGGATCGTCGCCTCGGTGTAGAGCTCGAGCGGGCCGTGGCCGGAGAAGACGTAACGATCCGGGTAGCGATCGATCTGGTCATCGACGCCCGTTCCGAACGCGGCGATCTGGTTCAGCGCGCCGTGGCCCACCGCGTCGTCCCAGGTCATGTTGTCGAAGCTCGAGGTCCAGTCCGGATCGTGTACGCGGGTGGTCTCGACGTACTTGCGGATCTCCGAGCGCGCCGTGTCGAGCGCCTGGGACTCGGTCAACCAGCCCGGTCGATCCTGCGTGATCTGCACGACCGTCGTCGCGCCGTCCGCGTTGCCGGATGAGGACAGCGCCTTGTACGCGTAGGTCGCGGGCACGCCGGCATCCATCTCGATCGAGCGCAGGCCCTGCGGGAAGCGGCGGAGGTTGATGTTGTGACCATCGATGCTCAGCGTGATCTCGGCGTTGATCGCGATGGTCGCGTCGACGCTGACGGTGAAGGCGTCGCCGCTTCGCGAGAGCGTCACGCCGGTCGCCGGGCTGACGATCGCGACGGTGGGGATGAGCGGGCCGGCGCTCGCGTCGCGCACGGTCTCGGTGGCGCGCGCGGTGAGGATGCCGAGGCCGGGATCAGCGACGCCGATCGACTTCACTTCGGCGCGCGAGAGGAACGACTTACCCTGCGTGTTGTGCGCGTCCCACGTCTTCATCGCCTCGCTCATCGAGCGATCGACGAGCGCATCGGCGGTGATGCGGGTGCCCTTCTTGGCCGCGCGCATGGCGTCCGCTTGCTTCGCGATCCACGGGTCGAGGGCCGCTTGATCGGCGCGTGACACCAGATGATCGGGTCCCCGAGCGTCCCCGACGTTCTTGCGGATCTCGGCCGCGAAAGCGCTCCGGGCGGCGTCTGTTTTGATGGAGACCACCAGGCGTTATCGGGCGGGTGGTCGCACCGTTGCCTACATATGCCAAGACGCTGGATTCTGAATGAAATTCAGATCCAAGGCCCCCGATCGGAATCGTTCTAGAGGCCGGGAAAGTCGATCCCGCGAGACCCATTTTCTGGCCTGTGGCATGCGAAGTCCGTTAGCGTTCGACGGTTTGACCCGTCCGGTTCCCATGCCCTCCCGCTCCCGCATGGAGCTGGTCGGGCTGCAGCAGCTCGTCCTCGAAGGCCGCCTCACCTTCAACGACTCCGCGAAGCTCTGGAAGGATCTCGAGAAGCGCCTGAAGACTGTGAAGCGCGGCCACGCGATCATGTTCGAGATGTCGGGCCTCGAGTCGGTCGACGGCGGGACGATGGCCCTGCTCGTCCACCTGCGGAACGAGCTCAAGCTCCGTGGCGTGAACGCCGAGTTCGTCGGCGCCAAGGGCGTCGTCCAGGAGATCATCCACCTCTATCACGGCGACGAGAAGCCGATTCGCCCCAAGCGCCGCCGCCCGGAGCGCTTGCTCGAGCAGGTCGGGCGCGCGACGGTGGACTTCCTGAACGGCGTGAAGGCGGTGCTCGCCTTTTTCGGCGACATGATCGTCGCCTGCGCCGGGATCTTACGCTCGCCGCGCTCGATGAACTGGCGCGAGGTCCCGCATGTGATGGAGAAGAATGGCGCCGACGCGGTGCCGATCGTCGCGCTGATCAACTTCCTGATCGGCTTCGTGATGGGCTTCCAGGGCGCGGTGCAGCTCAAGCAGTTCGGCGCCAACATCTTCGTCGCCGATCTGGTGGGCCTCTCGATCACCCGCGAGCTCGGCCCGCTGATGACCGCGATCATCGTCTGCGGCCGATCCGGCGCCCGCTACGCCGCAGAGCTCGGCACGATGCGCGTGTCCGAGGAGGTCGACGCGCTGCGCACGATGGGCTTCGGTCCGATGCGCTACCTGGTGATGCCGCGGACCATCGGCTTGATGCTGGTGCTCCCGGCGCTGACGTTGCTCGGCGATCTCATGGGTATCATCGGCGGCCTGGTCGTCGGCATCGTCAGCCTCGACCTCACGCTGGAGGGCTACATCAACGAGACGCTCAAGGTGGTGAAGGTCTGGGACGTCTACTCGGGGCTGCTCAAGAGCGTGGTGTTCGCGCTGGCGATCGCGCTCATCTCTTGCCAGCAAGGCTTCGCCGCGACCGGCGGCGCGGAGGGCGTCGGGCGGCGTACGACCTCTTCGGTGGTCGCGATCCTCTTCACGCTGATCATGATCGACGCTGGGTTCACCGTCTTTTTCCACGCGTTCGGGCTGTGAAACGATGGACGAGTCGCTCATTCACGTCGAAGGTCTGTCCATGGGTTGGGGCAGCAACGTCCTGCTCGAGAACGCCAGCTTCGACGTCGAGCGCGGGGACATCTTCGCGATCCTCGGCGGCAGCGGCTGCGGCAAGTCGACGCTCCTGCGCTACCTGGTCGGCCTCGACGCGCCGATGGCCGGGACGATCGAGATCGAGGGCATCGGCGCGCCGACCCTCGACGTGGGACGCCCGCCGTTCGGCGTGATGTTCCAGTCCGGCGCGCTCCTCGGGTCGATGACCGTCGGCGAGAACATCGCGCTCGCGCTCGAGGAGTGGACCGATCTTCCGCCCGACGCCATCCACGCCATCGTGCTCGCCAAGCTCAGCCTGGTGGGCCTGGTCGGCGCCGAGGAGAAGTTCCCATCGGAGCTCTCGGGCGGCATGAAGAAGCGCGCCGCCATCGCCCGGGCGATGGCGCTCGAGCCCGAGCTGATCTTCCTCGACGAGCCGAGCGCGGGCCTCGATCCGGTCAGCGCGGTGGAGCTGGACGAGCTGATCCTCTCTCTGAACAAAGCCTTTCAGCTGACGGTGGTGCTCGTGACCCATGAATTGCCCAGCATCTTCAAGATCGTGAGTCGCTGCATCATGCTCGACAAGGAGACCAAGAGCATCATCGCGCGCGGCGACCCCCGCGAGCTGCAGACGAGCGACGAGCCGCGCGTCCATCGCTTCTTCAACCGCGAGCCGAAGGAGAAGGAGTAAGATGGCCGCCCCTACCAACCACTGGAAGCTCGGCCTGTTCGTGGTGGCCTCGGTGATCGCCGGCCTCGCCGTCGTCGTCGTGCTCGGCGCGCGCAGCCTGCAAAAAGAGCTGATCACGTACACGACGTTCTTCGACGAGTCGGTGCAGGGCTTGGAGATCGGCTCGCCGGTGAAGTTCCGCGGCGTGATCATCGGCAACGTCGCGGCGATCGAGATCGCGCCCGACCGACGCCACGTGCGCGTCGACGCCGACCTCATCGTCGAGGACATCACCGACATGGGCCTGGCCGTCGGCAAGGGCAAGGACACGGTGATCCGCGTGCCGCCCGATCTGCGCACCCAGCTCGTGTCGATGGGCATCACCGGCGTGAAGTTCCTGCAGATCGACTACTTCAACGTCGCCGACAACGCGCCCCCCGAGCTCCCTTTCCCCGCGCCCGAGCGCTACATCCCGGCGGCGACCTCGGTGATGAAGAACATCGAGGACTCGATCGTGAACGCGGTGAACCGCATCCCGGAGGTCGCCGAGCAGGCCGCCGAGATCATGAAGCGCGTCAACGGCCTCTTGACGGATCTCGAGGGGCGGCAGGTGCCCGCCAAGCTCGAGAGCGTGCTCGTCTCGGCCAACGCAGCGCTGGTCCGGGTCGACAAGGCGCTGGCCGGCGTGAAGACGGAGGAGCTCTCGAACGACGCGCAGGCGACGCTCGGCAACATCAACGCGTCGGTGGTGAAGCTCAATGGGCTGATCGATCGCGCCGCCGGCGAGGCCGGCATCATGGCCAACGCCGAGCGCGCGACGATGGCGGTCGGGGACATCGCACGCAACGCCACGGGCCTCGGCGTGGAGCTCGACACGACGATGCGCGCCGTGCAGGACGCCGCCAATTCGCTCCAGCAGCTGACCGACGCGCTCGAGCGCGACTCGGACATGTTGCTCAAGGGCCGCGCAAAGAGGGGCAAATGAAGGTCGTTTTTGCGATCATTCTGACGAGCGCTACCGGTTGCGCCCTGCTGGGAAAGAGCGAGCCGCTCGCGCCGCACTACTACAGTCCGGAAAAAGCGACGCCCGCAGCGGCGGCGGCGAAAGCGCCCGAGGGCACCGCGCTCCGCCTGGGGCTGATCAGCGCCGGCTCGGACATCCGCAAGAACCTGGTGATCCGCGTGGCGGAGCAGGAGCTGGCCTACGACGAGGAGCAGCGCTGGACCGAGAAGCCCGAGGCGTACCTGCGCCGCTCGCTCGCGCGCGCCCTGTTCGAGGAGCGCGGGGTCCGCCGGGTGATCTCCGGTCCCGCGACGGCGCTCGAGGTGGAGCTGGTGGCCTTCGAGGAGGTCGAGGGTCCACCGCACCGGGTGCGGGTGAGCGCGGTGGTGATCGTGCACGACGAGCGCGAGGTGAAGCTGGAGAAGACCTTCACCGTCGAGCGCCCGGTCAGCGACAACGCGACCGAGGCCGTGGTCAGCGCCATGGGTGATGCGCTGCTCGATCTGGTGAGCCAGATCGCCGACGCGGCGACGCGGTAGACTTCGCGGAGATTCGTGTGCAAATGTGCCGGCCTTGGCGCCGCGGACCATCGATCTGACGCACATCGACACCGCCGCGTTCGCGCGCGACGTCGACGCGCTCCACGACCAGCTGGTCGCCGACCTCGGCCCCGCGGATCTCACCCATCTGAAGAAGATGATCCGCTGGACCACGATCTGCGCGGTGATCGGCTACGCGACCGCGCCGATCTGCCCGAACCCGATCTCGGCGTTCCTGATCAGCGTGGCCACGTTCTCGCGCTGGATCGTCATGCACCACGTCGGCCACCGCGGCTACGATCGCGTGCCCGGCGTGCCCGAGCGCCTCACCAGCCGCGGGTTCGCGCGCGGCAAGCGCCGCTACCTCGACTGGCTCGACTGGATGCTGCCCGAGGCCTGGATCCACGAGCACAACTCGCTGCACCACTCGCGCACCGGCGAGGAAGCGGACCCCGATCTCGTCGAGCGCAACGCGCTCATTCTGCGCGCCTCCGGACTGCCCGTGCTCGCGAAGGCGGTGTTCGTCGCCTTCGTCAGCTCGACCTGGAAGTTCCTGTATTACGCGCCCAACACCATCCGCGAGCTGCATCGCGCCAAGCGCAGCCGCGCCGGCAACCCCGACGCGATGAGCGCCGAGGAGAGCGCGCGCCTGATCTTCGATCTGCGCGATCCGCGCGGGCGCGCCGAGCTCTACAAGCTGATCGATCCGCGCACGCCAGCGGGCCGCCAGCTCTGGACGGAGTGCCTCTGCCCGTATGCCCTTTTGCGGTTCGGCGTGATCCCGGCGCTGTTCGCGGTGTTCGGCTGGTGGGCCTGGCTGAGCGTGCTCATCAACTCGCTCGTCGCGGAGATGATGACCAACATCCACGCGTTCATGACCATCACGCCGAACCACGCCGGCGACGATCTCCCGCGCTTCGTCGGCCGCACCCACGACAAGGCGGAGTTCTTCGTGCGGCAGGTCGCGGGCTCGGTGAACTATACTGGCGGAACGGATCTGCAGGACTTCCTGCAGGGATACTTGAACTATCAGATCGAGCACCACGTCTGGACCGATCTGCCGATGCTCAAGTACCGGCAGGCGCAGCCACGGATGGAAGAGATTTGCCGGAGACATGGCGTCCCTTATCGAAGGGAGAACATATTCCGGCGGGTGTTCAAGCTGGTCGACATCATGATCGGTCGATCATCGATGCCGGTGGGTGTCACGCGCGCGACCGCTACGGGATCGACTTCGTCGCAACCGGGTTGACCCGTCGCACGCGGCCGAACAGGCCGTGCGTCGTCGAAGCGTCGAACGCGTTGATGCGGCCGTCGCCGCGGTTGGCGATCAGGATCGTGTTGCTGAGCCGGCCGAAGGTCGAGGACGCCTTGACCATGCCCCAGGGCGCATTCAGCGCGCCCTTCGAGACGAAGCGGCGGAGGAAGCGGCCGGTCGTGCTGAAGACGCTGACGTAGCCCCTGCTCATCGCCCTGATCTCGTCCCCGGTGCTCCAGTTGCGCTCGGCGTAGGTCACGTAGATCTCGTCGTCGATCGCGTGCACGCTGAAGGGCGAGAAGGTGTCCGGCATCTCCGGGTTGCCGTTGTCCTCGAACGCCTTTTCGCCGAGATCGATGGCGCCGAAGTTGGCGTCATACACGTCCACGCGCTGCTGCGCGAAGTTGGCCGCGTAGACCAGCATGCCCGTCTCGCCGTCGCTCGCGATCGTCAGACCGGTGTACTCGGCTTGGCTCGCGCTCACCGCCGGATTGGTCTCGCGCGGGGAAACGTCGCCATTCCAGCCCGAGATCTGGCCGTCGCCGGTCGCGACGAGGAACTGCGCAGGTCCGTGATAGTTCAGGAGCGGGAACCCGGGCACCGTTCGCCGCACCTCGAACGCGTCGGTGTGGTTGTAGACCAGGCCGATCGGGTGCGTGACTCCGCCGCCCGATGACGCGACGCGAATCACCGCCGACTCTTGCTCGCCATTCCCGTTGTACAACGTGAGCGTCCCGGTGCCCTCGTTGGCGACCCAGAACCGCGTGTCCGGCCCGAGCGCGACGCCCCGCGGATTGATCAAATTGGGATCCGTGTGCGCCGCGCGGCCGGGGACGTCCGACACGAGATCGTTCCGTTCGTACTGAACCTGCAGGACCGGATTCGAAGTCATCTCATCGCAGGCCCAAAATGCGAGAGGGAACGCGAGCAAAAGCTTTCTCATGGCGAAGAGCCCTCCACGCTCTTGGGATTGCATCGCGTGTGCCCACACGGATGCCAGGCCGAGGTCGATCGATCTGCGGAACGTGGTGCGGAATGCACCGCCACGCCGGCCGCGCCGTGCTACTTAACCCGGCAATATGGCCAACAAAGTTCGCGTTGGTACCGAAGAATACAACTCGATCACGCCGCACCTCATCGTGGACGACGGCGCAGCGGCGATCGACTTCTACAAGAAGGCTTTCGGCGGCGAGGAGCTGTTCCGCATGGCGGGCCCGAACGGCCGTGCCGCGCACGCCGAGATGCAGCTCGGCAGCTCGCGCTGAAAGTTCTACGGCGATCGATCCGGCACGCTGGTCGGTCCGTTGGGCCACCACTGGACCATCTCGACGCACGTCGAGCGCCGCCGCCCTGCCCATCCGTAGCTACTCCTTTCGCAGCCCGATCGCGGCGATGAACCAGGCGAGCGCGAGGAACGCGCAGCCCATGATCACGATCGTCGACGACTCCGCGATCCCCATCGCCACGACGCGGTGAAAGTCGACCTGCTCCGCTTCGGGCATCTGCGCGCTCCCGGCGAGCGACGCGCGAACGCCGCCCATGAAGCCGCCCAGCATCACCCACGCGGTGGCTTGCGAGAGCCCGCGCAGGAAGCGCAGCCGATGCTCGGCCGGGTTACGGGCATAAACCGCCGCGAAGAAGACCACAGCAGGTTCCGCAGATCTTCGCCGCGGGCACCGCCGCGGTGAGCGCGGCGCTGGCGATCATCTTGGGCACGAATCGGTCATCGGGCGCCACCGACCGCCACTGAGACAAATGTCCAAGGCGACCACCCCACCCCCGCGGTTCGATCGGCGCCGTGAGCGAGCCCAAGTCGACCGTCCTCTTCTCGGCGATGGATCCGAACGCGCTTTCGTCGCTGCTTCTGAACGCCACCGGGGCCACCACCACGGTGGACGCCGCGTCGCCGCTGCCGCAGGCGATCCTCTTCACGCCCGACGAGCCCGGCCTCGCGTCGGTGGCGCTCGCGCCGTTCGAGCCGGCGGCGCTGCACCTCCCGCCCCCGCGCGATGACGAGCCGCCGGCGATCCTCACGCAGGTCGTGCGCGGCCATCACCACCGGCGGGTGATCGAGGCGAGCTCGATCTATCGCGCGAGCTCCAAGGTCGAGGAAGTGCCCATGGTGGTCAAAGGCCGCCGCGCGCGCCGCCCGATCGCCCCGATGCTGCTCGCCACCGCCGCGCTGGCGATGACGCTGGGGATGGTGCTGGGCCTGGCCATCCCCCGCTGATCGGCACAGAATGCGCCCCCCGTGG
>Ga0105047_10010989_pt1 | contig 14738 bp, 11 predicted proteins | sample MAT04_FD_78384 | JGI IMG/M metagenome (GOLD analysis project Ga0105047, IMG submission 78384) | Freshwater microbial communities from Lake Fryxell liftoff mats and glacier meltwater in Antarctica - MAT-04 (megahit assembly) | ecosystem: Environmental > Aquatic > Freshwater > Ice > Liftoff... | reverse complement strand
CCGATCTCGCCGATCATCATGATGGCGTGGGTCTCGGGATCGGCCTCGAACGCCTTGAGGCAGTCGATGAACGTGGTGCCGGGCACGGGGTCGCCACCGATGCCGACACAGGTGGTCACACCGATGCCCTGCTGCTGCAGCTCGTAGAGCGCCTGGTAGGTGAGCGTGCCGGAGCGGCTCACGATGCCGACGTTCTTCTCGCCGGCCACGGCCGGCTTGGCGATGTGGCCGGCGGTGATGCCGATGTTGGCCTTGCCGGGGCTGATGATGCCAGGGCAGTTGGGGCCAAGCAGCTGCACCGACGGGAAGTCGCGCTTGAGCTTGTTGAAGAACCAGGCTTCGTCCTGCGCCGGCACACCCTCGGTGATGCACACGATGAACTCGATGCCACCCTCGGCGGCCTCCATCACCGCAGCGCGCACGCCGGGGGCGGGGATGAAGATGCAGCTGGCGTTGGCGCCGGTCTCGGCGACCGCGTCCTTGATGGTGGCGAACACGGGGATGCCATCGACGTCGGTGCCGGCCTTCTTGGGGCTGGTACCCGCCACCACCTGCGTGCCGTAATCACGGTTCAGCAGGCCGTAGTAACGGCCCTGGCTGCCCGTGAGGCCCTGGTACACGACCTTGGTGTTCTCATCTACGAAAATCGACATGGTCTCAGTCTCCTCAGCGAGCGGCTGCGAGTTCGACGGCCTTGCGGGCCGCTTCCAACATGGTGGGCGCCATCTGCAGCGAATCGTTGAGATGCGGTTGCAGGATCGATCGGCCCTCTTCGGCGTTGGTGCCGTCGAGGCGGATGACGATGGGGGCGTCGATGGTGACCCGGCCGAGGGCGGTGATGATGCCATTGGCAACTTCCTCGCCTCGGGTGATGCCACCGAAGATGTTGATGAAGATCGACTTCACACGGGGGTCGTTGTTGATGACCTCGAGCGCTCCGGCCATCACATCGGCGTTGGCGCCGCCGCCAATGTCGAGGAAGTTGGCCGCTTCGCCGCCGGCCTGGTTGACCACGTCGAGGGTCGACATGGCGAGACCGGCACCGTTGGCGATGACGCCGACCGAACCGTCGAGGCCGACGTACTGCAGGCCCTTCTCGTGGGCGGCGTGCTCGCGCTCGTCACGCACCTGCGTGGCGTCATACTGCTCGTACTCGGGGTGACGGAAGATGCTGTTGGCGTCGAGGGTGACCTTGGCGTCGAGGGCGTGCACCTCGCCGGTCGGCTTGAGGATGAGAGGGTTGATCTCGGCGAGATCGGCGTCACCCTCGGTGTAGGCCGTGTAGAGCTTCAACAAGATGTCGACCGCACCTTCGGTGGCGGCGGGGTTGAGCTTGGCGGCGGCCACCCACTCGCGGGCGACGGCCTCGGTGAGCCCGTCGACCGGGTCGATCCAGATCTTGGCGATGGCGTCGGGGTTGTCGACGGCGACCTGCTCGATTTCGACACCGCCCTCGGCGGACAGCATGCCGAGGTGCTTCTTGGCGGCACGGTCGAGCGTGAAGCTGGCGTAGTACTCCTCGGCGATGTCGGAGGCCACTTCGATCCAGATGATCTCGACGATGTGGCCCTTGATGTCGAGGCCCAAGATGTTGGTGGCGTGCTCCCGGGCCTCTTCGGCGTTGGCGGCAAGCTTGACGCCGCCGGCCTTACCACGGCCGCCGACCTGCACCTGCGCCTTGATCACCACCGGGTAGCCGATGCGATCCGCAATGGCGACCGCCTCTTCGACGTTGTCGGTCGCCGCGCCGTCGGACACCGGAATGCCGTAGGTCGCGAAGAACTGCTTGCCCTGATACTCGAACAGGTCCACGCCTGATCCTCCACGCGCTAGATGAGACGAACATCGGTCTCTGTGCTCGCCGGATTGTATGAGCCTCCGGCCACCCCTGACGAATGGGACCTGACGAAGCGTCAGGACGAGAGGAAGTCCAAGGTGCGTTCGATGGCGGGCCCGATCTCATCGGCGGTCACCGCCGGCGGCGGGAACACCATGCGGCTGACGCCCAGATCAGTCAGTTCCTTGCGTTTCTCGGGCTTCATCGAAGCGCCCGTGGTGATCTGGATGGCATCGGCATCGCGGCCGGCAGCCGCGGCAGTGGTGCGCATGGTCTCGATGAGCTCGCCGAGGATCTCCTGGCGACCGGGGAAGAACCCGTCACCCAACCGCCCAGCCCGACGAGCGGCGGCGTGCGAATGTCCGCCGATGAAGATGGGCGGCGAGCCGGCATGCGGTTTGGGGAACGACATGACCCGGTCGTAGTTCACGAACTCGCCCGAATACGACGACTCGTCGGTGGTCCACAGCTCGCGCATGGCCTCGATGTACTCGTCGGTACGCTTGCCGCGCCCGGCGAACGGCACGCCCAACGCATCGAACTCCTCCTCAAGCCAGCCGACCCCCACGCCGAGCACCACCCGACCCCTCGAGAGCGAGTCGAGGGTGGCGACCTCCTTGGCCAACACCGCCGGGTTGCGCTGGGGCAAGATCATCACGCCCGTGGCCAGCTTCACGTTCTTCGAGTGGGCCGCAACCCAGGTGAGCCAGATGAGCGGATCGGGGATGGGCGCCTCGAGCGAACCGGGCATCTTGCCGTCGCGGCTGTAGGGATACTCCGACTCGTAGCCCGTCGGCACCAACACGTGCTCGACGGTCCACACCGACTCGACGCCGTGGGTGTCGCAGGCCTCCGCCAGCGCTGCCGCGCCGTCCGCTGTCGCCAGTTCACCGGTGTTGCCGAAGATGATTCCGTAGTCCACGGTTCGACGCTACTGGCACCATCTCGACGGAGACCGCGAAACTGACCCCATGCCGATCGAGCGTCGAAACTCCAGTGCCCAGGTCCGCTCAATCATCATCGGCGTGGTCAGCGTGGCCTTCATCGGCCTGCTGGCGTTCGCCGTGATCAGGGCGGCAACGGGCGGCGGCACGTCGGTGACCACGTCCGGCAGCAACGGTGAGTGGAACCTGGGGCCGGTCGAGTCCAAGGTCGAAGCCATCCGCGACGGCGGGCCCATCCTCATCCCCGACCCGGCCGGCAGCCAGCGCCTGCCCATCTTCATCAGCCATACCGGTAACGACAACACCGCCAACTGGTACGCCTTCGAGGCTCGTCCGCCCGACAGCCCCGACGACTGCTTCCTCGAGTGGGACCGCGACGCCGAGGAGTTCACTGCGCCGTGTGTCGAGGAGACCTTCCCGGTCACCGGCGAGGGCCTCCGCAACTTCGGCACCTCGGTCACCGAGGACGGCGAGCTGATCATCGACCTCACCCCCGGCGACGGATAGCCGCTCCGCCCCTCCGCCTCCCCCGCCCCTCGTTCTATGAGAGAAATCTCGCCCAAATGGGTCAGATCTCTCTCATAGAACGAGGGGGGACTGGCAGAAGTCAGGTGCCCGCATCGGGGGACGAGGGGTAGGTTCGGTCATCATCGGTCAGGAGATCCCGTGACCCACACTCCCCTTCACACCACCCTTCGATCGCAGTCCGAGGCCACGCCGTCGGAGATCCGTGGCACGCGCCTGTCCAAGTCGTACGGCGACATCACGGTCTTCGACGACCTGTCGATGTGGGCCTCGCCCGGCCACCGCCTCGGCGTCGTCGGCGAGAACGGCGCCGGAAAGTCGACCCTGCTAGCAATCCTGGCCGGCACCATCGAGGCCGACGGCGGAACCGTGATTGCCCCACCCGATCTCGCCTACCTCCACCAGGTGTTCCCCTTCCCCCTCGACTGGACGGTCGGCGAGGTCGTCGCGCACGCACTCGCCCCCGCTCGCGCCGTCGAGGCCCGCATGGCCGATGCCGCCGCCGCCCTCGGCGCTGGCGCTGGGGGTGACGCCGGCATGGAGAAGTACAGCGACGCCCTCGCCGCCGCCGAGGCGCTCAACGTGTGGGACGCCGACCGCCGCTGCGAACGGGTCATGGCCGGCCTCGGCCTGGCCGGCCTCTCGGACGAACGCACCGCAGGATCGCTGTCGGGCGGCGAGCGCACCCGCCTCGAGCTCGCCACCATCCTCATCGGCCACCCGTGTGCCATGGTGCTCGACGAACCCACCAACCACCTCGACGACAGCGCCATCGACTTCCTCACCGGCTACCTCAACGAGTTCCCCGGCCCAGTCGTCACCGCCAGCCACGACCGCCTCTTCCTCGATCAGGTATGCACCGGCATCCTCGACCTCGACCCCCGCCGCGACGGCTTGGCCTACTTCGGCGGCGACTACGAGGACTACCTGCGCCAGAAGCACGCCGAGCGGGCCCGCTGGGATCAACAGTGGCGCCAGGAGCAGGACGAGTTGGAGGCGCTCCGCGATTCGGTCGAGAACACCTCGCGCAGCGTGGGGCACTTCTCGGAGCGCCCCGACAACAACAAGATGGCCTACAACCGTCGAGGCGAGCGGGTGAACAACCAGATCTCGCGACGCATTCGCAACGCCCAGGATCGCCTCGACACCCTCTCGCTCGCCCAGCTCGACGAACCGCCGCCGCCGCTGCACTTCGGCGGGGACGAGATCGTGACGGTGACGTCCGGTGACGCCCCACTGATCTCGGCCTCGGGCGTCGAGGTGGATCATCGTCTGGCACCGGTTTCGCTCACCATCGGCGGCGACACCCGCATGCTGGTCACGGGCCCGAATGGCAGTGGCAAGTCGACGTTGCTCGCAGCGCTGGCCCGCGAGCATCACATCAGCCACGGCCTGGTGAGCTGGCGCAAAGGCGTACGGGTCGGATACCTGCCCCAGGACGTCACCTTCGATGATCCCTCGGCGACCGCCGAAGCGGTCTTCGCCGACGCCACCAATCACCGAGCCACCGTCACGCTCACCGACCTCGGCCTGCTGTCGGGGCGCGACCTGACCCGCCCCGTCGGCGAGTTGAGCGTGGGCCAACAGCGGCGGGTGGCGCTCGGTTGCCTCGTCGCCACCTCCCCCCATGTGCTGTTGCTCGACGAACCCACCAACCACCTCTCGTTGGCCCTGACCGAGGAGCTCGAATCGGCGCTCATGGAAACGCCGGGCGCCGTGGTGGTCGCCACCCATGACCGCTGGCTTCGCCAGCATTGGAACGGCACGGTGATGGCGCTCACCAGCACCGCCGCCACGCTCAAGTCGCGCGTTGCAACGCCCGGGACTCTGTCCTAAGTTCCCTCGATCAGGGGCCGACGGGAGGCCCACCAAGGGGGAGACATGGCGCACATTGCATTGCCTGACGGCGTTCCGGGAATTCTCGGCCCGATGCAGTTCCGACCCGAGACGGCCAAGCCACTCAACGATCTGGCCGAGGTCCTCTTGCGCGGCGAGAGCACACTGACCCGCGGGGAGCGCGAGCTGATCGCCGCCTACACCTCGAAGCTCAACAGCTGCCACTTCTGCCACACCTCCCACGCCACGTTCGCGGCGCTGCAGCTCGACGATGGGTGGGCGGTCATCGACGCCGTCGTGGAGAATCCCGACACCGCTCCGATCTCACCGAAGCTCCGTTCACTCCTGCACCTCGCCTTCAAGACCCAGCAGGGTGGCCTGAACGTGACTGACGACGATGTCGCCGCCGCCCGAGACCTCGGAGCCACCGATATCGAGATCCACGACACGATTCTCATCGCTGCGGCGTTCTGCATGTTCAACCGCTACGTGGACGGACTCGCGACGTTCGCTCCTCCCGAGCGCAGCGACTACGCCGAGGTCGGCGAGATGATCGTCGCCCACGGCTACACCGCCGCTTCTCCTCCCCTGCCCGCCGCCTGAGCCGACCGGACTCGGACCTCGGGCCGGCCAAGCTCATGGCCCGAGCAGCGCCAACGGAACGACTGCAATGCCATCGGACCGACGGTAGGCCTCGGGACCAGTGGTGATGACCACTGCGTCGACGAGGTCGTCGCCCAGCTTTTCTCGCAGCCACAGTAGGTGGCGTACATCGGCACTGGTCACCGTCGAAGCCAACTTCACCTCCAATGCCAACACGCCACCATCGCGCTCGACAATGAAGTCGACCTCGTGTCGGCCACCGTCGGTTCGCAGGTGCGAGGTACGGGCGGCAGCGGCTTGGGCGGCGCTCCGCACTGAGAGTCCGGCGAGCGACTCGAACAACGCTCCGAGCAACGTGCCGTTACGGGGGACCGCCACCGGCCCCTCCTCGCCCGCAAGCAGATGATGACGTGTTCGATCGAGGAGCCGAACCGCCAATGCCGGATCCACGAGCTGGTGCTTCGGAGCCGATGACAGCCGGGCAAAGTGGTTTCGTGTCGGCAACCAAGCTTCGATCGGGTCCACGATTCGTAAGGCAGTCAGGAGCTCGGTGTAGGCCATGGTCGTCGCTTTGGCCGGGGCCGAGGCACTCGACCCACGCGCTGCATCTCGGATCTTCTCGAACGAGGCAGTCGTAGAGACCGCTGCCGCGTAGGCGGTCAGCCACCGCCGCACCGTCGCGGGACGCCGCACCGTGAACCCGGCTTCGGGCAGATCGTGCTCGACGATACGGTCGACGTAGCCGTCCAGCTGCGTGGCCAAGGCGCGACCCGTGAAATGGCGCATTCCGGGAAAGCCGCTGGAAACGATCTCATCGACGTAGTCGACCAACGTCACCGCCGAGCGGCCACTGATCGAGGATCGACGGGCCTCGCGACCCTCGAGCAGTCCTGCAAATGAGACCGTTGCGCAGCCCGGGTGGCGCTCGGCAAAGCTCAGTGGACGCATCCGTACGCTCGCGATGCGGCCCGCACCCGAATGGGTGGACGCTCCGATGCCGACGCCAGGAGGGGAGCCCGTCAGCAGAAAGCGACCCCCCGGCGAACCGTCATCGACAAGGCGACGTACCGCATCCCACACGGCGGGGACGCTGTGCCACTCATCGATGAGGACCGGCGGATCGTCGCTGGCGATGACGAACGGGTCGGCCTCGGCAACGGCTCGCTCGGAGTCCACGTCGAGACGGCGAACTGTCCGACTTCGCTGCACCGCAGTGGAGGTCTTGCCGACACCCTTTGCGCCGTCGAGCAGCACGGCCGGCAGCTGCGCGAGGATCTCATCGAGTTCGTCGTCGACGGTCCGTCGGACGTATGACGACTGAAAGCTGTTGGTCTCGATCATCGCACCAACCCGACTTCGTCGATTCAAACTCTACCATTCACGCAGTCGATACTCTACCAATCACGCGGTTCAAAGTCTCCCATTTTCCCGTTCTGTCAACGACCTTCACGAATCTGGAAGGACCACCGCGGGGCGAAACATCGGCGCCGTGGGCTCCCGTAGTTTCGACCATCAGGAACGGTGCACTGGCGATGAAGCTCGCGGGCCCCAGCCCCGATGTGATCGATGGACTTGGCTCCAACTCCCTCGGGTGTGCGGGGCCGTAGCTTGGCTCGCTATCCGCTGACCTCGCTGCGCCGAAGCTGCCGCTCGATCTCGGCCGCGATGCCAGGTCGCAGGTGTCGGTCGGCGCGGCGACCGAGGGTCTCGAGCGCCCGCGTCAACGCCAGCTGTCGGTACCCGGCGAATCGATCCATCACCAGCTCGACCTCGTCGGACCCGGCGTCGCGTTCGGCGGAGCGTCCCTGCTCGGCCCAGATCCGGTCGGCACGGTGGTACGCGAACACCCGGGCCGGGTTGGTCGCCTCGACCAGACGGCGCAACTGGTCGCTGCCGGTGCGCTCGACGGCGAACTCGGTGAGCCGGATGCGCGACTCGGCCATGTTGGCGGCCCGCGACGAGTGGCCGGAGCGGTAATAGTAGTTGGCCTGCGCCACCCGCACCGGCGGCAACGCACCGGAGGCGAACGCCACCTGCAAGTAGAACGCCAGATCCTCCCCCGCCGATAGCTCCTCGGGAAAGGTGATCTGGTGGCGCTCGATCAGGTCGCGGCGGATGAAGGCCCGCATGTGGCATTCGCTGTCGCGAAACCACGGCCCCAGGCGCAGCGGGTGATTGCCACCCATCCACCAGCTGACGCGGCTGACGAAACGCTGACCGAGCTCGACCGTCCCGTCGGGCTGTTCATAGAACTCGATGAGGTCATCGGTGAACGCCTCGACGGCGGGAAACTGACGACTGGCCCGCACAAACTCGGCCAGCCGGCCCGGGAACCACAGGTCATCGGCGTCGGTGGGGCAGACCCACTCTCCCCGAGCACGAGCGAGCGCGACGTTACGAGCGAAGGAGCGACCGCGGTTGGCACCGAGGTGCACGATCTGGACTCGGTCGTCGCCGGCCGCAACCTGCTCGATGACCGCGGCCGTATCATCGGTCGAGCCGTCCTCGACCACGATCACTTCGAGCGTCCGGTACGTCTGGTCGAGGATCGATGCCAGCGTGGCTTCGATGTATCGCTCGGCGTTGTGGACCGGCACGATGACCGAGATCAGTGGCCGGCGGGCGTCGGACGGCGTCGGCATCACGCGAACAGCTCTGCGAGCCGATCCTTCTGCACCTTTTCGGTGCCGGTACGCGGCAGGTCGTCGACGATCACCACTCGCCGGGGCGCCTTGTAGGCGGCGAGCCGCTCCGCAGCCCATGCCATGAGTTCGTCACCGGTCACCTTGGAGCGCTTGCGAACCAGCACCGCTGCGACCGGCACCTCGCCGAGCTTGTCGTCCTCGACGCCCACGACTGCGGCCTCCACCACGTCGGGGTGCTCCTCGAGGACCGTTTCGACCTCGAGCGGATAGACCGAGTAGCCGCCCGACTTGATGGTGTGCTTGCGGCGGCCGCAGAACATGACCGTTCCCAGCGGCCCGACCCGCACCAGGTCGCCGGTGCGCAACCATCCGTCGTCGGTGATGGCGTCGGCCGTGGCCGCCGGGGCATTCCAGTAGCCCTCGAGCACCCCGGGCCCGCGCACCCACAACTCGCCGAGGCCGCCCATCGACACCTCGTCCTCGGACTCGTCGACCACCCGGAACCGGTAACCCGGGAGCCGGAAACCGACGGTCTCGCCCACGCCGACGGGCAGAAACGGTGGCGAGATCTTGGCCGCCACTCCCCCACCGACCTCGACCATGCCGTAGCCCTCGACGAACGCAGCCTGGCCCCGGTTGCCGAGCAGTGGCACCGACACCGACGCTCCGAAGCTCTTGAACTGGCGGGCGAGGTCGGGCGGCATGACATCGGCCCCCGACATCCACACCCGGATGGATCGGAGATCGTGGTCGGCGGCGCCGGCTTCGAGCATCATGCGGTACATCGCCGGCACCCCGACGAACCCACTGGACCGTCGGTTCTCGATGGTGTCGAGCACCGCCGTGGCCCGGAAGCGGCCCATGAAGTAGACCGGCAACGCGGCGGTAGCCAGGCCAATGAGCGAAGCGAAGCCCATGATGTGCGCCACCGGCAACGCCACCACCACCTCGTCGTGGCGCAGCTGCACCGGCCACAACGCGGCCATCGACATCTGGCCGACGAGCGCCCGATGGGTGAGCGCCGCGCCCTTGGGCTTACCGGTGGTGCCCGACGTGTAGAACAACGCCGCCACCTCGGACGTATCAGGGGTGGCGGCTTCGCAGGCCACAGCGCTGGTATCGAGGTGGTCGGGGTTGGAGATGGTGACGGCCGCACCGGAGTCGGCCACCACGTGGTCGATCTCGGCCGCCCGCATCTGAGGGTTGACCGGGACGGGCAGGCCCCCGGCCCGCGAGACCGCCAGACACAGCAGCAGCTGGTCGTAACTGTTGGGCGTGGCCACCACGACGCGATCGCCGGCCGAGATGAGGGCGGCGATGCCGTTGGACCACTGCACCACCTTGGCGGCCGCCTGGTCGTAGGAGAGCTCGCCGGCGCCGTACTCGGTGACGAGCAGCCGTCCGCCCCACACCGAGGCCAGGCGCTCGGCGAAGTTGGCCAAGGTGAGCTGTCGACGTAGAGCGATGTCGACGCGCCGAAGTTGGTTGAAGGTCATGGACGTCAGATCTTCTCCAACGGGGCCCATGCCAGCAACAAATTCTTCTCGCCGACCTCGGGAAACCGCACGGTGGCCTCGGCCTTGTCGTCGGTGCCGCGGATGTCGATGATGACCCCTTCGCCCCACTTGACGTGGCGAACGTCATCGCCGACGCGCAGCCCGAGCCGGTCGGCCCCCGATGGGGTGATCGACGGCGGCCGGATGTCGGCGAAGCTGATGCCGCTGGCGCTGCCGGACTTTGCCTCGTTGGACGATCCGCCCGACCCGCCACCAGACAGCCCGCCGCGGTTGCCGGCACCGAACGTGCCCGACGAATAGCCTAACGATGACGACCCCGCCGAGCGGCCCGGGGAATAGCCCGACGAATACCCCGAGGAGCCGCCACCCGACCACGAATCGCCCGACGAGAACGAGGATCGGCGTCGGCGGCGGGAGCCGCCACCGAGCTCGTCGACCAGCGTGAGCGGGATCTCGTCGAGGAAGCGCGACGGCGGGTTGTACTGGGTGGAGCCGTGGAGCATGCGGCTGAACGCCGATGCCACGTACAGCCGCTCGCGAGCCCGGGTGATGCCCACGTAGGCCAGGCGTCGCTCTTCTTCCATCTGGTCGGGCTCGGAGAGTGTGCGCTGGTGGGGGAACACACCCTCCTCCATGCCCAGCAGGAACACGACCGGGTACTCGAGACCTTTGGCGGCGTGCAGCGTCATCAACATGACGGCACTCTCGTCGTCGCCGAGCTGATCGGTGTCGGCCACCAGGCTGACCTGCTCGAGGAACGCTTCGACCGTCTCGAACTCGCGGGCCACACCCACCAGCTCGGACAGGTTCTCGAGGCGCCCCTCGGACTCGATACTGCGCTCGGCGGCGAGCTCGTCGATGTAGCCACTCACCTCGAGCGCCTTCTCGAGCAGCGTGGCGGCACCCTTGTCGGCCACCTCGGTGAGCGCGTCGAGGAGGTTGATGAACGCCTCGATGCCCTTGACGGCTCGGCCGCTGACGCCGGCGGCATCGGCGTTGCGCAACGCCTCGAGGAAATTGATGGAGCGGCTGCGGGCATAGCTGTCGAGCTTGCCGATGCTGGAGTCGCCGATGCCACGTTTGGGAACATTGAGCACCCGCTTGATGCTCACCTCGTCGGTGGGATTGATCGCGGCCCGCACGTACGCAACGGCGTCCTTGATTTCGCGCCGGTCATAGAACCGGGTGCCCCCGATGACCTTGTAGGGGATACCGGTGCGCATGAACTGCTCTTCGAGCACCCGCGACTGGGCGTTGGTGCGGTAGAAGACCGCAGCGTCGCCCCAGCGGTATTCGGCGCTGTCGTGCATACGGGTGAGCTCGTTGGCCACCCATTGGGCCTCTTCGCTCTCGTCCTCGGCGCTGAAGCGTTGGATCTTCTCGCCCACCGCGCCCTCGGACCACAGCTCCTTGGGCTTGCGGGAGGTGTTGTTGGCGATAACGGCATTGGCCGCGTCGAGGATGGTCTGGGTGGACCGGTAGTTCTGGGCGAGCACCACGACGGTGGCGTCGGGGAAGGCCCGTTCGAACTCGAGAATATTGGCGAGGTCGGCGCCACGGAAGGCGTAGATGGACTGGTCGCCGTCGCCCACGACGCACACGTTGCGGTGCTCGCGACCCAACAGGGTGACCAGCTCGTTCTGCACCGGGTTGGTGTCCTGGTACTCGTCGACGAGGATGTGCTGAAAGCGTTGCTGATAGTGGGCCAGCACCTCGGGGCGGGTGCGCAACAACTCGACGGCCTTGCCCAGCAGATCGTCGAAGTCCATGGCGCCGGCTCGCAACAAACGGTCCTGATACTCACGGAACACGTCGGCGATGCGACGCTCGATGATGACCTGCGCCTCGGCCGCGTACTGCTCGACCCCGAGGCCCCGGTTCTTGGCGTTCGAGATGGCGGCGTGCACCGCACGAGGCGGCAGCTTTTTGGGGTCGATCGACAGGTCGCGCAGGACGTAGGTGACGAGACGCACGGCGTCGGACTGGTCATAGATGGTGAACTGCGCCGGGTAGCCGAGCGCACCGCCGTCGCGGCGCAGGATGCGCACGCACGCCGAGTGGAACGTGGACACCCACATTTTCTGGGCGACGGAGCCGATGAGGCTGCCGACGCGAAACTTCATCTCGTCTGCGGCCTTGTTGGTGAACGTGATGGCCAGGATCTCGAACGGCGACACGCGATGGGCGTCGATGAGGTGCGCAATACGGTGCGTCAGTACCCGCGTCTTGCCCGATCCGGCGCCCGCGACGACGAGCAACGGCCCACCCATATGGGTGACCGCCTCGTATTGGGAAGGGTTGAGACCCTCGAGCAGATCCCCAGATGGCACGAACTCCACGCTAGCGGGCGCCCCCGACAGCCAGAACCCGACGGTCAGAACCCGGTGCCCCCTCCGGGCGGCCGGTCGGCCGGCCTTTCGGACCGAGGGTCAGGTCAAGAACCAGGAGCGACCCTCGCGGGCCACGGCCCCCGAACGCTCCAGATCGAACAGGTGCGACAGGATCGAGCGTCGCGCCGGACGATGCAGCTCACGGCGGACATCGACATAGGCGACCTCCACGATCTCGGCGATCGACGCCGGGCCGCGACCCAGAATCTCGAGCACCTGACGGGTGCGGGCGTGACGATGGGCGTGCAGCTGGCGCACGAACGGCGCGGGATCATCGATGGACGGTCCGTGGGTCGGGAAGTAACGCGACTCGGAGCGGTCGAACAACAGCTCGAGGCTGGCCAGGTAGTCGGCCAACCCGCCGTCGGGGGGCGGGATGATCGTGGTCGACCACCCCATCACATGGTCGCCGCTGAATAGGGCGTCACCGTCGCGCCAGGCGAAGCACAGATGGTTGGAGATGTGGCCGGGGGTGTGCAGCGCCTCGAACGTGAAGCCCGGCCCCTCGATCACGTCGCCGTGGCCGACCGTCACGTCGGGGACGAAATCGGTGTCGGGTCGGGCGTCCTCGTCGGGCTCGCCCGAGGTCGGTTCGGCGGTCGGTTCGGCGGCGGACAGCTCGGCCGCTGGATCCGCGGCGGCTGCGGCCCAGGTTGCGTCCTCGGCCTCATCACCCGCACCCCACAGGAGGTCGGCGAAGGCGTCGTCGGCCTCGCTGCCGGCGGCGGCCGGGTGCGGTCCGTAGCCGAAGGTCGGCGCACCGAGGACGTCGCGCAACGTTGCCGCCGCCGGCGAGTGATCGCCGTGGGTGTGCGTGATCAGCTGGTGGGTGACGTGCTCGCCCGCGAGGGCGGCCAGCAGGGCCTCGGCGTGATCGGCCCGGCGCGGCCCGGCGTCGATCACCGCCACCTCGCCGCGGCCCACGATGTAGGTGCCGGTTCCGTGGTAGCTGAAGTACGACGGGTTGCGGGCCACCAAGCGGCGCACACCAGGAGCGACCTCCACGGCCACCCCGTAGGGCGGCGTGTCCTCGGTGACGTACGCCGGGCCCATCAGTTCGTGACCTCGAGCCCTATGCCGTGACCAGCAGCCGGTCCCGGAAGAAGTCGAGCACCTGGTCGAGCGCCTCGCGGGTGGGATGTCCCGGCTCATCGACGAGGTGTTCGGTGACCACCGAGTGGGCCGAACGAGGGACGGCGGCGGCGTTGCCCTTGGACGAATCGATCGTCACGCCGATGAAGCGGTCACCCAACTCGCGCTCGAGCGTGTCGAAGCGGGCCTGGGGCACCATCGGGTCACCGCTGAAACGCAGACCGAGCACGCAGACCCCGTCCTCGGCTCGTTCCTTCACCACCGCGAGATCCTGCGGCGACAGCCCGATATCGGCGCGATGACGCTTCGTCGTGGCAACCGGCAGCGACGGTTGGCTGAGGATGGGGGCGATGACACTGGGATCGACCATCATCCCGAGGGCGAACCCACCGGTCCAGCACATGCCGATGGCCCCCACGCCGGGTCCGCCGCACTCCTCATGGGCGTGGCGGGCGAGCGCCCGCAACCACACCGTGACCGGAGATGTCGTGTTGAGCGCCCAGGCCGAGAAGTCCTTGGACACGCAAGCCGGCAGGATGGCCCGGCTGACGGTGGCCGGATTGATGCCCTTGCCCGGCTGACCGAACAGGTGGGGCAGATAGACCGTGCACCCCAAGGCGATCACGCGTTCGGCGAACGCAAGCACCTTGGGGGTGATGCCGGGCATCTCGGCCATGACGATGACCGCCGGGCCCGAGCCCTTGCGATAGACGTCGCGGGTGTCCCCGTCAGCTTCGAACGGGCTGCACGAGTACTGCGAGAGAGCGTTGACCATGGGCGCACACTATTGCGCCCGGCAAAGAATGGCTCAGTGGCCGTCGAGCAGTTGGAGTTCGAGGATCTTCTTCTGGTTGAACTCCGGGTAGAACTGTCGAAGCATCTCGAAGGTCTCGCGGAAGCCGAGCTGACCCGGCACCACCCAGTTGCCCCCGTGGGCATACGTGAGCCGCGATCCGAGTGACGGAAAGAAGACTCGCGAACTACTGCCGTGCGCCCCCATCGCGATGACGATGAGGCCGAGCGCTGCGTTGTCCATCGTGAACCTGGCAAGCACCCGTGTGTCGGCCGGAGCGTGCGTCATCGCCGCCAACTTCATGATGTCAGCGCCGTGTTCCTTCGCGCGGCTCGCTAGGCCGTCGAGTTCGCCTCGCGTCGGGGTGTGATCGAAGTTGTGATTGGAGATGATGACGACCGTGTCGAGACGACGCGCCTCGGCGACGACGGCTCGAAGTTCGCCCGAGGCATCCAGCGAAGCGAGTTCTATATCGATTCCGTCGACGAACGGCAACACCGCTCGGTACAGCTCGGCCCGAGCGGAGTCCGAGCCGCTCCATTCGCCGCCCTCATTG
>Ga0105047_10010988_pt1 | contig 14739 bp, 12 predicted proteins | sample MAT04_FD_78384 | JGI IMG/M metagenome (GOLD analysis project Ga0105047, IMG submission 78384) | Freshwater microbial communities from Lake Fryxell liftoff mats and glacier meltwater in Antarctica - MAT-04 (megahit assembly) | ecosystem: Environmental > Aquatic > Freshwater > Ice > Liftoff... | reverse complement strand
GTATCGAGCCTGTTCATCAGCCACCGGATGCACGAGGTCGAGGCGCTGTGCGACACGCTGTCGGTGTTTCGCAACGGGCGTCACATCGAAACTTTTGCCAAGGGCGCAAAGAGCGACGCAGAGATTGTGCGGTTGATGATCGGGCGGGACGTAGAGGCGAAGTTCCCCGCCAAGCCTGCGGCGAAAGTGACGGAGCCGGTGCTGAAAGTGCAGGACCTTGCCTGGGAAGATCGGCTGAACGGGGTGACACTGAGCCTGGGGCGGGGTGAAATTCTGGGGATCGGGGGGCTTGACGGCCAAGGGCAGAAGGAGCTGCTTCTGGCCCTGTTTGGGGTGCTGAAAAGTGTGACTGGTGAGGTCGAGATCGGGGGCGAAAAGGGTCTGCCCGCGTCGCCTGTGGCTGCAAAGGGCGGTAAAACCCGGATCGCGCTGGTTCCTGAAGACCGCAAGACCGAAGGTTTGATGCTGTCATTGCCGATTGCGGACAATCTGGTTGCAGCCGCCTTCGACAAGATCAGCCGTGGACCGATGATCAACCGTTCGCTGGTAGAGCGTTTCGTCGCAGACGGTATCGAGGCGTTGCAGATCAAACTCGGGTCGCCTGATGACCCAGTCAGCACTTTGTCGGGGGGCAATCAGCAAAAGGTCGTCATCTCAAAGTGGCTGATGATTGCGCCAGATGTCATCTTGCTGAACGATCCGACACGCGGCATCGACGTGGGGACAAAGCAGGAGATTTACCGCCTGATGCGCAGCCTTGCCGATGAAGGCAGGGCGATCCTGTTTTACTCGTCGGATTATTCCGAACTGATCGGTTGCTCCGACCGGGTGATTGTGATGTACGACGGCCGGATCATCCGGGAACTGATTGGGGATCAGATTACGGAACAGGCGATTGTGTCGGCGTCGCTCAATATTGCGGATGCCGCATGATCCGGCGCTGGATCCGGCAGAACCGGGGTTTTGCCGGCGCTTTGGCCCTGTTTGCAGGTTTGTTCATCGCCTATAACTTCCTGCACCCGCGCGGGTTTTCAACGGCAGTTCTGGTGCAGAACTCCAACGAAGCGGTGGCCATAGCGTTTGTTGCGATGGCGCAGACTGTGCCGGTGCTGATGGGCGGACTTGATCTGTCGGTGGGCGCCGTCATGACGATGACCTCTTGTGTCGCATCGGCCCTCGTCAGCGGGACGCCGTTGCAGATTTTCGTGGGGATCGTGCTCACGCTAGCCTCCGGTACGGCGTTCGGCCTAATGAACGGGCTGATCGTGGTCTACGGTCGGATCCAGCCGATCATCGCGACCCTTGCGACGGGGGCCATTGCAATCGGAATTGCCCTGCTGATCCGCCCCCAACCGGGTGGCGAAGTTGACGGCGATCTTGGCTGGGCCCTGACCAACACGATCTGGGATTTCGCGGATACTTACGGGCTCGCGGACGGTGGCAACGCCGTCTGGTTGCAGCCGTTCATCAATATCCCCGTCCCCCTGATCCTGCTTTTCGGGACGGCGTTTCTTGTCTGGCTGCCCTTCAAGCGCACTGTCACCGGGCGCACGATTTACGCCATCGGTTCGGCGGAAGGTGCGGCTTACATGTCCGGTCTGCCGATCAATCGCGCAAAGATCGCGGCCTTCACGCTTGCCGGGTTCTTCGCCTCCTGCGGCGGGCTTTACCTTGCGATCCAGACCTCATCCGGCAATGCCGACACGGTGCAGGCCGGGGCCTATACGCTCAACTCCATCGCCGCCGTTGTCCTTGGTGGCACAGCACTGCTGGGGGGTACCGGCGGGGTGATTGCATCGCTTGTGGGCGCGCTGATCCTGCGGGTGATTTCGTTCTACTTCCGCATCCTCGACATAGATCCGCTGCTGCAGCCCCTGATCGAAGGCATGGTGCTGCTGGCGGCCGTCAGTATAGGGGCGTTCCGAACGTTGGCGGTCAAAAACCGGTTGGAGTTGTTTCGATGATGTTTGCACGTTTCAAGGCCGAGGACAGGCCCGTCATCATCGCATCCGGCTTCATTGTGGTGATCCTTGCTGTGGGAACGGCTTACACGCTGTCCACGACAGGAACGGCTCCGCTGCTGTCGCCGGGCTATCTGATGCAGCAGCTTCAGATCGGGTCGTTCTTCGGCATCTGCGCCGCCGGGATGATGCTGGTGATTTTGCTCGGTCATATCGACCTGTCGATCCCCTGGACCCTGACGGCCGCCGCGATGGTGGCGACGGCGGTTGGCGGGCCAATGGCCATCCCGGCTGCATTGGCCGTGGGGTTGGCAGTGGGGCTTCTGAACGGGTTCGGCGTCGCCTATCTGCGCATTCCGTCGATGATCTTCACGCTGGGCGTCGATACGGTGCTCCGAGGGCTGATGGTTGCGCAAACCGGCGGCTTCGCGCCGCAAGACGCGGCGACGCCCCTGATGCTGGTCCTTGCGAAGTCGAAGGTTCTGGGGATCCCGGTGGCAATCTTCGTCTGGGCGGCAGTCTCGGTTGTGATTGTGCTTTTGCTGACCCGCACCACCTTTGGCAAGTCGATCTATGCGATCGGCACGCGCGAGCGGGCTGCCTTCCTGTCAGGTATCCGCACAAAGAGCGTCATTGTCGGAGCCTTTGTTTTGTCGGCACTTTGTGCGTCCGTCGCGGGTGTCCTGCTGACAGGCTATTCTGCGAAAGCCTATCAGGGCATGGGCAACGCCTATCTTCTTCCCGCCATCGCGGCGGTGGTTTTGGGGGGGACGCATATCCTCGGCGGTCGTGGGCGCTATGCAGGCACGCTGGTCGGGGTGATCCTGATCGTGCTGCTGAATTCGGTGCTGTCGATCATGCAGATGCCCGAGGCGTTCCGTCAGATCATCTACGGCGTGGTGATCATCGGGATGCTTTTGGTTTATGGCCGGGGTGACAGGGTAACAAGCTAAGCGGAGCGGGACGAATGAGCGAGCTTTATCAGGTGCGCGATCCGCGGTTCGAAGGGCTGATCCACGGAAATGCAAGGATGGAAACCTTGTGGTCGGGCGGGCGCTGGTGTGAAGGGCCGGCCTATTTTGCGGCAGGCAAATATCTTATCTGGTCCGACATTCCGAACGACCGCCTGATGCGCTTTGACGAAACGAACGGGGTGGTCTCGACCTTTTTGCAACCTGCTCTGAACCCGAACGGGCAAACGGTGGACGGTCAGGGACGGCTGATTTCTTGCGAACATCGCGGGCGATGCGTCGCGCGGACCGAACATGACGGCCGCCGGACGATTCTTGCGGCTGACTGGCAGGGCAAGCAGTTGAACAGCCCGAACGATGTCGTGGTGAAATCCGATGGCTCGATCTGGTTCACGGACCCGTCTTATGGGATCGACAGCGACTACGAAGGTGATCTGGCGAAAAGCGACATCGGCAGTCGACAGGTTTACCGGATCAGCGCCGAGGGCGGGCTGAGCGTCGTGATCGACGATCTGGTGCAGCCGAATGGGATCGCATTCTCGCCGGATGAAAGCCTGCTTTATGTGGCGGATACCGGCTGGACTGACGACAGGTCCTGCGAGCCGAAAATCCGCGCGTATCCGGTAAAGAAGGACGGCAAATCGCTTGGCAAAGGCAAGACCCTGATGACCTGCGAGACGGGTCTGTTCGACGGGTTTCGGGTTGATACAAAAGGCAACATCTGGTCATCGGCAGGCGACGGCGTGCATTGCTTTGCGCCGGATGGGACGCTTTTGGGCAAGATCCTGACAGGCGAGGTTGTGGCGAACCTGGTGTTTGGCGGTCCAAAGCGGAACCGTCTTTACATTTGTGCCACAACAACACTGCGTTCGCTCTATGTGAATGCGCAAGGTATGCCGTACTTCGGTTGAGCCGAGTATCAGTCATGTATCCGGTCTGTTCGTGCCGCAGGTCTGGCGACCGGGCATCAGGCTGTCATTGGTGACAAAGGGAAACGAGCCGCCTCGCCGATATCATGGCGAACACGGCAGCAACGCTGCGGAAGGTGCTGGCCGTATGTGGAGATCAAAGTAGGCGGCGTTGGCGCGGCGGAAGATGATGCGTCCGCGAGTGTGGAGCCGGTGGACGAGGTTGCGCGTTTGCTGGCCCCACGTGATCTGACAGCGCTGAGGGCCTGAGGGATGATCTTCACACGCTCGATCATGGCGGGGGAGTCAGTCAAGGGCGCAGTCAAAGGAACGCCGCTTGAGCCGATGGAGGCGCCGGGTTGGAGGATATTCATGCCGCAACACTTCGCTTTCCGGTATGTATCCTGCCACGACTTGATGGGCTTACGCGTTTGATATCAAAGGGATCCGGGGCGGCATTAAAGTTCCTCTCCGCGTTCATTTCTTCCGCCTTGCGGTGCCTTTACAGGCGCACGATCCGCACTTCGTGACCCTTCGCGGACAAGGCGATCTCGCCTTTGCACAGCCGGATCGCGTCATCCCCAAACGCCTCGGCCCGCCAGCCATGCAGAGCATCACTGTCGCGGCGACCGGCGGCAATCCCGTCCAGATCGCCGGCCGACGCGATCAGCTTCGGCGCGACGCCCAAGGATTCCGACTTCGCTTTCAAAAGCACGCGCAAAAGATCCGCCAACGCCGGATTGACCTGCATTTGTTCGCGGTCTTCCGTCACATGCGGCAGATCGTCCTGCTTGGTCTCCATGGCCGTCTTGATCGCGGCCAGAATGCCCTCGGCAATTTCGGGCTTGCGCCCCTCGCGCAGCAAAAGTCGCGAACGGCCCAGTTCTTCAAGGCTCGTCGGCCGGGTCGAGGCCAGCTCCAACAGCGCGTCGTCCTTCATAACCCGGCTGCGCGGGATATTCTGCGCCTGACAATAGGTTTCGCGGAACTTCGCGAGCTCTTTCACCATCGCAAGGAACCGGCCAGACGTGGTGCGCGTCTTGATCCGTTCCCATGCCTCATCCGGCCTTGTCGTATAGGTCTCGGGATCGGTCAGAACGCCAAGCTCTTCTTCGACCCAAGGCTGCCGCCCGGTCTTGGCAAGTTGCGTTGCCAGCCATTCATAAATCACCCGCAAGTGCGTCACATCCGCCAGCGCATAGTCTTTCTGCGCCTCGGTCAGCGGCCGCCGCGACCAATCGGTGAAGCGCGATGTCTTGTCGAGGTTCTCCTTGGCGATCTTCTTGACCAGGGTTTCATAGCCGACCTGCTCGCCAAAGCCGCAGACCATCGCGGCGATCTGGGTGTCGAACAGCGGCTTGGGGAACACATTGCCTTCGACGAAAAAAATCTCGAGGTCCTGCCGCGCGGCGTGAAACACTTTCACCGTCGCCTCGTGCCGAAACAGATCGTACAGCGGCTCCATCGACATGTCCGCGCCTTCGATCGGATCGACAAGAACCGCATCCCCATCCTTGCCCGGCAGCGCCATCTGGATCAGGCAGAGCTTGGACCAATAGGTCCGCTCGCGCAGGAATTCCGTGTCGATGGTGACATAGGCTTCAGTCATGGCGGCAGCGCAGAAGGCGGCGAGGTCCGCGGTCGTAGTGATGGTGCGCATGGGCGTCTTTCATCCGGGCGCGGGGGCATCCCGCAGTTAGGTTTCCTATAGGGGCGAGGGGCAGAAAGGGAAAGGGCCGATGGACGTCAAGCGTAGGATGGGCGATTTACCCATCATGCTTCAGAATATCACCGGCCTCCGGTCCCCTGCAGCAAACCTGCGCAGCACTTCGGGATAGAGCCGATGCTCTTGCACCAATATCCGTGCGGCCAGTGCCGCCTCCGTATCCCCCGGCAGCACCGGAACGCGCGCTTGCCCCAGGATCGGCCCGGCATCAAGGTCGGATGTCACCTCATGCACTGTGCAGCCCGCCTCGGCATCCCCTGCTTCCACCGCGCGCCGATGAGTGTGCAACCCTGGATATTTCGGCAGCAGCGAGGGATGGATGTTCAGCATCTTCCCCTGCCAGCGCTGCACAAACTCCGGCGTCAGAATTCGCATGAAGCCGGCATGGCAGATGATATCGGGGTGCACGGCGGTCAGGCATTTGTCCAGAACGGATTCAAAAGCAGCGCGGTCCTTGCCGAAAGGTTTGTGGTCGGCGACGGCGATGGCGATGCCCTGCGCGTGCGCCCATGCGATGCCCGTGGATGCCGGATCGTTGGTAAACACCAGCACCGGTCGCGCCGGAAAATCGCCGGTCATCGCCTCCACCAGCGCCCGCATGTTCGATCCACCCCCGGAAATGAGGATGGCGACACGCTTCACAGCAGGTGCCCCTGGTAGAGCGTCCCCTCACCCGGCACGATCCGCCCCAAAGTGACGACCGTTTCACCCATCTCGGCAAGCAGGGCAGCAATACCGTCAGCCCGATCCTCAGAGACACAAAGCACCAGACCGATACCGCAGTTGAAAGTCTTGAGAAGGTCCGCTTCGGACATGCTGGCGGTCTTGGCCAGCCATTGGAACACCGGCGGCAAACGCCACGCGCCGAGGTCGATCTGGCAGGCCAGCCCCTCGGGCAGAAGCCGGGGCGGATTTTCTGTCAACCCGCCGCCAGTGATATGCGCCACCCCATGCACGCCGCCCGCCCGGATCGCCGCCAGAGCCGGCTTCACATAAAGCCGCGTCGGCACCAGCAGCGCCGCCCCCAAACTGCCCTCCGAGAACGGCGAGGCCGCGTCCCAGCCCAGACCCGACATCTCCACCACTTTGCGGACAAAGGAATAGCCGTTGGAATGCACCCCGTCCGAGGCGAGACCCAAAAGCACATCCCCCTCCACAACACCCCGAGGCAGGTCCGCCCCCCGCTCCATCGCGCCCACCGAAAACCCGGCCAGATCGAAATCGCCGCCGTGATACATCCCCGGCATCTCTGCAGTCTCGCCTCCGACCAGCGCGCAGCCAGAGGCCTCGCACCCGACGGCGATGCCGGTGATGATGCGGGCGGCCTGATCGACCTCCAGCTTGCCAGTGGCGAAATAGTCCAGAAAGAACAAAGGCTCCGCGCCTTGGCAGACCAGATCGTTCACGCACATCGCCACCAGATCAATGCCGATCGTGTCCAAAAGTCCGGTGTCGATGGCAATGCGCAGTTTCGTGCCGACCCCGTCTGTTGCCGCCACAAGGATCGGGTCCGAATAGCCCGCCGCCTTCAGATCGAACAGCGCGCCGAACCCGCCGAGGCCGCCCATCGTGCCTTTGCGGTCTGTCCGCTTGGCCGCAGGCTTGATCCGGTCAACCAGCGCGTTGCCCGCGTCGATATCGACACCGGCATCGGCATAGGTCAGTCCATTGTGGCCTTGGGTCATCGCACGGCTCCATGATGGATTTGGCGCTGGCCTTAGACCATCCCATGCTTTTGGGCAATGGCCGGGCGCCTTGCGCGGATGACTTGACCAGACGACTTGACCGCCGCCCGCCCGACCCTTAGGCAGAACGCGGCGGGCCTGTAGCTCAATGGTTAGAGCAGGGCGCTCATAACGCCTTGGTTGGGGGTTCGAGTCCCTCCGGGCCTACCAGGCCTTCCGCCGAGTCTTGCATTGTAGCCGCTGCATTGAGTGAGCTTATTTCTTCGGGATGCAGACGCCCGGATCGCCCTCGCCCAAAAGACATGTCTGCGACTCTGCGCTGATCTTGCCCCGCGTCCGCTGCACGATTGCCAAGGTCCAGATGCATTGATCGGGTTGATAGTACGCTTCCAGCCTGCGGTCCGTGCCATCCTGAACCACGTCCGCCATGGTGATGACAGCGCCCTTGGCCGCCATGGATTCTGCAAAAGCCTGATACGGCATGCAAGTCCGGGGCGGGGCCGTCTCCGCCACAGCTGTGGTCGCCAGAAGAAAGAACACGAGGACACTAGGTTTCATCGCGTCACCTGTTGGGCCGCAGCTGTTGCGCCATGGCGTTGAGTCATTGCGAATCGTCAACGATTTCGGCCCCGCCGCGCAAGGGGGTCTATCGAGAATCTCGCGTCTTCGTGCCTTGTTCAGACAGATCAGCAAGCACTCTCGCCCAATATCCAGGGTTTCCGACTGGCCCGCCAGTCTCGGCGCAGTCAATTGCCATCTGACCCTAGAATTTCCAACATCTGCAATGCATCCTTGGACCTCCCATTGCGAGAGCCCCGATGACCAGTTTCCTGCTGCTTGCCTTCACCTTCCTTATTGCGGGCGTTCTGACCGTGCCCCTGGCGGCGCGACTTGGGCTCGGCTCCGTCCTGGGCTATCTGGCCGCCGGGATCGCGATCGGGCCGGTGTTGCGCCTCCTGGGCGTCGACCTCGTCGAAATTGGTGAGTTCGGTGAGTTCGGCGTGGTGATGATGTTGTTCCTTGTCGGGCTGGAACTGCAAATCAGTCGGCTTTGGTCCATGCGGGGGCGGTTGGTCGGGCTTGGCGGCGGTCAGATCGGCCTGACCACGCTGGTCATCCTGCTGATCGCCTTGGCATTGGGACAAACCTGGCAAACCGGACTTGCGGCGGGGATGATCCTGGCTTTGTCTTCGACCGCGATCGTGCTGCAGACGCTGAAGGAACGCGGATTGCAGCGGAGCGATGGGGGCGAGGCGTCCTTCGCAGTCCTGCTGTTTCAAGACATCGCCGCAATCCCGATGCTGACGCTGCTGCCGCTTCTCGCGCAGAAATCCCTGGCCGGACAGGGCACCACCCCCGCGCATGGCCCGGCGCTGAGCCTCGTCGATGGCCTGACCGGATGGGAGGCTGCCGCCATCACGGCGACCGCCGTCGCCGCTGTGGTGTTTCTGGGCGGCAAGCTGGCCGAACCGATCTTCCGTTTCATCACCCGCGCGCATTTGCCCGAACTTTTCACCGCCACCGCACTTATGATCGTTGTCGCCATTGCGTTGCTGATGTCGCTGGTGGGCCTGTCGCCCGCACTTGGCACCTTCCTTGCCGGAGTGGTGCTGGCCGGATCGACCTATCGGCACGAACTTCAGGCGGACATCGAACCGTTCAAGGCGCTGCTGCTTGGCCTGTTCTTCATGACCGTCGGCGCGGGCATCAACCTTGGCCTGCTGTGGGACAACGTCGCCGTCACCCTGGCCCTGACCATTGGCCTGATGGCTGTGAAAACCGCGGTGATGTTCGTTCTCGCCAAGATATTCCGACTTCAGGGGCCGGACCCCTGGCTCTTCTCTCTCGGCCTCGCCCAGGCGGGAGAGTTCGGTTTCGTGCTCTTGGCCTTTACTGTCGCTGACGGTATCCTTCCCGCCGCCATAGCCGACCAATTGCTGCTCGTCGTCGCACTTTCGATGCTGCTGACCCCTGTGCTTTTCATCTTCTACCAGTCGGTCATCACCGCGCGTCACACCGCCCCTCAGCGCGAGGCGGATGCGATCCCTCAGTCCAGCGAGATCATCATAGCCGGTCATGGCCGCGTCGGCGGCGTCGTGAACCGGATGCTCCGCTCTGCCGGCATGAAGACGACGGTGATCGACTACAACTCGCGCCAGATCGAGATGCTGGGCAAATTTGGCCTGCGCGCCTATTTCGGTGACGCGACGCGGAATGACTTGCTGCTTTCGGCCGGGATCGAAAAGGCCAAGCTTCTGGTGATCGCCACCGACGACAAGGCACAGATTACCGCACTGGTCCGGCATGTGTCGCAGACCTATCCCCATGTCCACATTCTCGCGCGGGCGGTGGATCGCAACCATGTCTACGACCTTTGGGCGGTTGGCTGCCGCGATATCGTTCGCGAAACCTATGACAGTTCCCTGCGCATGGGACGCTCGGCGTTTGAGGCGATGGGGGCGACGCACGAGCAAGCTGACAGGATCTCAACTATCTTCAATGACAATGACCGCGAGGCGATGATCGAAGCCGCAGAACACTACGATCCTGACATCCCAATCGCCGAGAACGAGAAGTACATCGCCACGGTCCGCGCCATGACCGCGCGCCGGCAGGAAGAGTTGGGAAGCCAGATTGCGGCGATCCTCAATCAGGCGAGTTGATTGGTTTTCCGCGCAGAAACCGTGCGTTAAGCAAGCGATCAAGCCCGACGTTTTATTTTGATTGACAATTCAATCAGGACTTTGCGATTTTAGAGCCAGCCAGGGAGTGCCTCTATGCTGCCGCCGAAACGCGATCTGTCCAGGTCCAACGCCCAATTCCAGGTCGGCGGGGCCTTTGCCCTCTTGACCCAGCGTGAGTTGATTGTCGCCGACCGCAGCGCCAAGAGACCCCAGGCGCCTATTGCCACGACGACTTCGACGGCACTTGCGTCTTCTTCGAACCCGACAGACGCGAGCCACGGTTTATGAACGTGGCAGATGGGACGGACCCGTCATGCTTGAGAGATATGTTGAGGTCCGTCCGACAAGCCACTGATATGACGATGGAAACCATGAAGGCGCCCATATGACCCATGATGTCGTCATCATCGGCGCAGGCCACAACGGCTTCGTCGCGGCCTGCTATCTCGCCCGGGCGGGTCTGAAAGTTTGTGTGGTTGAGAAGAACGATTGGGTCGGCGGCGCCGCCGTCAGCCGAGAGCTTTATCCCGGCTTCACCTATTCCAACTGTTCCTACGTCGCCTCGCTGTTCCGGCCCGAGATCATGCGCGACCTTGAACTGCCAAAATACGGGTTGCAAATCCTGCCCTACGAAGGCGGCGCGGTGTTCATGGAGGGTGGCGACTATCTCGGCATGTTCCGCGACCATGACGCCAACCGGCGCGAGATTGCCCGGCACTCGGCCCGCGATGCCGAGGCCTATGACACTTACGCCCGTGACGTGCTGCGCCACTGCCGGTTCATTCGCCCCATGCTGTTGCGCACGCCGCCCGATCCCGCCAGCTTCCGTCCGCGCGATTTGGGCGAACTCGCCTGGCTTGGCAAGCAGATGTTCGGCCTGTCCGAACACGCCATGGCCGACATGATCCGGTTTTGGACCATGTCGATTTCCGACTTCCTCGACCATTATTTCGAACACAAGACGGTCAAGGCCTATCAGGCCGTCGCCTCGATCATCGGTACCGCACTGGGGCCGATGTCACCCGGCACGGCCTATGTTCTTCTGCATCACGCGATGGGCGACGTGGACGGCAATGTCGGCGCCTGGGGGTTTGCGCGCGGCGGGATGGGGTCGATCACCAAGGCGCTGGCGGCCAGTTTCAAGGACAAGGGCGGCGAAATCCGGGTTGGGTCCGGGGTGGCAGAGGTGCTGGTCACCAATGGCCGCGCGACGGGAGTGATGCTTGAAAACGGGGATGTGCTGAAGGCGCGCCGAGTCGTGTCGAACATGGACGTCAAGCGCACCTTCCTGAAAACCGTCGATGAAAAGCATCTGCCCGACGCCTTCGTGAAGCGCGTCAAGGCATTCAAGATCCGCGGTTCCTCTGGCAAGCTGAATATTGCGCTGGACCGCGCACCGAAGTTCACCGCCCTGCCCGAGGGCGCGCCCAACATCAAGGGCGACCTGCACTTTACGGATTCCATTGAGAAAATGGAGCGAGCCTATGACGACTGGAAGGACGGCCATTTCAGCGCCGATCCGTTCCAGGACATGATGATCCCGACGATGATCGACCCGACCATGGTGCCGCCGGGCAAGCATTTCATGTCCTGTTTCGTGCAATACGCCCCGCCGAAGATCGAAGGCAACGACTGGACCGATGCCGACCGCGACGCCTTCGGTGCGACCTGCCTGAACCAGATCGAGGCCCATGCGCCCGGCTTCAAAGCCTCGGTCCTGCATGTCGAAGTTCGCACCCCACGCGAGCTGGAAGCCGAGGTTGGCCTGACCGAGGGCAACATTTTCCAAGGCGAGCTGACCTTCGACCAGTTGCTGTTCAACCGCCCGGTCCCCGGCTGGGCGCAGTACCGGACCCCGATCAAGGACCTGTGGATCTGCGGCTCCTCCACCCATCCCGGCGGCGGCGTGATGGGCGCGCCGGGCCGAAACGCGGCGGCGGAAATGTTGCGTGACATGAAGACGCCCGCCAAAGACATGAGCGACGCCTATGCCATCCTCTGAAATCCTCGTCCTCGGCGGCGGCACCAACGGCCTGTCCGCGGCGTTCCGGCTGGCCAAGGCGGGCCACCGCGTCACCGTTTTGGAGGCCGAAGCCACCGTTGGCGGCGCGGCACGCGGCTGGGACTTCGCCCCCGGATTCCGAACACCCGGCCTCGCGCATGTGCTGCACCTTATGGACCCCCGCGTCATCAAAGGCATGGGGCTGAAGCTGGACCTTACCCCCCTGCCATCCATCGCCCTGGCCGCTTCGGGCGACCATCTGACATTTGGCGGCACCTTCGGATCAACGCTGACCGGGGTGAGTGACGCAGAGTCCAAGGCTTGGGCCGACCTGCGCGCCAAACTGCTGCGCTTTGCCGGCGTTCTGGCGCCGATGAAGCAAATGGCCCCGCCCCGGCTCGCGTCGGGGGCAGGCAATGAGACACTGAAACTGCTGAAACTGGCGTTGAAAATGCGGCTTCTTGGGGCCGATGACTTCCGCGAACTGTTGCGAGTGCTATTGATCAACATCTGGGACGCGCTGGAAGACGAACTCACCGACCCGCGACTGAAGGGCCTTGTCGCCTTTGACACCACGCTTGGCACCTGGCTCGGCCCCCGTTCGCCCAACTCGCTGATCCTGCTTTTGAACCGCTTGGCCGGAGAGGTGGACGGCAACCAAGCCGCCCTCGCCCTGCCAAAAGGCGGGATGGAGGCGGTGGCACAAGCAATGACGACGGCAGCCGGGGCGGCGGGCGTCATCATTCGCGCCGGAGCCAAGGTCGCGAGAATATTAATCGAGAACGACCGCGCCGTAGGCGTCCTGCTGGACACGGGCGAGGAGCTGCGCGCAAGTCAGGTGGTATCCGCCCTGAACCCCAAGACCACGCTTCTTTCTCTCGTCGGGCCGCGCCTTCTGGACAATGGCCTTGTCACGCGCCTGCGCCACCAGAAGTCCCGCGGCGCGGCAGCGAAACTGCATCTGGCGCTGACCGGATTGCCGGATTTCCGGGGCGCCGACCTCAAGGCGCGACTGGTCATCGCGCCCAGTTCCAACGCCGTGGAATCCGCCTTCAACCCGGTGAAGTATGGCGAGGTGCCAAGCGCGCCGGTCATGGAAATCCTGCTGCTGTCCCTGCACGACCCCGCCCTCGCTCCACCCGGTCATCATGTCCTGTCGGCCATCGTCCAATACGCCCCCCATGCCCCGAAAGCCGGCGAAGATGCCGCCCGCGCGCAGATGCTGGAGGCTTGCCTGACGCAGCTTGAAACCTTTGCCCCGGGCATCCGCGCCCAAGTTGCCCATGCTGAACTGCTGATGCCCTATGACATCGAGGCGCGGTTTGGGATGCAGGGCGGCAACTGGCACCATGGCGAGCTCAGCGTCGAGCAGATGCTGTTCCTGCGGCCCCTTGCGGAACTGGCGCAATACCGCACGCCCATCGACGGGCTGTGGCTGGCGGGTGCGGGCAGCCATCCCGGGGGGGGCATTTCCGGCGCGGCGGGCTGGAACGCGGCAGAAGCCTTGCTGAAGGCAGGAAAGGCATGAGCATGGACAATCTGCACTACCTGACGCCCCTGAAGCAAACTCCATTTCACCCCCGCGTCGCGGCAGCGAATGTCTTGAACAACTGGGGGCCCTGGGCGGGCTGTACTTCTGCCCTGACGCTTGCCGATGAAGCGATGGAATACACCGCCATCCGCAACGCGGCCTCGGTCTATGACTTGTGCCCGATGGTGAAATACCGCGTTCAGGGTGCGGACGCGGCGGATTATCTGAACCGGCTGACCGTCAGGAACGCCGGCAAGTTGCCGGTCGGGTCGGTGCACTACACTGTCTGGACCGACGATCATGGTCAACTGGTCGATGATGGGACGCTGTTCCGCCTTGGCCCGACCGATTACCGCATCTGCTGTCAAGAGCGGCACCTGCCTTGGCTTTTGGACTCTGCCTATGGCTTTGACGTGATCATCGCTGAAGAAACCGATGAAATCGCTGCGCTTTCCTTGCAAGGCCCCTGCTCCGCCCAGGTTCTGAAGGCCTCCGGCTTCGATATCTCGTCCCTGAAACCTTTTCGCATGGCGACCTTCCCGTTCGAGGGTGGCAGCCTGATGATCTCGCGCACCGGCTTCACCGGCGATCTAGGCTATGAGCTTTGGACCGACCCGGCCCGCGCTTTGCCGTTGTGGGACCGCCTGTTCACCGAAGGCAAACCCTGGGGTATCAAAGCCATCGGCTCCACCGCGCTGAACCTTGCGCGGCTGGAGGCGGGGTTCATCATCACCAACATGGATTTCATCCCCGCGCCGCAGGCCGTGCGCGAGGACCGGACCCGCTCGCCCTTGGAAATGGGCCTTGGCTGGCTGATCGACTGGGACAAGGGATCCTTCACCGGCCGCCGCGCGCTGAAGGCGGAACTGGATGGCAAGACCGCGCGCTGGACCTTTGTCGGGCTCGACATTCCGGGCAACATCTCGGCCGAAGGCTCGCTGATCTATGCCGGACAGAAGGACGAGGCGGGGTTCATCACCGCCGCCGCCTGGTCGCCCACCCTGAAGTGCAACATCGCGTTGGCGCATGTCGAAAAGATATACCTGCACCGCGATCTTTGGGTTGAAATCTATGCCCTGCGCGAGTTGCAATATGTCAAACTGATGCTGCGGGCCACGGTGGCAGATCGTCCGTTCTTCATGCCCGCCCGCCGCCGTGCCACCCCGCCTGGAAACTTTTGATGCAATCCGAGCAACCCCTTCTGGACCATTGTCCGCAAAGCCTGCCGCGTGAGGCTTATGTCTCGCCGGACTGGTATGCGCGCGAAATGG
>Ga0105047_10010987_pt1 | contig 14740 bp, 14 predicted proteins | sample MAT04_FD_78384 | JGI IMG/M metagenome (GOLD analysis project Ga0105047, IMG submission 78384) | Freshwater microbial communities from Lake Fryxell liftoff mats and glacier meltwater in Antarctica - MAT-04 (megahit assembly) | ecosystem: Environmental > Aquatic > Freshwater > Ice > Liftoff... | reverse complement strand
CGAGCCGGAGGCGTTCCCAAAATCCGAGCCCAACGCCACCGCTTCCAAAACATGCCAAAGTGCCGATTACTCGCCGCCTAGTTTTGTCAGGCGCGTCATGATTACGGCTGCGGCAGCTTCGCCAGTTCAACCGCAGCTTCAGCAGCGAGTCGGGCGTTGGCTACAATCAACGCTCGGTTCGCGATCAACGTTCGACCGCCACTCAACTCCGCGAGCCGCTTCAGCAAGAACGGCGTGATTCGCGGACCGCTCACGCGGGCTTCCTGGGCATCCTGCTCGGCCTCACACAGCCACTCGTGAAACTCGGCCGCGGGAATCACCGCCTCGTCGGGACACGATCGCGCCAACACGGCACCCGCCCCGCCCATCTGGACGTGCGCAGCAAAGACCGCTGCCGCTTCGTTCGCAGTCTCGACGCGAACCGACACGGGTATCTTCGCCACCGACACGTAGAACGCCGGGAAATCCTCGGTGCGGTAACCCATGACCGGCACGCCATGCGTTTCGAGGATTTCCAGCGTTCGCGGCAGGTCGAGAATGCTCTTCGCGCCCGCACACACGACCAGCACCGGCGTACGAGCCAACTCGCTCAGGTCTGCCGAGATGTCGAACGGCTCATCTTCCCGGTGTGCGCCGCCGATGCCACCGGTCGCGAAGACCCGCACGCCGGCCGCGTGTGCCAGTGCCATCGTTGCCGACACCGTCGTTGCCGCCAATCGCTTCAACCCCACGGCAGCGCCGATATCACGTCGACTCGCCTTGAACACGCCCTTCGCATGAGCCAGTTCTGCGAGTTGTTCATCCGACAATCCCACCGTGGGAACGCCGTTCCAAATCGCGATCGTCGCGGGCACCGCACCGGCAGCACGCACGGCAGTTTCGGCTTCGCGTGCCGTCTCCAAGTTCGTCGGCCACGGCAACCCGTGAGCGATGAGTGTCGATTCGAGGGCCACCACGGGGCGACCGTCGACCACAGCGGTACGAACTTCGGCAGAACCATTAAGCCAGGGCGCGAACATTAAACTTCCTCAGTCAACGCAGTCTCGACACCGCTTCCACTCCCGATAATAATGCCCGCTATGGCTTCCGATGACGAGATTGTTTCGCACACCGCCGACAGTGCCGCCCCCATTCCGGTTGGCGCTGGGCCAAATCCACAGCCCAAACTCACCCCCGAGACGATTCTAAAATGGATCGCGGCGGCCGGTGATCAACCGTGGTTTCCCTCGCAGCACGCGGCGCAAACCGGCACCGACCGCAACGAACTCGATGAACCGCTCGGTCAACTTCGGCTCGCGGATCTCGTTCGTGCCGCAACGTGGATTCGCGGCGTCGGTCAGGGCTACGTCTTGACGCCCGACGGAGTCGCGCTCGTCGCCAGCGGCTCGGTGTTTCCCCCGACGCCGGTTGACCCTGAACCCAAACCCGTTGCTGCCAGCGTTGAGGAAGTTGCGCCGCAACCCACGTCCGAAGAACAGGCCGCCCGCCACTTCGGATTGAATCTTCGCACGCCCGTCTTCGTGCCGATGATGCTGCTGGCGAATGTGTGTTGGTTCATCGTCGGCGCGGTCGCGGCCATGCGTGGCGATCTTCCCCTCGGCCGATACCTGACCGAAGGGCAACCGATCCAACTCCTCCACCAACTCGGGGCGATCACGGGAGGCGATCTGCTCAACCGCGAGTGGTGGCGACTGCTCAGTGCGTGTTTCGTTCACATCGGCCTGCTGCATTTAATCGCGAACATGTTCGCACTCGGGATGATGGGGCCGCTGGCCGAACTCCTCTGGGGGCGGTGGCGGCTCACTGCAATCTACGTCATCTCGGGACTGGCCGGCAGTTGCCTGGCGATGTCGAGCCAACCGGACGCGATGCTCGCGGGTGCGTCGGGCGCGATCTGGGGCATTCTGGCGTCGTTGCTGGCGTGGCTCATGCTGTTTCGCGGCGACCTTCCCCCGGATGTTGGCGCGGAATGGGCGCGTCGGTTGTGGCTCGCGTTCCTGCTGAACGCCGGAGTGAGCTTCTTACCGGGGGTGAGTTGGGAAGCACACCTCGGCGGCGGGGTGGCGGGATTCGTCGCTTCGGGGCTGCTGAATGCGCTTCGCTTCGCACGCCGACCGCGACAGTTTCTGGCGCTGGTGTTGCTGCTGGCGATACCGGTGTTCTGCGTCGGCGGCTTGATGATGTCGATGAAGCGAAGCGAGGTCTGGGGCTCGCTGCGTGAGAAGCACGCCGAGCAAGTTCGCCGAAACGCGGAACGCGAGCGGCTCCCGGCCCTGATCGCAGCGGAAGAGGTGTTCAATCGGGACGTGGTTCCGCGACTCAACCGACTCTCGCCTGACGCCGTTCGCCCGGTTCAGCAGCTGGCGGTGGCGATGCTCTTCAAGGCCCGAACCGCACGTAACCCGGAAGTCGCGGCCGAGACCATCGCAAAACTGACGGAACTGAAATCCGCGGCTCAAGAAGTCATCGCGATGTTGACCGTGCCGCCGTCGGGCTTCGAGCCACTCGACGGGGTGCGGACGCGGGCGAAACTGTTCGTCGAGGCACGAGAGTTCGAGCTGGCAGAACTCCTCGGAATGCTGGATTCGCCGATACTTCCCAAGAGTGCCGACTGGACGACTTGGGGCAACGCTCGCCGTGCCGCCGACGCCGCCTGGGAACACATCCGGCAGAAATGAAACCCGCGAGATTCGTCACCGATTCCGCGCCATCGCGTTCTGTAACTTGCGGTTCCGAGCGCCGGTCAATAACATTGGCGTGATCCAAGTACCGCCGCCGACCTCCCCGGCGGGATGTGAGAGCCGGCAGTGATTTCTTTCCGCCGTTTTCGCAATACCGATCCACCGGCCCTCGCCGATGTCTGGAATGAATCCCATCCGGCTCGCAGTGCGTACCCACTCCGGACACCCGCACTCCTCGACCGCTGGGTATTCTCAAAGCCATACTTCGACCCGGACGGATTGATCGTTGCCGTCGATGAGGCAGACAGCGGGAAAATCCTGGGTTACGCCCTCGCGGGTTTCGGCCCGAACGGTGCGCTCTCGGCTCTCGACAAGACGAATGGCGTCATCTGCTCGGTTGCGATCCGTCCCAACGCACGTCGGTACGGCGTCGCTCGCGGTCTTGTCGGCAAGGCTGAAGAGTATCTGACTGCTCGCGGCTCAACGGTTCTTCGTGCGGGTCCACGCTGGCCGTACTGCCCGTTCGGATTCGGCCTGTACGGCGGCACGAATTGCCCGGGCTTCCTGGCCTCCGACGAGGGTGCCGATCCGTTCTTCAAGTCGCTCGGTTACACCGCCGCCGACACCACGCTGGTGTTCCACAAAAAGCTCGAAGCTCCCATCTCGATCGCCGACGGCCGATTCGGTGCGTTGCGAAAGCGGTACGAAACGCAGATTCTCCGGGCGGCGAGCGTGCCGTCGTGGTGGCACGACTGCGTGTGGGGCGTCCTGGAGCCAGTCGAATTCCGGATGGTGGATAAGCAGGCGAACAGTATGCCCGCGGCGCGAGCGGTGGTGTGGGAACTTGAGGGTTACGGCTGGCGATGGGGCTTCCCGTCGGCCGGCATCCTCGACATCCAGGTTCGCCCCGACTTGCGGCGTCAGGGACTGGCGAAGCTACTGCTGGCGCAGGTGTTGCGATTCCTTCAGGATCAGTTCTTCGGCATCTGCGAACTGCACGCCCCGGCCGAACGTCCCGAGTTGATTGGCCTGTGCCGGTCGGCCACGATGGAACAGGTGGACGTGGGCACGACCTACATCAAGCGGGTGGGTCCAGGCGGGGACCAGAAGCCAGAAATCAGCGCCCAGCCGGCGTAATCATTTGTCGGCGCCGCTTGCGGCGTAGCGGTCATACTCGCGCTACGCCGCAAGCGGCCAAGACTCCGAGGTTCAATCGTGAAGCACCTGCTCGGGCTGGAAGGATTGCCCGCTGCCGAACTCTCGCGTCTGCTCGATGCGGCGGAGCGGTTCACGGGTGTCGGCGTCGGCGACGTGCCGAAGCGTGACGACCTCAAGGGCAAGGTTGTCGTCAACCTCTTCTACGAGCCCTCCACACGCACCCGCGTGAGCTTCGGCCTCGCGGCTCGCCGCCTCGGGGCCGACGTGCTGGATTTCTCCCCCAGGGGCTCCAGCACCACGAAGGGCGAGACGTTCATCGACACCGCGAAGAACATCGAGGCGATGGGCGTAGACGCAGTAGTCGTTCGGCACTCGTCGCCGGGTGCCCCGCACGTTCTCGCGAAGCACCTGCTGCCGCACATCCGCGTCATCAACGCCGGCGACGGGGCACACGAACACCCGACGCAGGGCCTGCTCGACATCCTGACGATCCGCAAGCGTCTCGGTCGCGTCGCCGGCCTGACGGTCGGCCTCGTCGGTGACATCGCGCACAGCCGGGTGGCTCGCAGCAACATCCACGGCTTGAAGACGCTCGGGGCGCACGTCATCGTGTGCGGCCCGACGACGCTGGTTCCGCTGGAGATCAAGGAACTGGGGGTGGAAATCGCGCACAGCCTCGACGCGATTCTTCCCCGCTGCGACGTGCTGAACCTACTCCGCATTCAGTTCGAGCGGCAGCGCAGTGGGTTGTTCCCGTCGATCCGCGAGTATCGTCTGTTGTTCGGAATGGACGGCGACCGGATGCGGCGTGCGAAGGACGGTGTTCTGTTGCTGGCACCGGGGCCGATCAATCGTGGTGTGGAGATCACGCCAGACGTGGCTGACGGCCCGAGTTCCGCGATTCTCGATCAGGTGACGAACGGCCTTGCCGTGCGAATGGCGGTGTTGAGCGAGCTGTGCAAGGTGGCGTGAAGAATCAACTCTGCCGCTTGCGGCGTAGCAATCCCAGAATTGCTACGCCGCAAGCGGCCAATACCAAGATACCGAGTCACACGTCCAGATCGAACACGGCGAAACGCTTCTCGGTGCCGCCCAAGGCACACGTCAAACCGTCGGGCGAGAACGCGACGCACGTCGCTTGCTTGCCAAGATCGAAGTCCAGCGTCCGCACTTCTTCGCCGGTCTGAAGACTGACGAGGCACAGCAAGCCATCCTTGCGCCGAACCGCGACGTACTGCGAACCCGGATGAAACGCGAGCATCCAGTACGGTCGATCGCACTCGACCTTGTCCACGCGGAACGCAGCCGACGCCACATCCCAGATCGAGATTCCGTCGGAACTGTACATCACCAGCGTGTTGCCATCCGGGGTGAATCGGCAGTGCTGCAGCGAGCGCTTCGGCGAGTCGATCAGGTGCAGCGTCTTCCGAGTCTCCACGTCGGCGACCGTTACCTCATCCGACCAGTTCAGTAACGCGACCGTGCGGCCGTCGGGCGAGAAGTGATGCGTTTTGATCGTGCCGGGAACGTCCCACCCACGCAGTTCTTCGCCCGCTTCCTGCCTCGCGAAGTCCCAGGTTCGGATGCCGAGCCAATCGTCGCTGACACACTCGACCCGCACCCGGCCCACGCCCATCGAGATACCCGCGAAAGAGTGCTTCGCCGGAACCTCGGCATGCAGTTCCTCGTTCGCCAGATCCCAGACGGTCGCCGGGCTTGTGTTCGCAACGAGGTAACGACCGTCGGGCGAAGTGAACATTCGCGGGAAGTGGTCGCTGCACTTCTGCGGATACTGGAACAAGCCGCGACCTTCGTGCGTGGCGAGGTCCCACGCGGTGAACCATCGCCCGCTGTCTTGCGTGTAGAGAGTGCTGCCGTCCGGGGAGTATGTCACGGCGTTGACGCTGCCATCCGGCACGTTTTGAATCCACATGGCGTTTCTCACTCGTGCCCCTTTCGCGACTACACATCGCCTTCCTCGTCATCGTCCGGCGATACGGCTTCGTCTTCAACGTCAGTCTTCATCACTTCGCGAAGTAAAACCGTTGCGTAACTGCCAGCCGGCAGCGTGAAGGACAATCGAAAGCCGTCCGGCTCCCACGCCGCCGCGAGGTCGTCGAGGTACACGAGGTTCTGCCGCCGCGTGCCGAGGACGAGCTTGCCGAACCCGCCGAACGAAGCCGGTGACAGCTTGTTGTCACTCAGCACGGCGGCCTCGCGTTCCGCCGCGAGAGCTTCCGCCGGGAACGTCTTCTTGCCGAACATCGGACCAGCCGTAACGATCTCTCTCGCATCGAACCGAGGCTGTTCCGCCGCGACGTCCTTCGTCACGAACATGCCGCCGGCCGGCCACTTCGTCATCACGTCACCGAGCACCACCGTGCGAAACAACCCATCACGCAATCGCCTGGCGAGGTAGTCGTTGAACAGCAGCGACTGCACCGCCGACAACGCGAAGCGAAACAGGAACGGTCGGATGCGCCGCGGGGCCTTCCCGGCGAGGCACTGCATTCCGAGATCGACCGTGCTCCCATCGCGACCGAATCGCTGCGGACCGTAGAAGTTCGGCATGCCCTGCGTGCGCATGCGTTCGAGAATGGCGTCGGGGTTCACACTGCGGTCGGCATCGCGAATCAGGATGCGGAAGCGGTTCCCCTTGAGGTGCCCCGGCTTGAGCTTGTTGGTGTGCAGACCCGACTTCAGGACGCGGATGCCGTCGCCGTCGAGCCTGGAGACGTTCGGGGCGCACTCCTTGGGGACCGACACCCACTGGCGTGTGACCGCGTGGCGATCCTTGAGACCGGCAGTGCCGACCGCTCCGGGCGAGATCTGGAACCTCTGGGCGATGGTGCGTGCGAAGAACTCGGGGGCGATGCCACGTTTCTCGACCCAGAGGTAGAGATGGTCGCCGGTGCCGCTGGGCTCGTAGGAGGGGACTTCTTCAACCTCGAAGTCTTCGTCGCGAACGCGGATGCGTCCGCCGATGCCGGGCAACTCGGGGGTAAACAGCGGTGGCGTCATCGCAGCGTGATTCATGTCGGCAACTCGTGGGGAAGCGTCATTGTAAGGGAATTGACGTCGTCGCATGCCGCACAAAGTCACACATGGTTCGCAAGAACAGGCGGACGAAACTGACAAGAGAACAAGATAGATTTGAACCGAATTGCTCAACAGATTACATTCGATCAAACCTTCTTGTGCAACTGGCTGAAACACGAGGCAACGATGCGCGTAATCGCCCTGAAATTGATTGCGAGCGTACTCGGGATTGCTGTCTTGGTTGCGCTCACACGACAAGTTCGCTGGCTGGACGACATGTTTGGCTCGCTGACGATGTTCTGGCTCATCGTTGTTTGGACGAGCAGCTACTTCGACAAACCAGAGAAGCAACTCGACCACCACAGGCGACAAGCCGCGATCACGGACGCTGAATTGAGCCGCCTGGCCGCAAGCACGTCCAGAACCAGTCTGACTCTGTCTGGATCCCAGGTAACAGATGCGGGATTGAAGCAGCTCGCACCCCTCACGAATCTAGACTACCTCAGTCTGTCGGACACAAAAATCACGAACGCCGGTCTGAAAGAACTCGCACCCCTCAAGAATTTAAACTATCTCGATCTGTCGGACACAAAAATCACGAACGCTGGTCTGAAGGAGCTTCTCCCTCTTACGAGTCTCAAAACTCTTCATTTGTCTGGAAGCGCGGTCACAGATCGGGGGATAACTGAGCTTGCGGCTCTCGGAAGTCTTACCTCTTTGTGTCTCGACGCGAAACAGGTGACGACCACGGGTGCCCTGCGACTGGTAGCATTGAAAAACATCACATCGCTGCATTTGCACGGAGCAATCACCGATGTCGAGGCAAAGCGAATTGCATCTTTCGTCAACCTTACCGAACTCACTCTCAGCAGTTTTGAAGTGACCGACGCAGGGGTGAAGGAGATTGTCCGACTTGAGAATCTGACGGCGCTGTCTCTCTACTTTAACGGTGGTGTGACGGATGTGGGAGCACGAGAACTCGCCAAACTCACGCGGTTAACGTCACTCTCGTTGGTTGGGACGAAAATCAGCGATGACGGATTGGAAGGAATAGGAACACTGACGAGTCTCACGGAGCTTGATCTGAGTTTCACTGAGGCGACAGACGCTGGGGTATTGAAACTCTCTCGCCTGACAAACCTGACCTCGCTGAACCTCTCCCATGCCAAGGTGACGGATTCCACAATCAAGGAAATGGCCGCGTTTCCCAAGCTCAGCGAACTCCAGCTGGGGGGAGAGCAAGTTGGCGATGAGGGGATGAAAGACCTCGGCAAGCTCACGGCACTCACAGAACTGTTCTTGTTCGACACCTCGGTAACGGATGTCGGGGTTCATGAGATTGCCAAACTCACAAACCTGACCAACCTGACGCTGGGTTGCAAGCAGGTGACTGACGAGAGCATTCGAGAGTTGGCCACATTGCACAACCTCATTGAGCTCGATCTCAGCGACACGCAACTTACCGACGCAGGATTGGAATCGCTCGGATCACTCACCCAACTCAAATTCCTCAACATCTCCTCGACTGCCGTAACGGATCTGGGATTGCAGTACCTTCGGTCACTCAGCAACCTCGCACATCTTGAACTCAGTGATACCGAAGTGACGGACGCGGGATTGGCCGAAATCGGCAAGCTCACGAGCCCAACTGAACTCATGCTTGAGCGAACTACCGTATCGGACCAAGGGCTGAAGGAATTGGTCACGCTCACCAATCTCACCCTTCTCGACTTGGCCAACACAAAGGTGACCAAGCAAGGTGTTCAAGAGCTTCAAGAATCCTTGCCGAGGTGCGTGATTCTTCGGTGATCCGTCGAGTACCGCTTCAAACCGAATCCATTCGTATTTGCCGATTGATTCACCTTCGTCATTTCAATAGCAATGTCGCACTCAGCACTTTCTCCTTGTCTCGTGGGAAGCGCCCTGCTTCAATGATTGTCTCGCCCAATCTCCATCTCTCCCGGTTTGCCAGTTTATCTACCTTCCGGGGTCCCGTTATGCTTCAAAGTCATCTGCACCGTCGCGCCTTCACGCTTATTGAATTGCTTGTCGTCATCGCGATCATCGCCATCCTGATCGGGCTTCTCCTGCCCGCGGTCCAGAAGGTCCGCGACTCCGCCGCCCGCATGACCTGCTCCAACAAAATCAAGCAGATCGCGCTTGCTCTGCACAACTACGAGAGTTCCTACGGCATGCTCCCGCCGGCCGGGAGGGGGTATTCCTGGTGTGCGTCGGCCGCGGGCGGTCCCGGCGACGCCAAGATCTACAACTCGAACGGCCTCGTCCTGCTCCTCCCCTACCTGGAGCAAGAGTCACTCTTCCGCAAATTCAATCTCGAAGAGGCCAGCGCCATGACCGGGAACACCGCAGGGTCACCCTGGCAGAACAACAACGCGACCCTCGCATCGGTCGTCGGTAACCCGACCACGAACGGAAACGGAGCGGCGGCTGCGACGGTGGTGCCGGTGTTCCGCTGTCCCGCTGAGATCTCGGCTCCAACCGGTCGGCTCGCGGGCGTCCACTACGGACCCGGCGGCACCGGCAGCTCTCTCCAAGGTGCGGCCACCAACTACGACTTCATCACGAGCGATACCGATTTCAGCATCTGCAACAACTGGAAGACCGCAGGGGCAGCACGCCGCATGTTCGGCGAGAACAGCACCACAAAGATGTCGGCGGTTACCGACGGATTGAGCAACACCCTGGCGGTCGGGGAAACAACGATGTACCACGTCAACGGGGCCGCGTTCGCGTGGGCGTACCGAACCTGGGTGATGTCGGGCATCGACCCCGGCACATCGGACGCTGGCATCAACCTGTGGCACCTGCCGAACGTCCACCCGACGTGGCAGAACCCGCCATACACCCCCGTTGTCGGTCGCATTCGGACGTGGTGGGCGGCCGCCGGGAGCCTTCACACGGGCGGTGCCAACTTTGCGTTCGGGGATGGAGCCGTTCGATTCATGCGAGAATCCACGGACTCAACCACTCTTAACGCACTTTGCACAATGGCTGGCGGCGAAGTTGTCACAACCCCATGACCCACACACTGAGGAGGATCACTCATGTCACGACTGCTCGTGCCACTCGTCCTTGCTGCGTGTGCGGGGGGATGTGCGGATGGCCCGACCCTTGTTCCTGTTCAGGGAACAGTGACTCTGGACGGCAAGCCACTGGCGTACAAGAACATTCGCTTCCTGCCTGAACCCGGAACGCCAGGCGTCGGTGCCGGGGCGAACACCGACGCGAACGGAACCTACACCCTTCTCGCTGTCCGGCCGGGTGCGGTTCAGGACACGCCCGGGGTCCCGCCTGGAGCGTACAAGGTTCTCGTTGCCAACCCGATCTTTCCAATCGACGAGCCGATTCCAGAGGCAACGGAAACGGAACCGGGAACGGCACCAGCGCCGGCAATCGGGCTACCCACTTCGCGCTCGAAGAAGAAGCAAGTGCTGATTCCGGCTCGGTACACCAAACAGGAAACGACGCCGCTTTTAGTTGAGGTTCCGGCAGACGGCGGGCCAATCAATCTGGCGTTGACATCTGGGTGACGCAAGACACCTCAGCGAACTGCAGCACGGGCGGGTCAGGTGACCCGCCCGGTTGCGTTCTGGGGATGATCAGAACGGGCGTCGGTTGGTCGTCGGGCGCACGCGGCGTACCATACACCTGTAGAGCAGGCACAGGCGTGCGGCGTGTGAAGAATGACCCGCAAGGCGGTTGTGGAGTGGTAGGTTACCCCCCACCGTCTCGCAAAACCTCGACACCTCCCCCACAAGGGGGGAGGACAAAAACCAAGAACGCGCCTCCTATTCTTGCCCTCCCCCCTTGTGGGGGAGGGTGGCCGCGCTTCGCGGCCGGGTGGGGGGGTAACCTTTACCTGCCGAACGCCTTAAGCCAACTCAACACAACACCCCCGCCAACTCAGGCAATACCAAGGAGTTTCTGATATGGCCTCTCCGATGACGATGACTGAAAAGATCCTGGCACGGGCGTCGGGCAAAAGTCACGTTGACCCGGGCGAGAACGTCTGGGCCAACGTCGACGTCCTGATGACGCACGACGTCTGCGGGCCGGGCACCATCGGCGTCTTCCAGAAGAACTTCGGCGGCCCGACTGCCAAGGTGTGGGACAAGGAGAAGCTGGTCATCATCCCGGACCACTACATCTTCACCAAGGACGCGATGGCGAATCGCAACGTGGATGTGTTGCGGGAGTTCTCGAAACAGCAAGATTTGCCGTACTACTACGACGTTGGCACGGACCGCTACAAGGGCGTCTGTCACATCGCGTTGCCCGAAGAAGGCCACACCCGCCCGGGCGAAGTTCTGCTCGGCACCGATAGCCACACCTGCACGGCCGGCGCGTTCGGCGAGTTCGCCACGGGCATCGGCAACACCGACGCGGGCTTCGTTATGGGCACGGGCAAGCTCTGGCTGAAGACGCCCCCGACGATGCGGTTCGTGTTTCACGGGAACCTGCCGCCGTATCTGATGGCAAAGGATTTGATCCTCGCGGTGATCGGCGACATCGGCTGCGACGGCGCGACCTACAAGGCCATGGAGTTCGACGGCGACGGCGTTTACGCGCTGAACATCGAAGAGCGGATGACGCTGTGCAACATGGTGATCGAGGCCGGCGGCAAGAACGGCATCATCGCGCCAGATCAGGTCACGTTCGACTACGTCAACAAGCGTGACCTGCGGAAGAAGCCTTACACGGCGGTCTACACCGACCCGGGCGCGAAGTTCGTGTTCGAGAAAGTCTATGACGTGACGAAGATGGAACCGACCATCGCGAAGCCGCACTCGCCGGACAACAAGGCGACCGTCACACAGGTGAAGGGCACGAAGCTCGACCGTGCGTACATCGGCAGTTGCACCGGCGGCAAGCTCACCGACTTCAAGGCGGCCGCGGGATTGCTCATCGGCAAGACCGTGAAGATCGACACGTTCGTGGTGCCAGCGACAACCGAGGTGGATCGCGGCCTCGACACGGAGATGATCGGCGGGAAGTCGCTGCGGAGCATCTTCCTGGGCGCGGGCGCGAAGATCGGCGAAGCCAGCTGTGCGGCGTGCCTGGGTGGACCGTCGGACACGTTCGGCAGGTTGAACACACCAATCTCGTGCATCAGCACGACGAACCGCAACTTCCCGGGTCGGATGGGTCACAAGGAGGCGAAGGTGTTCCTGGCGTCGCCGTTGACGGTCGCTGCGAGCGCCTTGGCAGGAACTATCGCAGACTGCCGCGACTTGCTGATATGATGGAGTGACCACCCAAACGGAGAGGCGATATGTCGATCACGATTACCGATCCGGCGTTGCTTGCACAGTTCGCGTCAGCGCCGGGTGTTGTGGAAATTCGCGATCCCAACGGCCGGGTACTGGGCACCTTTTTCGTACCCGGCTACGGTATGCTCCCCCCCGGTGTGAAGTCTCCCATCTCGGATGAGGAATTCGAAGAAGCACGGAAATCCCCAGACAGCGGCATCACGCTGACCGAGTTGTTCAAGCGACTGGAGAGTGGAGACGCGAAGTGAATTACACCGTTGCGTGGTCGGAGGATGCATTGAACCAGCTGACGACAGTCTGGCTCGCAGCAGTGAATCAACTCGCAGTCACTCAAGCCGCGCATCGATTGGAGGAGGCGTTGGTCCAACAGCCTTACATTGGCCGACGCCGGAATTCATCCGTGAACCGGGCAGCGGCCGACGTTCCACTCGGGATCGACTTCGAGATCATCGAAGACGACAAGAAAGTTCGCATCATCCGCGTCTGGTCGGTCTCCTGATTTCAGCGGGGTTCATGCATGTTTCGCCCCTTGCTCATCCCACCGCTTCTCGTCGCAGTCGCTCTCGCTCCCACACTTCCCGCCGCACCCGAAGACTCCAAGCCAACCGATTTCGTCGTTGTGCAAAAGGGCACGCTTCCGATCATCGTGTCAGCACCGCACGGCGGTCGCAAGAAAGTGCCCGACGTGCCCGAGCGTCTCGGCGTCGGGGTCACGAGCTTCGCCACAGTTCTCGACGCTAACACCGACCTCATCGCCGACAAGTTCGCGGTCGAACTCGAGAAGTTGCTGAACGGCAAGCCGTGGCTCGTCATCGCGAAGTTCGAGCGGAAGTATCTCGACGTGAACCGGCCGCGAGAGCTGGCTTACGAGTCCGACAAGGCGAAACCGTATTACGACGCGTACCACGAACCGCTCGAAGCCGCATGCAAAGCCGTGAAGACGAAATTCGGTCGCGGGTTGCTGCTCGACATCCACGGGCAGGGCGAGGTACGAGACTCCATTTGTCGCGGCACTCAGAACGGCAAAACGGTCACGCTACTGAAGGAGCGCGACGGTTGGGCCGCACTCACGGGGAAGCGGAGCGTGCTGGGTCAGCTTCAACGGATGGGGTACAAGGTGCTGCCGAGTTGCGACGCGAACGAGAAGGCCAAGGAGGAACCGAAGTTCACCGGCGGGCACATCGTCGGCACTTACGGCAGCCACACCGGGTACGCAATCGACGCGATTCAACTGGAGTTTGGCACGTTCTTGCGGGATAAGGAAAAGGACAAGTACGCCACCACGGCCAAGGATCTCGCGGACGCGGTTGCCGCGTTCTACGACGAATACCTCAAGGACGCGAAGGCAAAACCGGAGTGAGATTCGCCGGCTGAAACAATCACTTCGCAAACTTCGACTTGAGTTCCGCCAGCGACGCCAGCGCGGCCTTCACCTTCGCGTTGTCGCCGACTTTGCCCGCGGGAATCCCGGTCCGCACGTTGTCGAGATCAGCCACCACGGTTTCCCGCAACGCAGCGAACCTCTTACCATCCGGCGAATCTGGTGGGATGTCCTTCGCCTCATCCATGATCGGAACCAAGCCATCCCGCACCACGTCGCCCATCAACCCCGCCAGCTCCGACACGCGATCCGGGTTCTGGTCGTCCTTCGCGGCGCGTTCAAGGTAGTTCGCCAGCGTAACAGCCGTTTTCCGGCACTCCGAAGCACGCGCGATTGAGGTTTCAGAAGCAGACAATTCAACCCCGTGATTGACGAGGTTCTCGATGAGAACGCGGTTCGATTTGAACAGCTTCATCTTGTCTGCGGGAGCGAGTGGTGGCGTCGGTCCTTGCGCCCCAGCCCACGCAGCAAGAGTTGCGAACGAGATCAGGAGTAGCAGCGAACGGACCACGAGCGAACCCCTTTACCGAAACAATAACGAATGAATACGTAACTCAACCAGCGAGATCCTGAAGTTTCTTCTGCCCGAACCGGGCGGTGTCCGCGATCCGCTCCAGGATCGGCTTGGCTTCCGGCGAAACCTCTCCCGTCGCCTTCTTCATCTCGTCGGCGGTCTGCCCCAGCCTGCGGGCGAGGTCCGTCAGTTGTGCCTTGCGTTCGACCGGCGACATCGCCTGGGCATTTCCATCGCTCATCTTCTTGGCCTGGCCGATCATGCCGTCGTTCACAACGCGGTCGAACCACTTGGCCACATCCTTGAGTTCGTCCGGGTTCGCGATCTTTGCCAGCCCGCGTGCCTCGGTCGAGAGATCATCCGCCAACCCGCCGAGAGCCTGAAGTTTCAGAGCGGGCGTGTTCGCCTTCGCCAGAGCCACGTCGCGCTGAACCATCTTCTCAAGGAACGGATCCTTCGGCGTACTGGGAGTCGCGAAATCCTTCACGACGCTCTTGCTTGGCATCGCCCAGAAACCAACAGCGACAACAATCGCAGCCGCAAGGCTTCCGACGAGTGTCGCGTTCTGCTTGAGGAACTCGCGGAACCGGTTGGGTTGCTGGTCAGCGACATCGACCTCGGCGGGCTGCTTCGTCAGCTTGGCGATCAGGGCCGCTTTCTTGTCGCGTGGGGCGGT
>Ga0105047_10010986_pt1 | contig 14741 bp, 12 predicted proteins | sample MAT04_FD_78384 | JGI IMG/M metagenome (GOLD analysis project Ga0105047, IMG submission 78384) | Freshwater microbial communities from Lake Fryxell liftoff mats and glacier meltwater in Antarctica - MAT-04 (megahit assembly) | ecosystem: Environmental > Aquatic > Freshwater > Ice > Liftoff... | reverse complement strand
TTAGTGATAAATTCAAATGCAGCATCGGCTTTGTCTTTCGCTCTTTCAATAGCATCCGCTTTTTCGTTCCAGCCAAATAAATGTGTAGGCTCTCCAAAAGGGTCGGCGCCGCTGCCACAGAAGCTGTGCCAGTAAGCACAGGCAAAACGGAGGTATTCTTTCATGGGTTTGCCTGCTACTATTTTGTTCTCATCGTACCAGCGAAAAGCAAGTGGATTATCACTTTCCAAACCTTCGAATTTAATTTGGCCGATGCCGTTAAAGTATTCTTTGTCTCCTGTAATTACTGACATGGTATTTACTGTTTAAAAATTATTGAATCAGTTGATTTGCTTGTTTAAATGTGTTAGCCACTGGCCGTAGAATTCTTCATAACTATTATTTGTGTTTGGCTCTATTAATTGCAACGGTTTAAAAAACTGAAAAGCTTCTTTTGCATTACTGTAAATCTTCGCTCCAATGCCACTACCAATGGCGGCACCAACACTGCCATCACAGTCGTACAGTTCCAAGGGCACCTGCAAGCTGTTTACAAAACATTCCCTAAAAACTTCGCTTAAAAACAAATTGGCTTTGCCGGCACGGATCACTGTTGGCGACATACCATTTTCTTTTAAAATATCGCAGCCATAGCGAAATGCAAATGCAATACCTTCCTGTGCGGCACGGTAAAAATGCGCTGCTGTATGTTTATTAAAATCAATGTTGTTTACAAAACTATTTACCATTTTATTATTCAGCATGCGCTCTGCGCCATTGCCAAAAGGCAGGATGGAAAGGCCATCGCAACCGTGTTTAATTCGTTGAGCAGCTTCATTTATTTCATCATAACTTTTGTTATTACCTGCAATGTTTTTAACCCAACGGTTTAAAATACCTGTTCCGTTTATACAAAGCAATATGCCTAATCTTACCTCATCCGCCGCCTTCTCCCCCGAAACGATCGGGGTCGTCGACAATGAAGAAGGAGATTTGTAATTTACATGGGCAAAAGTGTTCACCCTTGATTGTTTATCATAGTCGAGTCGATCACTCACCCCATAGATAACCCCCGAAGTTCCTGCTGTTGCAGCTACTTCGCCAGGTTCCAACACATTTAATGAAAGAGCATTATTAGGCTGGTCGCCGGCTTTGTACGTTACAGAAATATTTTTTGGAAGTGATAATGTTTCTGCAACTAAATCTGTGATTACACCATGCTCGTCAAATACATTTTTTATTTCGGGAATGATGGACGTGTCAAAACCGTAATACTTGAACACATCTTTTGAGAGTTCATTGTTTTTAAAATCCCAAAAAATACCTTCTGATAAAGCAGATATGCTGGTGGTTATTGTACCAGTTAATTTCATGGCAATAAAATCACCAGGCAGCATTATTTTATCCAGCTTTGCAAAAACTTCCGGTTCGTTTTGTTTTATCCAGGCTAATTTGCTTGCAGTAAAATTGCCGGGTGAATTAAGCAGATGTGATAAACATTTTTCTTCGCCAATTTTTTCAAAAGCGGCATTACCGATTTCTACCGCACGGCTATCACACCAAATAATACTGTTGCGTAAAACCTGCTGGTTTTTATCTACCATTACCAATCCGTGCATTTGGTAGGCAATGCCGATGGCTGCAATATCTTTTGGATTATATTTTTGTTGAGCATGCAATTTTAAAATCGCAGACTGCGTATGTTGCCACCAAAGTTCAGGCGATTGTTCTGCCCAACCTGGTTGCAGCGAAATTATTTCGGTTTCTGTTTCAGGGTATTGTGCGGACGCAATGCACTGCTGTGTATTACTATCCACAACAGATACTTTTATAGATGAAGTACCAATATCGATTCCAAGCAGCAGCATAGTTCTTTATTTGTGGTTAAATAGCTTCTTTAATTTATTTTTTTTCTATTACGCTATCAGTTTCTCCAATATCTTTATTTTATAAAATTTGATAATGACAAAATAGCTGTTTAAAAATCTTTCTATTTTAGTGCTGCATTTATTTTTATCTTAACCCATCCATCAAACCTTTTATATAACCAATTCCAAATAAGTTTCCCTTCATTTCATACCCAACATGCTCATTGTTTTCGCCGGCCATAGTGGGTACATGGTCGCTGCGAAGTGGGCCGTTAAAACCAATATTTTTATACGCTTTCATCATACGGAACATATCTGTTGGCCCATTGTCATGAAAAGTTTCCCTGAAATTTTCTGGTGTGCCTGTTACATCTCTGATGTGTATAAAATTGATGCGTTGTGCAAATTCATAAATCAATGCTTCTACATCTTCGCCCATAGTGGTATAAGTGCCCTGGCAAAATGTAAGCCCATGCGATGGACTGTTGGAAAATGACAATGCTTTTCGGATAGCATCGGCGGAAATTAATATTCTACTAATGCCGTGAATGGGGCTTATTGGGGGATCATCAGGATGCAACGCCATTTTTACGCCATTAGCTTCTGCAACGGGCATTATCTGTTCAATAAAATATTGGTAATTTTCCCACAAATGTGTTTCGCTAACCGGAGCATATTTGCTGATGGGTTCCTGTTGCGAAGTTTCGTAATTAAAACCGCTTACGGTTGCACCACCTCTTTCGGGCAATGATTTATGGGTACGGTACCAACCCGGAAACATAAAATTATAACACAATAATTTTACGCCAAGCTTACCCATATTTTGCAACATCAAACAATACTTTTCAATGTCTTCTTCTTTACCTTTTAAACCGAGCTTAATCCTCGTCATATCTATCTGGTCTCCTTCTAAACCAACCAAATCAAATCCATGCTCATTATAAATTTCTTTTGAGCGAAGAAAAGAATCATAGTTATCAATTGAAGGCATGCCAGTGAGTTCCGGCGCTAGTTTAGCAATGGCATCATTAATACCCATCTGCCTGCATAGCTGCCATTTTTCATCGGGCTTATTACCAAAAAATAAAAAAGATAATTTCATTTTATAATTGTTTAAAAATATCCACCCTTCTCTGTTATTTGATGTACTGTTTGGCCTTCTGCTACCCAACCAAAAATTTTCTTTTCGTTTTCTTTAATTTCTTCCGCCCTCACCAGTACATCGTAAGCAATGTCTCTTGGCACTACCAATACTCCATCAATATCTCCCAGAACAATATCTCCCGGTCTGATGGTTACATTGTCAATTTGCAACACTGTTTGGTAATGTGTAATAAGGCATCTGCCTAGGCTGCCATTAGATATTCTGTATTTGTAAAACACGGGGAAATCTGCTTCGAGAATTTGATGTGTATCTCTTATGCCGCCATCTATACAGGCAGCTTTTACCTTTTTTCCCTTTGCGGTTGCAGTCATTACACCACCCCACAAAGTGGCGTGTTCGTCTTTACTTGTATCCCAAATAACGAACGTATTTTCTATCATTTCATCGAGCATTTGTGAGCGAAATTCCATCTCACCGGTAACTTTGGCATTAGGCGCACTTTTTACTGTGAAAGCGAAACCAGCCACCGTTCTGTATTCACGTAACGGAATGATACGATTTGGAAGTGCCTGATCTAGTAGGCAAAATTCTCTGAGCACATCATTTACAGCCCCTGTATATAATTGCTCAAACCTTGAAAGCAATTCATTGTCGTCGATCGGAAATGTTGCAGTCGAGATAGATTCTCTTTCAGCAATTAGTCTTTCCAGGTTCATCATGCCCACTTCTTTTCTGTATTGCGCTGACCCGTTAGTAGATGAGTTATTATTCATATTTATTAATTTTAAAAATGTTAGATTTTATGAGATGCTTATTTTTTATTTAAAAAGTTATACCCCTGAACTTGCCAAGAATCCACCGTCTACCGGCACTACAATACCAGTAACAAAACCTGCTGCTTCATTACTTATAAGCCAGTTCATACAACCAATTAATTCCGGCGCTTCGCCAAAACGTTTTAACGGTGTGTGGGCCAATACGCTGTTTGCTCTTGCTGTATGAGAACCATCTTCGTTAAACATTATTTTGCGGCTTCTGTCATTTAAAAAGAAACCCGGCGCAATCGCATTTACCCTAATATTAGCCGGCGCCAGATAACCCGCAAGCCATTGCGTAAAGTTTGCAATACCTGCTTTAGCAATACCATAAGCGCCTACTTTGGTTAATGGCCTGTAACTGTTCATAGATGCAATGTTGATGATAACACCCTGCTTGTTTGCTGCCATCATTTTACCAAAAACAAAACATGGAATAACAGTGCCCATTGTGTTCACATTTATCACACTGCTAAACACATCCATACTCAAATTAAAAAATCCTTTTACTGAACCATCATTCAATAATTCCTTTTCATCAAATTCAGTAATGTTGGTGAGCGCTTCATTTTGGTTACCACCGGCGCCGTTTATTAGTACAGAAGGTATTCCTAATTCTTTCTCAATAATTTCTTTTGCAGCCATTACAGATGCTTCATCAGCAACATCAGTACTTATAGAAATAGCGATACCACCGGCAGACTTTATTTCAGTTTCGACCAATTTCAATTTCTCTAAACTTCTGCCAAGCAATGCTACTTTATAACCCTGTGCTGCGAGGTTGATTGCCATTACAGAACAAAGTGTGCCGCCTGCGCCTGTTACAATTGCTATTTTATTTTCGGTCATTTTTTAATCCAGTTTTTTATGTTGTAATAAGAAATATTTTTAACCATTGTTGATACAAATTCCCAATCGTTTGGCAACTTGCCTTCCTCCACCCATTGCCCCAAAAGGTTACACAAAATTCTTCGGTAATAATTATGGCGAACAAAAGAAACAATGCTTCTGCTATCGGTAGTCATTCCAATTGATGTGCTTAATAAACCATAGCTGCTCAGGGCAAGCAATTGTTGCATGATGCCCTCATAATGATCGTTGTACCACCAGGCAGGGCCAAACTGAATTTTGCCCTGCACGCCATCCTGTGAATAAGATCCTGTAATACTTGCAAAAACAGCATTATCGGCAGGATTGAGGGTATAGAGAATTGTTTTAGGCAATGCATTGTCCTTATCTAATTCATCTAAAAAAGTGCAGAGCGATGCAACATCAACGGCATTACCAATACAGGCATAACCACCGGCCGGACCGACTTTATTTCTCAAGACAGAACTGGTGTAGCGATAAGCTCCGATATGCAATTGCATTTTCCAGTTTCGTTTGGCGTATGCTGCACCGAGAAAATATAATAGGTATGATTGTAGATGGATTATCTCTTCGTTATCCAACAAATCTTTGTTGATCAGTTTTGCAAAAAGCGCAGATGCTTTTTCACTATTGCATAATGTAAACTTAAAACCACTATCCAAAGAATGGTCGCTTAATAAACAGCCCGCTGCATCAAAAAAATCCAGTCTACCTTTAATGGCCGTTTCGTAAGAGTGAAGGTCTTTAATAGTGATAGACGTAAGAGTTTGTAATTTTTCTATCCAATCAAAAAAAGAAGGTTGATTAATATTGATGATACTGTCGCCACGTAAAGAAGGCAGGCAGGTAATTTTATTTTGCTGTTTCGCTAACGCAAGATGATGTTCCAATGAATCATTTAAATCGTCAGATGTACAAAACAGTTCCACCCCAAAGTTTTTTACAATATTTAATGCGGTAAATTTTTCAGTTCGCAATAAAGCATTGGCAGAATTCCAAATTTTTTTGGCTGTGGTCGGGGATAATATTTCTTCAATACCAAATAACATTTTCAGTTCCATACAAGTCCAGTGAAACAATGGATTGCCTACCGTATGTGGGAAGCATTCAGCCCAGGCTAAAAACTTTTCATAATCTGGTCTATTCCCGGTAATTAATTCTTCAGCAATACCAAAAATACGCATGGCTCTGTGCTTGTAAGGATCGTGTTGTACCCAAAGCTGGTAAAGGTTTTCAAAGCTTGTATTATTTGCCAGCGATGCTGTATCAATATGATTGTGTGGATCTATTATCGGCAACGCAGCAGCCACCTCATGGTATAATTTCTTACCATAATCGTTCAATAAAAGGAAGTCAGTATCGTTAAATGTTCTCATTACTTCTTGCTAAATGTTGATATAAAAACGGTGGCATACCTTTCGCCTAATTCCCTTGCTGATGCACTGTTGAAATGCGTTGCATCGCCTTTATCAATTAAACCATCTGAACTTACTATCGCCGTTCTTTTTAGTATTTCGGGTGAGCCTTCAATAGCTTCGTTTATTTTTCTTGCATAGATGTGTTTCGCTTCATAAAAAGGGGCAATCGTTCCTGCTACAAAAGGCAATGATTTTATGTTTACATCTTTTCTAAAAATTTTTACCAAAGCAATCAACTTGCTACTGTAAACAATAGACCGCAACGAGTCACAATCAGATTCTCCCTGTTGCCACAAAATGCCTTTCAGTGTACCATTTTGCATAGCCAGTTTTGTTCTCTTGATAGCATCGTCATAGGGATAACTTTTTGTTGGTTCAAAATATTCGCCTTGTTGCCATTTTTCAATTGATGAACCGCCAACGGCGCAAGGAATGAGACCTATAACAACATTTGTATCTAACGCTGCCATCTTTTTTGCAAACGAAAATCCAGGGCCAACACCCGTCACATCTGGCTTATCAAAATGCAATGGTTCTTTTGCCAAAAGCCACTCCCCTTTTTTATTCAACATCCAAATCCTGGTATTCGTAGTTGTATCTTCCGCTTCCAATTTTCCTCTACCGGCCATATTAGATTGGCCTGCCAACAGGTATAAATGAAAATACTGTTTGCTAACAGCCGGCTGCGCATAAGTTACCTGAGTAAACAATAAAAATGATATGATAGAAAAAATCAAGTTCATTTAACTTAAATTAATTTTTGTTTTTTTTCTTTGTAAATAAAAAACCAAAGCGCCTATCAAACAGGCAATACCGGAACCCATTGCCAGCTTTCCACTTGCTGTTGCTATGGAAGGTAAACTCATTGCAATAAATAACACGCCGGTAATTACGAACGATAAAGCGTAGAGTAACATTAAGCCGCTAACCACCGAATTATCTGTAGGTGCATCTTTTGGTGCAGGTGTTGCCAGCTTTATAAAAAATGCTTTTACTTTATTGTTGTACGCTTCATCTTTTGATAAGAAAAAACCTGACCCTAAAAAAACAGCCACACAAACCAACACTTCAATAAACGTAGCTGTTTGCCAGTTTACGCCGGGTGTGGCATTAAGAATGGCACCAACGGCAATACCAACTATCATTGAAGCAATGGCACCCCAAGGTTGTGGCCGCCAGAAAAGTACACCCATTATTACCGGTATAATCATAGGGATAGAAAATATGCCCGACAAATATTGATTAACCTGAAAAGCGCCGCCCAATTTATTTACATATAATGCGCCAACGGAAACAATAAGACCAACACCCAACGTCATTAATCTTGCCACCCACAAAGTTTCTTTTGGTGTAGCATTTTTTCTGAATAAACGTTGATAAATATCTCTCGTTAATACACTTGCTGTTACATTAAACTCTGCACTTAATACACTCATGGTAGCGGCAAACATAGCAGCAATCATAAGCCCCATAATACCTGCAGGCAGTAATTTTAAACACAATGCTACATAAGCCATTTCAGGATTTGCCAAATCTGGAATAATAACTCTTGCAGCTACGGAAGGGAATAAAAATATAACCGGAAAAATAAAAAATAGTGCTGCCGTTAACCAGCCGATTTTTTTACCATCTGATTCTGATTTAGCACTGTAGAAACGCTGGATAAAAGTCCAGTTGCCTAAATATTTTATTACGATGGTTAAATAATAAACAGCAATAAACGAGATCTCTCCTCTATGCCCGTTGAAAAAACTCATGTTATCTGGCATTACTTTTTGCATGTTTGCAAAACCACCTGCTGCATTGTAAGCTAATGGCACTAAAATAAAAGTGGCCAAAACAAGAATTACAAATTGTACAACATCTGTAACTATAACTGCTAAAAACCCACCCACAACTGTATATACGGCTACCACAACCCCACAAAATAATACTGCTGTTTGAAAAGGAATACCCGACGCAGCCGTTACAAAAATGCCTATCGAATATAATTTTATCATATCGTCCAGCAACTTTAATAACACGCCGCTCCAAGAAAATATCTGACGAATGGGTGCATTGAACCTTGTTTCTAAAAACTCTACCGGACTAATGATACCCGCCCGTTTCCAAAGTTTTGCATAAATAAATACAGCCAATAAGGAAGGTAAAATTGTTGACCACATCAATGTTATGGCAACCAAACCATCAGAATAGGCAATACCTGCATAGGCCACAAAAACGAACGTGCTAAACTTGGTCATAAAGTTACTAATGCCACCTGCCACCCACGATACTGCACTGCCACCTTTAAAATAATCGCTGATGTTTTTAATATACTTCCCCAAGAATATACCAATGCCAGCCATCATCAGCATGTAGATGATGATAGTAACGTAATCAAGCTGCTGGAGTTTATTCATTTTTTCTTTTTACAAGCAATCAAAAAATTAATTTAAAATACTATTATAAAAACACTATTTTTTTACAAATCTTACAAGGCTCTTATCTGCAATTACAATGGGCGCATCATACACCGGAATATCTTTTATAATGGTAACTATTCCTTTTTTACTTATTTTGTTTGCAGGAATTTCATACACATTTCCAGTTATAATATCTACTAAAACAGGGCTGTTAAATTCAGCGTTAGAAATAGAAAATGTTTGCAGTTTGGTTTGGTTACTTTCGGCTGGAATACTTTCATCCATCCACAGGGTATAAATTTTTTCTTTAGAAATTTTGTGCTGGTAACCGTACACAGCAAGACTTCTGTCAGTGCTGTATGCATATTTATTTTCACCGGCGGTTGCACCGTCTATGTTGTGGGTAAACTGTAAATTTTTTATTCGTTCTAAACTATTATCAAAAATGGAGGTAACATTCTGTATAGCATAGTAAGCTACTTTAGGGCGAATTACTTTCTTAGAGGAATCAGATTTAATAATGCCTTTGAGATTCAGTCTATTGATGGGACCATTCGTATATGCCATATCAATTATTCCAAATATGCTGCATTCAATATCATGGCCAAGGTTACCAAGCATTCTTCTTGTATCCCATTTTGCCTGTGTAAGTTCTGTCCAGTCATAATCCCATAAAGCGCCACGGCCGCTGCCTCCCGATGATGGAGCACCGTTTTCTCCCTGTCGCAATTTCATTCCCGGTAAATATTTTTGCAATGATTTGTTTAATTGATACACTTCTAAATAGTTACCATCAGGGTTATAATCATAATCATGATAGGTGATGTTGTCAAACAACTTCCCTTTCTTTTTTTGAGCAATGCGTTTAAAAAAACGTTCCGCATATTCCAATCCGATATGCCCTAAAGCCAGTCCCGATATTTTTGCATTCGGTTGAATTTTTTTAATAATTTCTGCTGTGCGAATATTAAAGTCGGCAATTAATTCCGGAGTGTTGATTGTGTTGTCTCCAAAGTTGGGTTCATTCCAAATTTCCCAGTCAAACACTTTACTCTTATACCGGGTCACCATAGCCGCTACCCATTTGTTGTAAGCAGTTAAGGCCTCTTCGGACAATGGCATACCTGCACCTAAATTAGTACCACCACCACCTTTGTACAACGCATTTCCATACGAAGTTTGTAACCATGGTTTCAGCCCACGGGCGGTAGCATCATTTATAATTTCATCTAACCAAGCCCAATCATAAACAGCTTTTACTTTTTCGGTTTTTGCCCAACCGGCCTGCATGCGCAAACGCTTTATTCCAAGTGGCACAATGTATTCTTTGTATTGATTGTAGTCAGCAAAATCTCGGTCTAAGGTTTCGCAGCCAATCAACCAATTGCTGCTTTCTATTTCATTGGTGCTTCTGTATTTTACAGAACCGATCAATGGCAAATCAATTTTTAAATTAGTCACAACACGATCGGCAGAAGTATCTATTTTTTGTGCAAACGAATTTGTTTGTACAAAAAGTAATGACAGTAAACAGCAAATTATACAGCGTTTCATTTTTTATGTTTGAATTTCCATTTACCTTACTCAAAAGAAACTGGCAGGTGGCAAATATTATCTATTTTTAATTGTTCCTATTGCTGCAATAAATATTCTCAGATTACTTGTACAAGCTTAATAAAAATATCTGTCTTAAAATTCAAAAGCACCAATATCCCAAACTCCTGTTCTTACTTTACCATTAAAGTCGGTAGTAAATAAGGGCGTAGTGGTTGATGGTGCGTTAATAATTACTCCTTTATTTATAGCCGGAGAATTCGTTAACAGCGTTAAATCGCCTGTAATTAAATTGGTAAATAAAGGGTCTGTCTGCACGTCGGCTGCCGTAAGATTAGCGGTAGTAAAATTGTTTATACCCCCAGATAATCCTTGTTTAAAATCGAAATACAGGTTATTGCTAATTACAAATGGCGCCAGCAAATTGGTGAAAAAACTAAACTTGTAATTGGCGCCTTTGTTGTAAATTATATTATTTCTAACTACCAGGTTGGTATGAAGTGGATTGGTATTGTAATTGGCGATTTCGCCAGAAAAGTTTACCGTAGTTGCATTGTTGACAAAAGTATTATTTACCACATAAATATTGGTAAAGCGACCGTTACCGGTATTGCCAAACGAAAAACCCGTTGATTTACTATCTCTAATAATATTGTTGTAAAAATATAATTCCATGCACTGACCACCAAGTTCTCCCGCAACACCAACACCTGCAGTGTTTATAACTCTATTGTTAAACACACGAATATTTTTTTCAATACCAGAACCTGCATCAAGGTAAATTCCTAGGGGCATTATATCATGAACATAATTATTAAATATTTCCCCATTTAAACATGCACTCTTAGCATCAATACCTTCGCCCCCTGCAAGGCCAGGTATTGTAGAATCCCACACCTCGTTTCTGCTGATAACAAAATTGCTGGTAGTTACCACGCTAATGCACTCTTGTGTTCCATTTCCATTTGGTTCTCTAAATGCTTGCTGGCAAGCTCTACGCACATTGTTATTGGTAATATTTATATTGGTTCCTCTAACACAATAAATACCAGAAGCTCCTGTATTAAAGGTTTGGCAACTATCAATAGTAATATTATTAGAATTTCCCAAATTAAACCCATACCAACGCACATTCTGCGTTTTTATTCCTTTAAGTGTTATAAAACTGCCACCATTCATGTTTACCAAGCCTTCATACACTTCGCCCGCATTAGCCCCGTCTATAATAACAGGTACGCCCGGTACATTTCTAAAAACGGTTTGTGCTGTTGCAGTGCCATTACATGTATTAGGTATCGTTATTTTTCCTGAATAAACGCCACCAAATATCATTACCGTATCTCCGGAGGCAATGCTGTTGGCTGCTTTTTGAATAGTTCTCCATGGCGTGGCAGGGTTAATAGCCAGTGCTTTTGCCCTACTATCATCGCCGGTAACAGAAACATAAACTACCCTTGGTGAAATAATTCCGGTAGTGCCGGCAGGTGGTGCTACAATGATAGGTATTCCAGATTCATCGAATATTTTTTTCTTACAGGAAAAGGAAAAAACAGCCAGTACGGCAATGATAGCAAAGTGGAGATACTTTTTCATTCAGCAAATCGTTTAAAGTGAATAAGAATAAAAACTTCAATTCAATATAATTGAATTAAAGTTAATTAAAGTAAAACTATGAGAAAAAAATATCGTAGCCAAAATTTAAAGCACAATTTATTTGGGGTCTATTTCCGGTAAGGGTGTTTGATAAAAGCAATTGAATCATCAGCCATTAATTTCTATTCGTCCGCTTTAGCATGTCCGTTTGTTTATTTTAGGGAAAGATATCTGTTGCTATTTTTTTAGCTTTTCAACAAAGCTAATAAAGAAGCAATATAACCGGATAAAAACGAGGCTTCTAAAAAGTACGGAAACAATTGCTAAAGCTACAAGTTTAAAAGTTTCTATCTCTTGCAAGTTCTCCAAAAAATAAAAAATTTTCTAAATAGTAATGTAATACTATATTTGTCTACCAAAATTATGGACTTATACTAAAAATGGTAAATTCTCTTCAAATAATATTTATGCGCATAAGCCGAATACAAAAACTATGTTGTTAAATACTACCTGTTTTTAATAATTTTTCACAGACTTTTTCATCATTTTTATTTATCCTTTTTCATGACGCATATTTATAAACAAAAGATCGAACAATTACTCCATCAGTCTGATAGACTAAGTATTGCTGCATTTTTAAAATCATTGACTGAACAGTTTCCAGGTCAGGTTACTTTTTCTACCAGTTTTAGTTTTGAAGACCAGGTAATTACCCACGAAATTTTAAGTAACCAGCTCCCCGTAAAAATCTTTACACTGGATACAGGCCGCATGTTTGCCGAAACCTACGCCGTATGGAGCAGTACCAATAAAAAGTACCAAACATTTATAAAAGCCTATTATCCCAGCGGGCATAATCTGGAAAATTTTGTAGCAGTTAATGGCCCCGACTCTTTTTATGAATCAGTCGAAAATAGAAAGACCTGTTGCGGTATCCGTAAGGTAGAGCCATTAAAAAGAGCACTTTCAGGCAATGCCATTTGGATAACAGGACTAAGGGCTGAGCATTCACCAGACCGTAAAGATTTACCCATTTTAGAGTGGGATGAAAGCAATCAGATTATTAAATACCATCCGCTTTTACATTGGGCAACCGAAGAAGTGAACAGCTATATTCAAAATAACCATGTGCCATATAATCCATTGCACGACCGTGGATTTGTGAGTATAGGTTGCGCTCCGTGTACAAGAGCAATACAGACCGGCGAAGATTTTAGAGCAGGACGGTGGTGGTGGGAAGACGCTGATAAAAAAGAATGTGGCTTGCACGTACATACGCAAACAGAAACACAGATATCAAAATAATAAAAAATTTAAATACAGTCTCAAACATACCAAAATGGAAATAGATAAATCAAACTCGTTGAGTAATTTTTCGGAAATTTTACCTATAAAATCAGGCAGAGTCGGTGGTCCTCATCATCTGGATTACCTCGATCAACTCGAATCTGAATCCATTCATATTTTCCGTGAAGTTGCAGGTCAGTTTGAAAGACCGGCATTACTTTTTTCAGGTGGTAAAGATTCAATCGTGCTGGTGCACCTTGCCCTTAAAGCTTTTCGTCCCGGAAAATTTCCTTTTCCGTTGGTACACATTGACACCGGGCATAATTTTCAGGAGGCACTCGACTTTAGGGATGAGTTGGCTGATGCAATTGGCGAAAAACTGGTTGTAAGAAAAGTAGCCGATACCATCAAAGCGAAAAATCTGACGGAACAGAAAGGAAAATTTGCCAGTAGAAATGCGTTGCAAACTTTTACGTTATTGGATACTATTGATGAATTTAAGTTTGATGCATGTATTGGTGGTGCCCGCCGAGATGAAGAAAAAGCAAGAGCCAAAGAAAGGATTTTTTCTGTAAGGGATGAATTTGGCCAATGGAATCCAAAACTACAACGCCCAGAATTATGGAACACCTATAACGGTAGAATCAGCAAAGGTGAAAATGTAAGGGTGTTCCCAATAAGTAACTGGACAGAACTTGACATCTGGAATTACATAAAAAGAAACGAAATTAAACTACCGTCAATATATTTTGCCCACGACAGGGAGGTGCTGGAATACGAAGGACAATTGGTAGCAACTTCAGAATTTATTCAATTGGATGCAGATGATAAAGTATCAGTAAAAAAAGTGCGTTATAGAACAGTTGGCGATATGACCTGCACCGCAGCAGTAGAATCCAGCGCATCAAACATTGACGCCATTATTAAAGAAATTATTGCTACCAAAACAAGTGAACGGGGCGAAACCAGGATTGACGATAAAGTAAGTGAGGCAGCTATGGAAGACAGGAAGAAGGGCGGGTATTTTTGAGGAATTGGGAATTGGGGATTGGGAATTGGGGATTGGGGATTGGGAATTTGGGATTGGGGAATTTGGGATTGGGAATTGGGGATTTGGGATTTGGGAATTGGGGATTGGGGATGATGAATGTGGGATGATGAATGTAAAATTTAGTTTAAAGTATTTGCAGCACAATAAATTCCGAAAGGTTTTAAATAAGAATGCCTCATTAAAAATATATAATTACAAATAATAACGAAATGGATATTTTAAGATTTATAACAGCCGGAAGTGTGGATGATGGTAAAAGTACCCTCATCGGCCGCTTACTGTACGACAGCAAATCAATTATGATTGACCAGTTAGAAGCAATTGAAAAACAAAGCCGTAATAAAGAAGATGGTGAGATTGACTTGGCTTTATTAACAGATGGCCTGCGTGCCGAAAGAGAGCAGGGCATTACCATTGATGTGGCTTACAAATATTTTTCTACTCCCAGCCGTAAGTTCATCATTGCAGATGCACCCGGACATACACAGTATACCCGCAACATGGTTACCGGTGCCTCCAACGCAGATCTAATTATTATTTTGGTTGATGCCCGCAATGGTGTATCAGAGCAAACAAGGAGGCATTCAATTATTGCATCTTTGCTCAACATTCCACATGTGGTGGTTGCCATTAATAAAATGGATCTGGTAAAAAACTCGCAGGATATTTATAATAATATTGTGATTGATTATGCAGAAGTGGCTGCCAAGTTGGGTTTAAAAGACATTACCTATATCCCAATCAGTGCCATTAACGGCGATAATATTGTAGAAGAATCTCCAAATTTTCCGTGGTA
>Ga0105047_10010985_pt1 | contig 14742 bp, 16 predicted proteins | sample MAT04_FD_78384 | JGI IMG/M metagenome (GOLD analysis project Ga0105047, IMG submission 78384) | Freshwater microbial communities from Lake Fryxell liftoff mats and glacier meltwater in Antarctica - MAT-04 (megahit assembly) | ecosystem: Environmental > Aquatic > Freshwater > Ice > Liftoff... | reverse complement strand
CAATTCTGATCGGGGCGGGGTCAGCCCCGCCCTGCACGACAATGCCCGGACTGCCGGGGAACAACTGGCGATAAGCCCAAGGTGAGCGGGGCCACACGTAGGCCCCGCCGGACAAAGCAAAACAGACGATAGGAACAGAAAATGCGTCACTCCAGCGGCTACCGCAAACTGAACCGCACCCACGAACACCGCAAGGCGATGTTCGCGAACATGTGCGGCTCGCTCATCGAGCATGAGCAGATCAAGACCACGCTGCCCAAGGCCAAGGAACTTCGGCCGATCATCGAAAAGCTGATCACGCTGGCCAAACGCGGCGACCTGCACGCCCGCCGTCAGGCCCATGCACAACTGAAACAGGACATGCACACCGCCCGCCTGTTCGAAATCCTCGGCCCGCGCTATGCCACCCGTCAGGGCGGCTATGTCCGTGTGCTGAAAGCGGGCTTCCGGTTCGGCGACATGGCCCCGATGGCGATCATCGAATTCGTGGATCGTGATCCGCAGGCCAAAGGTGCCGCTGACCATGCCCGCACCGCCGCCGCGGATCAGATCGACGAATGACCGACGTCAAAGTGTTAACGAAAAGCTCGCGCAAGCGGGCTTTTTTGTTTTCTGACAATGTATTAACCGCCGATTTTGATCCAATTGTCCAAGAATCAGTGGTGCGCCCAACGCCCGCAATTTAAGGTTGACAAGAATCACCCTGTCGGAAAAGACATGTCTGTAAAGCTTGGCATCGACGTAGAACTGCACCGACTGTCGATGTTGGCTGCGGCAGGATATTTTGTCGGTCTGCACATTCGCTTTACCGCGCCGTTGTTCACCTATCAGACCTACGATCAGACCTGGATCGACCACTACACCGAAAACGGGTATGTCCTGCGCGACCCGATGACCGCCTGGGGTTTCAGCACGACCGGCACCATCCGTTGGAGCGACCCATCGCTGCCGGACCCCTTCGGCCTTTTCACGGAAGCCAAACGATACGGGCTGGCTTACGGCGCGACCATCGCCTGCGGCCCGATCAGATCACGAACCATTGCCTCCTGTGCCCGTGCCGACCGCGAGTATTCGGATCCTGAAATTGCTGCGATCGCCGTGATCGTCAATCGGCTGCATGTCATGACCGAACCTCCGGAAGAGCTGACGAAGGCGCAGTTGGAAGCTTTGAAATGTATTGCCGGGGGAGATAGATTTGCGGCTGCTGCTGTCAAGCTGGGTATCTCTGAAAGCGCGCTGAAGGCAAGGATCACTTCGGTGCGCATTCGGCTGATGGCCCGCACGACTGCCGAAGCCATTCAGCGCGCAAAGGACTATCGCTTGATCTGACCACTGCCCCCTGCACGGTTTTCCACCACCACCCACCCCTGCAGGAGGACTCTATGCAGACCACAACGCTGTCTTTTGCCAATCTTCACAACCATGGCGAGCTGTTCGCCAACATGCTTCGCGCGCGCCGCGAGCTGTTCATCGTCCACAACAAGTGGGACCTGCCCGAGGCGATGGGGATGGAATACGACCAGTATGACACCCCGGCGTCGCGCTGGGTCGTCGTCCATGACGAAAATGGCCAGGTTCTGGCGGGCAACCGCCTGACGCCGACGACCGCGAAATGCGGCATCTACAGCTACATGATCCGCGATGCGCAGCGCGGGCTGCTCGACACGATCCCGGCCAATCTGCTGTATGAGCAGGCCCCGATCGGCGCGCATATCTGGGAAAGCTCGCGGTTGTTCGTCAGCCACGATGTGCCCTCGTCCATCCGGCGCAGGGTCCATGCCCAGCTGATTGCCCAACTGGGCGATTCGGTGCGCGCCCTTGGGGCCACGCATTGCGTGACCCTGCTGGCCGCGACATGGCCGCGGTGGGCTGACCGTGTCGGCGTCAAGATGAAGGCGATGGGGCCGGTGATGGACATCGACGGCATCGAAAATCAGGTGGTGTTGATGGACTTCAGCCTGACGCTGCACTGATCTTCGCCGCAATGGTGCCGCCTCCGGTCTGCTCCGGAGGCGGCGCATTGGCCACGCAGGCTTTTACCTCTGCCCAAGGCCGGGTAGGCTATGCGCATGGCTGATCTGTTTGACACCGCCTCTGCCGCGTCTCCGCAGGCGCCTCGCCCGTTGGCCGACAGGCTGCGACCGGCGGCGCTGTCGCAGGTCATCGGGCAGGAACAGGTGCTTTCGTCCGAGGGACCGCTTGGCGCGATGCTGACCGCGCGCAGCCTGTCGTCGCTGATCCTGTGGGGTCCGCCCGGTGTGGGCAAGACGACGATCGCGCGGCTGCTGGCGGCGCAGACAGACCTGGCCTTCGTGCAGATCTCGGCGATCTTTACCGGTGTGCCCGACCTGCGTAAGGTGTTCGAACAGGCAAAGATCCGGCGGCAGAACGGGCAGGGCACCCTTCTGTTCGTCGACGAGATTCACCGCTTCAACAAGGCGCAGCAGGACGGGTTTCTGCCCTACATGGAGGATGGCACGATCCTGCTGGTCGGGGCCACCACCGAAAACCCCAGCTTCGAACTGAACGCAGCCCTTCTGAGCCGCGCGCAGGTGATCGTGCTGAACCGCCTGTCGCTGGCCGATCTGGAACGGCTGGCGCAGCGGGCCGAGCAGGACCTGCAACGCCCGCTGCCGTTGACCGGTGACGCGCGCGAGGTGCTGATCGAGATGGCCGATGGCGACGGCCGGGCACTCTTGAACCTGATCGAACAGGTCATGGCCTGGACGCTGGAAAAACCGATGGACCGGGACCAGCTTTCGACCCGGCTGATGCGGCGGGCCGCGAAATACGACAAGTCGGGCGAAGAGCATTACAACCTGATCTCGGCATTGCACAAATCGGTGCGCGGGTCAGACCCGGAGGCGGCGCTTTACTGGTTCGCCCGGATGCTGGAGGGCGGCGAGGACCCGCGTTTTCTGGCCCGCCGCATCACCCGGATGGCGGTCGAGGATATCGGTCTGGCCGATCCGCAGGCGCAGCAGGTCTGTCTGGAGTCGTGGCAGACCTATGAACGGCTCGGCTCGCCTGAAGGCGAACTGGCGCTGGCGCAGGCGGTGGTCTATCTTGCCCTCGCGCCCAAATCCAACGCCGTCTACACTGCCTACAAGGCGGCGCGGGCCGCCGCGCGCGACACCGGCAGCCACCCGCCGCCCCTGCACATCCGCAACGCGCCGACCCGGTTGATGAAGGACATCGGCTATGGGGCGGGCTATGCCTATGACCACGATGCCGAAGACGGATTTTCCGGGCAGGACTATTTCCCCGAGGGTATGAAGCGCCCGGTCTGGTATCTGCCCCTGGAACGTGGGTTTGAACGCGAGTTGAAAAAGCGCATCGACTATTTCGCCAAGCTGCGGGCGAAACGTCAGGGCGGTTGACCGCCATCCGGCCTGTGGCGGTTGACAAAACCGCGGCATGGGCACATCAGACCCTGATGTTCTGGACCCTGACCCAAGTCGCCCTTGGCGGCGCTATCGGCTCTGCGCTGCGGTTTCTGACCTTGGTCGCCGTTGGTGCGCCGCTGGCCACGCTGTTTGTCAATGTGGCGGGCAGCTTTGCCATGGGCGTGGCGTTTGTGCTGCTGTCAGGGCGGCTGGCGCCTGTGGTGATGACCGGGGTGCTTGGCGGTTTCACGACGTTTTCGGCCTTCTCTCTGGATGCGCTGAAACTTTGGGATGCTGGCCATATTCCGCAGGCCGCAGGCTATGTGCTGGCGTCGGTCCTTCTTTCCCTTGCCGCCGCAGCCCTTGGCGCGGCCCTAGCCCGAGGTTTCGCATGAGCGGCGTCAAGATGCTGACCGTATCGGTCGATGAGGGCGAACAGCGGCTGGACCGCTGGTTCAAGCGCCGCTTTCCGCAGATCACCCAAGGGGCGGTCGAAAAGATGTGCCGGACCGGGCAGGTCCGGGTAGATTCGGCGCGGGTAAAGGCGTCGGACCATGTGATGCCGGGCCAGACCATCCGCGTGCCGCCGCTGCCCGACAGCGAAGCGCCAAGCCGCCCGCGGGATGGCGGCGTGTCGGCGGCGGACGAGCGGATGATCCAGAACGCGGTGCTGTGGAAGGATGAGCATATGATCATCCTGAACAAACCGCCGGGCCTTGCCTCGCAGGGCGGTTCGGGCATGGGCGACCGCCATGTCGACGGGCTGACCGAGGCGCTGAAGTTCGGATATAAAGAGCGTCCCAAGCTGGTGCACCGGCTGGACAAGGATACCTCCGGCCTGCTGATGCTGGCCCGCACCGATCGCGTCGCCCGCGCGTTGTCGGAAAGCCTGCGCCACCGCAATACCCGCAAGATCTATTGGGCCGCCGTCGCCGGCGTGCCGCATCCGCGCAAGGGCTCGATCAAATACGGGCTGATGAAAGCGCCGGGTGGCGGGCGTGGCGAGGGGGAAAAGATGCTATGCGTCCATCCCGCCAAGATGGCCGATTTTCCCGACGCCAAGCGGGCGCATACCGACTATTTCGTGCTGTGGTTCCTCGGCAGCCGCCTGTCCTGGCTGGCGATGGAGCCGGTGACCGGGCGCACCCATCAGTTGCGCGCCCATATCGCCGAAATGGGCCACCCGATCATCGGCGATGGCAAGTATGGCGGCGGCGGGCAAGAGAACATGGGCGACGGCTGGGGTGCGACAGTGGGCGGCGACATCAGCCGCAAGCTGCACCTGCATGCCCGGATGCTGATCATCGAACATCCGATCACCCGGACGATGATGACCTTTACCGCGCCTTTGCCTGAACATATGGCGCGGACGTGGAAGACGCTGGACTGGGGCGAAAACGATGTGCCGGCCGATCCGTTCGGGGGCGATTGAGTGAGCGGGTGGAAAGCGAAACGGTTCTGGGCCACGGCGGCGGTTGACCCCTGCGAGGGTGGCTACGCGATACGGCTTGACACGTCGCCGGTCAGAACGCCGGCCAAGGCCCCGCTGGTGGTGCCGACCGAAGGGCTGGCGCAGGCCATCGCCGCCGAATGGGAGGCGCAGACCGGACTGGTCAAGCCCGACACCATGCCCTTCACCCGCGCCGCCAATTCGGCGCTCGACAAGGTGGCGCCGCAGCGGGACGAGGTGATAACCCTGCTCGCCGCCTATGGCGAGACCGATCTGCTGTGCTACCGCGCAACCGGGCCGCAGCCCTTGATCGACCGGCAGACGGCGCATTGGGACCCGCTGCTGGACTGGGCGGCGCGCGATCTGGGGGCACCGATGCAGCCTGTGGCCGGGGTCATGCCCGAGGCCCAACCGCCCGAAAGCCTGGGTGCCTTGCGCGCGCGGATGGCGTCGCAGACGAATTTCGAACTGGCCGCGTTCTATGAATTTGTAGCGATCACCGGCTCGCTGGTGCTGGCTCTGGCGGTCAGTCACCGCCGCATCGACGCCGGGACCGCTTGGGAGTTGAGTCGAATCGACGAGACCTGGCAGGCCGAGCAATGGGGCCGCGATGACGATGCCGCCGCTCTGGATATGCTCAAGAAAGCGGCACTCCTGCAGGCAGAGCGATTCTACCGCCTCTGCGCATGACAGGCTTGCACAAAAACGCGCCACCGCGCCAAATGCGCGGGCAAGGCCCTGTTCGCCCCCCGATGGGCGGTTAGCGTTGGTCCGAGTGGTGGTTTTGCTTGACCTTGCAAACCGCTTTGACCGAAACTGTCTGGCACGGGCGGCACAGACCGCCTCAGGGCACACCCCGCATGACTTTCACGGGACCAAACAAAAACCGACCCGAAACGGGCGGACACTCAGGAAGAGGTAAGAATGAAAAAATCTGTATTCCTTGGCACGATGTCGGCTATGGCTTTGCTGGCTGGTGCCGCGGCTGCGACGACGCTGGAAGATGTCAAGGCACGCGGCGAACTGATCTGCGGATCGAACACCGGTCTGACCGGCTTTGGCGCACCGGATGCCAACGGCGAATACCAGGGCTTTGACGTGGCCCTGTGCAAGGCGTTGGCCGCTGCCGTTCTTGGCGACGCCTCGAAGGTGAAGTATGTGCCCACCACCGGCGAAACCCGTTTCACCGCGCTGGGCTCGGGCGAGGTTGACCTGCTGGTCCGCAATTCGACCTGGACCTTTACCCGGGACAACGACCTGAAGTTCGATTTCGTGGCCGTCAACTACTACGATGGTCAGGGATTCATGGTGAAGAAAGACCTCGGCGTGTCCTCGGCCAAAGAGCTTGATGGCGCGACCATCTGCATCCAGACCGGGACCACGACCGAACTGAACCTGGCTGACTTCTTCAAGTCGAACGGCATCACCTATACCCCGGTCACCGTGGCCGACGACGCCGAAGCCCAGCGCCAGTATACCGCCGGCGCCTGCGATTCGTTCACCACCGATGCCTCGGGTCTGGCTGCCACGCGCGCCACGCTGGCCGATGCCGAAAACCACGTGATCCTGCCCGAGATCATCTCGAAAGAGCCGCTCGGCCCGGTCGTGCGGCACGGCGACAATCAGTGGGGCGATATCGTCCGCTGGACCTATTATGCACTGGTGGCCGCCGAAGAACTGGGCATCACCAAGGCGAACATCGAAGAAGTGGCCGGTTCCACCACAAACCCCGAAGTCAAGCGCCTGCTGGGCCTTGAAGGCGACATGGGCGTGATGATCGGTCTCGACAAGGACTTTGCCAAGCGCGCAATTGCCGCAAACGGCAACTATGGCGAGATCTTCGAAGCCAACATCGGGTCGTCGACCCCGATTGGCCTGGCCCGCGGCCTGAACGCGCTGTGGACCCAAGGCGGCCTGCAATACGCTCCTCCGTTCCGTTGATCTGACCAATCCGGGCGCATCGCAAGGTGCGCCCGGCATCTGACCGTGTTCAATCGACCTGATCCGGCCGACGATCTTCGGCATAGAATGGCGCAAAGCCAGCAGACGGACAGGTGCAGGGGGTACCAAATGGCAATAGCCGCTGACGCGCCGAAGGCAGGCTTTCGGCTAAGCATGCTCATCTATGACACACGGTTCCGGTCGTTCACCATTCAGGTGATCGTGCTGATCCTGTTTCTGTTGGGCGTGGCCTGGCTGTTCAACAATACCGTCGAAAACCTGGCGGCCAAGGACAAGGACATCAACTTCGGCTTCCTGTGGGCCCGCGCCGGCTATGACATTGATCAGCGGCTGGTCGCCTACACCAACGACAGCAGCCATGGCCGGGCCGCGCTTATCGGGCTGTTGAACACGCTGGTTCTGGCCCTGTTCGGCTGCATCTTTGCCACTGTCCTCGGGGTGGTCGCGGGGGTGCTGCGGCTGTCGAAGAACTGGCTGGTTGCCCGTCTGATGACGGTCTACGTCGAGATGTTCCGCAACGTGCCGCTGCTGTTGTGGATCATCCTCGTCTTTGTGGTGCTGTCCGAAACCCGGCCAGAGCCCAGGGATTTCAAGATCACGCCCGAAATGGTCCAGACCGGCGCAGAACCCGCCGCACAGATGATCCTGTTCAAGAGCGTGGCCGTCACCAACCGGGGCAGCAACGTGCCCGCCCCCCTGCTGTCGCGCCCCTTGCCGACCATCGGCGGATTTGACCCCTCGCTTCTGGCCTTCATCGCCGTGGTGATCGGGTCGGTCTTTGCCAACCGGTCCGTGGTCCAGTCGGCCCGCCGCGTTCAGGAACAAACCGGCGTGCGGCCGGTGACCTGGTGGAAATCGCTGCTGATCCTGATCGGCCCCGCTTTGGTGCTGCTGATCGCCATGGGGTTCCATCTGGAATATCCCGCTTTTGCAACCAACGAGGATGGCAGTTCGCGCGGGTTCAACTTTGTCGGCGGCATCAACATCGCCCACGCCTTCACCGCCATGCTGATCGCGCTGTCGCTGTATACCGGGGCCTTCATTGCCGAAGCCGTGCGTTCGGGCATCCAGGCCATCAGCAGTGGGCAGTCCGAAGCCGCTTTCGCCCTGGGTGTGCGCCCCGGCCGCACGATGAGTCTGATCATCCTGCCGCAGGCCCTGCGGATCATCATTCCGCCGCTGATCTCGCAATGGCTGAACCTGACCAAGAACACCTCGCTCGGCATCGCGGTCAGCTATCTTGACCTGCGCGGCACCCTTGGCGGCATCACGCTGAACCAGACGGGGCGCGAGCTGGAGTGCATGTTGCTGATGATGCTGATCTATCTGATCATCAGCCTGATCGTCTCGTCGATCATGAACGCCTTCAATTCTGCCGTGAAACTGAAGGAGCGTTGAGATGAGCGAACTTCACGCCCAAACCGTGCCTTACGTCCGCGACACGATGCTGGAGCAGGACCTGCCGCCGGCGTCGGAACGGGGAGCGGTGAAATGGGTGCGCGAGAACCTGTTCTCTGGCCTCTTGAACACCATCCTGACGCTGCTTGGGGTGCTGGCAGTGTTCCTTCTGATCAAGGGGGCGTTGCCGTGGTGGATGAATTCGGTCTGGAACGCCAACTCGCTGGCCGAATGTCGCGCCGCCGTGGTGGAGATGGCGGGCGAGGGCGCGTCGGGGGCCTGCTGGGCGGTGCTCCGCGAACGCTGGCACCAGTTTCTGTTCGGGTTCTACCCGCGCGACATGTATTGGCGCCCGGTGCTGGCGTTTGGCCTGATGTTCGTGGCGCTGGCCCCGATCCTGTTCGCCGGGTCGCGCCGCAACGGGATGATCCTGCTGGGGTCGGTCACGGCGGCGCTGCTGCTGTCGCTGGTGCTGCTCGACGGCGATTTCGTGCATATCGGCCTGATCGCGCTGCTGATGGCGGGCGTTCTGGCGCTGGCCTGGACTGATGCGGCCAAGCTGATCTGGGTGTCGCTGCTGTATCCGGCCATCGCGTTCTGGCTCTTGTGGGGCGGCTCGGTCTGGGGGCCGGTGACGACGCTGCTGGGCTTTGTTCTGCTGGCCGCCGTCTATACCCTGACCCTGCCGCGTCTGGGCACGGTGGTTGCCACCGCCGTCGGGTTTCTGCTGGCCTGCCTCTATTGGCTGTTCATGCGGGAATACCTTGGCACGCAGTTTGAAAACGTGCTGCCCTTTGGTCTCGAATTCGTGGACAGCGATCGGTTCGGGGGGTTCCTGCTGGCGCTGACCATCGGGGTCACGGCCATCTCGGCCTCGCTGCCCATCGGCATCCTGCTGGCACTGGGGCGGCGGTCGGACATGTTTCTGGTAAAGACGCTGTCGGTCGGGTTCATCGAATTCGTCCGGGGCGTGCCGTTGATCACCATGCTGTTCACCGCGTCGCTGCTGCTGCAATACTTCCTGCCACCGGGCACCAACTTTGACCTCATTCTGCGGGTGATCATCCTTGTGACGCTGTTCGCCTCGGCCTATATCGCCGAAGTGATCCGGGGCGGTCTGGCGGCGTTGCCACGCGGGCAATACGAGGCGGCGGATGCGCTTGGTCTTGACTACTGGAAGGCGCAACGGCTGATCATCATGCCACAGGCGCTGAAAATCTCGATCCCCGGCATCGTGTCGTCGTTCATCGGCCTGTTCAAGGACACCACGCTGGTGGCCTTCGTCGGCCTTCTCGACCCTCTCAAGGGCGTCACCGCCATCGTCCGCGCCGACATCAACTGGAAGGGCATCTACTGGGAGCCCTACATCTTTGTCGCCGCCATCTTTTTTGTCATCTGCTTTGGCATGTCGCGATACTCGATGTATCTCGAGAACAAGCTGAAAACCGATCATCGCTGAGGAGTGACCATGATCAATACCGCCATCGACATGAGCCAGATGAAGGTCTCGGACGAAGTTGCGATCCAGATTTCGGCGATGAACAAATGGTATGGCACGTTCCACGTGCTGCGCGACATCAACATGACCGTCAACAAGGGCGAACGGATCGTCATCTGCGGGCCGTCCGGGTCTGGCAAATCGACGCTGATCCGCTGCATCAACCGCCTGGAAGAGCATCAGGCCGGGCAGATCGTGGTGGACGGCACCGAGCTGACATCCGATCTCAAGAACATCGACAAGGTGCGCTCCGAGGTCGGGATGGTGTTTCAGCATTTCAACCTGTTCCCGCATCTGACGATCCTCGAGAACCTGACGCTGGCGCCGATCTGGGTCCGCAAGACCCCGAAACGCGAGGCCGAGGAAGTGGCGATGCACTATCTGCACAAGGTCAAGATCCCGGAACAGGCAAACAAGTATCCGGGGCAATTGTCGGGCGGCCAGCAGCAGCGGGTGGCCATCGCGCGCAGCCTGTGCATGAAGCCGCGGATCATGCTGTTCGACGAGCCCACCTCGGCTCTGGACCCCGAGATGATCAAGGAGGTGCTGGATACGATGATCGAACTGGCGCAGGAAGGCATGACCATGCTTTGCGTCACGCACGAAATGGGCTTTGCCCAGGCCGTGGCGAACCGGGTGATCTTCATGGATCAGGGGCAGATCGTCGAGCAGAACGAACCGCGCGAGTTCTTCAGCAACCCGAAATCCGACCGGACCAAGCTGTTCCTGTCGCAGATTCTGGGGCACTGATCCGCAGCGGCGCCGTAAGGTGCGGAGACCGATTGGCGGTTTCCGTCCGCCGGGGGCCGCAACCCTATGGGGCGGATTGACGCCGGACGCGGGTAGGTCCAAAATGGCACAACCCTGATCAGATGTAGAATTCCGAGCGCCATGAACGTGACCACACGAGATCGCAACCAGACAGATCGCAGCGCAGCCGAAGTGCTGCGCGCCATTGATGCGGCCGGCATCTCGGTCTGGGTATGGAATGTCGACACCGACCATTTCGTCATGGACGAGCGCGGGCATGAGTTGTGGGATGTCGATGCGCCCGAGGGTCTGACGTTCGAGCATCTGTCGGCCAAGATCCACCCCGCCGACCGCTCTCGCGTGCAGTTGGCCTTTCGGGCGACCCGAAACGTCGAAGGCCCCTACGAGATCGACTTTCGCACCCTTGTCGGCACCAAGGTGCGCTGGATATCGGCGCGGGGGCAGGGCAACGACAAGGACATCGCCAAGCGCGAAATGCTGGGCGTTTTTCTGGATGTGACGGGGCGCAAGCAGGCCGAGGAAAGCAACGAATTGCTGGCCGGCGAAATGAGCCACCGCGTCAAGAACCTGCTGAACATCGCCTCGGGGCTGGCACGCATCACGTCGCGCACCTCGGCCGATGTCGCTGACATGACCGTCCAGTTGACGCACCGTCTGGCCGCTTTGGGGCGCGCGCATGACCTTGTCCGTCCGCTGCCCGGCAATGAGGGCGACGCTGCCCTGCTGGGCGATATCTTTGCCGTGCTGCTGGCCCCTTACGACGATCAGCGGGCGTTTGCCGGGCGCATCCGCATTGCGGTGCCGCGGATCGGGGTCGGCGAAACCTCTGCCGCGGCGCTGGCGCTTGTCGTGCATGAACTGGCGACGAACTCGTTGAAATACGGCTCGCTGTCGGCTGATCTGGGAACGCTGGACGTGTCCGGCACCGTCAACGACGACTCGGTCTTCATTCTCTGGCAAGAGCATGGCGGGCCAGATGCGCCGTCACGGCAGACAGAGGGCTACGGCAGCATGATGATCACCCGGACAGTCGAAAACCAGATGAACGGCAAGATCAGCTATGACTGGACGTCAGACGGAGTCGTCGTGACGCTGGAGTTGACGGTTGCGGTGCTGGCCGTCTGACCAGCCTGGCTGTCGTGCCCCGGCGTCGCCTTGGCCTTGTCAGCCGCCGCCTTGATCCGGGACAGCAATTCTTCCTTGGTCGGGCGCAGGTTGGGCACCTTGGTGCTGCCCTTCGGCGTCATGACCTTGCCGCTTTTCAGATTGGGGTCGGTCTGCCGCGACTTGTCTTTGCCCATTTTTGGGTTCCCCGATTTGCTGAAGTCCATGGCGCTGCGCCCATCCTGTGATCCGATCATCCGCAATGCCCGAATATGCGGGCGACTGCAAGGCGGGCAATGCAGCACCGTCACGCGCAGGGGCAGGAACGTTCCGGATCAGACGACAATCTCGCGCGGAATGGTGAAGTCGATCACCGACCCCTGACCGAACGCCACATGCGCCCAGTCACCCACGGCAAAGTCGGCCACCAGCGTCGCCCCCGTGGGATAGCGCAGGAATTCGGGGTGCAGCGGCGCATGCGCCACCAGTTTGGCGGCAAAATCGGCGATGCCGGGATTGTGGCCGATGATCATCACGCAGTCGGCCGTGGCATGGCGCAGCACGGCCAGCATGACTTCGGCCCCGGCATGATAGAGCGCGGGCTTCAACTCCATCAGCGGCGTGCCGGGCAGGGCGGGGGCGATGCCCGACCAGGTTTGACGGGTGCGTTCGGCATCCGAGCACAGCACCTGATCCGGAATATACCCGCGCGAGGCGAGCCACTGGCCAAGATCGGCCGCCCCGGCCTTGCCGCGATCGTTCAGCGGGCGGTCATGGTCGGGCGTCAGCGGATCGTCCCAGCTGGATTTCGCATGGCGGGTCAGGATCAGGCGTTTCATCGGTGGAATTGCCTCATGTGATAGGCCGATTGGACTCGCATCCTTGCATAGCCGATGGACACGGGGCAAGCGCGTCGCACCGCGCAGCCGCCGTCCATGCAATCGGCTCCGGCGGGGGTGTCGAGAAAGGCGTGGCAGGCGGCGGTGTCATACCCTTCGGCGGTCAGCGCGGCGACAGGGCAGGCGGTCAGGCAGGGCCGCGCGCAGGTGTCGCAGGGTTTGGGCGGCGGTTCGGGCAGGTCGACAGCCTCTTTCAGAGCAAGCGCACCGCGAAAGCTGACCATCAGCCCCTGATCCGCATGCACCAGCAGCCGCACCGGACTGTCCCAGACCCGACCCGACCGCAGCGCCCAGGTGTAGAACGGCTGCCAGGGCGGGCCGCCGAACGGGAACAGCGCCTTGGCCCGCAGATCGCAGGCCATCTTCCCGATCACGCGCCGCGACCAGCGGTCGACAGGGTCCGGGCCGCTCCATTCGGGCTGGGATTGCAGATGCGGCCAGAACTGCGGCGTCGGGCCCAGCAACAGCAGGGTGCGGGTGCCTGCGGGCAGGCTTGGGTCATCCTTGCACCCAAAGCCACCCAGAACCGTCAGATGGTGGGCGGCGGCAAGCGTCTCGATCCCGTCCAGCGTCACCGCTTGATGCGGGGTGTCACCCGCGGCGTGGTCGAACGGATCTGGCTGCCGGCGCCATGGTCGGTGAACAACTCCATCAGGCTGGCATTGGTCACGCGGCCATCGAGAATGGTCACGGCGCGAACCCCCTGTTCCAGCGCCAGCAGCGCGGTTTCGGTCTTGGGAATCATGCCGCCCGCGATGGTGCCATCGGCGATCATCTGCCGCGCCTCTTCGGGGGTGATCTGGGTCATGACCTCGCCCGACGCGTTCCTGACGCCCGCGACATCGGTCAACAGCAGCAGCCGGTCGGCCTGCAGCGCCCCGGCAATCGCCCCCGCTGCGGTATCGCCGTTGACGTTGAACGTCTCGTTGTCGGCCATGCCCGTGGCCACCGGGGCCACCACCGGAATGATGCCGGCATTATACAGATCGCGCAGCACCTGCACGTTCATCTCGACCGGCCGGCCGACATAGCCCAGTTCTGGATCGTCGGCCTCGCAGACCATCAGATCGTCGTCCTTGCCGGAAATGCCAACCGCGCGGCCCCCGGCATCCATGATCGCCTGCACGATGCGCTTGTTGACCAGACCGGACAGGATCATTTCGACCACCTGCACGGTTTCCTTGTCGGTCACCCGTTTGCCGCGCACGAATTCAGACTTGATGCCCAGTTTGTCGAGCATCTCGTTGATCATCGGGCCGCCGCCATGCACCACCACCGGATTGACGCCAACCTGCCGCATCAGCACCATGTCGCGGGCAAATTCGGCCATCGCGGCCTGATCGCCCATCGCGTTGCCGCCGAACTTGACGACGACCACGGCGCCGGAATAGCGCTGCAGATAGGGCAAAGCTTCGGACAGCATGCGGGCGGTGTTGGCGGCGTCAGACATGGTGGCGGTCTGCTTTCTCATCGTGGGCCTCCGGGGTTGCGGCTGTCGTAGCGGCTTTGTGCGGTGCTGCCAAGACCGCTGTGGCTTGCCTTTCCTGACAGGAAGTCTAAGGATTTGGCAACAGCGAGGTGCACCATGTCCGACCCAAAAACCATCGTGTTGACGGGGGCAAGCCGGGGCATCGGGCACGCCACGGTCAAGCGGTTTTCGGCCGAAGGCTGGCGGGTGCTGACCTGTTCGCGCCAGCCGTTCGACGCGCGCTGTCCCTGGCCGGGGGGCGAGGACAACCATATCCAGCTGGACCTTGCCGATCCAAAGATGACCATCGCGGCGATCGAGGTCATCAAGTCCAAGATCAACGGCCGGCTTGATGCGCTGGTCAACAATGCGGGCATCTCTCCCAAAGGGCAGGGCGGGGCGCGGCTGACCACGCTCGACACCGATCTGCGGACCTGGGGGCAGGTGTTTCATGTCAATTTCTTTGCGCCCGTCGTGTTGGCGCGGGGGTTGCAGGATGAATTGGTGGCGGCACAAGGGTCTGTGGTCAACGTGACGTCGATCGCCGGAAGCCGCGTGCACCCGTTCGCCGGGGCGGCCTATTCGACGTCAAAGGCGGCCCTTGCCGCGCTGACACGCGAAATGGCACATGATTTCGGGCCTTTGGGGGTGCGGGTCAATGCCATCGCTCCGGGCGAGGTGGAAACCTCGATCCTGTCGCCCGGCACCGACAAGATCGTCGAGACGCTGCCGCTGCGCCGTCTGGGCCAGCCGCGCGAGGTGGCGGATGCGATCTGGTTTTTGTGCTCGCCGCAGTCGGCCTATAT